>JAAIGE0100297211.1_pt1 | contig 80356 bp, 75 predicted proteins | sample 6487951 | NCBI WGS metagenome assembly JAAIGE01 (sample SAMN13974128, study PRJNA590717) | phyllosphere metagenome | biome: tomato field; feature: multiple bacterial spot infested tomato fields; material: tomato leaves; isolation source: leaves from tomato fields | host: Solanum lycopersicum ...
AGCGCATGGGCAAGACCCGCATCATTGCTGAAACCGGTGCCGGTCAGCACGGTGTGGCATCCGCGACGGTAGCCGCACGCTTTGGCATTCCTTGCGTGGTTTACATGGGCGCGACCGATGTGGAGCGCCAGGCCCCCAACGTGTTCCGCATGAAGCTCCTTGGTGCCGAAGTGAAGCCGGTGACAGCTGGCCACGGCACGCTGAAGGATGCCATGAACGAGGCACTGCGTGACTGGGTCACCAATGTGGACGACACCTATTACATGATCGGCACGGCGGCTGGCCCGCACCCCTATCCGGAAATGGTGCGCGAGTTCCAGTCGGTTATCGGCAAGGAAGCGCGTGAGCAACTGTTGGCACTCGAAGGCCGTTTGCCGGATATGCTGGTTGCAGCCGTGGGCGGTGGCTCCAACGCCATCGGCCTCTTCCATCCGTTCCTGGATGATGCAAGTGTGAAGATCGTCGGCGTCGAAGCGGGCGGCAAGGGCCTGGATGGCGAAGAGCACTGCGCCTCGCTGACAGCCGGTTCGCCGGGCGTCCTGCACGGCAACCGCACCCCGCAGGGCGAGCCCAGCCTGACCGAGATGACCCGCACCGCGATCCAGTCGCTGTCGCGTGACCCGAATGGCTTCGTCCTGATGGTCGAGGGCGGCCGTATCGATCACGCCAACCACGCCGGCAATGCCTACCGCGCACTCGACGAAACCGTGTCGCTGTCCGATGCCGTACGCGCTGCCGTGCAGACTGCGCCAGCGGACACGCTGATCATCGTGACTGCCGACCATTCGCACACGCTCAACTTTGTTGGCTACCCGGTGCGCGGCAACGGCAAGATCATCCAGGAACTGGAAGGCGTGTTCCGTGGCGGCGGCTGGAACGTGATCAAGCTGCTGTGGGGCGGTTACTGGGATGCCCTGCTGGCCAAGGACAGCGACGGCGTCCTGAAGAAGCTGATGATGGAAACCGTCGACGGTGAATACCAGAACTGCAAGGCCTTCGGCGGCGCGTATACGCGTGAGCATTTCTTCGGCAAGTACCCGGAAACCGCTGCGATGGTCGCCGGCCTGAGCGACGACGACATCTGGCGCCTGAACCGTGGTGGCCACGACCCGCACAAGGTGTACGCCGCCTACCACCAGGCCGTGAACACCAAGGGCATGCCGACCGTCATCCTGGCCAAGACCGTGAAGGGTTACGGCATGGGCAGCGCCGGTGAAGCGCTGAACCCGACCCACCAGACCAAGAAGCTGGACGACGAAGCGGTGCGCCACTTCCGCGACCGCTTCAACATTCCGGTGACCGACGCGCAGCTGGCCGACGGCCAGGTGCCGTTCTACCACCCGGGCCCGGATTCGCCGGAAGTGCAGTACCTGCAGGAACGCCGTGCCGCACTGGGCGGTTACCTGCCGCAGCGCCGCCGCAAGGCCGACAAGACCTTCGTGGCGCCGAAGCTGGAAGCCTACGACCGCCTGCTGAAGAGCAGCGGCGAGCGCAGCTACTCCACCACCATGGCCTTCGTGCAGAGCCTGAACATCACCCTGCGCGACAAGGAACTGGGCCCGCACATCGTGCCGATCGTGGCCGACGAAGCCCGTACCTTCGGCATGGAAGGCCTGTTCCGCCAGATCGGCATCTACGCGCCGTTCGGCCAGAAGTACAAGCCGGTCGACGCCGACCAGCTGATGTTCTACCGCGAAGACCAGAGCGGCCAGGTGCTGCAGCAGGGCATCAGCGAGCCGGGTGCGATCAGCTCGTGGATGGCGGCCGGTACCAGCTACTCGGTCAGCAACGTGCCGATGCTGCCGTTCTACATCTACTACAGCATGTTCGGCTTCCAGCGCGTGGGCGACATCGCCTGGCAGGCCGCCGACATGCGTACCCGCGGCTTCCTGCTGGGTGGCACCGCTGGCCGCACCACGTTGAACGGTGAAGGCCTGCAGCACGAAGATGGCTTCAGCCATCTGGTGGCCGGTGGCATCCCGAACGTGCGCAGCTACGACCCGACCTTCGGCTTCGAAGTGACCGTGGTTCTGCAGCACGGCACCAAGCGCATGATGGAAGACCAGGTGGACGAGTATTACTACGTCACCCTGATGAACGAGAACTACACCCACCCGGAAATGCCGGAAGGCGCGGCCGAAGGCATCGTCAAGGGCATGTACCTGCTGACCGACGCCGGCAAGCCGAAGAAGGGCGAGCTGCGCGTGCAGCTGCTGGGTTCGGGCACCATCCTGCGCGAAGCCATTGCCGCGGCCGAGCTGCTGGACAAGGACTTCGGCGTGACCGCCGATATCTGGAGCTGCCCGAGCTTCAACGAACTGCGTCGCGATGGTTTCGACGTGGAACGTGCCAACCGCCTGCACCCGGAAGGTGAGCAGCGCAAGGCCTACGTGACCGAGCTGCTGGAAGGTCGCCAGGGCCCGGCGATTGCCGCCACCGACTATGTGCGTGCGTATGCGGACCAGATCCGTGCGTTCGTGCCGATGTCGTATACGGTGCTGGGTACGGATGGGTTTGGTCGTTCGGATACGCGTGCGAACCTGCGCCGGTTCTTCGAGGTTGACCGGTACTACATCGCGCATGCCGCGATTGCGGCGCTGGCGAAGGACGGGAAGATGACGCCCAAGGATGTGGCCCGGGCGATCAAGCAGTACAAGATTGATCCGGAGAAGGCTAACCCTGTTGGGGTTTGATTAGCAGTCAAGATGCTTGTGCCAAATCACAAGGGAATGACGACACGAGTTTGTAATGGCTGAGGCGAAACCCTCCTCTAATAAAAAATTAGGGGAGGGTTTTCGCTTAACTAGAGCGCGTGAAATCGTGAGTCCCAGGTTCAATTTGAGAGTTACAAAGGAGGCGTAGTGAAGGTTCTCTCAAGGAGTATCTCTGAGCTTCTATGGCCAAAATTGCTGCTCGACGACTGCCTCGCACTTGTCTCTCCTGTGTTGTTTTTCAGGAACTAAGCTATGCATGATAGTCGCCCCGTTGCGCTCGATCTTTTCTGTGGATCAGGCGCGGTTTCATTGGGCCTGCGGCAGGCCGGCTTCAATGTAATTGGAGCTGTGGACTATGAGGTCGGCGCCTGCCGAACCTATAGAGCGAATCATCCCAATGTGCGCTTGATTGAGAGCGACATTAGAAAGGTAGATCCATCGGTCTTCTCCGACTTGATCCCTGATCGTCTTGATCTTCTGGTGATCTGCGCTCCCTGCCAGCCATTCAGCTCTCAAAACAGAGCTAAATCAGCTGCTGATAAGAGGGCAAATTTGGTGGATGAAGCGAAAAAATTTATCAAACGATATGATCCTCGACTGGTGTTTCTCGAGAACGTACCGGGTCTGGCTTCAACTTCCATATTTGCTGATTTCACGACCTGGCTGCGGAGCGAGTGCGGATACGATGTGGCGGAACCCATGCGAGTGAACGCCGCAGATTCTGGCGTTCCTCAGCGGAGGATGCGCATGATAATGGTCGCTGCGAAAGGGGCAGTTCTAAACGAGGCGCTCGACCTAAAGATACACCCGCGAGTAACGGTCGGAGACGCAATCGGCAATCTGCCGGTACCGCCCGTCGGTCGGTCGGAAAATATTAGTGATGCGCTTCATTATTCGAGAAAGCATTCTCCGCTAAATATTGAAAGGTTAAAGCACATTCCCGCCAATGGAGGGGGGCGGAACTCCCTGCCTGCTAGGCTCAGGCTTGCTTGTCACAAGAATACTAAGGATTCTGCATTCTCCGACACATACGGCCGAATGTCTCTATCTGATGTTGCTCCAACTCTCACCACCGGGTGTACTGACATTACACGTGGCCGATTCGCCCATCCGGTGCAGAACCGAGCAATAACGCTGCGCGAGGCTGCGAGAATTCAGTCTTTCCCAGATGATTACATTTTTCACGGAAACGCAAACCAAATTGCAATGCAAATTGGGAACGCGGTACCTCCACGGATGATGTTTAATATAGCGACTAGTATGCTGGCCTCGCTTCGGCCATCGCTGAGCAGTTGATCTGGATCGGATAAGGTCGGGGATTATACTTTGATCAGTCTTGCAGGGTTGCGTACTAAAGATGCCAGTGAGCTATTAGGAGGGTCACTGTGACAAAGCTCAGGGTAAGAGCAAGAGCGGTAGACATGCTGGGTCGGCAGCAGATTGCTGGCATCCCGAATGCTATTCACGAGCTTTTCAAGAATGCTCACGATGCGTACGCGGACCGAGTAGAAGTTGATTACTTCAGGGGTAATCATGTGCTCGTAATCCGTGATAACGGATATGGGATGACTAGGGCTGATGTCGAAAACCGCTGGCTGACCCTCGGTACCGAGTCCCGCTTGAATGCGAACAGTAGTGAGGACGAGGCTGAGAAGGAGTGGCGAGGGCCACGGTCACCTCCACGGCGATCGATAATGGGTGAAAAGGGCATTGGTCGACTGGCAATCGCCGTCATAGCCCCAATAACTCTGTTGATGACTCGTGCGGCTCGTCCTGAAGGCTTGAGTGATCTGGTTGTTGCGCTAGTCCACTGGGGAATATTTGAGCAACCTGGCTTGGATATTGGTCTCATAGAAATACCAATTGAAGAATTCGGTCCGGGAAAAATTCCGACCAGGGATGATGTCTCTGCCTTAGTAAATCGAGTTGAGGAGAATTTGGACTCGCTTGCCGGGGAGATTGATGCAAAGTCCCTGGCTAGTCTAAAGCGAGATTTGGCCAGAATGCGGCTGGTGAGTCCTGATTTAATCGATAAGATGTTAAATCAGGATGTCGATCCAGACAAAGTTCTGACGCTGTCAGGTGATGGTTACGGCACAAATTTCATCGTTCTACCAGTTGCTCCAGAGCTGGATGATGATATTGACGGTGCAGGTGAAAAAGAGTCTTCAAAGCTTGAAAGAAACTTGCTTGGCTTCTCCAATTGGATGGCTTCAGGCGACTCTGTAATTAGCACTGAGTTCCGTGATCATGGTGTTGATGGAATTATTGAGCGGATTGGACCAAAAAGCTTCTTTGGCGCCGATGATTTTAATCGAACCGACCAGTTGTTCGAGGGCGAATTTAATTCTGATGGCCAGTTTGTCGGTTCGGTTTCAATCTATGGGAAGCCCCGCAATTTTGTTTGCAACTGGATCGAAGGCAAGGGGCGCCCGTCTCGCTGCGGGCCGTTCCGCCTGAAATATGGATATGTTCAAGGTAGAGCAAATGAGTCCCGACTGGCTCCGGAAGACTGGGCTGAAATGGCCGGAAAAACCGAGCGCGTAGGAGGTCTATATATCTACCGCGACGGAATTCGCGTTCTGCCCTATGGCAACTCCGACGTGGATTGGCTTGACATCGAGAAGCGCCGTACTTATTCAGCTAAGGATTGGTTCTTTTCATATCGTCGCGGATTCGGATATATAGAAATAAGTCACAAAGAAAATTCTGCATTGACTGAGAAGGCTGGTCGAGAAGGTTTCAGAGAAAATCTGGCCTATCGCGATTTCAGGTCGATCCTCGTGGGCTTTTTCAAGCAGCTGGCTTACGAGTTCTTCCGTACAAGCTCCCCCCAAGGCGATGATTATTCGCGCGCCAAGGAAGAGCTGCTTGCTCAAGCGGAAATACTTAAGAAGCAGAATGCTCGTGCGTCGTCACGCCGAGCTGCATTTGAGAAGGAGATTGACGCCTTCTTCTCTCGACAAAATTCTGGTTACTTTGAGCAAGAAGCTGCCAAAATATTAGAATCGCTGATTGCGCGGCTTGAAGAAATTTCGGCAGTAGAAGATTCCAGCTCTGCTGCACGCGGCTTTAGGGCAATTGAGCTTGAAGTCCGGCAGCGGGTTCGGGAGCTCTCTCAGGAATCTCAAGTCTCCCTGCCCAGATCGCTTGCTCTAACCAAAAGTCTGTCAAAAGACTGGGCAGCCTATCAGTCTTTTTCACGTCAGATTTCTGAAGATGTACTTCGGCCACTACAGGAAGAAGTCGATGGCGCGCTATCGAGATATGCCATGGCGCATGTTCCAGAATCCGATCGCAGGGCGTCTGCTCTACGCGATCTGGAGGACTACAAGACGGGCATAGTAAGGGAGCTCGCTCTCCTCAGAAAAGAGGCAGTTGACGCTAGCGAGCTAATGGTTGTTGCTGTAACCAATAAGCTTAAGAACGAATTCTCTCAGCTGAGGACTGAGGTCGAAGAAGCCACTGGGAGATTCGCTGTGCAGTCGGTGCAGAATCCTCGGGGCATTGACTCATTGAGGACGGCTACGGAAGACCGTATTCGAATGATAGCAAGTTCAGAGATTAGCCTTTTCAGCTCTCTCAAGAGGCAAATGGTCGATCTTACTGAGGCAATTGAGTCTGAGGAAACGCTAGATGATCGCCTTGGAGCTCTTGAGGCGAGAAATCAAGTTCTTGAAGAACAGTTGGCTTTCTACTCAGACTTCGCGCAGATGGGTATGTCTGTCGGAATTCTGCAGCACGAATTCGAAGGTTCAGCTCGGGGTATAAGAGCTGCTATGGCCAGTCTAAAGCCCTGGGCGGACAAGAATGGACAGCTTCAACCCATCTACAAGAATCTGAGAACACATATTGAGCATCTAGATGGGTACCTAAAGGCCCTCGATCCTCTTGGAAGAAGGTTGCACCGGTCAAAGATAAAAATCTCTGGAAGTGAAGTGCTTGGAATAGTTCGAAATGTCTTCCAGGAACCACTTGCGGCAGACCAAATAGAACTAGAAGTATCAATGGAATTCAGGGCGTATAGGGTGGAGGCGCGGTCTTCCGCTTTAGTGGGTGCGTTCATAAATATCATAGATAACGCCATTTACTGGTTGAATTATGGGCGAGCTGAGAACAAGGTTATTGGGCTGAATGCGGACAAGCGAGGCTTCCTGATATCAAACAATGGTCCGGCAATTGAAGCCAGAGTGCGCGATCGAATATTTGATTTCGGCGAAACGCAGCGTCCGGGCGGAAGAGGGCTTGGTCTGGCAATCAGTAAAGATACTCTTGATCGTGAAGGGTTCGATTTGGTTCTCGTATCTTCCAGCGACGACAGAACAGTGTTCGGTATTTTTGCTAAGGAATCTGAATGATGGATAATTTGGATGTTGAGGCTGGCGTCGAGGACGTTGTCGTAAATGATCAGCCGCAGGCTCTTTCGGAATGGGAATCCCATGTGTATGGCGCTGTCAAAGAATTTTTAAAAACAGCAGTCGTCATTGACAATGAGCCAGAACTGGTCGTGCTACAGGCGCCGGAGGTCGGCATCGACAATGGTCTGGGCGATGACGCTGTCGTGCTACAGGTGCCTGAAGCCACCGCTGAGTTGCCTGCTCATGGTTTAGACGTTCGGGGTATCTCGGATGATTTTGTTTCTAGAGGGATCGCGTGCGCATTCGTCCTTCCCAATGACCTGGATGATGATGTAGCGCAGAAAGTAAATCGTGCGGTTTCAGCTTCAATGGTCTCGGATTTAGTGATCATAGATTGGTATCTGCAACCGCAAGACTCTTCTGTAACAATCAAGATTATTGAGGAAATTGCGCGTCGTGACCGTCAAGAGAACGGAAGGCTAAGGCTTGTCTGCATCTATACCGGAGAAACTTTAAGTCAAGGAATTTTTGACGACGTAAAGGAGGCGATGCGCAAGGGCGGCATTCCACTCGCAGATGTTCCAGGGCAAGAATTCTGCGCGGCAGCAGAAAGTACGATGGTGGTGATGAGGAACAAGACGTCCACCCCGGTCGCTAATTTGCCGTCGGAGTTGATTCGGGCTTTCGGGTATTTTGCAGACGGCTTGGTTCCGTCCTTTGCACTGGCTGCGGTAGGTGCCATTAGAAAGAGCGCTCACCATATGCTCACCAGATTTGGCGCTTGGTTGGACCCTGCCTACATTGCTAACTACACGATAACCAATCCTAGGGAAGACGTTCCTCAGATGGTTCGGGATTTGCTCGTCTCAGAGTGCGATACAGCTTTGGGCCTGGAGCGAGTTGCGGATCGATTTCTTGATAAGCAACCAGTGATGGCATGGATAGAAGCCAAGAAATCTCAGATAAGGGAGCAGAAGAAGGGTGATACTGTCGTCGATCTGGCGAAGCTCAAGGAGATAATTGCGGGGGGCATCAAGGACGACAAGGCGTTCAGAGGATATAATGCCGACGTGCCACTGGCACGCGACAGACGCTGGTTGATCTCTTCATCGTTGGCAGGATCTGCGGAAGATTCAAAGAAGTCAGAGCATGAGTTTGCTCGCTTGGTTGCATTAAAGCGTGAGGCACACGGCCGATCAAAAATTCCGGCGGAGGAGCAGTGGAAGCCATCGCTCACGACCGGTAGCCTGGTAAGGTATAGGCCTGGTGCTGGCGTAGACGTGGAGTACCTCATCTGTCTGACTCCGGCTTGCGATACCCTCAGACTAAAAGAGGCCGCCGCGTTCGTATTCGTTAGAGCTCGCGTAAATCCTCAAAAGTATGGATTGGTGGTTCTCGAGCCCGACTCAGTTGAACGGTGTTTGGAAATGGACTCGAAGAGGCCGTTCATTCGATCGTTCAACTTCTCCCCCGACCAAGATGTACAGAGGGTCCTGGCACTCCGAGAGAATAATGTGTTCATTTTCTCTGATGTTGAGGGCGCGAAGTTTGAATGGTTGGGCGAAATTCGATATACCCGTGCGACGAGCGAAGCTGCAGCTATGCTCGGTAGCTGGATGAGGATTGGAGTTAGCGATTCGGAATACCTTAGGCTAAGCTCTCTAGGAAAGGTCGGCGGATAGAGAATGTTCGCCGTCTGTGATGTGGTTTGGCCTTATCACATGAAATGAAATATTTTATGCAGCGCGCCTTGCTGGAGAAATTGCGCTTCAAGGCGCGCATGCGTGAAGTTGGTTGCACGATTGTTGACCCTGTACCGACCTATCAATTTGATCGTAAGCGCTTCTAGGCGTTGCAAATCAAGCTATAGCACCCGTGCGTAGCTCATCTCCACGGCCACGCCATCCTCCACATCCACCATCGAATGCCGGCACCGGTCCCACTGGACCGCACAAGCTTCCCACCCTCCATCAGCAACCCATCCGGCATGTACTCCCAAGGGTCGCAACTGATGAACGTCCTCCCCCTCCCATCCCCATCCCGCGCCACCTCCCAGCGCTACGCGCCCGCTCAGATCCTGCGCCAGCTAATCCGGCGCCCCCGCGCCACCCGCATACCGCAGCTCAATCGAGACCTGCCGATACCGCTCCTCCACTGACCGTACGGGATGATCCCCGGCGGCGCGGCATCGAGGTCCGGCCAGAATGCCGCCAGCGTTACGCCGCCACCGGCAAACGGGCCGATCTGGTTGTAGTAGAGATTGGCCGGGAACATGAAACGGTGCGGGCCCAGGTTGGCCTCCACCGGCTGCGCCGTGTAGGTGGGGCCGCTCACGGTGCGGGGGCTGTTGGTGCCCTCGAGCGTGGCGGCGATGTCGTCATCCAAACCCGTGTATGGCGGCCGCGCGCAGCCACTGGCAGCCAGTACGGCCAACAGCGCGGCGCAGGCCAACCGGCGTTCCGGTGTGCTGGTCATGGCGAAACTCCTTGCGCTCGTTCGAGGGGATGCCGGTGCAGGCTCCTACCGCTGCCGCTGCCGCTGCCGTCAGTCGCTGGCCATCACCATCAGCGCCAGCACGGCCATCAGCAGCCCCTCCATCTGCCGGTCGCCCAGGCGCTGGTCCGGCGCGCCGTTCTGTCGTGTGCGCACCTCGGCCAGGGCCATTTCGGCCACGGCGCGCAGGCCGCCTAGCGTGCAATTGGCGTCGGCCAGCTGCATGCGGACGACCAGCGTGTGCAGCACGAGATTCAGATGTTGGGCGCAGTGGTGGCGGCTAGTCGTAGCAAGACGTTGGTCGCACAGACGTGGTCCAGCGTGGCTTCCAATCTCGCTGTACGCGGGCTCGCTCCGCCACAGTCCGCTCACTCCAATGCGACATCAGCGGCACAACGCACGGAACTCAGTCCATCTATCCGCAAATAGCACAATCACAAGCTGCTCCAACGAGTTGTCCACCAGCATCACGGGCTTGCCGTCGCAACTGACCTCGAAGTACCTCTCTCCCGCGTACCGCGCGTGCTGCACCAGGCCCCCGCGCACAAGTCGAACGGCTTCCTCGTGCATGACAGTAAACTCAGCGTCGGACATCTTCCGAAACGTCCGCAGTTCCAAGCCAGCCTTGGGTCCATGACAGCTGGCGATCGCCGTAGACAGCGCCGCCAGCAGGACGGCGCCATAGATCAGAGGTCTCATTGGACGCCCTGCAGATAGGAAATGGACTAGAAAGAGAACGGTCGGCCAGGAAAAGCGCGTGGAGAGTCAGCAGCCACGTGACAGATGGCCAAGTCCAACGGGACTACTCCCGCACCTGCAACCGCTCAGCAACCTGCGCAGTCAACGCCACACAGGCCATCTTCAACCCCTCCATCACCCGATCCCCCAGATACTCCTCAGGCGCGCCATTCTGCCGCGTGCGCTCCGCAGCCAACATCAGCTCTGCCACCACGCGCAGCCCAGCCAACGCGCAATCCGCATCCGCCAACTCAAGGCAGCGTCCAGGCAGTTGATGCCGCTCCGGCCAAGGCTGGCCGTCTGCAGCCGCACCGGTTCCGATGCGGCGCAGCGTGGCAACGAAGGTGTTGGGATCGACGGACGGTTCGCGCTCGGCTTCAGCGTTTTCCGGATCGTACTGCGCGTGCAGGGAACGGAAGTCCGATGTGTTCATGGCAATGCTCCGTACAGGACAGATAGCAGCGCCACCAATAAAGGCGGCGGACGGTGCGTGGCTCGAAAACCGGTAAGTACCAGACCGGCGGGCACGAAGGCCCCCACGCACCGCCCGCCATGGAACGCGAACGGATTGCCAGCCGGCGCCACACAAAAGTGACGCCGGCCGGCAAGCGCATACATCTGGTACATAGACGGGTTTTCGAGTCCCGCGCCACCCTTTTTCGGTGGCACGCCAAGAGATACCCGCGTAGCTGCCAAATGCCAAGAAACTGCAGAACTGACGATTGCCAGTCCTGACGCTTTCGGCATTGTCGCACATGGTGTTAAGCCGGCAAGCGATTGCGCCGCAAGGGTCTTGAAGGGCTTGGCGCTATTGGCTCCAAGCGCAGGAATGCCCGCAGTCTTGGCCATGGCATAGGGCCAATCGCGACAGAATGAGCCAGCGGTTCAGCCGGGCGGCGCTTCGGCCGTGGGCACGAAGGTCAGACGGACCCGAACCCGCGCATGCAGCGCGACACCCTCAACCACGACCGGATCAAAGCGCCACTGGTCCACTGCGGTAAAGGCCGCACGATCAAGCTCCCGCAGCCCGCTGGACCGCGCCACCATCACGTTGGAAACGTGGCCCAGCTCATCCAGTTGAGCAATCAACAGCACCGCCATGGGAGCCTGCAGGAAGGTATCGGGCGGCGTGGCGAGGGCCGTTGAATACACAACGGCGGGCGCCTGCTGCAGCTTGAAGGTGGGGTTGTCACCGGCCTCTGCAAACACTTCAGTGGAAACCTGCGGGTTTGCCGCCATGGCCATGGCAGGTGTAGCGCCCAGCAGCATCAGAGCTAGGTTCAGTGCCAAGGCGGTGTTCAAACGGGGCATACGTGGTTTCCATTCCGGTGCGCTGCCAGCATAGCGGCCATCCCCTGGCATCGCTTGCCTTGAATGCCGGTGTGCTGGCCTGCTGCGCGGATCACATAGGCGCGCCCGGCCGTGGCCACAGCGCATCGTCGCGCTCCAGGTCGTAGTCGCTGCCGAACGCCAGCGCCGCCTCGCGCGGCGGCAGGTCTGCGTAGCAGCCCAGCAGGTACTCATCCATGCCGGCGTCGCTATGGTCGATGGCGAACAGGTGGAGAAGTTCCTTGTCGAAGGCTTCCAGCCATGTGAGGTCGATCCTGGTCATGGGCATCCTCCAGAGGGGGAGGGGAGGATGGCTGGAGTGCGTCTCAAAGGATGCGAGGTGAATCCGACGTGGTTCCGAATCTCATAGTGACCTGATCGCCCAGCGAAGCGGCCGGGGTAGAACCAATTCCTGAACACGCCCTGCCTCAGTGCTGAGGAGGTAGCAGGGCTACCCAGAACTCTTCACTTCCGGTCGCATGCGTGTGCCTCTAATCTACGCTCAGCCACAAACGGAAAGGACGCCACTCATGGAGTTTTCCAAGTTGCCTGCCAATCAGCCCACGGCTGGAGAGTTCTTCAAGCTTCGCCCCGACGCTTCCCGTGGAGGCAAGGGGCATGGTGTCGTCTTTGAGAACGAACAGTCTTTGCTTACGCCGCCCCGACTGATCCTCCGTCCCGAAGCGGGGGGCTTTCCGCCCTTGCTCGAAATGCCCCGTTTGGTCCTACATCCGGAGCTGGGGGATCCGCCGCAGGATCTGGAGGGCGGAATGAGCGGCTACTGGCTTGTGTCAGAGCGTCTTTTCCAAGTGATGGAACAGATTGATCCTGACGCTTTCCAGTTCCATGCAGTGGACTATCGACTGGCGGATGGCTCTGCGGGGCCCGCGTATCACCTCTGCGACGTGGTGCGCACCCTTGATGCGTTGGATGAGCAGTCATCCAAGTTGAAGATCATAGTGAGCGATGAGTACGAGAACGGGAAGTACTATCGGCTCACTGGTGATGTGAAGCTGGCCTTCGATCGCCAAGTGCTGGGATCTGCGCATGTTTTCAGGCTTCCATTCCATGGAGGCGTCTTCTGTGACCGCATCTTCAAGGACGCTGTTGAAGCGGCAGGCATCACTTCGCCTCAGCGTTCGAATGGCCTGTGGTTTGAGGATGTCGTGAACTGCTGAGATCCGAATCAAGGATGGGGTGACACGTATGGCGCACCGGACGCACTTCCAAGATCATCATGCAATAGAGCAGCAGACGCTGAAGAACAGTGAACTGCTCGACAAGCTGCAGCAGTCTGGAAGGTTCAACATCCACGCGGTGGAGAACAGAATCTTCCTGCCTGCGAGTCCTCAGCTGGCAGACGCGCTTGGAATCACTCCGCATAGCGGTGGTCCACTCCGGGCGTACCAGGACGGAATGCTGGAATGGCTGGACGAAATCCAGGAAACACGCGACGGTAAAGCAGCAATAGCAGGTGATCCCGCCGCCTTGGACAGGGTGACCAAGCGGGTTGAGCAGCTGCGGGATACCGTGAGGGCTGGTCTGATAAATGGTGACCTATACACCAATACGCCCCTTGGCCAGACTCCCGCCTCCACTTCGCAAAGCGTCCGCAAGTTCTTTGATGAGGTCCCCGACTATCACAGACTGAATATTCGACAGGTTCAGTTGCTACCGACGCTGTCCAGCGTCGACCAGGGTTGGGGGGCGGTTGCAGGTTCGGAAATGCGCGTCGTGCGCACACTCGACCAGATCGATTCTGAGCAAAAGGCCATCACGCGTGGTGGCAACGTTGAGCTCCAGCGCCACGGTTTGTCCGTTGCCATATCAAACTCGCATCATGTTGGGCGTATCTCACTCTCCGAACCCAGCATTCAAACTGTCGAGCGCGTTCTGGGTGAAGAAGCGGCGCATCGCATTCGGTCTCCCTACGCTCAGGGTGGCAGTGCCTCACTCGACCTCCTCCTCGGCGAAGCCTCCACCAGACAACTGATCCGCTCCGGCGGCCTGCTCGCCTCCGGCGCCGACGCCGTCATCACCGCCCGCCGCACGTCGCAGCTGCTGGAGGAAGGCAACGGTACCGCCGCCCAGTCCGAACTCACCCACGCTCTGGCACGCAATGGCGGTGGCTGGATCGGTGGCATGGCCACGGCATCGGTGATCGGCACGTCCAGCTTCGTCCCTGCGGCCATCGTCGCGGGCGATGCGCTGCTGATGAGCAAGGCGTTCGACAAGGGCGCCGATCTGCTCGACAACCGCGCCGTCTACCGGCAGACCGACAAAGCCGATGTCACGTGGCAGTTCAATGGCCTCAACTGGCAGCGCCAGGCGGTCATGGACAGCGCGGGCGACGGCCTGGGCAATCCGGCTGAGCGCAGTGTGGGTGCCAGTTACGAGAAGGCCCGTGAGCTGGGCGCATACGCCCATGTAAAAGCGGTAGAGCTGGCGCTGGGCAAAGCGCCGCCGCCACAGGATCCTTTCAGCATCCCGGCGCGGGACGGCGAGGGGCGTCTGGACAATCCCAACTGGCACCGCGATGCGCAGACCGAACAGTGGATGCGGCAGGTCAAGGTTGGCGTGTCCGGCGCCAACGACCGGGGCGTGTATGAGACACAGATCGCCAGCCCCGAGCGCGCCAGCGAGTTGAATCGCGAGGCGGTGCAGCGCATCGAGAACAACATCGCCAACGGCAAGGCCGCCATTGCCGCCAGCTATCTGGAGACCTACGCCGCTACCCGCGCCAGTGACTTCGTGCCGCTGGTACCGGAAGCGGTAGAGCTGGCCCGTGCCAAGCCCGACGCTGTTCAAGGCTCGGACAACCAGCTCTACCAGCGCGACGAAGCAGGGCAATGGCACCAGGCTGGCCAGATCGCGCAGGGCAACATGGCGCTGGAGCTGGAGCTGACCCGCACCATCCAGCAGCCGTCGCTCGATCAGTTCAACCAGACTATTGCCGCATTGGACGCGCGGCCATTGCCGTCTGCGGCGGAAGTGAACCAGAACGAGCTGCGCCACAGCTACTACGCTGCGGGCGTTGCGCTGACCCCGGCGTGGGAGCAGGCGGTTGCGCTGGCCACGGCGCGCACGCGCGAGCAGCACGGTATTACGGGGCCCACATTGCAGGAGCTGGGGCCTGTAGCCGAGGGCAACGCCGGCGCCTCCCGACCCATCACCCATTACCAGGTAGGCCAGGATGGCGTGGCGCGCGCCGTCGCGACCACCAGCACGCAGGAGCTGCAGGCCGCATGGAATGAGGTGCGGACGCGTGCCAATGAGCAGGCGCCGTTACCGGACTCGCCCGAGCTGCGCATTGCCGCGCTGTCGGCGGGTGAGCAGGAGGCTTACCGGCAGGCACTGCAGGAGGCCAATCGGCAAGGTGCTGCACAGGTGGATGCAGGGCAGGCTGCACGAGCGGCCGCGCAGGTGGCACATGGCGACAAACCATCGGAGCAGGGCGGGAACGTGGAAGCGCGGCCTGAAGAGCCGGCGACTGCGCAGCCCATCGCGCCTGCGACGGTTGCGGCATCGTCGCCAGCGACAACGGTCGCACCACCACCTACGCCCGCGCCACAGGACAAGCCCGCGCCTCAGCGGCACGCCGAGCAGCGCGATCCGCCGCGGCGTGAGGCGGAGCCCCAACCTCAGCCCCATCCAAACAGCGAGGCGCCCACCGAAAACCGTACTGCCTCACAGACGCCGGAGCCCACCGAGCCTATGCAGGCGCACCCGGCCGCACCTGAGCGCGCGACGCCACACGCTGCCGCGCCTCTGGCAGCGGCAACGCGGGCGGTGCCCACGCAGCGCACAGAGCAGGTACCGGATCCGGAGCAGATGGCCGCACCTGCGGTTGCTACCACTCCAAAGCAGGACATGGCAGTGCAGGAGGTCGAGCCGGTGCCCTTCAAGGAGCCGCTGCCTGCTGAGCCTGCGCGCGATCCGTGGCCTTTGGAGCAGGAAGTGGCGCAACACGTGCCAGAGCCCGAACCGGCTCCGTTGGGTGACCACGAGCCAGTCACTGCGGCTGTCACTGTTCCTGCCGAGCCTAAGACGGCGCCAAGCCATGAACCGGCCGCGTTCGCACCGGAACCGGATGAGGCTTCGGGCCCGAACCGGGCGCTGCAGGACCCCACGCAGCCCGGTCACCCCGACCATGCGCTGTATCAGCAGATCCGCGAGGGCGTGGAAGCGCTGGACGCCAAGCACGGCCGCAGCTTCGATGAAGTCAGCGAACGCATGACCGCCAGCCTTCTGGTACTGGCCAAGGACAACGACCTGGAACGGGTGGACCATGTGCTGGTGAGCAACGCTACGCACGAGCACTCTGCCGGGCACACGCTGTTCGTGGTGCAGGGCGAGCCGAGCAATCCGGCCCATCAGCGCGCTGCGATTCCGACCGAGATGGCGGCGCAGACACCGGTGGAGGAGTCACTGCAGCAGTTCGACTCTGTCAGCCGTGAAGCGCATCAGCGCGCGCTTGCAAATCAGATGGATCAGCAGCTGGAAGACCAACGGGTGCAGCACGACATACAGATTCGCGCGGCCAGCGGGGGATGATCAACGTGTGAGCTGTACTGGGCGACGTGCGAAAAGGACCGAAGATGAAGCCACAGGGAAAGCGCCGGATCTTCATGCTCGCTGGCCTGCTCGTTCTTCTGGCTACGGGGTGCCGACCAGAAGCTGAGCGCGATGCAGGCTCGATAGCAGCGGCTCATCGTCCCGATTTGGTGCCGCTTGTGCGCGCTATGCCGACCACGCCAATGGATGTGCCATTGACGATGGAGTTCGATGTGGATGCTCCCAGCAAAAATTCCGCTCCAACGCTCATGATCGGCATTCGGGTCAATCGTACGGACGACATCGCGGCATTGGAGGCACTGGTCGATGTTCAGGCATCCGGGCTCCAGGGCAAGGTCTCTATGTGGCGCCTGGGATTGGGTGGATGGACGGACGTGCCGTTGCACCGGCTGGAATCGATCATTGGGGAGCCTGCCAGGACGATTCCCATCCCTGCCGATGGTCGAGTGACAAATGCGTGGCTGGACGATGCAGACGTGCTCTCTCTGCAGAATGCCGGTCTGGAGCGACCGGGCGACAACTATGCGCAGCTGGCCTTCGCGTGGGCACGAAATCCGGTACCGGGCCGATATCGGGTTGAAGTGCAACTCCATTCGCCTATGTCGCGGCTTGAGCCGCATCACCCGGAACTGCTGATTGCTTACTTGCGCAGGCCCAAGTAGCGGAGCAGTCAGCTTCTTCCCTTTGGGATTGCTGGCTGGTTCGCACATTCAGCAAGCCAGCCGTGGCCTTAGCTTTGTCCTCCACCTGCCCCCCATCCCACCTATGCCATCATCCAGCCAGGACCGCAGCACCCATCAAGGCTGAACAGGCATGGAGCAGGCAACACGCTACACCGCGACGCTGTACCTGGCCGCCCCCGGCACTCCGCTGAAAAGTGGGGGCATCTCACCGCGCGGCCACATGTACCTGCAGGTGGCCGCTGGCGACGAAGCCCACAGCTACGGCTTCGCACCGCCGCGCCAGGCGCTGGGCGAAACCCGCACCTGCGTGCAATACGCGCAGGTACGCCACGACGATGCCGATGAGCATCTGGACCCGTATTACAGCCGCACCCTGGAAATCACCGAGGAGCATTACGGCTGTCTGCGTGACTTCGCTGAGGAACCGGCCGAGTTCGAATTCGATGTGGATCGCCCGGCCACCATCAACCGCTGCAGCGATTTCGTCTGGGCGGCGTTGCATTACGCTGGTCTGCATCCGCTGCCGGCGCCGCTGGATGGCGGCAGCAATCTTGGCGAGTTCGCGGTGCTGTTCAACCTGCCGGAAATCCAGTGCATTGCCGCACCGTTCCCGGGCAGCGATCTGAATGCTGAAACCCATCATGCGATGCCCGAGCGCGAGGCCGAGCATCATCGTCAGGGCGATCGTGCCAGCGATGAACCGCCGCCGACGCCGATTGAGGTGGCCGGCACATTGCTGGACCCCTCGCATCCGGACCATCGCCTGTTCGCGCAGCTGATCCAGAAAGTGGCCGAGCTGGATGCCGCGCACGGTCGCCCGTTCGATGCCGCCAGCCAGCGCATCAGCGCCAGCCTGCTGGTACTGGCCAAGCAGAACAATCTCTCGCGTGTGGACCACGTGCTGCTCAGCCAGCCGACCAGGAACAGCCATGCCGCCGAAAGCATCTTCATCGTGCAGGGCGATCGCAACGACCCGGGGCACCGCCGCGCCAGCATCGCCACCGAGGTGGCGGCCAAGACCGATGTGGCCGATTCGCTGCGCTTGAAGGAACAGTAATCCGCGCGCCTGCCATACGCGCGCCGGCGCACGCCACGCCCCCCACCTGCTACCATTCTCCCGCTACCCAGCCAGCCCACCCCGCGCAGACAGATGCAGGTCGGGCCGTCGTAGAACGGCCCAGCGAGCCAGGACACCCTCCCGTGCCCATTCAAGGACGCTCGCATGTTCCGTAATCCTCTCTTCCGCTCGGCCGCCCTGGCCGTTGCCGTTTCGCTCAGCCTCGGCGCGCCCTCCGCATTCGCCGACAACGCCCCCGCCGCCAGTGCCACCGCCGCCGTGCAGCGCCAGGCCGTGGCAAAGGGCCTGTACGAGCTGGCCTACAGCCCGAAGCAGAACGCCGTGTTCGTGGCCTCGTCCGGCGGCTTCGGCGATGACGCCGGCCCGGCCCAGGTGCTGCGCTTGAACCCGACCACGCTGGCCGTGGAAACCCGCATCCCGCTGGAGCGCAAGGCGTTCGGCGTGGTGCTGGATGACGCCCACAACCGCCTGTACGTGGGCAACACCGTGGACCTGTCGGTGACCGTGGTCGACACAGCGCAGAACAAGGCCGTCGGCACCATCCAGCTGATGGAGAAGAAGACCGGCAAGGACGGCAAGGCCGCCTACACCCACGACCTGCGCGAGCTGGTGGTCGATAGCGCGGCCAACCGCCTGTACGTGACCGGCCACAGCAGCCAGCCGGACGTGAGCAGCGTGCTGTTCGTGATCGATACCACCACGCTGAAGGTGATCAACACCATCGACGGCCTGGGCAACGCCAAGGCACCGGGCCTGGCACTGGATGCGGCCAACAAGCGCGTCTACACCAGCAACCTGCTGGCCGACCTGGTGGTGGTGGGCACCGATTCGAACAAGGTGGTGGCGCAGCACAAGATCGCCGCCGAGCAGCCGATGAACATCGCGCTGGACCCGGCCGGAAAGCGCCTGTTCGTGACCGACCAGGGCTCGGAATTCCTGCGTGGCTACCAGGCCAAGAGCAGCGGCCTGGTCAGCAAGCATCCGGGCCAGCGCGTGCTGGTTCTCGACCGCAGCACTGGCAAGGAACTGGCCAGCATCCCGACCGACGCCGGCCCGCTGGGCATCCTGCTGGACGCACCGCGCAAGCGCCTGTACGTGACCAACCGCGAAGCCGGTACGGTGACGGCCTACAACAGTGACAGCTACCAGAAGGTGGCCACCTACACGGTGCCGACCCACCCGAACAGCCTGGCACTGGATGCGAAGAACAACGTGTTGTTCGTGAGCATCAAGAACGGCGAGAAGGATGACAAGGGCGCTGACGAGAGCGTGGCGCGGATTCAGCTGTAACGGACAAGAGTCGGCCGCGCTTGAGAGAAGCGCGGCCGACTCATTGGGTTCTACGCAATACGATATCGATAGGCGAGAGCTTGCAGATTCGCATCTGAGATTTGCCACGGCTGCTGAATATGCGAGGTCCCGCCGGCGCAAACGGGTACGCCGTCATGCGAGTGCAGTTGGATGCCATGGACGACGAACAGGCCGTTATTCGGATGATGCTTTAGATGGTGCTGCACTTCGTTCTTGGTGAGCACGATGTCACCCAGTGCACCAGTGGTTCCCTTCACCTCGATGTAGTGAACCTGGCCTTCCTTTCTGATCTCCAGATCGTAAGGGGCGGTGGCACTCGTATCCTTGATTTCATATCCCGCGCTGCCGAAGTGCTCCTTGGCCAGTGCCATCGCCCGCAGCTCCACTGCACGGCGCTGAGGCTGCGTGAGCCCGAAGCCCTGCCCAGACTTCTTGCGACCCGAGGCGGTCTCTTCGATAGCCTCGACCACTGCAATAACATCTGGTGAAGTTTGGCCGCTACGCTTCTGGGCCGGCTCGCCTCGATAGATGCTCTTCAGTAGACGCGCCATCGTGAGCATGTCGGCGCGCAATTGGTCATCGGATGGAACGTGATCCTTGGCGTAAAAATACGAAACAGCTGTGGTGCTTTCGTAAGCCTTTGCCAGAGAACCGCCGCCCAAAGTCATTGATTTGAGCAATCGCGGATCCGCGGTGATGTCACTATCAAGTATCTCCAAGGCCCATCTGGTTAGGCGCTGAGTCTCGCCCGGGGAACGCTTGATAAAGTCGCCATCAATCTTCTCGGTAGAGGCATGGGAGACCGCTAGATAGACGCCGGAGCCATCCTCGCGGAACAGCCACACCACATACCATCCCTCGGTTGCGGTGGGCGAGCGCGCTTCAGATGCAAAACGAACCCACGGAACTTGGGACTTTCTGCCGATCCCATCACGCCCAACGAGCAAAAAATCCCCCGGCTCGATATCTGATGCAATGCGAAGTTGTTCGGCGCTCTCGCTAAGCAGCTTAGGCAGCTGATGCTTGATGATCTGGCCGCGCGCCTGCATAGCAGCTGTCGGTAATGAACTGTATTGAGGCTGCAGTTCCATTACGTTCTGCAACTCTTCCCTGATACCCACGACGCCCCCTGCGCTCTTTTCGATAGACGCAATTAATGCATGCGGCGGTGTCGATACGCAATGCGTATCAAACTGGAGTCATTGGCGTCCAGGCTTGTCGTTTGTGGGCGGTTTGGCGCAGATGTGGCCAGTAGCGCCCGCAGTTTGAGGCAAACAGGGCTACGAACGGGACAGCTTCCGATTGGACTAAATCTCAAGTAGGGCGCTGCAGTTCAGCAGGCGCCCTGGCCACGTGTTGGCCGGCTCTGCGCAGCGTCGGTGTGGCTATCCCATCCGGGGCGCAGGATTCTGCATTTCCTGCGCCTGCGCCTCGGCCTGCTGCTGCATGCCCACCCCCAGCTTCTGCATCGATTGCTCCAACGGCGTCTGCGCCGCCACAGCGGTCGGCATCATCGCCCGCAGATGCGCGGGGTTGGCCGGGTCGCCCTGCACGACGAATATGTTGTGCCCGGCCGGGTGCTGGGCCGTCGCATTGCTGACCAGCACGTGGTCGACCTGCTGCAGGCCTTGTTCGCGGGCGAGAACGGTCAGGCTGGCAGTCAGTCGCTCGCTGGTCTGGTCGAACGGGCGGCCATGCTGGGCGTCCAGTGCGGCCACGCCGTGGCGGATCTGCTGGTTGAGGCCATAGTCGGGATGGTTGGGGGTGATGTCTGCCATGGCGATCGAGCGTTAGCGGTGGGTCGTGGTGGGCCCGGTCAGTATAGATCCGGCCCGTGAAGCGCGCCCGACGAATCAGTCCGCCGCATGGTGGTCGTAGCTGATCACCCGCTCGGCCAGCCAGCGCCCGTCCACGCGGCGCCAGACCTGGATGAAGCGGGCCTGGCCCACCCAGCGCTCCACGCCGTCCTTGCCGCGTTCATGGAAGCGGTGGTCGCCGATCTCCAGCGCCCGTTCGTCGTGCAGCGGGAACACTTGCAACGAAGGTTCCACCAGTTCACGGCGCAGGCTCCAGCCGCCCTTGAGAGCATTGCTGCACATGTTGGCCACGCTGCGGCGGAAGTCCTCGCGGCTGCTGGCCGACTTGCCGTCCTTGTCATGGAAGAACTCCATGTCTTCGGTCGTCATCGCGGCGGCCCGGTCGGCGTCGCAGGCCTCGAACGCCACTGCGAACAACTGTGTATCCGCCTGGCGGATCTGTTCGCGCAGGTCATCGGTGGACGGCGCTGTGGCGACGAGGCCGGCGGCCAGCAAGGGCAGGGTGAGCAGCAGCATGGCGGAAGCTCCAAGGATGGTTCAGGCAGGCTCGCATGGCCTTTGGCCCGTTGCAGCCGGTCTGCGACGAAACGGGCTTTCCGCGGAGCGAATGCCCGCATTGGCGGCCCGGCCGAGGCGGCGTCGCCTGTGCAGGCGATGTCATGGCGACCGACGATTCCATCACGGTCGCGATAGGGGGCGGCCAATAGCCTGAAAGCCTCCCCTTCCACAGGAGCTCCCATGCCTGCTTCCCGCATCCGCCTGCACGTTGAAGACACCGGTGGCGACGGTCGCCCGGTCATCCTGATCCACGGCTGGCCGCTGTCCGCCGATGCCTGGAAGACGCAGGTGTCGATCCTGCGTGATGCCCGGCACCGGGTGATCAGCTACGACCGGCGTGGCTTCGGCCGATCCGACAAGCCGGCCGAGGGCTACGACTACGACACGTTGGCGGCGGACCTGGCCGGGTTGATCGAGGAGCGTGACCTGCGTGAGGTCACCTTGGTCGGCTTCTCGATGGGCGGCGGCGAGGTGGCGCGCTATGTGGCCAATCACGGGCAGGATCGCCTGCACAGCGTGGTGTTTGCTGCTGCGGTGCCGCCGTATCTGCTGCGCAGTGACGACAATCCGGAAGGGCCGCTTACCCAGGAAAAGGCCGATGAAATGCGCAGCGGTCTGGAGAAGGATCGCGAGGCCTTCTTCGATGGCTTCACCCGCGACTTCTTCAGCGCCAATGGCCAGTTGATGGTGACCGAAGAGACGCGTCAGGCGGCGATCGCGCTGTGCCATCAGTCCGATCAGACGGCGGCGCTGGGGTGCATGAAGGCGTTTGCTACCACCGACTTCCGCGAAGACTTGAAGAAGATCGCGTTACCAACCTTGATCCTGCACGGTGACAGCGATGCAATCGTGCCGTTTGAAGGTTCTGGCGAGCGCACACACCGAGCCATTCCGGGCAGCGAAGTGGTGATCCTGGAAGGTGCGCCGCACGGCTGCAACACCAGCCATGCTGATCACTTCAATCTGGCACTGCTGAACTTCCTGAAACGGTAAGCTGCCGCGATGCGCGAACCGAAGACACCGCCGTGGAAGAAGCCCAACCCCAAGGGCCAGACAGCGCAACCGCTGTCGGCCGCCCAGAAGGAGGCGGCGCGGCAGCGTGCGGAAGAGAACGGGCGGCGCTATCCGAATCTCGTGGACAACATGTGGGCGGCGAAGCTGCCACGCGGATCCTGATCTGTAGAGTCGAGCCCTGCTCGACTTGCGCGCGAAGCGCGTGCCTTTTTGGAGGGGACAGCAGCCGAGCGTGGGCTCGGCTCTACAGGTCGGCCAGCGGCATCCAGCCGGGTTCCCACCAGGGTGAGATCTTGCCCTGACGGACGGTGATTGCCTCAACCGGTACCCCAGCCAAGCGCGCAAGCTCAGCACGCAGCCATTCGGCGTCCACCGGCACGGCCGTAGCCACCTGCAGCCGGTCACCCTGATGCCTCACCTGCACCGGTAGCATGGCCCGTGCATCATGCTCGCCGCCGGTGCGCCCGATCGGGTAGCGCATCGTTACCGGCCGTGACAACTGCGCCAGTGCTGGCTGCCACGCCTGCAGCACGAGAGGCTGTCTGGCAGCGGGAACATGTACTTCAGCAATCGTGGCCGTGTAGCCGGTGATGCTCTCGACCATGACCTGGAAGCGCGCACCATCCGGCATGACGAGCACGGCGGCGATCAATGCGGAGAGCGAAACGAGCACTCCCGCGAGGTTCCAGCTGTGCGGCGCGGTGGCCGGGCGAGTTGCGGTGCGCAGGCCCGGTTTGCGCCGCAGCTTGCGCGCGTAGATGCGCCGGTCCTTCCAGCGCGGGCTGCTGCTGTGCTCGGGCAGGTTCAAAGGAACCCGTGGAAGGCGCGCTGCGCGGGCCTTGATCAGGCGCGACAGCAGCATCCACGCGATCACGAACGCCAACAGCGGAAGCAGCGTTCGCACCCACAGATACAGCGTGACCATCCACAACACCTCTACAGACGACCATCCATGCTCATCCACATCCTACCGGGACCGCGCGGCGGTTGTCGTATCCGCCAGCCGACAGGCACAGGGCGCTTGGTTAGGATGGTCCTTTGTTGTCACGGATGAACCGATGGTCTCTGCTGCTACCCGCTTCTGTCGTATCTGTGGTCCCGGCCCGATCCTGATGGTGCTGCAGGTGGTGGCGCTGCTGTCGATGGCGCTGGCGGCCGGCTTCTTCCATTACCGCGTGGATCTGCTGCTGGAGCCGGTGGATGAAACCTGCGGCGGCCCGGATCCGGTGGCACGCATGCAGGTGGCGGAGCAGTTGATGGCCCGTTCGCTGGCGCTTGAGCCTTGGCAGCCGTTGCATTGGATTCCGCTGGCCGGCGTGGTGCTGGCCATGCTGGGCGCGATGTCGATCAGTCTCTATCGGCTCGGGCGCCTGCCGGGGAGACTGCGCCTGGCCAACTGGGGAATGATGGCACTGCATGGCGTGATACTGGCGTTGGCCAGTTGGGCGCTGCGTCTGTACGACACGGCATGGACCAGCGTGGCGACGCTGTCTCCTGCGGCGTGCATGGTTGAGCTGGGTGAGCAGGGCAGGTTGCCGCTGGCGCAGGCGCAGCAGGTGGTGTTCGAGATCCTCACCCATAAGCATGCGCCGCTGCTGCGCAACCCTGATGACCTTGCCCTGGTGCTGGTCGCGTTGATGCTGATGGCGATGGCTGCGGGATTCATGCTGTGGCGGGCGATCGTGCGCGAACGTCAGGTGCCGTCGCCCAGCCCATAGCGGGTGTGTGACCAACTACGCGCCCGCAATCGCGCTAAAGTCAGCACTTCGCTCCTGCAAGGATGTGCTGATGCGTTGGTTGCTGCGTACTGTGCCATTGCTGTTGTGTTCGTTGGCGGTGCACGCCGCCGAAGTGGATCGCCGGATCGCGGTGACCATCGACGACCTGCCCTGGGCGCGGGTGGACGAGATCATTCCGCCGGACCTGCAGTCGCGGCATGAAGCGCTGATGGCACAGCTTCGCCAGGCGGGCGTGCCGGTGGTCGGCTTCGTCAACGAGAACAAGCTGGAGGTAGACGGACAGGTGCAGCCGGCGCGGGTGCAGATGCTGCGCGACTGGCTGGACGCCGGCTACGCGCTGGGCAACCACACGTACTCACACATGGATCTGAATGCCAAGGGCGTACCTGCGTTCCAGCAGGATTTTCTGCGTGGCGAGACGGTGCTGCGGCCGTTGCTGGCCGAGCGCGGCCTGAAACCGCAATGGATGCGCCATCCCTATCTACGTGCCGGGCGCACGCCGGAAGAACGGGCGGAGATGGATGTGTTCTTCAAGGAGCACGGCTACCGCGTGGCCCCGGTGACGGTCGACAACGGTGAGTGGGTGTGGGCGTTTGCCTATGCCAACGTGATGAACGAGCAGCCCGATTCCCCGTCGCGCGAGGCGACGCTTGCGCAGCTGCGCAAGGGCTATGTGCCCTACATGCTGAACAAGTTGGACTACTACGAGAAGCAGTCGCAGGCGCTGCTGGGCTATGCGCTGCCGCAGGTGTGGCTGATGCACGCGAACGAGCTCAATGCAGCCACGTTCGCCGAACTGGTGGCGGCGACCAAGCGCCGCGGGTACCGCTTCATCTCGCTGGAGGACGCGATGCGCGATCCTGCTTACGCGCGTGGCGCCGAGGGCTACAGCGGTCGCTATGGCCCGAGCTGGCTGCACCGCTGGGCGATGGCCGAGAAGAAGCCGAAAGACTTCTACGCCGGTGAACCGGTGGTGCCGGCGTGGGTGATGAAGCTGGCGAAGGTGGATTCGGAGTGAGGCTCAGCGCTTGACGGCCAGCACACCGTCCAGCGCCAGTTCGGCCTTGAAACCGGCCTTTTCCAGGCGCTTGGCGACTTCGCGTGGGACATCGCGTCCGCTGGTCAGCTTGTTCGGCGCACCGGTGTAGTGGAACAGACGCCCGCCCTTGCGGATGACGCGGGCGAGGTGGTCGTAGAATACCTGCGAGTACAGTTCGCCGGCGATGCCGAAGCGCGGCGGGTCGTGCAGTATCGCGTCGACGCTGCTGCTGGCCACCTGTTCGATCTGCTGCGAGACATCGCCATGGCTGAACTGCAGGCGGCCACCGGCGGAGGCCGAGTCCGGATCCGGCGACCACGGGTTAAGCGTGCGCAGCCACATCACGTCGGCATTCTTCTCGAACGAGCGGATCTGGCCCACACCGGCTTCGAGCGCGCAGGCGGCGAAGTAGCCCAGGCCGCCGCAGGTATCGAGGATGATCTTGCCGGCCGGGGCGACCAGCTCGACCTTGCGGCGCGCGTCCTCGAACGGTGACAGCTTCGAGCTGGGCAGCATCTTGATGCCGTCGATCTCGAAGGTCGGTGCGCCCCATTCGGTCGGCACCAGCTTGATCAGCGAACCGCTGTAGCGCGAGATCGGCGCGAAGTCCTCGCCGTCCCAGTAGTACAGCGTGCGGTCCTTCAGCTTGCCCGGCCACGGGTAGGCCTGGCCACGGAAGTGGAAGCCGTCGGCGTTCAGGGCCACGGTGTCCTGGCTCCGGCCCAGGTCGAGCGATCCCTGCCAGTCGGCAGCGCCCTTGTCATGGGCACGGCGCAGGGTGTCAGCGCTGTCGCGGGTCAGCAGGGGGCCGGTGTAATGGGGCACGGCGGGTACCGGGACGGTTCGGGGGAGGGCATGGTACCGCAGCTGTTGTAGAGCCAAGCCGATGTCAAAGTAGATCCACGCCATGCGTGGATGCAGGCAGGGAGGAGTCGAGCGTAGGCCCGACGCTACCGCTGGTACAGCTGAAGCCGTGCGTGGCTCCTTCCCCTGAGATCATGCCGACGCCACGCGATGGCTGCATGCCCTGCAGCGCGCACGACCGACGATGGACCTCCTGGGTTTCCGGTGGCTGCCGATCAAAGTCATAGCGCAGGCTGCCGTCTTCCTGCAGCAGCCAATGCACGGTAACGCGCTCATGGCGACCATCACCGAGATCCCAGTCAAGTGTGCGCATGATCAGGGTCTGGCCATCGGGCAGTTGCCGGACTTCGTCATAGGCGCCCTGGGTCTTCGGCGCGCTTACCGCAAGCAGCAGAAACAGCAGCATTGGCATCGCTCCTCAAAGAAGACAGGTTGTACCCATAGTGCCCTGCGCCGCCATCAGAATCATTGCGTCTTACAGGCACTTCACTGCATACACCGGCCCGGCCCCGATCAGCATCAACGCCATGTAGTCACTGTCGCTGGCTTTGCCCTTCAGCGTCGCGCCCTTGTTGAAGTGGAAGATGCCGAAGCCGCCGGCCATGCGGATCAAGGCGCTGTCGATCTGTTCGGCGTCGTCGCGGAAGTAGCGGCTGATTTCACTGCGGGTGGCCTTGTGCAGGGCATTCGGCTCGCGCTGCCACTGGTCGCCGCGGCTGAAGGAGACGAAGTACTGGCCGCCTTCCTTCTCGATGCGGAAGTCGGCCGGTTTGCGCGCGCTGGTGGCGAAGCAGCCCTGCAGTGGGTCGGCGGAGAAGGGAAGCCCGGCGTCACCGTTACAGGCAGTGAGCAGCAGGAGTGCACCGGGCAGCAGCAGGCGGAGCGTGCGCATGGGATGTCCCGACGGGGCAGGTGCGGCTAGTGTAGGCAGCACACGGGCACGGTCCGTACAGAAATTCGGCAAGCGCAAAGGGGTTTTCGGATGGCGCAGGGCAAGGCACCGTGGTGCGGCGTGGCCAGTTGGCTGGGGATCGTGGTGGGCTGGGGCGCGGGCACGTTGGCGGCGCAGGCGGCGGGAGACAACAGCCTGGCGGCGGGGCTGGGCGTGGGCGTGCTGGGCGCGGCACTGGTGGGCGGTGGCTTGGCAGTAGCTTCGCGCGTGCGCGGTGAGCGCTGGCCGTGGATCGGCATTGCCGGCGCGGTGCTGAGCGCGCTGCCGCTGCTGATGTACCTGCTGCGGATGATGTTGAAGCTCTAGCGGTAGTGCCGGCCGCTGGCCGGCACCAACCGGGTGCATCCGTCGTTCATGAGGTTGCCGGCCAGCGACCGTCACTACCCGGCGTGGATCATGCGCTGCGGTGAATCTCCACCGTCACGTGCACCAGCTCCTCATGAATCGCCAGCGCGTTGCGCACGGTATCGGCATCCAGACTGACGTCGCTGGTGACCACGCTGGCGCTGACCGCGTACTTGCCGCGACCCACTTGCCAGACGTGCAGGTCCGCCAGACGTGCCGGCCACGGACCCTGTTCGATCACTTGGCGGACTTCGGCCACCACCGGTGCATCCATCTGCGCGTCGAGCAGGATACGACCACTGTCACGCAGCAGGCCGATCGCCCAGACAGTAACCAGCACGGCGCCGACCAGGCCCATCACCGGGTCCAGCCAGGTCAGGCCGAGCAGCTTGCCGCCGAGCAGGGCGACGATGGCCAGTACCGAGGTGGCGGCGTCGGCCAGCACGTGCACGTAGGCCGAGCGCAGGTTGAGGTCGTGACCGTGTGCATGGCCGTGATCGTGGTGTTCGTGGTCATGCCCGTGATGATGGCCATGGTCATGCCCGTGGTGATGATGCGCGTGGCCCGGGCTGTCGTGCAGCCACCATGCGCAGAGCAGGTTCACGCCCAGGCCCACCGCAGCGATGGCGATGGCTTCGTTGTAGTGGATGGGGGCGGGCACCCACAGCCGTTCCAGCGATTGCACGGCCATCAATGCGGCGACGCCAAGCAGGGCGATGGCGCTGGTGTAGCCGGCCAGGATCTCGATCTTCCAGGTGCCGAAGGCGAAGCGCGGATCGTGTGCGTAGCGCCGCGCACAGCGGTAGGCGAACACCGAGAGGCCCAGCGCCAGCGCGTGCGAACTCATGTGCCAGCCGTCGGCGAGCACGGCCATGGAGTTGAACCACCAGCCGCCGACGATCTCCACCAGCATCATGGCGACGGTGAGCCACAGGGCGCGGCGGGTATTGCGTTCGGCCAGCGGGTTGCCATCGTCGAAGCGGTGTTCGTGGCGGCGGGCGGCGGCGAGGGCGTCCAATTGCATGGCGGTGGGAGCTGGAGTGGATACCCCCATAGGGTATATGATCCCGCCATGGCCCATGTACACAAGAATCGAAAGCAGCTGCTGACACGGGTACGCCGTATCGCGGGTCAGGTGGCGGCGTTGGAGCAGGCGCTGGACACCCCCGAGGGGGAAGCGGGTGACTGCGCGGACGTGCTGGTGCAGGTCGCCGCCGTGCGCGGTGCAGCCCACAGCCTGCTGATGGAGCTGCTGCACGAGCACCTGCAGGAACACGTGGTGGGTGCCGACGACCCACAGCAGCGGGCCGCCGAGGCCGAAGTGCTGGTGGAGCTGCTGCGCCGCTACGGCAAATAGCAGGGTAGTGCCGGCCGCTGGCCGGCAACTGCAGGTTGCGTCCGAAGCACATGCGGTTGCCCGCCAGCGGCCGGCACTACCCGTGGCGTCCGAAGCTCACGCGGTTACCGGCCAGCGGCCGGCACTACCCGTGCCGGTGCCGCGCGTTCCAGATATGCGTGGCGGCCAGCAGCAGGCTGCCGGTGACGGTCATCGGTGTTTCCCAGGCATGCGTTGGCAGCGCGAGCGCGCCGGCCAGCAGCAGGCCTAGACCCACGCCGGCGGTGGCCCAGGCCAGTACCGGCAGCGGGTGACGGCGCTCGGCCCGCCACAGCGCGTAGCCGGTCAGCGGCAGGGCGATGGCCACGAACAGCAGGTGCACCCATTCCGCTTCGGCCCAGGTGCCGAACAGCGGCAGCGCGGCGGCAAGCAGGGGCAGCGCCAGGCAATGCAGCAGGCACAGGCTGGACAGGGCGACCGCGCCGGCATCAAGCAGGGCGGCAGAAGGCGACTTCATCGGGGGAGGTTCCTTGCGCGACAATTGTTATACAGTAACATTTCCGTTCCGCAGCCAACCCGCTCCGACATGAACACTGTTTCCCGCGCCGACCGTCGCCTTCCGGTCACCGTGCTGTCCGGCTTCCTGGGGGCCGGCAAGACCACCCTGCTCAACCAGATCCTGCGCAACCGCGAGGGCCTGCGCGTGGCGGTCATCGTCAACGACATGAGCGAGGTCAACATCGATGCGCAGCTGGTGCGCGAAGGTGGCGCCGAGCTGCGCCGCACTGAAGAGACACTGGTGGAATTCAGCAACGGCTGCATCTGCTGCACGCTGCGCGATGACCTGCTGCAGGAAGTGCGGCGCCTGGCCGATGCCGGCCGCTATGACTACCTGCTGATCGAATCGACCGGGATCGGCGAGCCGATGCCGGTGGCGGCCACGTTCGCGGTGCGCGACGAGCACGGGTTCAGCCTGAGTGACATCGCGCGGCTGGACACGATGGTGACGGTGGTCGACGGCAGCGCATTCCTTGCCGACTTCGGTTCGACCCTGCGGCTGGCCGAGCGTGGCCAGCAGGCCGGGCCGGATGACGACCGAGGTGTGGTCGACCTGCTGTGCGAGCAGGTCGAGTTCGCCGACGTGATCGTGGTCAGCAAGGTCGACCAGGTGGACGACGAGGTGCTGCAGGACACGCTGGCAGTACTGCGTGGCTTGAACCGCGACGCCAAGCTGCTGCTGTCCAGCTTCGGCGACGTGCCTCTGGCCGAGCTGCTGGATACCGGCCGCTTCGACATGGAGCGTGCGCAACGCGCGCCGGGTTGGGTGAAGGAGTTGCGTGGTGAGCACACGCCGGAGACCGAGGAATACGGCATTGGCAGCTTCGTCTACCGCTCGCGTCGTCCGTTCCACCCCGCGCGATTCGCCCGCGCGCTGCAGTCGGGTATGCCCGGCGTGATCCGCAGCAAGGGCTGGTTCTGGCTGGCCAACCGCATGGATTGGGTAGGTGAACTGAACACCGTGGGCGCGGCGACGCGCACGCAGGCGGCGGGCTTCTGGTATGCCGCGCGCGACCGCGTGCGGGCTGGGCTGGAAGACACCACACCGTTGTTGCCGCCGACGCCGTTGCCTTACAGCGACCTGGGATGGGCGCGGCAGCAGGCCGATTGCTGGAGCGCGCCGCTGCCGGGGCTTGAGGAATTCCCGGATTCGGCCGCGCACACGGCGATGCAGCGGCTGTGGCACCCATTGTGGGGTGATCGCCGCCAGGAGCTGGTGGTGATTGGTGTGCACATGGACGAGCGCGCGGTGCGTGCGGAGCTGGATGCGTGCCTTCTCAACGACCAGGAGCTGCGTGCGGGGCCATTGTTGTGGCACCAGTTGCCGCAGGCGTTCCCTGTGTGGAAGCGTTGACGGTGCATTGATGATCCATGGGTTGCCGGCCAGCGGCCGGCACTACCCCTGGTCGATACGTCATGCGTGGATGGATGCATGGCGGAGTCGAGCATGGCTCGACTCTACAGACTGTCGCGCCATTGCCAGCTGTTGGCGGTGACCTGCAATACCTGCGTCGGCCGCAATGCCTGCAGCAGATGCAGGTCGTGGCTGACCATCATCAAGGCACCCGGCCATGCCGCCAGCAGTTCTTCCAGTGCCTGCAATGCGCTTAGGTCCAGTGCATTTCCGGGCTCGTCCAGCAGCAACAGCTGCGGCGCGGGATCGGCATAGAGCACGCTGGCCAGTGCGCCCTTCACCCGTTCGCCATCGCTGAGGCTGCTGGCGGGACGCTGGATGCGCTGCGCATCCAGTCCCAGCAGCGCGAGCCGGGTGCGCAGTTCGCCCGGGTCCGCACCCGGATTGGCGGCCTGTACGCTATCGAGGATGCTGTGCTCGCCGGACAATCCCAGTAGTTGCTGGTCAAGCAGCGCCAGTGGCGCGTGGCGTTGCACAGTGCCATCGCGCGCTCGCAGCTGGCCGGCCAGCACACGCAGCAGGGTGGATTTGCCACTGCCGTTGTCACCGACCACGGCGATGCGCTGGCCGCGACGGATCTCCAGCTGCAACGGGGCACTGCAGCCATGCGGCAGCACCAAGGCCTCGGCCTGCAGCAGGCGCGTGCTGCCACGTTCCCCCGCACCGGCAAACAGCGCCAGTTCCGGCGCGGTGTGAACCGCGGATGCCGCTGCACGCAGCTGCTCTGCACTGGCCTGCAGGCGTTCTGACTGCACCTGCTGCGCGCGACCAAGGCTGGCTTCGGCACGCTGCTTCTGCCGGCCGAGCAGGATCGGTGCCTGGTTGGCCTGCTTTGCATCTCGGTTGCCACGTGCCTGGCGTTGCTGTTGGCGTTCGTGCTGTTCGCGCGCGCTGCGTTGCTGCTGTCGGTGCTGGGCGCGTGCATGGTCGAGCTGGGCGGCGGCGGCTTCGCGTTCGGCGGCGCGCACTTCGGCATAGTGCTGCCACGCGCCGCCATAGCGATGTAGGCCACGCCCATCGAGTTCGACAATCTGCTGCATGCGGCTCAGCAGCTCGCGATCATGGCTGATCGCCAGCAGGCCGCCGCGCCATTGCTGCAACTGCTCGTACAGTTGCTGGCGATGACGGGCATCGAGGTGGTTGCTGGGTTCGTCCAGGATCAACCAGTCGGCATCGCTGGCCCACGCGCCGGACAGTGCCACCTGCATCGCCTGGCCGCCGCTGAGGCGCGCAGCAGGGTGGGCGTGATCGAGATCATCGGGCAAGCCCAGCGCCTGCCATTGTTGCTGCAGGCGTTCGCGCAGGTCCCAACGGTCGCCAACGCAGGCGAAGTCGGCCTCGTTGACGCTGCCGGCTTCGATGCGTGCGAGCGCGGACAGCGCTTCACCCACACCGGCCAACTCACCCACGGTGCCGGCTGGTGGATAGCCCGGTGTGGGCAACAGGAACACGCGGCCGCTGCCACGCACCTGGCCACTGTCGGGCGATAGCCGTCCGGCCAGCAGGCGTGCGAGCACGCTCTTGCCGGCGCCATTGGCACCGATCAGGCCGGTAGCAACCGGTTCGAAGGAAAACGTCAGATCGGAAAACAGCGGGCGGCCGTCGGCCAATCGATACGACACGCGATCGAGCGTGAGGGAATGCGGGGTCATGCGACCTCCATGGATGCCGGGTTCTCCCCTGCGCGCAGGGGCGGGAAGAGTCAGGCCGTCTGTTGCGAAGACGGCGGCATCAATGGCGCATTGGTCGCGAGCCTCTGGGAGGAATGAGCGGCCAGTATAGCGGCGGTGGCTGAATGGTCAGGTGTGCGGCCACCGGGTATGGCCCGGCGCTACCGGTGTTTGGGTGGTTCCGTTGTAGAGCCGAGCCCATGCTCGGCTGCGCTTCGCTTGGCATCTGGTGAGTCGAGGATGGCTCGACCCTCCAAGGGCATCCACGCATGGCGTGGATTTGTTGGGCCTACGGCACGGTTTCCAGGCGTTCGCTGACGAAATCGATGAACACCCGCAGCTTCGGCAGCACATGGCGGCCGGAGGGCCACAACAGGTGGAAGATGCCGCAGGAATGCACATGCTCGTCCAGCACGGTGACCAGGCGACCATCGGCCAGCGCATCGCGCACCGAGTGCACTGGAACGAAGGCCAGTCCGATATCGCGCAGTGCAAGCGCCACGCGCGCTTCGATGGTGTTGGCCACCATGTGCACGGGCAGTTCCTGCGGGGCTTCATTGCCGGGCCACTGGATCGGCCACAGCTCCAGCTTGCCGGTGCTGGGGAAGCGGTAGTGCAGCAGGGTGTGTTGGAGCAGGTCGGCCGGCGCACGCGGAACGCCGCGGCGCTGCAGGTACGCCGGCGAGGCAACGATGCGGCGCGGGAACACGCCAAGGCGTCGGGCGTTCATGCGTGAGTCGCTGGGTTCGCCGACGCGCAGCACGGCGTCGAAGCCTTCCTCGATGACATCGACCAGCCGGTCGCTGAAATCCAGGTCCAGACGGATGTCCGGGTAGGCGGCCATGAACTCGGCCATCAGCGGCAGGGTGAGATCACCCACCAGCGGCAGGCCGATGCGCAGCGTGCCGCTCGGTGCGGCATGCGGCTGCGCCAGTTCGGTGCGCGCGGCATCGCGCTCGTCGAGGATGCGCCGGCAGCGCGCCAGGAACAGCTGGCCCTCGGCGGTGAGGGTGATGCTGCGCGTGCTGCGGTGGAACAGGCGCACGCCCAGTGCGTGCTCCAACCGCGCAACGCACTTGCCGGCGGCCGAGGCCGAAATGCCCTGCAGGCGTCCGGTCTCGACGAAGCTGCGGGTGTCGGCGGCATGCACGAAAGTCTGCAGATTGGCGAGGTTGTCCAGGACTGACATGGGCGTGTGGGGGAATGAAAGCGGCAGGGTAGGTGGCTGCGATCACGTGGGAAGGCACCGCCACCGCAACACTGTGGTGCGGGGCGGCGCGGCGACCGTTGCGGCCTTGCAGTTCCGGCCATCATGCCGATTGCGGACTGCACGGTCCATGATGCCCGGAGCGGCAACCGGCTTTTTGCACGGTGACATGCTGCCTAACGTGGCGACCTCTCCCCACGGATCACCGCGATGAACGCTGCCCTTTCCCTTGACCGCGCGCCGGCCCTGCCGTCGGTACAGCGGTTGCTGCAGCAGGTCCACCCACAACGCCTGGTCGGCGCGGTGGTGCTGGTGCGCGAGCACGGCGTGCTGCGTCATGCCAGCGCCACCGGCCTGGCTGATCGCGAGTCGGCCACGATGATGCGCCGCGACCAGCTGTTCCGGCTGGCATCGGTGAGCAAGCCGCTGCTGACCACGGTGATCCTGCGCCTGGTGGCCGATGGCGTGCTGGACCTGGACGCGCCGGTACAGCGTTGGCTGCCGGACTTCCGTCCGGCGCTGGCCGATGGCAGCACGCCGCCGATCAGCCTGCGCCAACTGCTCAGCCACAGCAGCGGGCTGGGTTACCGCTTCCTCGAAGCCGATGCGGATGGCCCGTACGCACGGGCCGGCGTCAGCGATGGCATGGATGCGAATCCGCTGACATTGGCCGACAACGTGCATCGCATCGCGCAGGCGCCGCTGCTGTTCGCACCAGGCAGCCAATGGTTGTACTCGTTGGGCGTGGACGTCGCTGGCGCCGTGGCTGAAGCCGCGACCGGTGAAACCCTGCAATCCCTGCATGCGCGGCTGCTGGCCGCGCCACTGGGGCTGGCCGACACCGCATTCGCGACCACCAACGCGGCGCGGCTGGCCACGCCGTATGTGAGTGACGCACCGCAGCCGCATCGCCTGCAGGAAGGCGAGGTGGTCGCACCCTTCGAAGGTACGGTCGGCATCGAGTACAGCCTCGCCCGTGCTACCGATGCCAGTCGTTACCCCTCGGCCGGTGCTGGACTGATTGGCAGCGCCGACGAGGTGATGGCGGTGCTGGAAGCACTGCGCGACGTACAGGCCTCGAATCTGTTGCCGCCCGCGCTGGTGGCGGAGATGGCCGCTCCGCAGGTGGGCGAGCAGGGGCCGCCGGAGCCGGCCGGCTGGGGCTTCGGGCTGGGATTTGCGGTGCTGCGCGATGCCGCCGCCAGTGGCACGCCACAAAGCGAAGGCAGCTGGCGCTGGGGCGGTGCCTACGGCCACAGCTGGTTCGTTGATCCCGCGCGCGGGCTGTGCGTGGTGGCGCTGACCAACACCCTGTACGAAGGCATGGATGGCGCCTTCGTCGATGAACTGCGTGACGCCGTCTATGCCGATCTGGAGGCTGCGCGATGAGCGGCCATGCCATTGATGCGGCGAGTCCTGCCGGCGAAGCTACACGCCTGCCGTGGGCCGGCCTGCTGGCGCTTGCGGGTGGCGGCTTCATCACCCTGCTGACCGAGACCCTGCCCGCCGGTGTATTGCGGCCAATGGGCGAGAGCCTGGGTGTGAGTGATGCCGCGGTGGGCCAGCTGGTCAGCGTGTATGCGCTGGGATCGGTGATGGCCGCACTGCCGATGACCGCGTTGACCCAGCGCCTGCCACGACGCCCCTTGTTGCTGGCCGCCATTGCCGGCTTCGTGGTGGTCAACACGCTGACCGCCGTGAGCAGCAGCTATCCGCTGATCCTCGCCGCGCGCTTCCTTGCTGGCGTCTGTGGTGGCCTGCTGTGGTCGCTGGTGGCCGGCTACGCCGCTCGCATGGTGGTGCCGTCACTGCAGGGCCGCGCGATTGCAGTGGCGATGGTCGGTTCACCGTTGGCGCTGTCGCTGGGTGTACCGGCGGGCACGTTGCTGGGCCAACAGATCGGCTGGCGCTGGGCGTTCGCGTTGATGAGCGTGCTGGGTGTCGGGCTGCTGGCGTACGCGCGCTGGACACTGCCGGCGTTGCCGTCTGCCGGTGCCGGCCAGCGCATGTCACTGGGCACGGTGTGGCGCATGCCCGGCGTACGCAGCGCGCTGGCGGTGATGGTGCTGTACGTGCTGGCGCACAACGTGCTGTACACCTACATCGAACCGCTGGCGGTGGACGCCGGTGCCGGTCCATGGCTGGACCGCCTGCTGCTGGCCTTCGGTGTGGCTGCCATCGTCGGTATCGGCATTGCCGGTTGGGGCGTGGATCGCCACTTGCGTGCGCTGGTGTGGGCGGCGGTGATCGGCTTCCTGCTGCCGGTGCTGGCCCTGCTGCTATGGCCGGGACAGGCAACGGCGCTGCTGCTGGCGACGATCCTGTGGGGCGTGGCGTTCGGCGCCGTGCCAACCCTGTTCCAGACCGCACTGGCACGTCGCGCGGGTGCTGCCGCGGATCTGGCGCAGTCGATGCTGGTGACCGGCTGGAACCTGGCGATTGCCGGCGGTGGCGTCGCCGGCGGCGTGCTGTTGCAGGCCAGCGGCCCGAGCCAGCTGGGCTGGCTGCCGTTGCTATTGCTGGCGGTGACCGTGGCGTGGCTGCTGGCACGGCCGAAGGCCTGGGCGTAGCTGTTGATCAGTGATGACGCGGTACCGGCCAGCGGCCGGCACTACCGTGGTCCACGTCATCCACGCATGGCGTGGATCCACCGAGCGCAGCGACCCGCGTGTGCCTTTGATTTTTCTGTTGATTCCGTGGTGGGACGCCGCCGCAATGTGTCCGTGGCCGGGTGGGTGGGCTGCGCAGGGGCGTGAGCCGCATGGATGCGGCGACCGAGCTTACATGGACGTACTTGCAGCGCCCCCTGCGCAGCCCACCCACCCGGCCCCCCCCGACGGTTCCGCCGAGTGCGACCCACCGCGAGGGGCTCCGCCGTTGGCCGTCCTACTCGATTCCCTCACGCTCGATCGGCACACTCCGCGGGTTCTGCATGTGCTCCCGCGCCGCGCCATAGCGCTGCTGCCGCTTCTGATGGAACACCACGAACTCATCCCGTGGCAGCGGCCGCGAGAACAGCCAACCCTGCGCGAACTCGACCTTCCGGGTATGCAGATACGCCAACTGTGCCTCGGTCTCCACGCCCTCGGCGACCACCCACAGGCCCAGCTCCTTGGCCATGTCGATGATGTGCGGCGTGACCGGACTGGTCGCACTCTCGGTGCCGATCGCATCGATGAACGACTTGTCGATCTTCAGCGCATCCAGTGGCAGCTGCTCCAGGTACTGCAGGCTGGAAAAGCCCACGCCGAAGTCATCGATCGCCACGCTGTGGCCGGCCCGGCGTGCCTGCGCCAGCATCGTGCGTGCGCGGTCCAGGTCGAGGAAGCCGTGCTCGGTCGCTTCCATCCAGATCTGCTGCGGCAGGATGCCGCTGCCGGCCATGTGCTTGGCGATCAACTTCAATGCACGACCACTGCTGATGTCCTCGGCGGCGAGATTGATCGCGATGTGCGCGCTGCGGTCGGCCACCAGCAGCTCGCGCATGTCGCGCACCACGTTCTCGATCACCAGGTCGGTGATCGCGCCGATCATGCCGGTCTCTTCGGCCAGGGGAATGAACAGGTCGGGGCGGACCTGGGTGCCATCCTGACGCTGCCATCGAATCAATGCTTCGGCGCCCACGCAGATGCCGGTATCCAGTTCGATGATCGGCTGGTAGTGCAGGTACAGCTCGCGGCGGCGGATCGCGGTGGCCAGTTCGCCGCGCAGCGACAGCCGGCGGCGCGACAGCCAGATCACCAGGCCGGCACCCACGGCAGCCATCAGCAACCCGAGCGGCACGTACAGCCATGCCTGCTGGCGGAAGGTGGCGGCCAGTGCCGTGCGTGGCGTGGTGGCGATCGCCAGCCATTCGCCATTGCGGGCGGTGGCGTAGAGGGTGTTGCGGTCAAGCCCTTCGCCCGGGTTGCGCAGCAGGGTCTCCAGCAGCGCCGGATCCATGCCGTCCTGCTTGGCCAGCAGGCGGCCGTCCGGGCTGGCCAGGGCCAGGCGCACGTTGGGGTCGGCGATGACATCGACGAAACGGCGCGGGTCGACCAGCACGTCGTAGGCGCCGTACAGGATCGACAGCACCTGGCGGCGCCCGCTGGTTTCGGGGCGCACGTCCACCGCGATGCCGGCCCCTTCGCTGGTCACATGATCGGCCTTGGGCTGCTTCACATCGGCCAGGAACGGGCCCCACGACGTGCAGCGCAGCGTGCCGCCTTCGAAATAGCCCATCTGGTCGATCGACGGCGTGGTCATCACCAGGGTCTGCATGCGCCGGATATGGTCCGGGCTGCACGGCACGTGGACGCCTGCCTCCGCCGACTTCAGCGCGGCCAGCGCGTCATGGTAGGACTGGTCGGAACGGCGCAGGGCGCGGCCGGCGATGTCGCGCAGGCGCTGCTGCTCGACACTGACCGCACGGTCCCAGGTGGCATAGGCCATCACCGCGATCGGCACAGCCGCGGCCAGCAGCGCCAGCGCGGTGCCACCAATGATGATGCGCAGGCGGCTCATGGCTGGAGCTCCGGCGGGGCAGGCAGGTCAGGGCGCATGGTCAGGGCCGGTCCTTGGGCAGGTGCGGCTATCTGAGCATGGCGCCGGGCCGGGCGGAATGGGACGAATCCGGTATTCGGTCACAATGTGGTGAAAGCGACCGCCATTGACGTAATCGGGCCATCCGGCGCTGGCGCTCCTGGCCGGGGAGGACTAACGTCGAACGCTTCGCCCGCCCCAGTCCACGCCCATGACCGAGCCCGCAACGCCCCCCGAGCACCTGCGCCGCAGCCTGTCCAACCGCCACCTGCAGCTGATCGCCATCGGCGGTGCCATCGGCACCGGCCTGTTCATGGGCTCGGGCAAGACCATCAGCCTGGCCGGCCCGTCCATCGTCTTCGTCTACCTGATCATCGGCGCGATGCTGTTCTTCGTGATGCGCGCGATGGGCGAGCTGCTGCTGTCCAACCTGCAGTACAAATCCTTCATCGACTTTTCCACCGACCTGCTAGGTCCCTGGGCCGGCTTTTTCTGTGGATGGACGTACTGGTTCTGCTGGATCGTCACCGCCATCGCCGATGTGATCGCCATTGCTGCCTATGCACAGTTCTGGTTCCCGGGACTGGATGCCTGGATACCGGCACTGGCCTGCGTGATGCTGTTGCTGGCACTGAACCTGGTGACAGTGAAGCTGTTCGGCGAAATGGAATTCTGGTTCGCGCTGATCAAGATCGTGGCGATCTGTGCGCTGATCATCACCGGTGCGGGCCTGGTGGCGTGGGGCTTCACTTCGCCCAGCGGCCATACCGCCGCGCTGTCCAACCTGTGGAATGACGGCGGCATGTTCCCGATGGGCCTGGTCGGCTTCTTTGCTGGTTTCCAGATCGCGGTGTTCGCCTTCGTCGGCATCGAGCTGGTTGGCACCACCGCCGCCGAGACCGCCAACCCCGAGCGCAACCTGCCCAAGGCGATCAACTCGATCCCGGTTCGCATCATCATCTTCTACGTGCTGGCGCTGATCGCGATCATGGCGGTCACCCCGTGGCGCCAGGTGGTGCCGGACAAGAGCCCGTTCGTGCAGCTGTTCGTGCTGGCCGGCATCCCCGCCGCGGCCAGCCTGATCAACTTCGTGGTGCTGACCTCGGCCACGTCTTCGGCCAACAGCGGCATCTTCTCCACCAGCCGCATGCTGTACGGCCTGGCCGAGGAAGGCCACGCGCCCCGCGGGTTGTCGAAATTGTCACGCGCCGCAGTGCCCGCCCGTGGTCTGCTGTTCTCCTGCCTGTGCCTGCTCGGCGGCACGCTGCTAATCTACCTGATCCCCAACCTGGTGACCGCCTTCACCCTGGTCACCACGCTGGCGACGGTGCTCTTCATCTTCGTCTGGTCGCTGATCCTGGTGGCCTACATGGTCTACCGTCGCCGCTACCCGGAGCGCCACGCCGCCTCGATCTTCAAGATGCCCGGCGGCGTTGCGATGTGCTGGGCCTGCCTGGTGTTCTTCGCAGGCGTGCTGGTACTGCTGAGCCTGCAGGCCGACACCCGCCAGGCCCTGATCGCCAGCCCGGCGTGGTTCGTGCTGCTGGGTGTGGGGTACTGGGTGCGTCGGAGGACCGCGAAGTGATCCAACGTCTTCGTTCCATCGATTGATCCATCGTCTCCAGACGCTTCATCCACGCATGGCGTGGATCTACTGTCAGCCGCAGGGAACTATCGAAGGCGGGGTGGGTCCGCTGGCGGGAGTCTCCGCGGCATGGATGCCGCGGCCAAGCCCCCAGGGATGGGTTTACGGCGTCTCCCGCCAGCGGACCCACCCCGCCTCCCCGCAGGAGGTCGGCCATTGCCGTTGCGTGTGATCTGGCCTCTGCAGGTGCAGGGCGCAGCCCTGCCAAATCCCCCATTCACTTGGTGTTAGCGGGCGCGGCCGGATCATCCGGCCGCCATGTCCCGCCACCCCTTCCTGCTCGCGCTGTTGCTGCTGCCCAGCCTGTGGCCCGGGCTGGCCGCCGCGCGCACGGTCTACCGCTGCGTGCAGGGCAATACCGTCAGCCTGGCCACTGCTCCCGAACCCGGCTCGCGCTGCACGCCGAAGGAGATCGACGACAACGCCGTCCAAGCCCCGAATCTGTGGGGCAACATGGGCGTGTTCAGTGGCGTGCTGTACGAACGCGAGCAGGACGGCGCGCTGGTCTATTCCACCCGCAACCTGCCCGGTTCGCGGGTGTTCCTGAAGTTCACCGTAGCCACGCCGCCGGGCGAGCCCGCGCACGAAGGCCTGGGCAAGGTCGGCAAGCCGCAGCTGGCGCAGCATGCCAAGCAGTTCAAGGCCGCTGCCAAGGCCACCGGCGTGGATGACGCATGGTTGCGCGCGATCGCCCACGCCGAAAGCAATTTCGACGCGCTGGCGGTCTCGACCAAGGGCGCACAGGGCGTGATGCAGCTGATGCCGGATACCGCGCAGGAGTACGGGGTGAGCGATCCGTTCTCGCCGCAGCAGTCGATCGATGGCGGCGCCCGCTACATGCGCGCGCTGCTGCGCCGCTACAACGGTGATCGGCCACTGGCCGCCGCCGCCTACAACGCCGGCATCGGAGCGGTCACCCGCTACAAGGGCGTGCCGCCCTATGCCGAGACCCTGGCCTACGTGGACAAGGTGATGGCCCTGTATGCGCGCTACCGCGAAGCGATGGGCATCCGTACCGAAGTGCCCGCGCGATAGGCTGGCGGTGCTGGATGGTCGTGTAGAGCCGGGCCCATGCTCGGCTCATGGTGCCGGCAGCCGAGCATGGGCTCGGCTCTACAGGGCGTCTGCTCAGCGTGAGGTCGCGCTGCCGACCAGTTCGTAGCGTTCGATGCGGCCGACGCGGGTGACTTCTGCCTGCACGTCGGCGCGCTGCTTCAGCGCACGCCAGGCCGCATCGATCTTCACGTCACCCGGCAGCGACGGATAGGTACGCATGTCCTGCAGGCTGGCCAGTGTTTCGCCACGCTCGACGGGGGAGCGCAGTTGTTCGATCAGCACGGCGGCCGCGCCATCCAGATTGCCCTCGTCCAGCAGCATTTCGCGATGGAACAGGCGGGCGTCATCGCCCTCGGCGAGGATCGCCGCGCGAGCGACGTCCATTGCCTTGGCATCGCCACGTTCGCGCGCGGCGGCAAACTGCAGCAATGCCTGTGCTGCCTTGCCGTAGCCGCCGAGGCCCGGCATGTCATTCACCGCTGCGGTGGCGTCCTGCAGGCGGCCCAGCGAGCTGAGCACGAAGCCGACGTTGAACTGGTGCTCGGCGCCATCCGGGCCCAGCGCACCGATGCGCGCAGCCAGCTTCGCGGTGGCCAGCGCGTCGTCGGTGCGTCCCAACCGACGCAGCGCAGTGAACCGGCTGTTGAGCAGCCACGCGACCCATTCGGCTTCGGCCGCCGACGGGGATTCACCTTCGGCCGCTGCGCGGGCCATGCCATCGGTCAGGGCCAGGACTTCCTCGTTGCGGTCGAGCATCAGCAGCGTATTGCTGAACTCTGCCATGCGCGCGTCCAGGGCGCGGTCGAGCAGGCCGGACACGCGCAGCTCATCGAGATGCTTCTGTGCGGCCTGCACCGGATCGAAGCGTGCATCGCCGCGGTCGACATAGCGATCGAAGCGCTTGTCACTGCGCAGGCGGATGATTTCGGCCGGGCCATTGATGCGTGCCAGCGTGGCCGGGATGCCGTCGCCGCGACCGTTGTCGGCCTGCAGCGTGGCCAACGCCAGCCACAGCCCGGTCGGCTCCACGCCACCGCCTTTCCAGCCGTTGTCGAACAGTGCCTGCAGCAGTTCCATGCGTCGCTGTGGCTGGTCGCGCAGGCGGTACTGCAGGTAATTGATCGGCTGGCGCTCGATCGGCAGCGGGCCCTCGGCGTGCTTCAGTGCCTGAACCAGGTACCGGGTAGCCGGAGCCGGCTGGTTTTCGGAAAGTTCCAACGACACCAGGGTCAGCAGGATCTGTGCATCGTCCGGCAACGATTCCTGCGCCTGTTGCAGATAGCGCCGGGCCTGTGCCGGCTTCTTCTGCATCAATGCGGTCCAGCCCGCTACCTGCGCGGCGCGACCACGATGCTCGGCATCGAAATCATCCAGCAGCGGATCTTCCATCAGCTGTTCCATGGCGATCAACGCGCCCAGCGTATTGCCGCTGCGTGACTGCTGGATCGCTTCGTCCCAACGGGTGGCATAGGCCGTATGCACCGCGTCGCTGGTGACGGACGGCTTCTGTGGCGCCACCGCGATGGAGGCGGTGGCAGGGGCAACCGACAGGGCGGCGAGCAGCAGGGCAGTGAGGGGGAGAAGGCGGGGCATGGAGATTCTCCATCCGTGGGAAGAGCATTGAACCTGCTGCAGCCAGCGAGGACAAGCGCGATGGATGGAACTCTGGCGATCAGGAGTACGTTTGGCCATGGCGGATCGCGCGCGCAGCGTCTATCGTCGGTGCCATCTTCAGATGGCAGGCAGAGGCAACGCAGCACGATGGCACGGTGGCAATGGATGGCGGCGGGGGTCGCGTTGGCAACGGCGGTGGCATTGGCCGCGACCTGGTGGGATTCACCGCTGCAGACCTTGGCTGAACCGGCAGGCCCGGCGCCCACGCCGCTGGCCTGGACCGCACAGATCGAGATGCTGGCCGGCGACGGTCATCCCGGTGACCGCGATGGTGCGTCTGCGCAGGCCCGCTTCGCCGATCCCCATGCGTTGCTGCGCAGTGCCGACGGCAGCATCTACTTCACCGATGCCGGCGACAACAACCGCATTCGCCGCCGCCTGCCGGATGGCCGCATCGAGACCGTGGCCGGGCAGGGCGAGGGGCGCATCGACGGCCCTGCACTGCAGGCCAGTTTCAATACGCCCTCGGGCATCGCCGCCGATGCGCAGGGCAACCTGTACGTTGCCGACACCGGCAACCACGCGATCCGCCGTATCGGCACCGATGGCCAGGTGACCACGCTGGCCGGTGGCGAGCAGGGTTACGCCGATGGGCCGGCCGCGCAAGCGCGCTTCGATGCACCGATGGGCATCGCGGTGGACGCGCAGGGCCAGGTCTATGTGGCCGACACCTTCAACGACCGCATCCGGATGATCGGTACCGACGGCAACGTGCGTACCCTGGCCGGCGGCGAGCGCCCGGGGTTGGCAGATGGCCTGGGCGTCGCGGCGCGCTTCGATACGCCGGTGGCGCTGGCCTTCGATGCCCATGGCGCGCTGCTGGTGGCCGACCTGTTCAACAACGCGGTGCGTCGCGTCGGTGCCGATGGCACGGTCAGCACGCTGCTGGGCGATGGCGGCGTGATCAATGGGCCGCTGTCGCTGGCCACCACGCACGACGGCGTGCTCTACGTGGGTGACCTTGATGGCCGCATCGTGCAGGTAACACCGCAGGGCCACCAGATCGCACTGGTGGGCAACGGCCGCCTGCCGCGCCTGGCCCGGCCCAGCGGTCTGGCGATGGATGCCGACGGCAGTGTGCTGGTCGCCGATTCCGCCAGCTATCGCCTGCACCGCCTGCGCCCGCTGCCAGTGGGTGATTTGCCGGCACCGGCGCTGGTCGGGCCCGCTGCCGATGCAGCGTTGCCGGACACCGGTGGTCGCTGGCCATTGGCACCGCAGGACGGCTGGCATGAAGTGGTCGGCACGCTGGGCGAGGTGCGCGGCAACTTCAAGGGCGAGAGCCGCCACCACCTGCACGGCGGTTTCGATGTGCGCGGCGATGTCGGCCAGACCGTGTTGGCGATCGCCGATGGCAAGATCAGCAGCCCGGTAGCGGCGTGGAGCCTGGGGGGGCAGGCCGAGGGCCTGGCAGTGGACCGCCTCAAGTACATCCACATGCGGGTCGGCCGCACCCCGCGCGACCAGCCGTTCGATGCGCGCTGGCAGGCGCTGTACGACGAACAGGGCAAGCTGGAGCGCATGCGGGTGCGTCGCGGCACGCGCATCCACGTCGGCGATCGCCTGGGCAGCATCAACAACCAGGCGCACGTGCACCTGGCGGTGGGCACCGGCGGCTTCGAAACCAACGCCGTGGCGCTGGGCTTCCATAACTACGCCGACCACTTCGCACCGCGCATCACCGATGTCGCGCTGCTGGACGACAACGACCAGCCGCTGGCGGCGGGCAGCGACGGCGTGGTGATGCTGGCGCGGCAGGGACGTGGCGTGCAGATCGTGGTCGAGGCGTGGGACCAGGTTGACAACAACCTGCCGCGGCGCCGGCTGGGCATGTACCAGGTGGGCTACCAGATCCTCGATGCCGGCGGACAGCCGCTGCAGGGCTATGAGCAGCCGCGCTGGAACATCGTGTTCAACCGCATGCCGCCGCAGAACGAAGCGGTGCGCGTGGCCTATGCGCCGGACAGCGGCATCACCGTGCATGGCAGTGCGGTAACCCGCTTCCGCTACCTGGCCACCAACACCGTGCGTGATGGCCTGATGGAAACCGGGCGCTGGCAGCCGGCGGCATTGCCACCGGGCGAGTACACCGTGCGCGCCAGCGTGCGCGACTACAGCGGCAACGAAGGCGTGGGTCCGCGCGAGATCAGAGTACGGCTGCTGCCATAGCCGCAGCCGGGGCGCCGCAGCGTTCGCGCTCGGCGTCCATGTCTTCCAGCGGCCGCACTTCGATGCTGCCGAAGCGCGCCCACGGGAAGTCGCGGGCGACGCGCATGGCTTCGTCGCGGTCGCGGGCGACGATCAGGTTGAAACCGGCCAGCAGTTCGCGGGTCTCGGCGAACGGACCATCCAATACACGGCTGTGGCCATCGCGCACGCGCAGGGTCTGCGCGGTGTCGACCGGCTGCAGCTTCTGCGCGGCAAGCAGCGTGCCTTCGGCCTGCAGCTTGTCTGCGTGGGCCAGGCAGTCACGCATCAGCGCGTTGAATTCTTCGGTGGGCAGGGCCTGGAGCAGGGCAGGCTCGATGTAGATCAGAAGCAGGTACTGCTGCATGGCACGGTCCTGGCGGGGGCGGGGTGTCCATGATGGCGCAGGTTTGCCTGCGGGCATGCTGCAGCGCGAAAAGCCGCCTGCGGCGGGCGATCGGCGAACGGCGGAGCCCCTCCGTGGTGGGGCTATAGCGTGATTCTTGGGCTTGGCCGGGTGGGTAGGCGGGTCGGGGGACGCCGTAAACCCGTCCATGGGGGCTTGGCCGCGGCATCCATGCCGCGGACACCCCCGCCCCGCCTACCCACCCGGCCCTGGACAGGTTCCTGCGGCGCCCACCACGGAAAATCACAAACAAGAGCAAAAGCGGGTCGCTTCGCTCGCAAAGCCGAGGCCGCCGGCCAACCGCCGTTGCCATTGCCTTTGCTTCTGCCTTTTTTCTTGATCTTCCCGTGGCGGCCAAGCCCCATGGACGGGTTCACGGCGTCCCCGCCAATCCCACCCGCCCGGACCACCCACAGGAAACCAGCTTCCAGCGACCAACCCACCCACCACGGAGGGGCTCCGCCGTTCGCCGACCTCCGCCGAAGGCGTGCTTTCCACGGAAGAAATAATTTTCAGAGGACGTGTCGATTTCCAGCCCCCTGGTTCGTTGTACCCAGTGAAGGGCACGCACCACGCGTCCCCACGGGAGACCGCAATGAAAGTGATGGTGATCGTGAAGGCCAACGCCGACTCCGAAGCCGGCCGCATGCCCAGCAAACAGGAACTGTCCGAAATGGGTGCCTTCAACGAACAACTGGTGGCCGCCGGCATCATGCTGGCCGGTGAAGGCCTGCACGCCACCCAGCGCGGTCGCCGCATTCATTTCGGCAGTGGCGCGCCCAAGGTCGAGGCCGGTCCGTTTGGCCCCGCCAGCGAGCAGATCGCCGGCTTCTGGCTGTGGGACGTGCGTTCGCTGGATGAGGCCGTCGAGTGGGCCAGCCGCGCGCCGTTCAACAGTGGCGGCACGCTGGAGCTGCGCCCGCTGATCTCCGCCGAGGATTTCGGCGAGGCCTTCACCCCCGAATTACAGCAGCAGGAACAGCGTCTGCGTGCGCAGCTGGAAGGTTGACCCGATTCATTTCCCCCGCCGGGCATGGCCCGGCGCTACCACCCTGAAACCCACGACGGAGCATTGCCATGAAATTGATTCCCTTCCTCGGCTTCAGCGGCCAGGCCCATGAGGCGATGGCGTTCTATGCCAAGGCACTCGGTGGCCAGGTCACCTCGGAAATGAAGTACCGCGACATGCCGCCCTCCGATGGCTCGCCGGGCTGCAACGAGATGCCGCCGGAAACCCTGGACCACGTCGCGCACAGCCAGCTGGAAATCGGCAGTGCCATCGTGATGGCGGCCGACGGTCCCGGCGGTGGCGAGGGTGGTTCGACCACCATCAATGTCGACGTCGACAGCATCGAAGAAGCCGAACGCGTGTTCGCGGCGCTGGCCGAGGGTGGCCAGGTGCAGATGCCGATCGCCGAAACGTTCTGGGCGCATCGCTGGGGCATGCTGATCGATCGCTACGGCAAGCCGTGGATGGTCAACTGCATGAAGCAGCCGTGATTCCTGCCTCTTTCATCCACAGGGAGCTTCACCGATGAGTGCACCGCAACCGCAGATGATCTTCGTCAACCTGCCCGTGCAGGATCTGAACGCGTCCAAGGCCTTCTTCGCCGCACTGGGCTACAGCTTCAACCCGACCTTCACCAACGACGATGCGGCCTGCATGGTCGTCAGCGAGAGCATCTTCGTGATGCTGCTGACCCAGCCGTTCTTCGGGCAGTTCACCAACAAGGCGATTGCCGATGCGCACAGCCACACCGAGGTGATCACCTGCCTGTCGGCCGACAGCCGCAAGGCGGTGGACGTGATGGTGGACAAGGCACTCAAGGCCGGTGCCAGCGAACCGCAGCCGGCGCGCGACTACGGCTTCATGTACCAGCGCGGCTTCCAGGACCTGGACGGCCATCTCTGGGAAATCGCACACATGGACGGCGAGCCGGGCTGACGGCCGCCGCAAGGGAGAACCCTCATGGCTTACGTGGATGCTTACGTGCTGCCGTGCCCACAGGACAAGGTGGCGGCCTACCGCCGCCTTGCCCGCAAGGCCGGTGCGGTGTGGAAGGACCATGGAGCGCTGCAGTACATGGAATGCGTGGCTGACGATGTGGAACCGGGAAAGAGCACGTCGTTTCCGCGTGCGGTCAAGGCCAAGCCTGGCGAAACGGTGATCGTCGCCTTCGTGGTGTTCCGTTCGCGCGCGGCGCGCGACCGTATCAACGCGAAAGTAATGGCGGACCCGCGGCTGGCATCGCTGGGCCCGAAGGACATGCCGTTCGATACCAAGCGCATGTTCTGGGGCGGCTTCAAGCCGATTGTTGAAGCGTGAGCTGCGGCGCTTGTGCGGGCCCGGCGTGCGTGCTGTGATCGGCGCATGCTCGAGCCCGCACTGACGCAGCGTCTGGAAACCCTCTGGCGGATGGAATCGCCGGTGTTGATCGCGCGCCTGGCGCGGCTGCTCGCGGGCGATGTCGGCCGCGCCGAGGAGCTGGCCCAGGACACCTGGCTGGCCGCGCTGGAGCGCTGGCCGGAGCAGGGCATCCCGGACAACCCCGGAGCCTGGCTGATGACCACTGCGCGCAACCGTGCCATTGATGTGCTGCGTCAGCACCAGCGGGTGGCGCAGCAGCATGCGCAATGGGGCGAGGAGCTGCATCCGGTACCCTTGCCGGCACCGGATGACAGCCAGGCGCTGGAAGATGATCTGGGTGACGACCTGCTGCGGCTGATGTTCGTGGCCTGCCATCCGGTGTTGCCGGCTGACGCACGGGTGGCGTTGACCCTGCGCCTGCTTGGTGGCCTGACCACCGTGGAGATCGCGCGCGCGTTCCTGCAGCCCGAGCCGACCATTGCGCAGCGCATCGTTCGTGCCAAGCGCACGCTGGCGCAGAAGCAGGTGCCCTATGAAGTGCCGCGCGCGGAGGCGATGCCAGAGCGGCTGGGGTCGGTGCTGGAGGCGATCTACCTGGTGTTCAACGAGGGCTATGCGGCCAGTGCCGGTGACGACTGGATGCGTCCGGCGCTGTGCGAGGAGGCACTGCGGCTTGCGCGCATCCTGGCGCACCGGCTGCCGGTGCCGCCGGTGCTGGGCCTGCTGGCGCTGATGGAGCTGCAGGCCTCGCGTGCCGCAGCACGGACCGATGCGCACGGCGCGCCGGTGCTGCTGGACCAGCAGAACCGTGCGCGCTGGGACTGGCTGCAGATCGAGCGCGGGCAGCAGGTGCTGGCACGCGCGCTGGCCGCCGGAGGCGGAGACGATCCCTACGTGCTGCAGGCACGCATCGCGGCCTGCCATGCGGCTGCGCGCCGCGCCGAAGCCACTGACTGGCCGCGTATCGTCTCGCTTTATACACAGTTGCTGCAGGTGCAGCCTTCGCCGGTTGTCGCATTGAACCGGGTAGTGGCGGTGCTGCGCTGCGAAGGTGCCTTCGCTGCATGGGCACAGTTGCAGCCGTTGCTGGACGATGCGCGCCTGCGCGATTACGCGCCGTTGCAGGTGGTGCGTGGCGAGGTACTACAGTCGTTGGGGCGCGAGCACGACGCACGTCACGCTTTTGCGGAAGCCGCCAGACTCAGCCAGAACCAGGCAGAGCGCGGACTGCTGCGGCAAAGGGCCGGTCTGCCCCCCGTGGAGTGACCCCGACGAAGGCAGCACTTGTCGGCGGGCGCGCGAGCCGTTATGTTTCGCGCCCAGTGGACGCATGCGCGTCTGCTTTCCGTGCGTATTGACCGAGGAGCGGTTGGATGTATTCAAGGACGAAGAGCGCATCGCGCGCTTTTGCGCGCCTGCTTGCCTGTGCCCTGTGCGTGGCCGTATGGCCGATGGCCGTGCAGGCCGCAGACAAATCGCAGCAGGCCTACTGGGCCGGTTTTGCCTATACCGCCGATGCCGCCGCCGTGCAGGCGACCACGCCGCATGCGCACGCGGTGCTGGAAAAGCGCGGCCTGATTCCACTCAACCAGACCCTGGTGCAGGCGCTCAAGCGCCGTGCGCCGGCCCACCTGGAGCTGATCGATCAGCCGGTCGCGATGCTCGACGGCACCACAAGCGCCACCGTGCTGGCCGCAGCACTGGATCGGGAGCTGGTGTCGGTCGAACCGATCGGCAACCAGTACAAGGTGCTGGTCGAGGTGGCGCTGCAGGCGCTGTTCTTCGACTTCCGCGAGCGCCAGGTGATCGCTTCCTATCCGCTCACCCTGCAGCGCATCGACGTGCAGGACTACCGTCCTGACAGCGACGATATCGACGCGATCGTCGCTGATCTGCTGTATGGCAACGCCAGCACCAGCCTGTCGCAGGTCCTTGCGGCCAGCCTGGCCCAGGCCAAGCTGCCGGATGCTGCGGTGCGCCGCCTGCAGGTGGGCGGTGTGACCCTGTCCGATGCGGTGCGGGCCAAGTTGCCGGACCCGAAGTGGGAAGCGCCGCTGCGCGCCACCCTGGCCCATGAGCTGTCCAAGACGCTGTCGTCCAACACCGGTGTCGGCCTGCTGCCGCCGGCCTCGGGCCAGGCGATCGGTGGTGCAATGGCTGCACGCTTTGCCGACGGCAAGGTCTACCAGCTGAAGATTCCCGAGCCGGACTACGTCATCAACGTGCAGGTCGATGCGCTGAAGAACGGCGTCATCGAAGAAACCGCGGCGATGAAGACGATGCTGTTCGGCGCCTTCTTCACCGCCAAGGTGACCGAGCCGTTCTCCGGCAAGGTCTATTTCGAACAACCGCTGCGCAAGGGTGCCACCAAGGTGGTGCCGGTCACGCAGTGGCAGGTTGACCAGTGGTCGGCCAGCTACGAAACCCTGCTGGCCGGCTTTGATGCCTTCGCCGGCGCCGCCGCCAAGCGTGCCGATTCGCGCGCCTGGCTGGACGAGCAGAAGCCGGGCGGCCGCCCGTTGCAGCAGCAGACCCAAGCCCTCCAGGAGTTGATCAAGTCATGTCGTTGATGCGTACCATCCTGCTGTTCCTCATCGCCCTGGCGGTGGCCTCGCCGGTCGCCGCGCAGACCGCCAGCTCGCGTGGTACCGGTTCGGCCAGCTACAGCCTGCGCCTGAGTGCCGACACCCGCGCCCAGGCCATGAACAAGGCCAAGGTCAATGCGCTGGAGGCGTACATCGCTGAAACCGGTGCGGCCAAGCTGCGCCTGTTCGAAGCCCGTCGCGCCGAGTTCATCGGCGAGATCGACCGCTACGTGCTCAGCGCCGTGCAGCTGTCGGACACCGAAGACAAGAAGGCCAAGACCTACAGCGTCACCGTCCGCGCAGAGATCAATACCACCCTGCTGCAGACCAAGCTGGATGCTGGCTCGGCCGTTGCTGGCGCCACCGCTGCGCAGCGCTCGCTGTTGACCTTCCTGTTCATGGCACGCTCGCAGGACACCGTGCAGTCGTTCCAGGACAAGGAATACCGCCGCACCGACGTCAGCTCCAGCTACAACGAGAACACCCGTGAAGGCGACAGCTTCCGTGGCAACTCGGTCAGCACCAACGGCAGCATCAACCAGAATGCGTCGATGTCGGTCACCAGCGGCGGCAGCACCACCCAGCGCAACGACAACATCAGTTGGAAGGTGGCCAATGCCGCCGAGGTCAACACCGCGATGACCGGTGCCTTCAGCGCCGCCGGCTACGAAGTGGTCGAAGCCGAATACGTGGAAGGCGAGTCGCGTGGCCTGCTGAGCATTGAACGCATCCGCAAGGATTTCAGCACTGGCAACGATCTGTCTGCGGCCACTCTGCGTGACACCGCCAACGGCATCCGTGCAGCCAACATCCCGTACATCGCCGTCGGCACCCTCGACGTCGGCATGCGCGACCGCGACCCGGCCAGTGGCAACACCCGCGTGTTCGTTACCGTCACCGGCAAGGTGCTGGACGTGACCGGGCGCTTCCCGCGCACCGTGTCGTCGGTGGGTCCGGTGCAGTTCTCCGGTACCGGTCCGAATGAAACGGTGGCCCGCACCAATGCCCTGCAGCTGGCCGCCGAGAAGGCTGCCCAGCAGATGATCAACGAGCTGAACGTCAAGGCGGTTCGTTGACGTTACCGCTGCGCTCGCCGGGCATTGCCCGGCGCTACCGGCTCTGGTGGGTGCCGCGCTTGCTCGGCACTGACCCGCTGCAATACCCGTTCTTGCGCGCCGCAGTGCGGCCGTCTCTCCCAAAGGAATCTCACATGATCCGTACCACTGCTCTCACCCTGGCCATCGCGGCTGCGACCCTGTCGATGCCGGCCCACGCCCAGTTCGGCAAGCTGAAGGACCTGGCCGGCGCCGCTACCGGCACCTCCAGCAGCAGCGCCTCCAGCGCCGCCGCTCCGGACGAAGCCGCGCAGGAAGCGCTGGTGCGTCGTTTCGTCAGCTCGCAGTCGCACTCGCTGCAGGCCCAGACCTCGTTCGCCCGCGCCTTCGGCCTGGCCGAGCAGGTGCAGCTGCTGGAAGCGGAGCGCCAGGCGCTGTCGTCCGGTTCGGTCAGCGTCGATGCCATGAAGAAGTCGGTGTCGGTCAGCGAAGCCGCCCAGGCGGCGATCAATGAGCGCCAGGCCGCACAGCCGGAACTGAACGCTGAGTCCAAGCAGCACTATGCCGAAGGCCTGGTCTCGCTGCTGTCTTCAGCCGCTGAAGCGCAGAAGCTGGGTGGCGAAGCCAGCAGCTTCACCGCCGGCATGAAGAACCTGGGCGCGACCCAGCTGGCCACCGTCGGCCGCAAGCTGGCTGCCGGTGCATGGGTGGCCAAGGAATCGCCGGGCTTCATCAAGGGCCTGTACGGCTCGTCGAAGCAGGCGCTGACCTTCGCCAAGCAGAGCAAGGTGAAGGTGCCGTCCAACGCCGACTCGATGCTGGGCCAGCTGGACAAGATGGGCTGATCCGAGGCGAATCTCCATGCGTATGACTACCCGTTTGATCGGCCTGGGCCTGGCCGCCACGCTGCTTGCAGCGTGCGGCAAGCAGGACGTCCCGGCCGCCGCGCCTGCCAAGGACAAGGCAACCAGTGCACTGGCCAGCAATGCGCCAGTGGAAGCAGCGCCGCTGCGTGGCACGCCGGATTTCGGCGGTACCACCCAGGTCGCGCGTGAAGCCGACGGCATCGGCAGCACCCCGGAACTGGCGGTGCTGGCGGCATTGCAGTCGGCGGTGGCGCAGGTCAACGGCGTACGCGTGGCCAGCCAGATGCAGAGCCTGCGTGCAGGCCTGCATGTGGATGTGGATGGCGAACACGTCGGCGATATCCGCGCCGACGCGTTCACCCAGCAGATGATCGCCGGCTCGCAGGGCGCAGTGCTGGGCTATGAAATCCTGTCGCAGGATGAAGTGCGTCAGCTTGACGAGGAAACCATCGCCCGCGTGCGTGCCAGCGATGAAGGCTGGAGCTTCAAGGGCTCGGCCTCGGCCAGCGCTTCCGGCGAAGCCTCGGCCAAGGGCGGTTCGGCGTCGGCCAGCGTCAAGCAGAGCTATGACGAGAAGGTCAACGTCGATGCCAAGCGTGGCGCCAGTTCCTACGATTCCGATGTGACCCATCGCAGCATGCGCAGCTACTGGAAGGTGCGCGTGCGCGCACAGATCGCCCAGTACCGCGCACCGGACGAGCAGGGAAAGCCGAAGATCGTGGTCGCCCTGCCGCGCACCAAGGCCGGTAGCTATGCCGTCGGCGACGGCCGCGTGGACGCGGACGAAGTGGCCGATGCGATCCGCGCACGCCTGTCCGACACACTGACCCAGACCCAGCGTTTCATCGTGCTGGATCGCGAGTTCGGCGACGAACTGCAGGCCGAGATCGACCACATCAACAGTGGCAACGTGCGTCTGCAGGACACCGCTCGCGTCGGCCAGCAGCTGGCAACCGACCTGATCCTGATCCCGACCATCGAACGCTTCGAGTACCCGCGCAGCGTGCGCAACCTGCGCATGTCCGACCGCCAGGTGACCTCGTACTCCGGTGGCGGCCGCATCACCCTGCGTCTGATCAACGCCACCACCGGCCAGGTGGTGATGTCCGACAGCTTCGATCATCAGCTGGCCTCGACCGGTCCGAGCACCCTGCCGCGCGTGGTCAATGGCCGCAACATGGCCGCGGCGATGATGGAATCGCTGTCCGGCCAGATCGGCACCACCATCGTCACCACGCTGTTCCCGGTGTCGGTGGTTTCGGTGGACGGAGACCAGGTGGTGCTGAGCCAGGGCGGTGACACCGTGCAGGCCGGCCAGCGCTGGCAGGCCGTGCGCCTGGGCGAAGAACTGAAGGACCCGCAGACCGGCCGCTCGCTGGGCCGCAGCGAGCACCCGTGCTGCACCATCCGCATCGACCGCGTGGCGGCACAGACCTCCTACGGCACCATCGAAGACGGCGTCGACGCCATGCGCGGCGGCTTCCGTCCGGGCCAGATCGAACTGCGCCAGAAGCTGGGCAGCAAGCCGGCTGCCGCCGCTGCTGGCGGCGCGACTGCCTCGGCTGCGCCGGCCGCCACTGCACGCCCGGCAGCCAAGCCGAAGCCCAAGCCCGCCGCCGCCCCGGCCGAAGACCCGAACTGGTAACACGCCAAGGCAGCACACAGATGGGGTCAGAGCCCTTTCCCGCCGGGAAAGGGATCTGACCCCTTCTTGTTTTCGCCCGTATCGACCAAGGTCGACACCTACCAACAGCGGTGTGTCGACCAAGGTCGACACCCACCAACAGCAGCAGAAATCTGTCGAAGGCGGGGTGGGTCCGGTTGCGGGGGTGTCCGCGGCATGGATGCCGCGGCCAAGCCCCCAGGGATGGGTTTACGGCGTCCCCCGCAACCGGACCCACCCCGCCTACCCTCAGGAAGCCAGCTTCTGCTGTTGCTTCGGCCGTTGCCGTTGCTTCGGCAGGTGCAGGGCGCAGCCCTGCCGAATCCCATTACACTCCAGAAGGATTTCCCTGCTGGAGAGAGCAATGAAACGAGCAGTACTGGGCCTGCTGGTCCTGTCAGTGTCGAGCGCACTGATGGCGGCCACCCCGAAATTCGATGGCGCGCGGATCTCCGCCGACGTCAAGGAACTGGCCTCCGACGCCTATGAAGGCCGCTCGCCGGCCACCGCCGGCGAAGAGAAGACCGTCGCCTATCTCAGCAAGCAGTTCGCCGACGCCGGCCTGCAGCCGGGCGGCGATCTCAAGGACGGCAAGCGCCTGTGGACCCAGGCGGTGCCGCTGCGCAAGGGAGACATCGTCGGCGCACCGCAGCTGGCGCTGCACCAGGGTGGCAAGACCGTGCCGCTTGAGCAGGGCAAGCAGATTGCCGTGCGCGCTGCCATGAACGGCGCCAGCAACGTTGACATCAGCAAGGCCCCCCTGGTGTTCCTCGGCTACGGCGTGAAGGCGCCGGAACGCAACTGGGACGACTTCAAGGGCGTGGACCTGAAGGGCAAGATCGCCGTCGTGCTGATCAACGACCCGGACTTCGAAACCGGCCAAGGTGATTTCGACGGCAAGGGCATGACCTACTACGGCCGTTGGACCTACAAGTACGAAGAGGGAGCACGCCAGGGCGCGTTGGGTGTGCTGATCGTGCACGAGACCGCACCGGCTTCCTATGGCTGGGCCACCGTGGCCGGCTCCAACACCAACACCATGTTCGACGTGGTGCGCGACAACCCGGCCGAGAGCCATCCGCTGCTGGAAGGCTGGATCCAGCGCGACCTGGCCGTGGAGCTGTTCCGTTCGGCCGGGCAGGATTTCGAAGCGCTGAAGAAGAAGGCGCAGCAGCGTGACTTCACGCCGGTGCCGCTGACCGGTGCCAGCCTGGATGCGAAGTACGCGGTGAAGACCGAAGTGATCACCTCGCACAACGTAGCCGCGCGCCTGGAAGGCAGCAGCCACCCGGACGAGACCGTCATCTACAGTGCGCACTGGGATCACATCGGCGTGGGCGAGCCCGACGCACGCGGCGACCGCATCTTCAACGGCGCTCTGGACAATGCCAGCGGCACCGCATCGCTGATCGAGCTTGCCCGCGGTTTCGCCAAGCAGAAGCGCCCGCAGCGCTCGGTGCTGTTCCTGGCGGTGACCGCCGAAGAGAAGGGCCTGCTGGGTTCGGAGTACTACGCCACCCATCCGCTGTATCCGCTGGAAAAGACCGTGGCGATGATCAACATGGACGGCATGGCACCGTTCGGTCCGTCACGTGATTTCGGTATCTATGGCGCAGCGCGCTTCGAGTTGCTGGACCAGCTGAAGGACGTCGCGAAGGGCTGGGACATCCGTTACACGCCGGACCCGAAGCCGGAAGCCGGCCTGTTCTTCCGCTCCGATCACTTCCCGTTCGCCAAGCGCGGCGTGCCCGCGCTGTCGTGGTCGGCTGGCCAGGACTGGGTGGACGGCGGCGTGGCCGCAGGCAAGAAGGCCTCGGAGGACTACACCGCCAAGCGCTACCACCAGCAGGGCGACGAATGGCAGCCGGACTGGGTGTTCGCCGGTGCCGCCCGCGACCTGGAAGTGCTGTACACGCTGGGCAATCAGCTGGCCAACTCGCGCAGCTGGCCGAACTGGAGCAAGGACGAGTCGTTCCGCGCCGTGCGTGACGCCAGCGCCGACCAGCGCAAGTAAGGCAACGCGCCGGGCTTGCCCGGCGCCTCCTGGTAGTGCCGGCCGCTGGCCGGCAACCCTGTGATGCATGCGGAGATAATGGGCAGCCGGCCAGCGGCCGGCACTACCAGATGGGCTTCCATCCCCGCTTTCCGGCCCTTCGTCGCAGGCCGCTTGCTTGCCCCATGGGCCGCCCTATGCTCGGCTCACCCCCTTCCACCAAGGCGCCGCCGTGATCGCCAGCCTCTCCCTCATCCTCCGTCACCTGCTGGCCTGGGCCGCGGCACTGTTCGTGGCCGGCATGGTCTGGAGCGGCATTTTCAGCGGCATGAACGACGGCCCCGGCTGGGTGTTCGGGCTGCTGGTGATGTTCCTGATGATCTCGGCGCTGGGCAGTGCAGTGACCCATGTGCGCCGGGTCTGGCTGGTGGCCGGCCGCCTCGATGGCGCCACCCTGTCCGGGCGCCAGCGCCGGCAGATCGAATTGCCGATGGATGCCGGCCACGCCTTCGCGGTGGTCGAGGCGGCGGTGGGCGAGCTGCCGCGGGTGGAGGAAGTGGAAAGCTCGGCCGGCAGCCTGCAGGTGCGCGCCTATGTACGCCGCGTCGATCTGTGGAATGGCCGCCAGCCATCGCGCTGGAACCTGCCGGCGCGGCTGGCGATCAAGCGCAACAGCGTGCTGGCCACGGTCACGCCGGGGCAGGGCACCAGCACCGTCACCCTGCTGTTCGAACCGGACGCAGGCTGGTGGGCCGACCTGTTGGCGCTGGATGAGGGCAGCAACTACGAGAATGCCGAAGCGGTCACCCGCGCAATCAGTCGACGCGTTGCCGACCAGCGTCGCGACGAGCAGGCCGCCGCCGAACAGACCCAGGTCGAGAAGGAACTGTCGGTGGCGCGGCTGAATCTGCTGCATGCGCAGGTCGAACCGCATTTCCTGTACAACTCGCTGGCCAACGCACAGGTGCTGACCCGCACCGATCCTGCGCGCGCAGAACAGATGCTCGGCCATCTGATCCAGTACCTGCGCAGTTCGCTGCCGCAGGTGGACGAATCGGTGTCCACCCTGGGTGTGGAGCTGGAGCGCACCCGCGCCTACCTGGAGATCCTGCGTATCCGCATGGGCGCGCGGCTGGCGGTGGAAGTGCAGGTGCCAACCGAACTGCATGAGGTGAAGCTGCCGGCGATGGCGCTGCAGACGCTGGTGGAAAATGCCATCAAGCACGGCCTGGAACCCAAGCCCGGCGGCGGCACGATCTGGATCCTCGCGCGTGGTTTCGATGACCATGTGACGGTGACGGTGGCCGACGATGGCCTTGGCTTCGGCCAGGGCACCAGTGGCACCGGCATCGGCTTGAAGAACCTGCGCGAGCGCCTGCGCCTGACCTGCGGCGAGCAGGCCGGTGTGGCGATCGTTGCCAACTTCCCCAGCGGCGTGGCCGCGACCATGACACTGCCGCAGTCGGCCAAGGAACGCAGCCATGCCGCTTGAAGCGCTGATCGCCGAAGACGAAGAACTGCTGCGGCAGTCACTGGTGGAGCAGCTGGGCCGGCTGTGGCCGGAACTGAAACTGGTGGCCGAGTGCGAGGACGGTGCCAGTGCGCTGGAGCAGCTGGCCGAGAAGCAGCCGGATATCGCCTTCCTCGACATCCGCATGCCTGGCATCAGCGGCATCGAGGTGGCACGTTCGCTGTCCGAATTGAGCCCGCGTACCCAGGTGGTGTTCGTCACCGCCTATGACCAGTACGCCATCGATGCGTTCGAGCAAGGTGCGATGGACTATCTGCTGAAGCCGGTGAGCGACGAGCGCCTGTTGGCCACGCGCGAGCGCATCCTGTCGCGGCTGCCATCGACGCGCCAGGACGACGCGGTACTTGAACGCCTGCTGCAACGGCTGGGTCCATCGCAGGGCAGCGCCGACCACCCGCCGCTGGCCTGGATCACCGCCAGCAACGGTCGTGAGACGCAGCTGATCATGCTGGAGGACGTGGCCTACTTCCGCGCCGACAACAAGTACACCACGGTGGTCACCGCCGCAGGCGAAAGCCTGCTGCGCACGCCGCTGCGCGAGCTGCTGGAAGTACTCGACCCGCAGCACTTCCGCCAGATCCATCGTTCGACCATCGTCAACATGAAGGCGGTGGCGGCGGTGAGCCGCGACGATACCGGGCGCGGTGTACTACGCCTGCGCCAGCGTGAGGAAACACTGGTGGTCAGCCAGCCCTTCATGAGTCTGTTCCGCGGCATGTAGCCGCGCCGCATCTTCCGATACGCGGAGCTTTCCATGCGTTCCTTCCTGCTTATGGGCCTCGCTGCTTTGGCACTTGCCGGTTGCCAGAAGTCCACCGAGACCGCGATCACCCGCACCAACGCCAATGGCGTGGACACGCTGTACAGCAAGCGCACCGTGGTGGATGGGGTGGCGCGCTTCGAGTGCATCGCCAGCCGCAGCGGCCAGTGCCACTACCTGGTGCTGGACCCGGCCTGCAGTCCCGATGCCGTATGTGCGAAAGCGCCGATACGGTCGTTCGCGGTGGCGGTGGGCGAGACGCGGGAGTTCAGTGACCTGCCGAAGGGCTTCAACCAGTGCGTCAACGAGGAACGGAAAGAACAATGCCACCGTGAGTGATCACGGTGGCATTGTGGGTCCCCCCGCTTCCCCGAAGGGTCAGTAGGCTGGCTGCAGCGTCAGTTCGTGGTGGTGCTCGGTTTCACCCACGTGGTTGAGGCGTCCCACCAGTTCCGAATGCTGCTTCATGCGCCCGATCTCGGTCATGATGCGGATGTCCTCGTGGCGCAGTTCACGCCGGGCGGTGACCGCCTGCTTGTAGTCCAGCACTTCCGGATAATGCTCGGCCAGGTCCAGCGCCTCGGCCACGTGCTCGACGCTGTCGGCCTTGGAACTGATCCGCGCGCGGCTGTTGAACGCCTTCATCCAGCGCTCGAAACCGGCGGTGTGGTCGAACATGTTGGCCATGAACCAGATCACGAACAGGATCGATACCCATGAGCCGAACACGATCACCACGCGGGTGAAGGTGATATGGAAATCGTCGCGCCACAGGTAGTTGGCAATCAGGCCGAGGATCAGCAGCGACGCCGCCTGCCAGCCCACGATCGAGGCGATCAGCCATTGGCACTTGGCCTGGGCCAGCACAGCCACTTCGTCGCGGATCTGCTGCTCGCTGAGATTGCGCCAGTGCGCGACCTGTTTATCGAACGGGCTGCTGTAGAGCTCGTTGTCGCGAAGCAGAATTCCCAAACCCTTGAACAAAGCAATCATGGCTGGCTCCTTGTGGAACGTGCGTCGATCAGCGTTGGACGGTGTGGCGGGTTCAGTTCTAGCACTTCCAGCGAGCCGTGCAATGGGGCCAAGGCCAAGCGGCGTAAGGCTTCTGTCTGAATGAGTGAATGTTGCTGCGTTGCAGCATCGCGGCTGCAGCCTGCGACAAGATGTCGCAGGGTGAAACGTGCTGCGGCCGCACATGAAACCGTGGCTGAGTGCGGAGACTCGCCGTTGGCGTCGTGATCGCCCAGAATCGGGGCCGACCGCGCAGCGCGTGGCCGTTCTTCCGCCTTTCCTGGACCTGTGATGCCGGCTCTGCTGCAGCGATTCTCCCGCCCCGTGACCGCGCCGATCCGGCGCTGGGTCCTGGAGGCCTTCCCGCGTGGCCAGAGCGGCATCGATTACGACCATCCGCTGGGTGACCCGGGCTGGTTCGGCCCGGACAGCGTCACCTGGCGGCTGCACGCCGAATTTCCGTCGATGCTGGCCGGCGGCCTGTGCGCACTGATGCTGCAGACCCTGCACCCGCGCGCGTTGGCCGGGGTCTACGACCACTCCAATTTTCGCCAGGACCTGGTGGGCCGCCTGCGCCGCACCACGGCCTTTGTGGCCGGCACCAGCTATGCGCCTGCCGGCGAGGTCGAGATGCTGGTGGCCAAGGTGCGCCGCATCCATGCGCAGATCCGTGGCCAGACCGCGCAGGGTGAGGGGTATGCCGCCGATGATCCGCAGTTGCTGACCTGGGTGCATGTGACCGAAGCATTCGGTTTCCTGCAGGGTTTTCGCCGCTACGGGCGCGAGGTACCCGAGCCCATTGCCGACCGCTATTACGACGAGTACCGCCGCGTGGCCGAAGCGCTGGGTGCGGTGGATGTGCCGCGCAGCGAAGCGGAAGTGGCGGCGTACTTCTGTGCGCGGCAGCCGGAGCTGCGCGTGGACGAGCGCTCGCGCGAGGTGCTGGAGGTGTTGTCCGGTGTGCGTCTTCCGGTGCCGGTGCCAGGCCTGTCGCGCGAAGTGTTCCTGGGGGCCGGAGCCGCGCTGCTGCCGGACTGGGCCGAATGCATGCTCGAACGCAATGGCCGCCAGCGGGCGCAGGCGGCCGCGTCGGCGAAACTGATGCGGGGCATGGCGCCGCTGTTCCGCCGCGCGCTGCCCGATGGCCTCGCCAGTCGGGCCTGCACGCGCGTGGGCGTGTCAGTGGCGGTGTTGCGCGAGTGGCCTGAACTGCTCCGGTAGGTGCCAACCTTGGTTGGCACGCGTTTCGCGATAAAGCTTCATCCACGCATGGCGTAGATCTACTGACACCATGGTTTTGGTAGGTGCCAACCTTGGTTGGCACGCGTTTCGTGCGGTACCGCAGAAGCGCCAACCAAGGTTGGCATCTACCAGGGCGGATTCCGTAGTAGATCCACGCCATGCGTGGATGGGCTTCACCCGGCCGACTTCAACCCGCGCAACAGCATCTCCAGCGCCGCCGTCGCCTGCCGCAGGCGCGCGTCGCCATCCTCGCCCTCGGCGATCCAGAACGCGGCCTCGGCCAGGCTGCCGTAGATCAGCGACGCCAGCGCCTGCGCATCCACCGGCGCCACCACGCCCTGCGCCACCAGATGTTCGATCAGGTGCTGCATCGAGTACACGCAGTGGCGCTGCGATTCCGGTGAGGCGCCACCCAGTACCGCGCGCGCATCACGCAGCACGATGCGCTGGATCTCCGGTTCCAGCGCCATCTGCAGGTAAGCGCGGCAGCGCTGCACGAAGCCGTCCCACGCGTCATCTGCAGCATCGCTGATCGCCTGCAGGCGTACATCGGTCTCGGCATCGAGCTGGGCAACCACCGCTGCCAGCAGCCCTTTCTTGTCGCCGAAGTGGTGGTACAGCGCGCCGCGGGTCAGCCCGGCCTGCGCGGTCAGGTCGTCCATCGAGGTGGCGGCATAGCCCTGCTCGCTGAACACCCGGCGGGCGGTGGCCAGCAGGCTGGCGCGGGTTTCTTCCATCTCGGCGCGGGTGCGGCGGACCATTCGGAGCTCCTTACATACGTGGCGCATGATTATTTACATACAGGACGTATGAATGTAGTCTCATATTCATACGCTCTGTATGTATTGTCGTGGCGCTTCCCGCGCCAGGCAAGTCGCTGCCCTGGAGATTGCGATGGCCACCCCTTACCGCGACCTGTTCGCCGCCCCCGGCACCGCCGGCCTTGCCATGGCCGGGCTGCTGGCCCGCCTGCCGCTGCCAATGACCGGCATCGGCATCATCATCCTGCTGTCGCAGCTGCGCGGCAGCTACACACTGGCCGGCACGGTGTCGGCCACCTTCGTGCTGACCTACGCGCTGCTGTCGCCACAGGTATCGCGCTGGGTCGACCGCCATGGGCAGGGCAGGGTGCTGCCGTGGGCCACGGCGGCCAGTGCGGCCGGTCTGCTGTTGCTGCTCGCGTGCACGCTGCTGGCCGCACCGGACTGGACCCTGTTCGCCACGGCGATGCTGGCCGGCTGCATGCCCAGCGTCTCGGCGATGGTGCGCGCGCGCTGGACCGCGATCCATCGCGGTCGCCCGCAACTGCAGACCGCCTACTCGCTGGAGACGGTGTTCGACGAGGTCACCTTCATTGCCGGGCCGCCGTTGGCGGTGGGATTGTCAGTAGCGGTATGGCCACAGGCTGGCGTGCTGGCTGCAGCCCTTCTGCTGGTGATCGGAGTGACCGCACTGGTCCTGCAGCGTGGCACCGAGCCGCCGTTGCAACCGGTTGACAGCGCCACACCACGCCGCTCCCTGTTGCGGCAACCGGAGATCCGCCTGCTGGCGTTGCTGATGCTGGCGATGGGAGTGATCGTCGGCACGGTCGACATCACCAGCGTGGCCTTCGCCGAACAGCGTGGCCAGCCCCTCGCAGCCAGCGTGGTGCTGTCGGCCTATGCGCTGGGCAGCTGTGCGGCAGGCCTGCTGTTCGGTGCGCTGAAGCTGCAGGTGCCGTTGCAGCGCCTGTTGCTGCTGGGCGCAGCGGCCACTGCGCTGACCACGCTGCCGCTGCTGGGGGTTGGCAGCGTGCCGGCACTGGCTGCAGCCGTGCTGCTGGCCGGGCTGTTCTTCGCGCCGACGATGATCGTGGCGATGTCGCTGGTCGAACAGCACGTCCCCGAATCGCGCCTGACCGAGGGCATGACCTGGCTGCTGGCCGGATTGAACATCGGCGTGGCACTGGGCGCGGCGCTGTCCGGGCAGAGTGTCGATGCGGGGGGTGTGCGCAGCGGCTTTGTCGTTGCGCTGGTGGCAGGCGGTGGCGTGCTGCTGTTTGCCGTGCTCGCGCAACGTGCACTGCGCCCGTCTGCGTCGACCACATCCCCTGAAGGAATCGTCCCGTGAGCGCTTCATCGCCTGCGCATGCCGCGCCTGTGCATCGCCATCCGTGGTGGGCGGTTTCCGCCGTCGGCCTCGCCACGTTCTCGGTGGTCACTACCGAAATGCTGCCGGTGGGCCTGCTGACGCCGATCGCCGACAGCCTCGGTGCTTCCGAAGGCACCGCCGGCCTGATGATCTCGCTGCCGGCCCTGCTGGCGGCGTTGTTCGCGCCGATGGTGGTGGTCCTCGCCGGTGGTGTCGATCGCCGCCGCATCCTGTGCGGGCTGCTGGGCCTGCTGCTGGTAGCCAACATCGCCTCGGCTCTGGCACCCGGTATCGCCTGGCTGCTGGCCGCGCGCGTGCTGGTGGGGCTCTGCATGGGCGGCATCTGGGCTATTGCCGGGGGCCTTGCGGCGCGCCTGGTGCCAGCACAGCGGATCGGCCTGGCCACCTCGATCATCTTCGGTGGCGTGGCCGCCGCCTCGGTCCTTGGCGTGCCACTGGGCGCGCTGATCGGTGATGCATTGGGTTGGCGCTGCGCATTCGCGGCAATGACGCTGTTCAGTGCGGCGGTCCTGCTGCTGCATGTGGTGGTGGTTCCCGCGTTGCCGGTGGCAACGTCGGTGCGGCCAGCGCAGTTCGTGCAGCTGCTCGGCCATCGCGGCCTGCAGCGCGGCCTGTGGTTGACTGTGCTGCTGGTGTCCGGGCACTTCATCGCCTTCACCTACGTGCGGCCGCTGCTGACGACGGTGTCGGGCGTGGATGCGAAGTGGATCGGCGCCCTGCTGTTTGCCTATGGCCTGGCCGGCATCGCCGGCAACTTCATCGCCGGTCCGATGGCCGCACGGCATCCGCGTGGAATGCTGCTGGCGATTGCCTTGGGCCTGCTGCTGACGCCGCTGTTGCTGCTGTGGGTGGGCAGTACGCCGGCCGGCGGCATTGCGGTGCTGCTGTTGTGGGGCCTGGCCTACGGCGGTGTGTCGGTGGGCCTGATGGGCTGGATGATGAAGGCGGTGCCGCAGGCCGTCGAGATCGCCACTGCGCTGTATGTGGGCGTGTTCAACATCGGCATCGCAGCGGGCGCGTGGGGCGGGGGCCGTCTGCTGGATGGCATCGGGTTGCACGCCAACCTGTGGGCTGCGGCGGTGTTGGCTGCGAGCGCTCTGCTGATGGTTGCCACCAGCCGCAGATAGATCCACGCGATGCGTGGATTCCCACCCCGTGCCGACCAAGGTCTGCACCCACCAGAGCGAGGCATGTGCCAACCAAGGTCGACACCCACCAGAGCGAGGCATGCGCCAACCAAGGTTGGCAGCTACCGGGAAATGGAACGGGCGCCTTGCGGCGCCCGTTCCAGTTACATCACCACACCTTGACCCGCTTGTCCGGGGCCAGGTACAGCTTCTGGCCTTCCTTCACTTCGAACGCGGGGTACCAGGCGTCGATGTTGCGCACGGTGAGCGCGCGGAACTGGCCCGGTGCATGCACATCGGTCAGCAGCGAGTTGCGCAGCGCCTGCTCGCGGCTCTTGCTGCGCCAGGCCTGGGCAAAGCCGAGGAAGAAGCGCTGGTCCGGCGTGAAGCCTTCCAGGGTCTGGCCCGGCTTGCCCTGCAGCGACAGCTGGTAGGCATCGTAGGCAGTGCCCAGGCCGGCCACGTCGGCAATGTTCTCGCCCAGGCTCAGCTTGCCGTTGACGTGCACGCCGGGGAACGGCTCATAGCTGCTGAACTGCGCGGCCAGCGCATCACCGGCGGCGTTGAACTGCTTCAGGTCCTCGGCGGTCCACCAGTTGTGCAGCTTGCCGGTCTCGTCGAACAGCGCACCGGCGTTGTCGAAGCCATGGCTGATCTCGTGGCCGATCACCGCACCGATCGCACCGTAGTTCACCGCATCGTCGGCAGCGCCGTCGAAGAACGGCGGCTGCAGGATCGCGGCGGGGAACACCAGGCGGTTCTCCAGCGGCACGTTCATCGCATTGATGGTCTGCGGCAGCATCGCCCACTCGCTGTGGTCGACCGGCTTGCCCAGCTTGGCGATGTTGCGCTGGTACTCGAACAGTTCGGCACGCTGCGCATTGCCCAGCGCATCATCGCGGCGGATCTCCAGGCCGCTGTAATCACGCCACTTTTCCGGGTAACCCATGCCCACGGTCAGGCCGGCGACCTTGGCCTTGGCGCTGGCCTTGGTCTGCGGTGACATCCAGGCCAGCGCATCGATGCGCTTGGCGAAGGCCGCGATGATGTTCTTCGCCATCTCGTCGGCGCGTTCCTTGGTCTTCGCGTCGAAGTGCTTCTCGACGTAGCGCTTGCCGATGGCCTCGCCTACTGCGTGGTTGGCGTCATCCACCGCGCGCTTCCAGCGGTCGCTCTGCTGCGGGGTGCCGCTCAGCGCGGTGCCGTGGAAGGCGAAACGGGCGTCGGCGAACTTCTTCGGCAGGTACGCCGCAGCACGGTCCAACGCGTGGAAGGCCAGGTAGTCCTTCCAGGCGTCCAGCGGCTCGGTGGCGACCAGCTTGGACAGGCCAGCCACGGCCTTGGGCTGCCACACGATGAAGTCCTGCTGCTTGCCCAGCGCCGCTGCATCGAGGAAGGCGTTCCAGTCCATGCCCGGTGCCTTGGCATTGAAGTCGGCCTGGGTCCAGGGGTTGGCACCCTTGGTCACGTCGTTGGTTTCTTCCTGGGTGGCGTGTGCCTGCGCGATCTTTGTCTCCAGTGCGAGGATGCGCTGCGCCTTGCCGGCCGGGTCGGCAACGCCGGCCAGCTGGAGCATCTGCGCGATGTAGGCCTGGTACTGCTTGCGCAGTTCGGCCATGCGGCCACCACCCAGGTAGAAATCGCGGTCGGGCATGCCAAGCCCGCCCTGCACCAGGTACGGCGCGGTGCGGTCCGGCTGCAGCATGTCCACCGACACCCACAGGCCAAACAGGCGGTCGGTGTAGAAGTTGGTCGCATTGAGCAGGTCGACATCGGCGCGCATGTCGCCGCCGAGCGTGCGCGCCAGGCCGGCCTTGTCGGCGATGGCTTCGATTGCCTTCAGCTGCGGCTGCACCGGCGCGAGGCCGTGCTGCTCGATGCCGGCTTCATCCATGAAGGCGGCGTAGTAGTCGCCGATCAGCTTGTCGTCACCGTTGGCCTGGGCGTTGCCGGCAGCACCTTCCAGGATGGCGCGGGTATCGGCCAGGGTCTTTTCGGCGATGACGTTGAAGCTGCCGAAGCGCGAGCGGTCGGCGGGGATCTCGGTGTTCTTGACCCAGGTGCCGTTGGCGAAGCCGAAGAAGTCGTCGCCGGCGGCGATGCTGCGGTCCATGCCGCTGGCATCGAAGCCGAAGCTGCCCAGCATCGGCTTGGCAGCTGCGGGTGCGGCATCGGCCGGCGCGGCGGTGCCGGCGGCCGGTTCGGCCGGGCGGTCGCAGGCGGCCAGGGACAGGCTGGCAACGATGGCCAGTGCCAGGGTGGGACGGCGCAGCTTGGACATGGACTTCTCTTGCAGCGGAAAACCCCAAGTCTAATCCGCCCCGGCCCAGCTGGCCGTTCCGTTGCACCGCAGCGCCTGTGCAGGATCTGGCTGAACGCGCGGATACGATCTTCACGGCGCCAGCTGCGTGGTGCATGCTGGCCGCTGGAACCCTGCGCGGACACGGGGAGGTGGCCATGCGGGGCGGTGCCAGGCGTCAAGAATGGCGTCCGCCGGCCGTTGAGGTCGGGGACGTGGAGGATTCGTTCGCGCATGAAGCCAGCCGACTGCACAAGGAAGACCGACCGATGCCCGCGCTGAAACGGGCGTTGGCCCGGCCGCTGCGCGCCATCACCTGGGGCGGCGTGCTGCTGGGCGTGTTGCTGGTGGCTGGCTTGACCACCATGCTGGCCAACGACCACCACCGCCGGCTGGAGGCTGCGCAGCGCCAGAGCCGCGCGCTGGCGGTGGGCAGCGAGCGCCTGCTGGCGCTGGAACTGCGCAACCTGGAACGGGCGATGTCCGGCATCGCCGCCGACGCCGCCGAACTGTTCCGCCGCGTGCCGGTACAGGCGCCGGCACTGCTGGATGCCGCCATCGGCGGTGTGCTGAGCCGCCATGCCGAGCTGCACAGCATTGTGGTGCTGGACCGCCACGGCCGCGCGATCACCGCCGGCAAGGGTGATCTGAACCTGCCGCTGTGGACCGGCCCGCAGCGGCGCGGGCAGGGCAGCGCGCTGTACATCGGTCCGCCGCAGCAGGCCGGCGACGATGGCTGGGTGGTGCCGCTGGCGTTGGCGATGGCCGACGATCGCTGGCTGCTGGCGCGGCTGCGCTGCGGCGAACTGCAGCGCATCATCGGCGGGCTGGATGTGGGCCCGAACGGACTGGTCTCGATCAGCGATGCCGAAGGTTACATGCTGGCGCGGGTGCCGGATCCGCATGGCACGGTCGGCCGTCGCTTCGACCTGCCTCGGCGTGACCTGCTCGGCAAGCAGGCGGTGGTCGAGCTGGGCAGCGTGCCGGGCGTGGTCGATGGCGTGCCACGGATCATCACCATCAGCACGCTCGAGCGCAGCCCGCTGGCGGTGCAGGTCGGGTTGGCCGATGAGGACGTGCTGGCGCCATGGTGGCCGTACCTGCAGGCGTCAGTGGCGATCGTGCTGGCCTACGTGGGAGTGCTGCTGGTACTGCTGTACGCCGTGCGCCGCAGCACCCTCCGCCAGCAGTCGATGGCGGAGGAACTGAAGACCGGCCACGCCGAACTGCGGCTGGCGCACCAGGTGGGCCGTGTCTGCACCTGGTATGTGGACGAGGACGCGGCACTGCTGCGCTGGTCGCCGCTGGCCCGAGAGATCTTCGGGGTGCAGACCGATGCGCTGCCGGTGGCCGATTTCTTCGCGCGCGTGCACCGTGATGACGCCGCGCGCCTGCAGCACGCCTTCGACCAGGCGTTTGCCGGTAGTGCGGTGCTCGACCAGGTGTTCCGGCTGGTGCTGCCCGGTGGCGAGGTGCGTTGGGTCGGTGCGCGTGGCCAGCGGGTGGAGGTGGCTGACAGTGAGCGGCGCATGATCGGTGCACTGACCGACCTGAGCGAGCGCTACCAGGCGCGGGAGCAGATGGGCGAAGCGGAGCGTCGCTTCCGCCTGCTGTTCGACCGCAACCCGGCGCCGTTCTGGGTGTTCGATCCGGACACGCTGCGCTTCATCGAGGTCAACGATGCGGCGGTGCGCCAGTATGGATACAGCCGCGAGGAATTCCTGGCGATGAGCATCCTCGACATCCGCCCGCGCGAAGGCTGGGACGAGGTGAAGGGCGCGATCGCCAAGGCCCGGGTCGGCGAGCTGCAGGACGCCACCGTGCGACTGCACCGGCGCAAGGACGGCAGCGTGTTTGAAGTACGTGCACATCTGTCCCGGCTCGACTTCGACGGCCAGCCGGCATGCCTGGTGCTGGCCGAGGATGTCAGCGAACGGCTGGCCTATGAGCGCGACCTGGCCTACCAGGCGCGGCACAACCCGGCCACCGGCCTGCTCAACGTGCGCGCGCTGACCGAACAGCTGGACGAGCACGATGCGGGCTACACCATTGCGTTCGTACAGCTGCGCGGCCTGCAGCTGGTGGCCGATACGCTGGGACGCGAGATCGGCGATGCGGTGCTGCAGTCGATGGCCACCCGGCTCGGCGGGCTGGGTGCACGCTGCGGCACGCTGGCCTTCCAGCCGGCAGAAGATTTCGTGTTCGCCATCAGCACCGGGCAGGATGTCCAGCGCGTGCTGGACGACCTGCTGCAGATCGTATCGGCGCCGATGCGCGGCAAGGATTCGCTGCACCAGTTCGAGCCGCGTATCGGCGTGGCTACGCACGTGGCCGGTGACGGGCACAGCGCTGAGCAGGTGATCGGCATGGCGGCACAGGCCGCGCATGCAGCGCGCGCCGAGGGCAATGTGGTGGTCTGGTTCGACGCGGCGGTGACCACGCGGCTGGCCGACCGCCTGCGCCTGGCCGGGCGCATCCATGCCGCCATCGACAACGAATTCCAACTGTACTTCCAGCCGATCCGGCACGCCGGCGATGGCAGTCCGGCGGCGCTGGAGGCGCTGCTGCGCTGGCCGCAGGCTGACGGCAGTTTCATTCCGCCCAATGAGTTCATCCCGTTGTGCGAAGACACCGGGCTGATTCTGGCGCTGGGGCGCTGGGTGATCCGTGCGGCAGCGAAAGCGCAGCGGCGGTTGGTCGATGCCGGTTGGGGCGAGCTGCCGATCGCGGTCAACGTGTCGGCGGTGCAGTTCTTCAACAGTGACCTGGTGACCGAGTTCACGCGCGCGCAGCAGGACTTCGGCCTGGCCCGCGGCGCGCTGCACGTGGAGCTGACCGAGAGCAGCCTGATGCGCAAGCCGGCGCAGGCGATGCAGACCATGCAGCGCCTGCACGAGCAGGGCATCAGCGTGTCGCTGGATGATTTCGGCACCGGCTACTCGAGCATGTCCTACCTGCAGCACCTGCCGCTGGACATCCTGAAGATCGACCGCAGCTTCGTTGCCGACGTGGAAACCAACCCACGCAATGCCTCGATCTGCCGCGCGCTGCTGTCGCTGGGCCACAGCATGGGGCTGACCATCATCGCCGAGGGCGTGGAAACGCCCGGGCAGCTGGACTGGCTGGCCGCGCACGGCTGTGACCAGGTACAGGGCTATCTGCTGGGCCGGCCGGCGCCGCTGGAGCAGATCATTGATGCGCTGGACGAGGTTCCCGCCTGATCGGGTTTCGCATCTGCCGGCCAGCGGCCGGCACTACCCGAGCGAAACATGACGGTAGTGCCGGCCGCTGGCCGGCAGACGCCAGACTCGGCTACACCCCCGCATCCACCAGATGGTCGATGAAGCTGCGCACCTTTGGCGCCAGGTGGCTGCGGCTGGTGTAGACCGCGAAGATGCCGATCGGCGAGGCCTCCCATTCGGGCAGGATGCGCACCAGGCGACCATCAGCCAACGCGTCTTCCAGCAGGAAATCCGGTTGCAGGATCACGCCCATGCCGGCGATTGCTGCTTCGCGCAGCACGTCGCCGTTGTTGGCGTGCAGCAGGCTGCTTACTGCCACCTTCACTTCGCCACCGGGCCCCTGCAGCGGCCAATGGTCACCGGCGGACCAGTAGCTGTAGCTCAGGCATGCATGTGCCTGCAGCTCCTGCGGGGTCTTCGGCGCACCGTGCACGGCCAGGTACGAAGGTGCGGCGCACAGGCTCACCCGCGATTCGCCCAGGCGGCGGGCGATCAGCGTGGGGCCGGGCTCGCGGGTGATGCGGATGGCCACGTCGTAGCCTTCTTCGACCATGTCCACCAGGCGGTCGGACAGGGCCAGGTCCAGTTCCACCTGTGGAAAGCGCTCGCGGTAGCTGGCCAGTAGTGGCCCGAGGCGAGCGATGCCCCAGCTGACCGGCGCGTTGATCCGCAGCGTGCCCGAGGGCTCCAGCGCCTGTGCACCGATGCTGGCCTCCAGCGCGTCGAACTCGGCCAGCAGGCGCACGCACTGGGCGTAGTAGGCGGCACCGGCACTGGTCGGGCTGACCCGGCGCGTGGTGCGGTGGAGCAGGCGCGTGGCCAGGCGCTTCTCCAGCGCGGCGACGTGGCGGGTGACGCCGGCGGTGGACAGGTCCAGGGCCTGCGCGGCAGCACTGAAGCCGTTGCGCTCGACCACCGCCACGAACACGCGCATCGCCTCGAGGGTGTCCATTGTTGCGCCTTTTGAAATAAATACGGTCGAAAGATCGTATTTATCGATCCGTGAAGGCGCAATAACCTGTGGTCACTCCCTCAAGGTGTTTCCCCCATGCACACCACGACTGCTCCTGTTTCGCCGCTGGCCCCGTATGGCGCCACCCTGCTGCGCCTGGCCCTGGGCGTGCTGTTCCTGGTCCATGCGCTGACCAAGCTGCTGGTGTTCACCCCGGCCGGTACCGCCGCGTTCTTCGAATCGCTGGGCCTGCCTGGCGTGCTCGGTTACCTCACCATCGGCGTTGAGCTGGTGATCACCGCCGCATTGCTGCTGGGCATCTACGCACGCTGGGTGGGCCTGATCGGCGTGCCGCTGCTGCTCGGCACCATCGTCACCGTGCATGGCGCCAATGGCTTCAGTTTCGCCAACGCTGGCGGCGGCTGGGAATACCCGGCGTTCTGGGCGCTGGCGCTGGTGGTGCTGTTCCTGGTCGGCGACGGCAAGTGGACCCTGCGTTCGCGCTGATCGCCGCTTGATCCTGCAACTGGAGAATTCCATGTCCCGCCTGCCTTCGCTGTACATCTCACATGGTTCGCCGATGACTGCCCTGCATCCGGGCCAGGTCGGCGTGCGCCTGGCCGAGCTGGCGCGTGACCTGCCGGCGCCACGTGCCATCGTGATGGCCTCGGCGCACTGGCTGGGCCGGCAGCCGCTGGTCGGCGCGCACCCGCAGCCGCCGACCATCCACGACTTCGGTGGCTTCCCGCGCGCGCTGTTCGAACTGCAGTACCCGGCGCCGGGTGATCCAGCGCCGGCCGAAGAGGTGGCCGGCCGTATCGCCGCCGCTGGCCTGCCGGTGGCGCTCGACCCGCAACGTGGCCTCGACCACGGTGCGTGGGTGCCGCTGCGGTTGTTGCGCCCGCAGGCCGACATCCCGGTGGTGCCGGTGTCGATCCAGCCGCTGCTTGGCCCCGAGCACCAGTTCGCGCTGGGCCGCGCGCTGGCACCGCTGCGCGAGCAGGGCGTGCTGCTGGTCGGCTCGGGCAGCATCACCCACAACCTGCACGACTGGGGCGATTACCAGGACGGCAAGGAAGCGCCGTACGTGCGGCCTTTCATCGAATGGGTGGAGCAGCGCCTGGCTGCTGATGATCGCCAGGCCCTGTTGGACTATCGCCGGCAGGCGCCGTTCGCCGAGCGCGCGCATCCCACCGATGAGCACCTGCTGCCGCTGTTCTTCGCAATGGGCGCGGCCGGCGAGAGTGGCTTCGGTGCCCGTCGCATCGATGCCGGCATCGACGCCGGATTCCTTGCCATGGACCTGTACCGCTTCGACGGGGCATGAGCCGGGGCTGACGCGCGGCGGCCGTGGTCGCCGCGGTCGTGGCCGCGTGTGGTAATTTTTTCCGGGTTTCCGGCGCTGGCCCCCCGTGCCTCCCCGCGCGCCGCTTCCTGGAAGAAGCATGCATACCATCGAAGTCGTCCTGGCGATGCTGGTGGCCGTTGTCGCCAGCGGCTACCTGGTTCGCGTCCTGCCGTTCTCATTGCCGCTGCCGCTGGTGCAGATCGGCCTGGGTGCGGTGATCGCCGGGGTGTTCAACCGCGGGCACGCGCTGGAGCCGGAAGTGTTCTTCCTGCTGTTCCTGCCGCCGCTGCTGTTCCTCGACGGCTGGCGCATCCCCAAGCAGGGCCTGTTCCGCGATAAAGGCGCGATCCTCGAGCTGGCGTTCGGCCTGGTGGTGTTCACCGTCATCGGTGCCGGCCTGTTGATCCACTGGATGATTCCGGTGATGCCGCTGGCGGTGTGCTTCGCGCTCGCGGCGATCGTGTCGCCGACCGACCCGGTGGCGGTCGGGGCGATCGCCTCCAAGGCGCCGATTCCCAAGCGCCTGATGCACATCCTGGAAGGCGAGTCGCTGCTCAACGATGCGTCCGGCCTGGTCTGCTTCCGCTTCGCGGTGGCGGCGGTGATGACCGGTACCTTCTCGCTGGCCACGGCCTCGCTGACCTTCCTGTGGGTGGCGGTGGCTGGCCTGGCGGTGGGCGTGGCGGTCACCCTCGGTGTTTCCACCTTCCAGCGCTGGCTGTGGCGCCGCTTCGGCGAGGAGCCGGGTGCGGCGATGCTGGTCAACTTGCTGATTCCGTTCGCGGCCTACCTGCTGGCCGAAGAGATCAATGCCTCGGGCATCCTGGCTGCGGTCGCGGCCGGCATCTCGATGAGCTACGTGGAAATGACCGGCCGCGTCTCCGGCAGCATGCGCGTGCAGCGTGCCGGGGTCTGGAACATGCTGCAGTTCAGCTTCAACGGCATCATGTTCGTGCTGCTGGGCGAGCAGCTGCCGGGCATTGTCGAACGTGCCACCACCACCATGAACGAGAGCGGCCACCAGAGCGCGTGGTGGTTGCTGGTCTACGTGCTGGTGATCAACGCCACGTTGATCACGCTGCGCCTGCTGTGGGTATGGCTGTCGCTGCGCTGGAACCTGCTGCGCGCGCGGCGTCGCGGGCTGGAGCGTGGCGAGGCACCGAACTGGCGCATCGTGGTGGCCACCTCGGTGGCCGGTGTGCGCGGTGCGATCACCCTGGCCGGCGTGCTGACGCTGCCGTTGTTCCTGCCTGATGGCAGTCCGTTCCCGGCGCGCGACCTGGTGATCTTCCTGGCCGCAGCGGTGATCCTGTTCTCGCTGGTCGGCGCCAGCGTGGCGCTGCCGCAGTTGCTGAAGGGCCTGCAGCTGCCGGCCGATTCGGGCGAACGCAAGGAAGAAGACCTGGCACGCAGGCTGTCATCGAAGGCCGCGCTGGCGGGGGTGGAGCGCATGCGCCAGCAGATGGTGATGAACCAGAACACCGAGAACGTGCAGTTGTACAACGACGCCGCCTCGCGGGTGAGCCTGCTGTACCAGCGGCACCTGGAGAAGGACAGCGACGGGCCCGACGTGGACCCGGAGAAGGTGCAGCGCATGGAACTGGGCTATCGCCAGCTGCGCAGCGCCGGCCTCAATGCCGAGCGCGAGGAACTGTTCCGGCTGACCCGGCGCGGGGTGATCTCCGATGAGATCTCGCGACGCCTGATCCGCAACCTGGACCTGCTGGAATCGCGCAAGCGCGAATGACCCGGCCCCGGTAGCGCCGGGCCATGCCCGGCGGTCCCAGGTGGGTGCGGACCGTAGTCCGCACGCCTTATTCCGGCTTCGTTTCCAGGAAATACGCCTCGACCTTGCCCTTGACCTTGATCGTCATCGGGTTGCCACGGCGGTCGCGGGCCTTGCCGGCCTGCACGCGGATCCAGCCTTCGCTGACCGAATATTCTTCGACGTTGTCGCGCTCGACGTCGTTGAAACGCACGCCGACGCCGCGCTCCAGCGCCTGCGCATCATGGAAGGGGCTGGCCGGGTTGATCGCCAGGTGGTCGGGAGGGGTATCGCTCATCGCTTCATTCAGGGTGACGGCCACCAAGGCCGGCTTCAGCGCTACAGGATAAACCGTAGAATGCCCGCCTGCCCCAAGGAGTGCCCGCCATGCCCGACAACAGCGATTATTTCGACTTCGAAGAAGACGTCCAGGATTTCGACGAGGCCGATTTCGAGGCGCGTGTCTGGAACCTGCTGGTGCTGATCAATCCGGGTGATGACGAACAGGCCCTGCAGCAGTTCAACCGCTGGCGCGAGCAGCTGGCCGAGCAGGGGCAGCCGCTGGAGGCTGACAGCGACTGGCTGCCGGCCCTGTTCACGGCCATCGCCTGGCAATCGGGCTTCGACGTGGAGCGCGACGACCTGGATTCGCTGCAGTCGGCGGTCAATGAGCTGTCGGCGCGCTTCAACGTACAGCTGGACTGGGGTGGTGACCTCGATGACGAGGACTTCGCCGAGGACCTGGACGGTGTGCAGCTGATGTCCACCGCTTTTGATCGCCTGCGCGAACACAACTACACGCTGTGGAGCGTGGATGCCGGCAGCGATGGCTTCACTGGCGTGATGGCACTGACCCGCGACGACGACGCGATGCTGGCGCTGTGTTCGCTGCTGAACGTGGAAATCCGCTTGGGCAGCGACCCGTTCTGAGATTGATCGGTAGCGCCGGGCCATGCCCGGCGGCTTTTCACCGCGCTGCGCGCTCGCAGGGCATGGCCCGGCGCTAACCATCTATGGCCGGTACTGCGCCCTGGCGTTGGCGATCACCGCTTTCACCAGCGCGCGGTCGGTATGCCGGGAAATCGCGCGGGCACCCAGCGCAATTGCCTGCGCACGCAGGTCTGCAGTGACATCGTAATGCGCGCCGCTGGCCTTGTTCTGGAAGGCCCGCGGTGGAATGCCGAGCTGCGCGGCCATGGCGTGCAGCTCGGGCAGGGTGTCGGCCATCAGGTGCGCCCAGCGCTGTCCGCGCCAGGGATGCACCGCGTCATCGACGTAGACCGACACCGCCGTGGCCGGATCAGGCCTGCGGCTTACCGTCGGCGTCGGCGGCCGGGGTGGCCTCGGCGTCGGCAGCGCCTTCGGCGCCGGTGGTCTCTGCAGCAGCCTCATCGGCAGCTGCTTCGCCTTCAGCGGCTGCGTCTTCGGCCTGCTCGCTGGCGAACTCGGCCACCAGCTTGTCCAGGTACTCCTCGGCGGTCTGGCCGGCTTCAGCGGCCAGGGTGTCCAGCAGCTTCTGCATCAGCTCGGAGTATTCCAGGGTGACCGTGCGGCCTTCGGCTTCCTGCATGTTCGACAGGTGCTTGAGCATGGCCAGCATCGGCACCGGGTTGTCGGCGTTGCCCATGGTCTGGCCACCGATGGCCAGCAGCCACTCACGGCCCTGAAGGCCGATGGCGGCCACGGCCTGGCCGTCTTCGCTGAGCAGCACGGCATGGTTCTGCACCTGCTCGCGCGCGTTCAGACGGAGGAACGGACGCTTGGCCTGCTGCTTCTTGCGCTTGTCGCGCTTGGCCTTGGAGTTCTGGGACATGGGGTGGAATCACCTGAAAAGGAAAGACCGCCATTGTAGCGGGTGCTGCAGGGCGCGCTCGCCGGGCATGGCTTTGGTGGGTGCGGACCTTGGTCCGCACGCTCTGTGCCCGATGTGCGGACCAAGGTCCGCACCCACCGTTTACTTTGCCGGCCCCTGCGCCGCCTGCACATCCGGGTCGGCGGTGGTGGCCGACAGCCCCACCTGCGGGCCGGCACCGGCCAGTGCGGCCTGCTCGGCGGCCTGGGTCATCACCACGATGCTGATGCGGCGGTTGATCGGGTTCTGCGGGTCGGCCTTGTCGAACAGCACCGACGAGGACAGGCCGACCACGCGGGTGATCTTGCTGTCTTCCAGGCCGCCATCGATCAGCGCACGCCGTGCGGCGTTGGCGCGGTCGGCGCTCAGTTCCCAGTTGCCGTAGCCGCGCGCGGCCGAATAGGCGGTGATGTCGGTGTGGCCGGTCAGGCTGATCCGGTTCGGCACGTGGTTCAGGTACTCGGCCAGTTCGTGCAGGATCTGCTGGGTGTACGGCTTCAGGGTGGCGCTGCCGAGGTCGAACATCGGCCGGTTCTGCTTGTCCACGATCTGGATGCGCAGGCCTTCCGGGGTCAGGTCCAGCAGCAGCTGGTCCTTGAACGGTTCCAGCGCCTGGCTGCGGCTGATCGCTTCCTGCAGTTCCTTCATCAGCGCTTCCAGCTGCTGCTTGTCGCGCTGCTGCTCGTCCACCGGCTGCGGTATCGACTTCTGCTGGTTCTGGAAGGGATCGTTGCTGTTGCCGCGCGAAACATCGGTGGCGCCGCCGAGCTTGATCATCGAGGTGCTGGCACCGCCCGGCCCGGCCATGCCTGGCGCCGGCGTCGCGCTGGAGCCGACCAGCGGGCTGGGGTTGCGGAAGTACTCGGAAATGGCTGCGCGCTCGGGCTTGCTGGTGCTGGCCATCAGCCACAGCACCAGGAAGAAGGCCATCATCGCGGTCACGAAGTCGGCGTAGGCCACCTTCCACGAACCGCCATGGTGGGCGGCGTGGCCGGCCTTCCTGACCCGGCGGACGATGACAGTGGGCTTGGTTTCGGCCATGGCTTACTTGACCGTCTTCAGGTGCTGCTCGAAATCGGAGAAGGCCGGGCGCACGTTCGACGGCAGCGTCTTGCGGGCGAATTCCAGCGCGATCTTCGGGTTGTAGCCACGCAGGCAGGCCAGCAGGGCGGTCTTCACCGACTCGTAGATACGGCTGTCCTGCTCGGCGCGGGCTTCCATCGCCGCTGCCATCGGGCCGACGAAGCCATAGCCCAGCAGGATGCCGAGGAAGGTGCCGACCAGCGCGCCGGCCACGTGGCCGCCCACCTCGACGATGTCGCCGCCGATCGAGCCCATGGTGATGACGATGCCCAGCACCGCCGCGACGATGCCGAAACCGGGCAATCCGTCGGCGACCTTGGTCAGCACCTGCGACGGCGCCATCGCCTCGGCGTGGTGCTTTTCCAGCTCCAGTTCCAGCAGCGGCTCCAGCTCGTGCGGCTCGATGTTGCTGCCGATCATCAGGCGCAGGCAATCGGTGATGAAGTCGATCAGGTGATGGTCGGCCTGCACCTTCGGGTAGTTGCCGAACAGCGCGCTTTCAGCCGGGCGCTCGACATGGTCTTCCAGCGCCATGAAGCCCTCGCGGCGGGCCTTGTTGAGCAGTTCGTACACCAGGCTGAGGACGTCGATGTAGTCCTGTTGCTTGTAGCGCGGGCCCTTGAACACGCCGACCATGGCCTGCAGGGTCTGCTTGACCGTCTTGGCCGGGGTGCCGACCAGGAACGCGCCCAGTGCGGCACCGCCGATGATGACCAGTTCGTAGGGCTGCCAGAGCGCACCCAGGCGTCCGTGGGCCCCGAGGTAGCCCCCGAGCACGCTGATGATGACGACCAGGAATCCAACGATGATGAGCATGGGGCGACGCAAGGAGGGGGGATATCTCCTTGTCGGCCCGTCGCCCGGTTTTCTGAAGAGGGAATTCTGTGAAATCGGTCAGCGGGGTATTTCAGCCCGCCACGCCGCTTTCCGCACCGCCACGCTGCAACGGGTCAGGCCAGGGCTCGCCGTTGCCGGTGAACGAAAGTGAGACGGAGTTCAGGCAGTGGCGCTCATGGGTCGGCGGCGGGCCGTCGGGGAACACATGGCCCAGATGGCTGCCGCAGCGCGCGCAGGTGATCTCGGTGCGGACCATGCCGTGGCTGGTATCGCGGATCTCGCGCACGTGCGCCGGGTCGAACGGAGCAAAGAAGCTGGGCCAGCCGGTGCCGGAATCGAACTTGGTGCTGGAGCGGAACAGCGGCAGCGCACACAGCCGGCAGCAATAGACGCCCTCGCGCTTGTTGTCGAGGAACACACCGCAGAACGGCGCTTCGGTGCCGTGCTGCAGCAGCACGCGGCGCTCCTCACTGCTGAGACCGGCAACCAGCGCCTCGGTCTGGGTGGTGGTCGGGGGCGTCAGGTCGAAGGCAGTCATGGCGGCGCTCCGTAGGGTCGATGGCCTGGGGATGCCCACAAACGTGGGGTTGCCGGCGCGACCTTGCAAGTGTGATGGCCGTTCATGGGCGGCACACAGGCGCAGGCGCAAGGTGAATGCGATCCATACCGGAGCGTGCCATGAAACTGTCCCTTTCCCTGCTGCTGGCCCTGCTGCCCTCGCTGGCGCTGGCTCAGGTGCCAACCGGTAATCCGACCGCCACCCGCAGCAGCACCACCGTAGCCCCCCAGCCGGTGGTGCCGCCCGTGCAGCCAGCGAGGCCGCAGCCGCAGGTGCTGCCTTCGCCGCAGCCAGTGCAGCCGATCAAGTCCACCGGCCCGGCCCAGGTTGCGCCGGTCCCGGCGCCGAAGCCGTCCAGCAAGGTCTACGACCGCAACGGCCGCATCATCCCGGGTGTGCGCCCGGCCGGCCCCAACCGCGTATTCGATTCGCGTACCGGCCGCTATTACGACAGCATGCCCAGTAGTGACGGCCAACAGATCCGGTAGCGCTGGCCATGCCCGGCCTGAACGCACGAAAACAACATCCTGCCGATCACTGCTTTTTCGCCTGCGATTAACCGTTCCGGGACCAACGTGACCGTGCGCCGGCATTCCGCCGCCGCATGTCCTTCGTCCACTGGATCGCGATCATGAAAAACCAGCAGAACCGTCATCCCGGCAAGGAACCGCAGGGCCGTAACCCGCAGCAGCAACAGCAGCAACAACAGCAGCAGATGGACCCGCAGCAGCCGCACAAGAGTGGCAAGCAGCAGGAGCAGCGCTCGCAGAAGCACCCGCAGCAGCGTTGACGGTTGCCATGACCGGGGTCAGAGCCCGCTGCGCGGGATCCGACCCCTTGCCGAATCCTGACCGGGGTCGGATCCCGCACCGCGGGCTCTGACCCCAACCGCAGCCGCGCCTCAATCCGGAATCGGCAGGCTCAGCGTCTCCTTCACCTCTTCCATCACGATGTAGCTCTTCGACTCACGTACGTGCGGCAGCGTCAGCAGCGTGCTGCCGAGCAGCTTGCGGTAGGAGGCCATCTCGCTGATCCGCGCCTTCAGCAGGTAATCGAAGTCGCCCGACACCAGGTGGCACTCCAGTACGTTCGGCAGCTTCAGCGCCGCGCGCCGGAACTCCTCGAAGATGTCGCCGGACTTGTAGGCCAAGCTGATTTCCACGAAGACCAGCAGGCTGGCCTTCACCGCCGCCGGGTCCAGGTGAGCGTGATAACCGGTGATCACTGCTTCGCGTTCTAGGCGGCGCACCCGTTCGGTGCACGGGGTGGTCGACAGCCCGACCCGTTCCCCCAGTTCGGTGAAGGAGATACGGCCCTCGGCCTGCAGGATGCGCAGGATCTTGCGGTCTATCTTGTCCAGTTCACGGGTACGTGTGGCCATGGCCGTCAACCTTGGGGAATGAATTGCAGGAGAACATCCTGCCGGTTGAATGCAAATCAGGCAAATCAACTGGTATTGGCTGTCTATACTTCCCCAATTATGGTCCCGGCACGCTCCAGTGCAGGGAATGATCGGGTTGGAGAAGTCCCATGCGAGTCCTAGTCCTCGGCAGCGGCGTGATCGGCACCACCAGTGCCTGGTACCTGCGACAGGCCGGGTTTGAAGTCACGGTCATCGACCGTCAGCCCGGCCCGGCGCTGGAAACCAGCTTCGCCAATGCGGGCCAGCTGTCGTTCGGCTACACCTCGCCGTGGGCCGCCCCGGGCGTGCCGAAAAAAGCGATCGGCTGGCTGTTCGAGAAGCACGCGCCGCTGGCGATCAAGCCAGGCATGGACCTGGCCCAGTACCGCTGGCTGTGGCAGATGCTGCGCAACTGCACCCACGAACGCTACGCGATCAACAAGGCGCGCATGGTGCGCATGTCCGAGTACAGCCGCGACTGCCTCAATGAGCTGCGCGCGGAGATCGGTATCGAATTCGAAGGCCGCGACCTGGGCACCACCCAGTTGTTCCGCACCCAGCAGCAGTTGGACGCCTCGGCGCAGGACATCGAGATCCTGGCCCAGTACGGCGTGCCGTACGAGGTACTGGACCGCGCCGGCATCATCCAGGCCGAACCGGCCCTGGCCCATGTCGACGGCCTGGTCGGCGCGCTGCGCCTGCCGCGTGACCAGACCGGCGCGGCTGGTCTGGATACGCTTGGCGATCATCTCCATGGCATGGTCTTGGCCGATCACGCGCTTGGCCAGCAGGTCGGGCAGGCGCAGCACGGTGTCGATCTCGTTGCGCGCCATGCGCCCGACCGTCCCAACCCCTTCGACCTGCTGGTGGAAGCCCTGAACGCGACCTTCCCCGAGGGCTTCAACGGCGTCGATCCGCGGTTTCTCGCGCTGGAAGTCTGGGCGCTGTCGCACGGCATCGCCACGCTCTCGGCCGCGGGCCAACTGCCGAAGAGCGGCCCGGACAAGTACGAGCTTCTCCGCGCCGGCGTGCTGGCCCTCGTCCACGGAGCCGGCGAAAGGTCGAAACCGGCGCCCTGAACGACTTCCGCGTGTCGCGCCCTTGAAACCGCGCACGCGGCCCCGCATGTGAATGTTGTTCACATTCACACCCGGAGCCATGCAGCCGTGAACACGTCCTCCACCTCTCCCTGGGCTCGTGGTGCGTCCCACCGCAGCGGCCCGTTCCCGAAGCGCTCGATCGAGATCGGCGCCATCGTGGTGAGTTTCATCTACGTCTGGCCCGTGGCGGTCGCCTACGTCGCCTGGAAGATCGCCGGCTACCCGGCGCTCGACCAGATGCGCGAGTTCGCCCGCTCCGGCGCCTGGACGCTGGGCAGCCGCAA
>JAAIGE0100508162.1_pt1 | contig 79845 bp, 64 predicted proteins | sample 6487951 | NCBI WGS metagenome assembly JAAIGE01 (sample SAMN13974128, study PRJNA590717) | phyllosphere metagenome | biome: tomato field; feature: multiple bacterial spot infested tomato fields; material: tomato leaves; isolation source: leaves from tomato fields | host: Solanum lycopersicum ...
AGCGCCTCGACCTGGCGCGACAGGCCCTGGGTGTGTTCGTCCAGGCTCAGGCGCAGGGTCTTGGTCTTGCCGGTGTGCAGGTTGATGTCCTCGACCTTGGCGGCGATCTCCTCGGTGGTGCAGGAAATCTGCTCGATGGCCACCACCACCTGATTCATCTCCGCACTCAGGTGTTCCATGGAGCCGGTGATGCCGCCGATGGCCTGGGCCACTTCAGCGGAACTGCGCTCGCCCTGCATCGCCAGGTCGAGGCCGCTGTTCATCAGCTGGTCGATCTGCTGGGTCTGCTGGCGCAGTTCGTTGACGATCACCGCGATATCGGTGGTAGCCGCCACGGTCTTCTGGGCCAGGGAGCGCACTTCGTCGGCGACCACCGAGAAGCCGCGGCCGGCTTCCCCGGCGCGGGCCGCTTCGATGGCGGCGTTGAGCGCCAGCAGGTTGGTCTGGTCGGCCAGGCCGTTGATCACGTCGATGATGCTGGTGACCTTGGTGCTCGACTGGGTGAGGGCGCTGACCTGGGCGTGGGTGTCCTGGATCAGCTGCGACAGGCGGCGCATGTTGTCGGCGCTGGCGTTGATCACCGATGCGCCATCGCGCGCCGACTGGTAGGCGGCCTGGGTGGCGTTGCCGACATCGGTGGTGCGCTGGGCCATTTCATGGACCGTGGCGGAAATCTGCTGGGAGGCCGAGGCGGCCTGCTCGGTCTGCATCTCCACCTGGGTGCTGTTCTCCTCCAGGCGGCGCATGGCGTCGTTGAGATAGTTGTGCAGCTGGTTGAGTTGCTGGTTGCCGTCGAGCACCTGGCGGATCACCCCGGCGATGCCCTGGGTCATCTGGTTCGAGGCGCTGCCCAATTGGTTGAATTCGTCGCGGTGGTTCTGGCCGACGTCGATCCGCGCGGTGAGATTGCCCGCCGCCACCTGGGCGAGCAGGCGGTTGACCCTGTCCAGTTGCGCCATCAGCAGGCGTGACGCGCGGCTCAGGGTGATCAGCATGAACAGCGACACCGCCACGAAGGTCAGCCCCATGGCCCAATTGGCGGTGCTGCGCGCCTGTTCGGCCTGGCGAGTGGCGTTGGCCAGCACGGTCTGTTGCAGATGAACGCCCTGGGCTTCGATGCTGTTCTCGATCTGCCGGCCTTGGTCGAGCAGGTGTTTTTCGGTGCCGGCGATGCGCTGGATCATCCCATCCGCGGCGGCGAAATCGGCGCTGTAGGTGGCGACGGCCTTGCCGACCTGGCTGTCCTGCCATTCCAGTTCGATGATGCGGGCCTGCAGGTCGGCCAGCGCCGCTTGCACGCGTTCGGCATAGGCGCCGTCGAAGGTGGCCAGGTAATCACGCTGGTTGCTCAACGCTTCGGCGATCGATGCCTGGATCAGGCTGATGCTCACCCGTTCCAGACCTTTGCCGCTCTCGGCGAGCTTGGCGCGCTGCCCGGTGAACGGCGTCAGGCCCAGCTCGTGGGATTGCTCCAGCCAGCTGTGCTGCAGGCGGATGTCCTCCTGCAGCAGGTCGTCGATCTGCCGGGAGCTGTCGATCACCGAGTCATCGTCCAGGCGCTCGGCGCGTTCGGCATATTGCCTGGAGAGCGCGCCGAGCGCAGTCAGGCTGTCCTTGAAATCCTCTTCATCGTCGGGTGTGAGGCGTCGCCGCTCCGCGCCCAGCTTGAGCCACTGGTTCATCAGCGCGGCCGAGGCGCCGGCGTAGGCCGTGGCGTTTTCCCTGGCTTGCAGGGCCGTGCTCAGGGTTTGCGTGGCCCAGAACGAGGCGGCCGTCATCAGCGCCAGGCTGGAGAGGGTGATGAGAATCAGCAGGCGAAACTTCTGCTTCCAGGAAAGGAACAGTGACATGGGCGGTGTCCGGTTGGCTTTATTTTTATTGACGCCAGACTTTAGGCGTTGTGCTGGCACAGTGCAAGCGGTCGTACGATGTCTGCTGTGGCGCAGGCAGCGTGAACGAAAATGTCGCTGCACCGCAAGCGTGCATCGCACTCGCCTCGTTAAGCTCTCCGGGCACCTGTGACCGGGGCGTCATCGCGCATTTCAGGTAGCGTTTGCAGGCAGCCGGTCTAAGGTTGAACTACGCATGGAAACACGAATCGCACATACCAAGCCCATAGACGGAGCATACAAATGGCGTTCTTCACCGCGGCCAGCAAAGCCGACTTCCAGCATCAACTGCAAGCGGCCCTGGCGCAGCACGTCAGCGAGCAGGACCTGCCACAAGTGGCCCTGTTCGCTGAACAGTTCTTTGGCATCATCGCACTCGAAGAACTGACTCAGCGGCGACTTTCCGACCTCGTTGGCTGCACCCTTTCGGCCTGGCGCCTGCTGGCCCAGTTCGACCCCGCCCAGCCGCAGGTCCGCGTATTCAACCCCGACTATGAAAAGCACGGCTGGCAGAGCACCCACACCGGCATCGAAGTGCTGCACCCGGACATCCCGTTCCTGGTCGACTCCGTGCGCATCGAACTCAAGCGCCGCGGCTACAGCATTCATACCCTGCAGAACAGCGTGCTCAGCGTGCGTCGCGATGCCCAGGGCGCGCTGCTCGAACTGCTGCCCAAGGGCACTACCGGCGAGGGCGTCAGCCTCGAGTCGCTGATGTTCCTGGAAATCAACCGCTGCGCCAGCAACGCCGAAATCAAATCGCTGCAGAAGACCCTGCTCGAGGTGCTCGAAGAGGTGCGCCTGAGCGTGGCCGACTTCCAGCCGATGAAGGCCAAGGCCCAGGAACTGCTGACCAAGCTCGGCGACGGCACCTTCGGCAAGGGCGCCACCGACCCGGCCGAGCTGGACGAGATCAAGGTGTTTCTCGCCTGGCTGCAGGACAACCATTTCACCTTCCTCGGTTATGAGGAATTCACCGTTCACGACGCCGTCGATGGCGGCCATCTGCAGTACGACGAGAGCTCGCTGCTGGGCCTGTCCCGGCGTTTGCGCAGCGGCCTCAGCAAGGACGACCTGCACATCGAGCCCTATGCGCTGGCCTACCTGCGCGAACCGACCCTGCTGTCGTTCGCCAAGGCGGCGCAACCGAGCCGCGTGCACCGCCCGGCCTACCCGGATTTCGTTTCCATTCGCGAGATCGACGCCAGCGGCAAGGTGGTCAAGGAGTGCCGTTTCCTCGGTATCTACACCTCGACCGCCTACAGCGAGAGCGTGCGCGAGATTCCCTACATCCGCCGCAAGGTCGCCGAGGTCGAGAAGCGCTCCGGCTTCATCTCCCAGGGCCACTTGAGCAAGGAGCTGGTCAAGGTTCTCGAAGTGCTGCCGCGCGACGACCTGTTCCAGACGCCGGTCGACGAACTGGCCAGCACGGCGCTGTCGATCGTGCAGATTCAGGAACGCAACAAGGTGCGCCTGTTCCTGCGCTTCGACCCCTACGGTCGTTTCGTCTACGCCCTGGCCTACGTGCCGCGTGACGTCTATTCCACGGAAACCCGCCTGCGTATCCAGCAGGTGCTGGTCGACCGCCTGCAGGCCAGCGACTGCGAGTTCTGGACCTATTTCTCCGAGTCGGTGCTGGCCCGTGTGCAGTTCATCCTGCGTGTGGACCCGAAGACCAAGCTGGACATCGACCCTCAGCAGCTCGAGCGCGAAGTCGTCCAGGCCTGCCGTTCGTGGACCGACGATTACGCCGCCCTGGCCGTGGAGAATTTCGGCGAAGCCAAGGGCACCCGCGTGCTCACCGATTTCCCGAAAAGCTTCCCGGCCGGTTACCGCGAGCGGTTCGCACCGCATTCGGCGGTGGTCGACATGCAGCACCTGCGCAGCCTCTCCGAGGAGCGCCCTCTGGTCATGAGCTTCTACCAGCCGCTGGTGCCCGGTGAGCGTCAGCTGCACTGCAAGCTGTACCACGCCGACACGCCGCTGGCGCTGTCCGACGTGCTGCCGGTGCTGGAAAATCTCGGTCTGCGCGTGTTGGGCGAATTCCCGTATCGCCTGCAGCACCAGAATGGTCGCGAGTTCTGGATTCACGATTTCGCCTTCACCTATCCCGAAGGCATGAAGCTCGACATCCAGCAGCTCAACGACACGCTGCAGGACGCCTTCGTGCACATCGTGCGCGGCGATGCCGAGAACGACTCCTTCAACCGCCTGGTGCTGACCGCTGGCCTGGCCTGGCGCGACGTCGCGCTGCTGCGCGCCTATGCCCGCTACCTGAAGCAGATTCGTCTGGGCTTCGACCTGGGGTATATCGCCAACACGCTGCTCAATCATGCCGATATTGCCCGCGAACTGGTGCGCCTGTTCCGGACGCGCTTCTACCTCGCCCGCAAGCTCAATGCCGACGACCTGAACGACAAGCAGCAGAAGCTCGAGCAGGCCATTCTCGGCGCGCTGGACAACGTCGCGGTGCTCAACGAAGACCGCATCCTGCGTCGCTACCTGGACCTGATCAAGGCCACCCTGCGCACCAACTTCTACCAGCCCGATGCCCTGGGCGAGGTGAAGAACTACTTCAGCTTCAAGTTCAACCCTAGCGCGATTCCCGAGCTGCCACGGCCAGTGCCGAAGTTCGAGATCTTCGTCTACTCGCCGCGGGTCGAAGGCGTGCACCTGCGTTTCGGCAACGTGGCCCGTGGCGGCCTGCGCTGGTCGGATCGCGAAGAGGACTTCCGTACCGAAGTGCTCGGCCTGGTCAAGGCCCAGCAGGTCAAGAACGCGGTGATCGTGCCGGTCGGCGCCAAGGGCGGTTTCGTGCCGCGGCGCCTGCCGCTGGGCGGCGGCCGCGACGAGATCCAGGCCGAGGCCATCGCCTGCTATCGCATCTTCATCAGCGGCCTGCTGGACATCACCGACAACCTCAAGGAAGGCGAGGTGGCGCCACCGGCCAACGTGGTGCGCCACGATGCCGATGATCCCTATCTGGTCGTCGCGGCGGACAAGGGCACTGCGACCTTCTCCGACATCGCCAACGGCATCGCCAACGAATACGGCTTCTGGCTCGGCGATGCCTTCGCCTCTGGCGGCTCGGCCGGTTACGACCACAAGGGCATGGGCATCACCGCACGCGGTGCGTGGGAGTCGGTCAAGCGCCACTTCCGTGCGCTGGGCCGTGACAGCCAGAGCCAGGACTTCACTGCGGTCGGCGTCGGCGACATGTCCGGCGACGTGTTCGGCAACGGCATGCTGCTGTCGCGCCACATCCGCCTGCTGGCCGCGTTCGACCATCGCCACATCTTCCTGGACCCGAACCCGGATGCGGCCACCACGTTCGTCGAGCGTGAGCGCCTGTTCACCGTGCCGCGTTCGAGTTGGGCGGACTACGATGCCAAGCTGATCAGCAAGGGCGGCGGCGTGTACCCGCGCAGCCTGAAGTCGATCGAGATCACCCCGCAGGTGCGTGAAGTGCTGGGCCTGGACGAGAGCGTCAAGGCGCTGTCGCCGAACGATCTGATGAGCGCGATCCTGAAGGCGCCGGTCGACCTGCTGTGGAACGGCGGCATCGGCACCTACGTCAAGGCTGCCAGCGAGCAGCACAGTGACGTGGGCGACCGCGCCAACAACGCCCTGCGCGTGAACGGTGGCGAGCTGCGCTGCAAGGTGGTGGGCGAGGGCGGCAACCTGGGCATGACCCAGCTCGGCCGCATCGAAGCTGCCCAGGCCGGCGTGCTGCTCAACACCGACTTCATCGACAACTCGGCCGGTGTGGATACCTCCGACCATGAAGTCAACATCAAGATCCTGCTCAACGATGTGGTGCGGGCCAAGAAGCTGACCGTTGAACAGCGCAACAAGCTGCTGGCGTCGATGACCGACGAAGTGGCCGCGCTGGTGCTCAACGACAACTACCGCCAGAACCAGGCCCTGAGCCTGATGGAGCGGATGGCGGTCAAGCGCCTGGGTTCCAAGCAGCACTTCATCCGCACCCTGGAACAGCAGGGCCTGCTCGATCGCCAGATCGAATTCCTGCCGTCCGATGCCGAGCTGTCCCAGCGCAAGGCACGCGGCCAAGGCCTGACCCGTCCGGAACTGTCGGTGCTGCTGTCCTATTCCAAGCTGGTGGCGTTCGCCCAGCTGCTGGATTCGGACATCCCGGAAGATCCGTACCTGTCCAAGGAACTGCAGCGCTACTTCCCGACCCCGCTGCAGAAGAAGTACGCCGACGCGATGGAGCGTCACCGCCTGAAGCGCGAAATCATCGCCACGGCCGTGACCAACCAGACCATCAACCGCATGGGCGCCACCTTCCTGATGCGCATGCAGGAAGACACCGGCCGTTCCATCGCCGAGGTCGCCAAGGCGTACACCATCAGCCGCGAGACGCTGGACGCACGCGCGCTGTGGGCACAGATCGATGCCCTCGACGGCACGCTGCCGGAGTCGGTGCAGATCGATGCGCTGGAAGTGATCTGGAAGCTGCAGCGTTCGTTCGTGCGCTGGCTGCTGTCGCGCCCGGGCCCGATGCCGGGCATCACCGAGGCGGTCAACCGCTACCAGGGGCCGTTCAACGACATCCGCGTTGCTTCGGGCGTGCTGCCGGATTCGCAGCGTCCGACCTACGAAGCCCTGGTGGCCGAGTGGAAGGAAAAGGGCCTGCCGTCGGCACTGGCGCAGCAGCTGGCCGAACTGCACTTCCTGGAGCCGGCGTTCGACATCATCGAACTGGCCCGCACCCGCAAGCTGAAGCCGGTGGATGTGTCCAAGATCCACTTCCGTCTGGGTGACGCACTGCAGCTGCCGTGGCTGTTTGAGCAGATTGACGCGCTTGAGGTCAATGGCCGTTGGCACGCGGTGGCACGTGGCGTGCTGCGCGACGAACTGGCTGCGCACCACCGCAGCCTGGCCGGTCAGGTGCTGGCCACCAAGGGCAGCACCGCTGAAGCCAAGGTGGCCGCGTGGATCGGTCGTGACGACAGCAGCCTGCGCTTCACCCTGGCGATGCTGGCCGAACTGGCCGAGCAGAAGACCCTGGACTATCCGACCGTCTCGGTCGCGGTGCAGCGTCTTGGCCAGCTGGCCGCGCACGGCGCGTAAGTGATGTAGTGCCAGGCCACGCCTGGCATGCGTGAACCGGAACGGCCCCGCGAAAGCGGGGCCGTTCTGTTTCTGCCTTTGGCCTTTTGCGACCACCTGACCCGACCCCGGCTGTGAACCTGCAAGGTGGATGACCGGCATATCCGCCGGGACCGTGAGCGCCATGGATGGCGCGATCGAGCCGCCAGGGACGGGTTTACGGCGTGTCCCGGCGGATATGCCGGTCATCCGCCCCGCGCGGTCCAACCCCCGGCGCTCGGTTATGCTCTTCACCAGTTCCCCCCGGATCCACCGATGAGCGACACCCCCCGCATCGCTTTCCTGGCCAGTACCACCGAACCTGCACAGATGGCACGCGCAGCGATGGTCTCGCGCTATGGCGACCACGCCCCGGACCAGGCCGACGTGCTGTGCCCGCTGGGCGGCGATGGCTTCATGCTGCAGACCCTGCATCGGCATGGTCACCTGGGTAAGCCGGTGTTCGGCATGAAACTGGGTACCGTGGGCTTCCTGATGAACCAGTACCGTGGCGACGATGACGTGCAGGCGCGCATCGCCCGTGCCGAACCGGCCAACCTGCGGCCGCTGGAGATGGTGGCGTTGACCGAATCGGGCACCAGCACCGGTTCGCTGGCCTACAACGACGTGTCATTGTTGCGCCAGACCCGGCAGGCCGCGCATATCGGCATCGACCTCAACGGCCAGGAGCGCGTGGCTGAGCTGATCGGTGACGGTGTACTGGTAGCCACCCCGGCTGGCAGCACCGCCTACAACTATTCCGCGCATGGTCCGGTGCTGCCGCTGGGCTCGCATACCATCGCCCTGACGCCCTTGGCACCGTACCGGCCGCGGCGCTGGCGCGGGGCGATCCTCAAGGCCGACACCGAGGTGCGCTTCCGCGTGCTTGATCCGTACAAGCGCCCGGTCAGCGTCACTGCCGACTCGCACGAGACCCGCGACGTGGTCGAAGTCACCATCCGCGAGTCCAAGGACCGCCGGGTGACCCTGCTGTTCGACCCGGAGCACAACCTGGAAGACCGGATCCTGAGCGAACAGTTCGTTTTTTGAGGACAATAGGCCGCCGGCCCCGCCGATCGCTTTGAAGGACCCCCACCGATGGGCGACAACTCCCCCCGTTTGCTGACCGTGGCGGTGACCTCGCGCGCCCTGTTCGACCTCGAGGAAAGCCACGCGCTGTTCGAGAGCGATGGCGTGGCGGCCTATGCCGAATTCCAGCGCCAGCATGAGGACGACATCCTCGGCCCCGGCGTGGCCTTCCCGGTGGTGCGCAAGCTGCTGGCGCTGAACCAGGGCGCCAGCCCCGAGAACCCGCGGGTCGAGGTGATCCTGCTGTCGCGCAACTCGGCCGATACCGGCCTGCGCATCTTCAATTCGATCCAGCACTACGGCCTGGGCATCATCCGTGCGACGTTCACCGCCGGCGAGCCGACCTGGCCGTATGTGAAACCGTTCGGTACTGACCTGTTCCTGTCGGCCAACCCGGAATCGGTGCGCAGCGCGCTGCGCCATGGCATCGCGGCGGCCACCATCCTGCCCAAGCCGCCGGGCGAGACCGCCGCTGCGGCTGCCGACCAGATCGATATCACGCGCCCGGCCGGGCAGCTGCGCATCGCCTTCGATGGCGATGCGGTGATCTTCGGTGACGAGAGTGAGCGCATTTCGCGCGAGCAGGGCGTGGAGGCATTCGGCCGGCACGAGCGCGAACGTGCGCGCGAGCCGCTCAGCGGGGGGCCGTTCCGTGGTTTCCTGTCGGCCCTGCATACGCTGCAGGAAGTGTTCCCGGCGGGGGATAGTGCGCCGATCCGCACCGCGCTGGTGACCGCGCGTTCGGCGCCTGCGCACGAACGGGTGATCCGCACCCTGCGCGAGTGGGGCGTGCGCCTGGACGAGGCCCTGTTCCTCGGTGGCCGCCACAAGGGCCCGTTCCTGCAGGCGTTCGGCGCCGACATCTTCTTCGATGATTCGCAGCACAACATCGACAGTGCCCGCGAGCATGTGGCCGCTGGCCATGTGCCGCATGGCGTTGCCAACGAGGGGTGAAACCATCCCGGGTGGGTGCCAACCGTTGGTTGGCACTGCCATGCATCGGCGCCCACCAAGGTGGGCATCTACCAAAGCGCTGTACCCCCTGTAGTTGCCAACCTTGGTTGGCATCTCGGTTGAACAGCGCCCACCAAGGTGGGCGGCTACCGGTTATTGGGTGCCCGACATCCCCAGCTGCAGGTCAACCACCTTCCAGCGCAGGCCCTGTGGTTCCAGCACCACCTTCAATGGTGGCTGGCCCGGGCCACGATCGACGTCGATGACGAAGCGGTCCAATGCTTCGAAATGGTGCTTGGCATGCTTCAGCGGCCGCGCCGGTTCGGTCGGGCCGAATGCATCGCCACCCTGCAGTTCATTGCGGCCACGCTTCCACAGCACATGGCCCTGCAGCATCGCGCCGATACCGGTCGGGGTCACCATGGTGTCCACCGCTGCACCGCCCAGCTGGTCACCCAGCCCGTAGAGCAGCGCACCGAACGGGCTGGCTGCTACATCCGGGCCTGCCTGGCGCACCAGGTAGTCGTTGAGCTGGGCGCGCACGCTGCTGCGCACCCGCGGGAAGTCGACGTAGCGCTCCAATCGGGCGGTGTCGCGCTGTTCGATGGCCTTGGAGAGGCCATGCACGGTCATGTACGGGCCGCCAAACCACCAGGCGGCCAGCGCCAGGACCAGCAGGACCACGAGTGCACTGAGCTTCTTCATATCGGCCAGACTGCCGCAACTCCGGCAGCAACGGGTGAAGGCTCAGTGACTGGGCGAGCCGCGGCCGTCCGCGAACGCGTCCACCAACTGTTGGCGTTCGGCTGCCGTCAGCGCTTCCAGGCGCGTTGCCAGTACTTCATCCAGGCTCTGCGTGCGGGTGGTGCCGAGGATGCCGCTGGCCACCCCGGGATGGCCCAGGGCGTAGGCAAACGCGGTCTGGGCGGGGTGCTGGCTGCGGATGGCGGCGATGGCGTGGCGCATCCGGCGCGCGCTGCGCATCAGTTGGCGGCTGCTGGGCTTGAGCCAGGCTCTGGCCAGATACCAGGCGTCGGCCGGGCGCGGCAGGCGGGCCCGTGAGGGCAGCAGATGGCCCTGCGCCAGCACGGTACCGGCCAGCACGCCGATGCCTGCTGCCTGCAACTGGTCGATGAGGGGTTCACGGTCCTGCTGCAGGGCGTTGTAGTCAAGAAGCACCACGTCGAACAGCGTGGGATGGTCGATCATCCAGCGCAGGGTCGAGGCCGTGTGCGTATTGATACCGGTGTGCCGGATCAGCCCGCGTTCGCGAAGTCGTTGCAGTGCGGCCAGCAGGTCATCGTTGATGTCGTGCTGGCTGGCACCGTGCAGCTGGTAGATATCGAGGTAATCCAGGCCGAGGTTGCGCAGCGAGGCTTCGCAGCTGGCGGTAATGGCTGCCGGCGAGAAATTGCGCTGCTCGGCGCCGCTGACGCCGGCCTGGCCGGTCAGCGTGCCGCCCTTGCTGGAGATCACCAGCGACTCGCGGGGGTATCGCTTCAGCAACGGGCGCAGGATGCGGCCCAACCGCGGCTCGGCGTGGAAGCCAGAATAGTTGTGGCCGGTATCCAACAGGTTCACGCCCTGTGCCAGTGCATGCTCGACCACGTTCGCGGCTGACTGTTCCGGGAAGCGGCGATGCCCCCAGAAGCCGGAGCAGCCCAGGCCCACCGGCGAAACCGCCAGGCCGGTGCGGCCCAGCGTGCGGCGTTGCCGTGCCAACGGCATCAGAATTCCAGGTCCAGCGCCGCGCACAGATAGTCGACGAACGGGCCGAGCGCGGCCAGATCCTTGCCCAGCGTGGACAGCAGTCGCGGGCCGGTCATGGTGGCGTCGTCCAGCGAGCGCCACATCACCCAGTTGCGGTGCTTGAGGTCTTCGATGAATTCGAAGTCGGCCGGGAAGCCGCGCGGCGGCCGCACCAGTTTTTCGCTCTCCTCGAAGTCGAAGCGCTTGCGCAGAACCGGTGCATGCGCCGCGGCCTTCCAGCTGCCGGGGTTGTCGAGGATGAAGTGGCGCACGCGGCGCTGGGTTTCCGGCTCCGGATGCCACAGGCCGGCACCGACGAAGCTCTCGCCCGGCTGCAGGTGCACATAGAACGATGGCGCGGCCACTTCGCGGCGGCGCTCATGGAACAGGCGTGCACCCTGCCAGGTTTTGTACGGCGACTTGTCGTTGGAAAAGCGCGCATCGCGATGGATGCGGAACAGCGAGCCGCCGACGCCGCGGGTATCGGCGCGGAAGTGCTCGCTGACCTCGGTCAGGGCCGGCTGCAGGTCGCCCAGCAGGCGCAGGAACGGCTGCCGCACGTGGTCTTCATACTGCTGGCGATGATCGTTGAACCACGCCTTGTCGTTGTGCCGCGCCAGGCTGCGCAGGAACTTGAAGCTGGCGTCCGAGAAATAAGTGCTCACAGGGTCTCCTGCAGGTGCTGGCCCCAGTCGCGCAGCGATTGCAGCAGGGCCTGGCGTCGCGCGTCGTCGGGCGCTTCGGCAGCCAGTGCGTCGAGCTGCTGCTGGTACTGGGGCAGGTTGAGTTCGCCCAGGCCGCCATCCCCGAGCAGGCGCTGGCGGCGGTAATCCTGCCAGCGCTGGCGTTCACCCGGTGCGAGGCTGTCGGGATGGTTGCGCGCACGGTAGCGGAACAGCAGCTCCGGCAATCGCGGGTCGCGGAAACGGCCCTCGAGCGCTGCCAGCTGCTCCGGCACGGTGGTGCGCGCCAGTGCGAGCAGTGGCTTGTCGCCGGCCCCGAGAAAGCCGTCGTACAGCGAGGCATCGACGTCGGCCACGCTGTCCACGCGCGGCTGGTTGTAGACCTGTCGTGCCTTCTCGGCCAGCTGGGGGGCGAACGCACGCAGGCGTTCGGCCCTGGCCTCGATCGCGGCCACGTCCAGGCCGAGCCGTGCGTGGTCATCGGCGCGCAGGTGGTTCCAGGCGATCAGCGCCGGCACCTTGTTCAGTTGCACTTCCTTCAGGGGAACCCGCGTCGCGCCCTCGGGTAGCTCGCTGGTGCGCATGTACAGGCGCTGTGCGATCACCTCGGCCGGGAGCTCCAGCAGGTCGTCGATGTCACCCTCCAGGTCGAACACGATCACCCGGTTGTTGATGGTGGGATGCATCGACAGCGGCAGCACCGGTGCCGCGCACAGGCGGCTGGCCGGGTAGCGCATGGAAATGTGCAGCACCGGCTTCATCGCGGCCACGTCCAGCAGGCTGCCGACGAAGCGCTTGTCGCGCAGCTTCAGGGCGTAGTCCCACAGGCGCGGCTGCGACTGCTTGAACAGGCGGGCCATGCCGATGGTGGCGCGCACGTCTGAAAGTGCTTCGTGCGCATCGCCTTCGCGCACGTTGTTGGCCTCGGCCAGGTGCTCGAGCTTGAACGAGGTGGCGCCATCCTCGCGCAGCGGCCATTGGATGCCATCCGGGCGCATCGCGCGCATCAGCCGCAGCATGTCCAGCAGGTCCCAGCGCGAATTGCCGTTGCGCCACTCGCGTTCGTACGGGTCGTGGAAGTTGCGGAACAGCCCGTAGCGGACGAACTCATCATCGAAGCGCAGCGTGTTGTAGCCCAGTGCGCAGGTGCCCGGCCGCGACAGCTGTTCATTGATGCGGTCGAAGGCTTCGGCTTCGCTGATGCCTTCGGCCAGTGCCTGCTGCGGAGTAATGCCGGTCACCAGCGTGGCCATTGGCGAGGGCAGCAGGTCATCGGCCGGGCGCACGAAGAAGCTGACCGGGGTATCGATCTCGTTGAGGTCGGCGTCGGTGCGGATTGCAGCGTACTGCGAGATGCGCGTACGCCGCGGGTCCTGGCCGAAGGTTTCCAGGTCGTAGAACAGGAAGCTGTCGGCCATCAGTGCGCGCCCTCCAGGACCGGGAGCTGCGCATGGATCTGCGCTTCCAGTGTCGCCCAGTCGATGTTGTCCAGTGAATCGTGACCTGCGGTGGCCGCCACCAGCATCCCGCGCTGCAGTTCGGTGCGGTGCAGGGCCTCGGCGTAGGGCGTGTGCAGGAAGGTGACCATGGTGTAGTGCGGCACGAAGCGGGTCGGCCAGCGGCGCTGCAGCTCCTGTTCCAGTTCGCGCTGCAGCAGGAATGCAGGGTCGGCCACGCGGTCGCGCATCTCCAGGTAGTTCTCCAGCGCCATCTGCTGGATGGCACGTGCATTCGGCTTGCGTTCGGCTTCGAACGCGGCGAACGCAGCTTCCAGATCATCGGCCTCCATCAGGTGACGGGCCAGCGCAACACAGTCCTCGAACGCGCAGTTCATGCCCTGGCCGTGGAACGGCACCATCGCATGTGCGGCGTCGCCGATCAGTACGGCACGGCCCTGCTGATGCCAGCGCTCCAGCGTGAGCGTGCCAAGCAGGCCCGGCGGGTGCTGCTCCCAGTCCGCGCGCAGGTTCGTGATCAACGGCAGGGTGTCGGCGAACTCGCGCGCGAACAGCGCCTCGGCCTGTGCGCCGGTGTTGACCGTGGCAAAGCTGGGGTCGCCCTGGTTGGGCAGGAACAGGGTGACGGTGAAGGTGCCTTCGTGGTTGGGCAGGGCGATGCACATGTAGTGGCCGCGCGGCCAGATGTGTAGTGCGTTGCGCTCGATGCGGAAGCTGCCATCGGCGGCCGGCGGAATCTCCAGCTCCTTGTAGGAGTGGTCGAGGAAGGCAATGTCCTCGCCAAGCGGCGCACGGCGGTTCATCGCCGCGCGCAGCGCCGAGCCGGCACCGTCGGCGCCGATCAGGGTGTCGAAGCGGATGTCGTGCGGGCTGTCGTCGCGGTCATCGATGAAACGCGCGTAGCCGGCATCAAAATCGACGGTGTGCAGGCGGCGATGGAAGTGCACGGTGGCGCCGGCCTGTTCGGCCAGTTCCAGCAGCGTGGTGTTCAGGTCGCTGCGGTGGATCGACCAGATCACTTCGGTGTCGTCGCGGCCGTAGCGCTGCAGCTGCGGTTCGCCCTCGCGCGGGTGCACCATGCGTCCGCGCATCATCACCGCGCGCGCCATCACCTCGTCTTCCACGCCCGCCTGACGCAGTGCGTTGCGCCCACGCTCGGCCAACGCCAGGTTGATCGAGCGGCCACTCTCGTAGTCGGCCACGCGTGGATCGCCGCGGCGTTCGTACAGGGTGATGCGCCAGCCCTGGCGTGACAGCAGGATGGCCAGCAGGGACCCGGCGAGGCCGGCACCGATAATGCTCAACGAGCGGGAAGCGTGTGCGATCAACGAACTGTCCAGCAGTAGGGGAGGGGCCGGCTTAGAGGCCGGCCCAGGCTTCCACTTCCTCGACGAAGTGGTGCACGTCCAGGTAGCGGTTGTAGAGCGGGGTGGGCGAAATGCGGATCACGTCGGGCTCACGCCAGTCGCCGAGCACGCCGATGCCGCGCAGGTGTTCGAACAGTGCGCGGCCACGTTCGCGGCCACCGATCACACGCAGCGACAGCTGGCAGCCGCGGCGTTGCGGGTCGGCCGGGGTGATGATGTCCAGCACCTGAGGCAGGCGCGCGCGCACCAGCGCTTCGAGCATGCCGGTCAGCGCCAGCGACTTGCCGCGCAGCGATTCCATGCCGGCACGCTCGAACAGCTCCAACGAGGCACGAAGCGGCGCCAGGCCGAGGATCGGCGGATTGCTCAGCTGCCAGCCTTCGGCACCGATGGCCGGGGTGAACTGCGGTGCCATCTGGAAGCGGGTGGACTCTTCATGGCCCCACCAGCCGGCAAAGCGCGGCAGGCTGGTGTCGCGATGGTGGCGCTCGTGCACGAAGGCGCCGGCCACCGCGCCCGGGCCGCTGTTGAGGTACTTGTAGTGGCACCACACGGCAAAGTCCGGCGCCACGTCGTGCAGGCGCAGCGGCAGGTTGCCGACCGAGTGCGCCAGGTCGAAGCCGATGCGCGCGCCCTGCAGGCGCGCGGCACGGGTGATCGCATCGAGGTCGAAGGCCTGGCCGGTGCGGTATTGCACGCCCGGCCACAGCACCAGCGCCAGGCGCGGGCCGTGTTCGGCGATGGCACGTTCGATCGCCGCCAGTGAGATCGTGCCGTTGGCCTCGTCCGGCTGTACTTCCACCAGGCACTCGGCGGGGTCGAAGCCATGGAAGCGGATCTGCGCCTCCACCGCATGGCGGTCGGTCGGGAATGCACCCGCCTCCATCAGGATCACCGGGCGCTCGGCCGTGGGTCGGTAGAAACTGACCATCATCAGGTGCAGGTTCACGCTCAGCGTGTTCATCGCCACCACTTCGCTGGGCAGCGCACCGACCACGCGGGCCAGCTGCGCGCTCACCAGGCGGTGGTAGGACAGCCACTGCGTCGGGCCGGTGAAGTGGCCTTCCACCGCCAGCTCGCCCCACTGCTTCATCACTTCCTGTACGGCCGCCTGTGTGCCGCGCGGCTGCAGGCCCAGCGAGTTGCCTACGAAGTAGGTCTGCTCACCGCCACCATGGCGCGGAATCAGGAATTCACTGCGCAGCGGGCGCAGCGGATCGGCGGCGTCCAGGGCGATGGCGTGGGTGCGGCTGAGCAGGTCGGACATGGTCGGGCAACAGGCTGCAACGGGACCGCCAGTGTAGCGCCTGGGGCATGGCCCGGTAGCGGCCAGCCCAACACCAGCACCGCATGATCCGGTAGCCGCCAACCTTGGTTGGCGCACGTCCAAGCAAGCGCCCACCAAGGTGGGCAACTACCGTTCGATGGCTCAGCCTGCCGCCGGCGCCGGCGCCGGCGCCGGCAGCGGGTCCACGTGCCCGCACGCACTGCAGGTGCGCAGCTCCAGGCTGGCGTGGTAACGCGCGAACACCTTGGGCAGGTCGGTTTCGATGTTCTGCAGCGGAAAGTACTCTTCGTGCAGCTTGTGGTTGCAGCGTTCGCAATGCCAGATCACGCCGTCCATCTCATGCGGAAGGCGTTTGCGCTCGACCACCAGGCCGATACCACCGGGCGGGCGCCGCGGCGAGTGCGGAACCTTCGCCGGCAGCAGGAAGATCTCGCCGGCACGGATCGGAATGTCGCGCACCGCGCCGTCTTCCTGCACCTTCAGCACCATCTCGCCTTCGAGCTGGTAGAACCACTCCGGGCCTTCGTCGTAGTGGAAGTCGGTACGCGAGTTCGGCCCGCCGACCACCATCACGATGAAGTCGCCGTTGTCGATCATCTTGTTGCCCACTGGCGGCTTCAGCAGGTGGCGGTGTTCTTCGATCCAGGCGTGCAGGTTGATCGGCGAAGCGAGCATGGTGGTCATCCGTAAGGGATCAGTCGCGCTTGCCCTTGCGCGGGACGTAGGACAGGGCCTTTTCGTAGGCCGGCTGCAGTTCTTCCTGCGAACCGACGTCGATGCCCATCTCGCGCACGCGCCCGTCCTTCAGGCTGTAGACCCAGCCGTGCACCATCAGCTTCTGGCCGCGGGCCCAGGCGTCCTGCACGATGGTCGAGCGGCACAGGTTGGCCACCTGCTCGATCACGTTCAGTTCGCACAGGCGGGCGTGCTTGAGCTCGTCGGTCTCGATCGCATCGAGGATGCCGGTGTGCTTCTGCATCACGTCACCGACGTGGCGCAGCCAGTTGTCGGCCAGGCCGACACGGGTATTGTGCAGGCAGGCGTGCACGCCGCCGCAGCCGTAGTGGCCGACGATCAGGATGTGCTTCACCTTCAGCTGGTCCACTGCGTACTGCACCACGCTCAGGCAGTTCAGGTCGGTGTGCGCGACCACGTTGGCGACATTGCGGTGCACGAACACCTCGCCCGGTGCCATGCCGATGATCTGGTTGGCCGGCACGCGCGAGTCGGAACAGCCGATCCACAGGTATTCCGGATGCTGCTGCTTGGCCAGCTGGTGGAAGAACTCCGGATCTTCCTTCTCGATCCGGTCCGCCCAGTCGCGGTTGTTCTGCAGCAGCTTGTGGATGTCTTTCATGTTCGGGTCCCTGGCGTCGGGTGGGGGCGCGCCGCAGCCATCCGGCTGCGTCGTCGCGGAAATCTGCGGCGTTCAGTCGTTGCGGGCGGCCTGTTCGCGGTGCCAGCGCATCCACTGCGCCAACTCGGTGGAAGAGGGGGTGCCCAGCTGTTCCAGTTCGGCGATCACTGCGCGCTGGTTGGCATCGGGATGGTTCTGGCTCAGCTTGAGCTTTAGCTGCACCTGCTCGACCTGGAAACGGAAGCCGACGATGGCACGCAGCTCCGGGCCGTGTTCGGCACGCGTGGCATCGAACTGCCAGGCCTGGCCGACACTGGCTTCGAAGCGGTCGCTGATCGCACCGACCAGGTCGGCCAGCGCATCAGTATCGTCGAAGGTCTGCAGCTGGCCGCGCAGCTCGGCAGCGGCGTAGTTCCAGGTGGGTACCCGCGCAGCAGGCTCCTTGTCCGGATACCAGCTGGCCGAGACATAGCCATGCGGGCCGTCGATCAGGACCTTGGCCGCGCCGGCATGGCGCGACTGCGGATTGGCGCGGGCCCAGTGACCGCGCAGCTCGATGCGCTCGCCGTCACGCCGGTACAGCACCGGTATCCGGGTCAGCTCCGGCAGGCCATCGCTGCCGGGGGTGAGCACGGTGACGAATGGATCTCGCGCCAGCAGGCGGTCCAGCCAGAGCAGGTCAGTCTCGGCGAATGCGCGTGGGGTGAACATGCAAGGGTCAGGCGCGCCCGCCCAGCGACTGGATCATGCGGCCGCGCAGGCCTTCATCGCTGTCGGCCTGCGGTGGCTGCACTTCGTGCAGGCTGAAACCGCGCAGTAGCGCGTCCTCCTCATCCAGGCCGTCAAATTCGACGAACTCGGCGTCGAACAGCTGCGAACGGGCGGTGTCTTCGCTGTCATAGCTCAGCGTGTTGCCGTCGCTGTCGAGAACCTCGGCAGTGCCGGCCGGGCGAACGCGCAGGCGCGCCCAGATCAGGGTGTTGCCGAGGCTGGCCAGCCACCAGCTGTCGCGCGAAGCGGAGATGTCATTCATGGATGTGTTACCAGAGCGAGGCCAGCCAGAGCAGGGCAGCCATGCCCAGTCCGGCCAGCAGAGTCAGCAGCGATACCCAGGCCGGCGTCGCCAGCCCGGACAGCGAGCGGTCAGGCTGCTGGCGATAGTCACGGCGCAGCAGCCAGGCCAGGGCATCGGGCTTGAGGAAGGCGCCGCTGCCGAAGCGCTCGGCCAGCGCCGGATGGCGGTCACGCACGTGCACCAGGGTCAGCGGCCAGAAGATCACGAAGGCACTGAACCCGGCCACTGCAACGCCGACGAAACAGAGGGCGAAGAACAGGGTCATGGGAGCAGTACCTCCGTGGTCGAGTAGGGCTTAGAAGTCCGCGCTGCCCGGGGCGCGCGGGTAAGGGATCGCATCGCGGATGTTGGACAGACCGCAGACATACACCACCAGGCGCTCGAAGCCGAGGCCGAAGCCGGCGTGCGGCACCGAACCATAGCGGCGGAAGTCGCGGTACCAGCTGTAGTGCTCACGGTCCAGGCCGAACTGGGCCATGCGCGCGTCCAGCACGTCCAGGCGCTCTTCGCGCTGGCTGCCGCCGATGATCTCGCCGATGCCCGGGGCCAGCACGTCCATCGCGGCAACGGTCTTGCCGTCGTCGTTCAGGCGCATGTAGAAGGCCTTGATGTGCTCCGGATAGTTGGTCACCACCACCGGACGGCCGACGTGTTCCTCGGTCAGCCAGCGCTCGTGCTCCGTCTGCAGGTCCAGGCCCCATTCGACCGGGAAGTCGAACTTCTTGCCGGACTTCTGCAGCAGGCTGACCGCATCGGTGTAGTCGATGCGCTCGAACGGCGCATTGATGAAGTCTTCCAGCTTGGTGATCGCGTTCTTGTCCACGCGCTCGGCGATGAAGGCCAGGTCGTCGCTGCGCTCGTTGAGCACCGCGCGGAACAGGTACTTCAGGAATTCTTCGGCCAGGCGCGCGTCTTCGGCCAGGTCGGCGAAGGCGATTTCCGGCTCGATCATCCAGAACTCCGCCAGATGGCGGGTGGTGTGGCTGTTCTCGGCACGGAAGGTCGGGCCGAAGGTGTAGACCTTGCTCAGCGCCAGGCAGTAGGCCTCGACGTTCAGCTGGCCGGACACGGTCAGGAAGGTTTCCTTGCCGAAGAAGTCGCGGCTGAAATCGATGGCGCCCTTCTCGTCACGCGGCAGGTTCACCATGTCCAGGGTGGACACGCGGAACATCTGGCCGGCGCCTTCGGCGTCGGAGGTGGTGATGATCGGGGTGCTGATCCAGTTGAAGCCGTTCTCGTGGAAGAAACGGTGCACGGCCTGGGCCAGGCAGTTGCGGATGCGGGTGACCGCGCCGAACAGGTTGGTGCGCGGGCGCAGGTGTGCCACTTCGCGCAGGAACTCCGGCGACATCGGCTTGGGCTGGATCGGGTAGGTGAGCGGGTCTTCGACCCAGCCGACCACTTCCAGTGCGTTGGCCTGGATCTCGAACGACTGGCCCTTGCCCTGCGACTTCACCAGGGTGCCGGTGGCGATGACCGAGCAGCCGCTGGTCAGGCGCTTGATCTCATCGAAGTTGGCCAGGCTGTCGCCGGCCACGACCTGGATCGGGGCGAAGCAGGAGCCGTCGCTCACATTCACGAAAGCCAGATTCGCTGAACCGCGCACCGTGCGCACCCATCCGCGTACCGTGACTTCGCCGCCTTCCGGGATCTTCCCGGCAAGCGCATGTTCAACGCTGACCACCGTCATGACTTGAATCCTCTGCTGATCGACTCGATCTGTGAACACGGGAGTTTACCGGTTGCAGCGTTCTGCTTGCGAGGCATTTTTCGTGGCAACGGCTCCTTATAATGTCCCCGTACCTCTGGAGTAGCCCCATGGCCGTCAGCCTGACCCCCATTGCCTTCGAGCGCGTGCAGCGCTTTGTCGCCCAGACCCCCGGCGCGCTGGGCCTGCGTTTCGGCGTGACCAAGACCGGCTGCTCGGGCTGGGGTCACATCACCGACCTGGCCCGCGACGAGCGCGAGGGCGATACCGTGTTCGACCAGGACGGCGTGAAGATCTACGTCGATGCCAAGAGCCTGGCGCTGGTGGACGGCACCGTGATCGACTTCGGCAAGCACGGCCTGAGCGAAACGTTCACGTTCAGCAACCCCAACGCCACCGCCGAGTGTGGCTGCGGCGAAAGCTTCACCACCGACGCCGACAAGGCCTGACGGCCGGTTCTGGCGTCCGCCGGACGTGGTCCGGCGCTAGCGGAACCTGCTCTGGTAGATGCCGACCTTGGTCGGCAGGGAAGGGATCCACGGATGGCACGACCGCTTTTCATTTATCAACCCAATGCCTACGCCCTCTCCTTCGAAGAGGTCGACGGAATCTGTGACTGCTGCGGTCAGGCGCGGACGCTTCGTTACCGGGGGCCGTTCTACACACCTCTGCGTCCCGATTACCTGTGCCCCTGGTGTATCGCCGATGGCAGGGCAGCGGCCAGTTACGAGGGGGAATTCACCGGCTGGAGCGATATCGAGGGGGTATCCCCGGATCCGGCCGATCCACCGCCGACCATCGCCCGCGAGCTGCTGCTGGAGATCTGCGAGCGCACCCCGGGCTACTCGTCCTGGCAGCAATCGGTCTGGCTGAGCCATTGTGAGCGGCCTTGTGCCTTCCTCGGCTTCGCCGGCAGCGAAGATCTGCTGCCCATCCTCGATCAGGTCCGGCCCGATGTGGCGGCAGTCAATCCACGCGACGCCGACTGGGTGCTGGCGCACCTGAGTCGGGACGGGATGATGGTCGGCTGCCTGTTCCAGTGCCTGGAATGCGGCCAGCATCGCCTTCACGTCGACCTGGGGTGAATCCAGGCGGATTCGTGGACTGTGCTGGGCTCCGGTAGCGGCCAACCTTGGTTGGCATGAAGGCTGCCCCCCGGTTCAGGTTGCCCTGTGACCCGCCGGTTGCCCGGCCACCCCATCTGCGCCATAATGCGCGGCTTCCTGCCTCCCTGGCGGGAATCCTTGCCCCACCGCGGTATCAACGGCGGGGGGCTGTCCGGCCGCAAGGCCACATCCGAAAGGTAGAAAAAACATGAGTCGTCATTACGAAATCGTGTTCATGGTCCATCCGGACCAGAGCGAGCAGGTCCCGGCCATGATCGAGCGCTACAAGTCGCTGGTCGAGAACGGCAACGGCACCATCCACCGTCTGGAAGACTGGGGCCGCCGCCAGCTGGCTTACCCGATCCAGAACCTGGTGAAGGCGCACTACGTGCTGCTGAACATCGAAGCCGACCAGGCCGTGCTGAACGAGCTGACCGAAAGCTTCCGCTTCAACGACGCCGTGCTGCGCAACCTGGTCATCAAGCGTGACGAGGCTGACACCGAGCAGTCGCTGATCATGAAGAGCAAGGACGAGAAGGGCGACAAGCCCGAGCGTGGTGAGCGTCGTCGTCGTGATGACGAAGAAGGCGAAACCACCCCCGCCGCTGACAACGATGCCGGCGACGACGCCGCTTCGGCCGCCTAAGGAGCACTGACATGTCCAAGTTCTTCCGTCGCCGCAAGTTCTGCAAGTTCACCGCTGAAGGTGTCAAGGAGATCGATTACAAGGATCTCAACACCCTGCGCCAGTACCTGACCGAGAACGGCAAGATCGTGCCGAGCCGCGTCACCGGTACCAAGTCGAAGTACCAGCGTCAGCTGGCGACCGCCGTCAAGCGCGCTCGCTTCCTGGCCCTGATCCCGTACACCGACAACCACGACGTCTGATGCCGGCGGGGCGGCCCGGTGCCGCCCCCGCTGTGCCAGCTATTCGGACAGCCCTAGTTGCGGGGCCCAGCCTCGCTAACGAATAACTTATCTGGAGCAATACCATGCAGCTGATCCTTCTGCAGAAAGTCACCAACCTCGGCAACCTGGGCGACCTGGTCGACGTGAAGCCGGGCTACGGCCGTAACTTCCTCGTGCCGCAGGGCAAGGCCGTGCCGGCCACCGAGAGCAACAAGGCCGAGTTCGAAGCCAAGCGTGCCGAGTACGAAGCCAAGGCCCAGTCGATCCACGCCGACGCTGAAGCCCGCAAGGCCAAGCTGGAAGGCGCGAGCGTCACCATCGCCGCCAACGCTTCGACCGAAGGCAAGCTGTACGGCTCGGTCGGCGCCCGCGAAATCGCCGATGCCTTCACCGCTGCCGGCCTGCCGGTCAGCAAGAGCGAAGTCATCCTGGGCGAAGGCGCCTTCCGCAACATCGGTGAGTACGACGTCCTGGTGCACCTGCACGCTGACGTTGAAACCACCGTCAAGGTTGTGGTCGAAGCCGAAAAGGCCTGATCCCACGCCGCAAGGCCTGGTATCACCGCAGAACGGGCGCCCGCGAGGGTGCCCGTTTTGTTTTGTGCGGAGGTCCGATCCGTGGCGCTGGACGATGCTCGGCCGGCGCCCCCGGCCGGGCAATGTTCCACGCCCATTCGTAGAACACGGCCACATCGGTATACTCAGGGCGTCACATCCGTTCCACGGCCAGCGATCCCAATCGGATCAATGACTTGGAGGGTAAACGCAGGCCGCTCGCCGGCCCCAGTCCGGAAACCCTATGCGTCTTTCCACGATCAAGCTGTCCGGCTTCAAGTCGTTCGTCGATCCGACCACCCTGCACCTGCCGACCAACATGACCGGCGTGGTAGGGCCCAATGGCTGCGGCAAGTCGAACATCATCGACGCCGTGCGCTGGGTCATGGGCGAAAGTTCGGCCAGCCGCCTGCGTGGTGACTCGCTCACCGACGTGATCTTCTCCGGTTCCAATGCCCGCAAACCGGTATCGCAGGCCACCGTCGAGCTGATCTTCGACAACTCCGACCACACGATCTCCGGCGAGTACGCCTCGTTCAACGAGATCTCGGTCAAGCGTACGGTCAGCCGCGACGGCACCAGCAACTATTACCTCAACGGCACCAAGTGCCGCCGCCGCGACATCACCGATCTGTTCCTCGGCACCGGCCTGGGCCCGCGCAGCTACTCGATCATCGAGCAGGGCATGATCAGCCAGATCATCGAGGCGCGCCCGGAAGACCTGCGCGTGTACCTGGAAGAGGCCGCCGGCATCTCCAAGTACAAGGAGCGCCGCAAGGAGACCGAGACCCGCATCCGCCACACCCGCGAGAACCTGGACCGGCTGGGTGACCTGCGCGACGAGATCGGCAAGCAGCTGGAGCACCTCAAGCGCCAGGCCAGGCAGGCTGAGCAGTACCAGGCTCTGCAGGAAGAGCGCCGGGTCAAGGATGCCGAGTGGAAGGCATTGGAGTTCCGTGGCCTGGATGGACGCTTGTCCAAACTGCGCGAAGGCCTGTCGCAGGAAGAGACCAAACTGCAGCAGCTGATTGCCGACCAGCGCGACGCCGAGGCGCGGATCGAGACTTCCCGCGTGCGCCGCGAGGAGGCTGCCGACGCGCTCAATGCCGCGCAGGCCGAGGTCTACCAGGTGGGCAGCACGCTGGCCCGCCTCGAACAGCAGATCCAGCACCAGCGCGAACTGTCGCAGCGCCTGCACAAGGCGCGCGATGAAACCCGCCAGGCACTGGCCGAGCTTGGCCAGCACATCAGTGGTGACGAAGCCAAGCTGATGGTGCTGCGCGAAGCGGTCGATGCGGCCACCCCGCAGCTGGAAGAACTGCAGGAAGAGAACGAGATCAAGCAGGAAGGCCTGCGTGAGGCCGAAGCGCGGTTGTCCGATTGGCAGCAGCGTTGGGAGCAGCACACCTCGCAGAGCTCGGAAGCCTCGCGCGCTGGCGAGGTCGAGCGCACCCGCGTGGACTACCTGGACAAGCAGGTCCTCGATGCCGACCGTCGTCGCGAGGCGCTGGCGGCCGAACGCGCGGGGCTGGACGTGGACGCGCTGGAAGAAGCATTCGAGCAGCTGCACCTGCAGCACGACACGCAGAAGACCGCGCTGGACGAGTTGAGTGAAGACGTCGAGCTGCGCAAGCAGGGCGTGGCGGCGGTGCAGGAGCAGCAGCGGAATGGCCAGAACGAACTGGCCGAACTGCGCAAGCAGGCCAACGGCCTGCGTGGCCGGCTGGCCTCGCTGGAGACCCTGCAGCAGGCCGCGCTGGGCCAGGAGCAGGGCGCTGCCGTGGCGTGGCTGAAGGCGCGTGGGCTGGATTCGGCGGCGCGTGTCGGCGAACGCCTGGACGTTGATGCCGGCTGGGAAAATGCGGTGGAAAGCGCGCTTGGCCAGTTGATCGAAGGCGTGCTGGTCGACGATCCGTCCAGCCTGGTCGATGCACTGGGTGAGCTAGGCGAAGGCCGCATCGCGCTGGTTGCCAATGACGGTGCGGACCTGAAGGTTGCGCCGACCTCGCTGGCTGCGCGCGTGCGGGGCCCGGCGCCGATCCGGCGCCTGCTTGCGCGCCTGCACGGTGCGCGCGACCTGGCCGAAGCCAATGCACTGCAGGCCAGCCTGCCTGAGGGTGATTCCATCATCACCCAGGGCGGTGAACGCTTGGGCGAAGGCTGGGTGCGCGTATCGCGCTCCGGCGCCGCCCAGCAGGGCGCGCTGCTGCGCGAACGCGAAATCAACGAACTGCGCGAGCAGATCGAGCAGCTGCAATCGCGCGAAGCCGAACTGGAAGAACAGCTGGCCGGTTTCCGCGAACACCTGTTGGCCGCCGAACAGCAGCGCGAGGATGCACAGCGCGCGCTGTACCTGGCGCACCGCGCTGTGTCCGAACTGGCTGGCCAGCTGCAGGGCCAGCAGGGCAAGGTCGAGGCGGCACGCACACGCATCGACCGCATCGAAGGCGAGCTCAGCCAGTTGCTGGAGACCCTGGACATCAATCGCGAGCAGGCGCGTGAAGCGCGTGCGCGGTTGGAGAATGCGGTCAACAGCATGGGCGACCTGGAGTCGAACCGGCAGGGCCTGGAGGGCGAACGCCGTCAGTTGACCGAGGCGCGCGATCTGGCCCGCGACGCCGCCCGTGCGGTACGCGAGCGGTCGCACGCGTTGGCCCTGACCCTGGAATCGCAGCGCGCCCAGGTGGCCTCGTTGAGCCAGGCGCTGGAGCGCATGAGCACCCAGCGTGGCCAGCTGGATTCACGCCTGGGCGAACTGCACTCGCAGCTCGATGAGGGCGATTCGCCGGTCGAATCGCTGCAGGCCGAGCACCAGAACGCGCTGGAAGAGCGCGTGCGTGCCGACCGTGTGCTGACCGAGGCGCGTACGCTGCTGGACGGCATTGATGCCGAACTGCGCAATTACGAGCAGACCCGCCACCAGCGCGACGAACAGGCACTGGCCCAGCGCGAGCGTATTTCCCAGCGCAAGCTGGACCAGCAGGCGCTGGTGCTCAGTGCCGACACGCTGCAGGCTGCGGTGGAGAAGGCCGGTTTCGTGATGCAGGATGTGCTCAACGCGTTGCCCGAAGAAGCCCGCCTGGGCGACTGGGAGCAGGCCGTGCACCAGATCGACGGCCGCATGCGCCGGCTGGAGCCGGTCAACCTGGCTGCCATCCACGAGTACGGAGAGGCCTCGCAGCGATCGGAGTACCTGGACGCGCAGCATGTTGACCTGACCACCGCTCTGGAGACCCTGGAAGATGCCATCCGCAAGATCGATCGCGAGACCCGCGGCCGCTTCAAGGACACCTTCGACCGCGTCAATGCCGGCGTGCAGGCCCTGTACCCGCGCCTGTTCGGTGGCGGCCATGCCTACCTGGAACTGACCGGAGAAGACCTGCTCGACACCGGCGTGACCATCATGGCGCGCCCGCCGGGCAAGCGCGTGTCCAGCATCTCGCTGTTGTCCGGTGGCGAGAAGGCGATGACCGCGGTAGCGCTGGTGTTTGCCATCTTCCAGCTGAACCCCGCGCCGTTCTGCCTGCTGGACGAGGTGGACGCGCCGCTGGACGAGGCCAACGTCGGCCGCCTGGCCAACATGGTCAAGGAAATGAGCGAGAAGGTGCAGTTCCTGTTCGTCAGCCACAACAAGGCGACGATGGAGGCTGCGCACCAGCTGTCGGGCGTGACCATGCGCGAGCCGGGCGTCAGCCGCCTGGTCAGCGTGGACCTGGAAGAAGCCGCACGATTGGCGGGCGCGGCCTGACGTGCCATCCTAGTTACCTGAATGAACTAGCCGGAGAACCTATCGAATGTCCGACACGGCACTGTTGCGCATCGGCATCCTGGCCGCCGGCCTGCTGTTGATCGCCGCGATCTTCCTGTTTGGCCGTCCGAAAAAGAAGCCCCAGGGGCGCCGCGTGGAAGGCGCGGAACCGACCAGCGGTCAACGCCGCGAGCCGGTGCTGGGCGATGACGGCGTCCCCGTGGCCGATGGCCGCATTGAACCGGGAATGGGCGGGGAAGGCGAGCAGGCCGAACTCGGTCTCCCCGACACCGATCTGGGCGCAGCCAGCGACCTCGGCAAGCGCGCCACCCAGGATTTCGACAAGATCGTTTCGCTGCTGGTGGCGGCCCGCGCCGGCGAGCAGCTGCGCGGGGAGGACATCGTAGTGGCCGCCGAGAAGACCGGCCTGGTCTTCGGCCATATGAACGTGTTCCACCGCCTGGTGGAGGGCTATCCCGAGCGCGGACCGATCTTCTCGATGGCCAGCGTCATCAATCCGGGCAGCTTCGACATGGCCAACATCCGCGCCATGGAAACTCCGGCCATCGCCTTCTTCCTGACCCTGCCGGCACCGCTGACCGCGCTGGATGCCTGGGAGAAGATGCTGCCGACCGTGCAGCGCATGGCCGAACTGCTCGACGGCGTGGTGCTGGATGACGGCCGCAATGCCCTGGGTCGTCAGCGCATCGCACACATCCGTGACGAGCTGCGTGCCTATGATCGCCAGCACCAGGCACCGCCGCTGACCAAGACCCCGCGCTGGTAAAAGCGTTTTTTCCGGTGTGCCGACCAGCGGTCGGCACCCACCCCGACCAGCGGCCGGCATCCACCCGGATGGGGTTACGCCGGTACGCCGGCCACCTTCGCGAACGCCTGGCGGAACGCCGCCATTTCCTCTTCGGTACCGACGGTCACCCGCACGCGCTGCGGCCAGATCGGCCAGCTGCGACCGATCACCACGCCGTTCTCCGCCATTGCCTTGGCGAACGCGCCGCCGTCACGCTGGACGTCGACCACGAAGCAGTTCGCCTCCGAAGGCACGCAGTTGAAACCGCGCTTGCCGAGCCACGCGACGGTGGCCTGGCGTGCCTTGGCATTCTGCAGGCGTCGCTGCGGGATCAGCTGCGGATCCCGCAGACTGGACAGCGCCGCCGCCAGTGCCGGTACCGGTAGCGGGTTGTCGCCGAGGCTGGCCAGTTCACGCAGCCGGTCCGGATGTGCAGCGGCCACGCCAAGGCGCAGACCGGCCATGCCGTACAGCTTGGAAAACGTGCGCAGCACGATCAGGTCATCGCGCTGGGCCACCTGGCCGATCAGGCTGGGCTGCTCGCTGTACTGCAGATAGGCCTCGTCGACCAGTACACGGGTGGCCACAGGCTTGTTGGCCAGCAGCCAGGCGAGCTCGACCGGTGGGCTGATCGAGCCGGTGGGGTTGTTCGGATTGCACACGTACAGCAGCCCGGTCGGGCGCGCATGTGCGGCAGCAACCATCGCACGTAGGTCGTGCGCGCCGTCATCGCGCAGCGGCACCTTCTGCACGTGCGCGCCGTGTGCGGCGGCCACTTCGCCCAGCGTTTCGAAGGTCGGGTCGGCAACTACCAGTCCTGCCTGCGGGCCGGTCCACAGCGTGGCCGCACGATTCAGCGGTTCGCTGGAGCCGGGGTAGAGGCGCACATGATCGGCCGGGATGCCGGCCTGCCCGATGAAAGCGTCGCGCACCTGGCCCGCCAGCTCGAAGCGGTAGCGGCCGCAGCTTGCGATGCTCTCGCGTGCCGCCTGCTGGGCAGCGGGTGAGGGGCCGTACGGGCACTCATTGAAGTTCAGCAGTACCGCGCCCTCGCTGGGAGTCCGCATTGTGGCCGCAGCAGGCTGGGCCTGGGCCAGGCGGGGCAGGCTGCTGCCGGCTACGGCAAGGCCGGCACCGGCCAGTTTCAGGAAGCGGCGACGGGAGGCAGGCAGGGTCACGGGCGGGGTTCCGAAGGTTGGCTGCTGCACGCTAGCGCTGGTGGGGGCGGGCGGCAAGCTGCTTTTTGTAGAGTCGAGCCGTGCTCGACTACAGATGTGCCAACCAAGGTTGGCACCTGCCAGAGCGGGGAATGCGGAGCGGGGAATGGTTGGCACCTACCGGAGCGGGGGAGTGGTTGGTATCTGCCAGAGCGGGGGAGTGGTTGGTATCTGCCAGAGCGGGGGAGCAGTCGAGTAAGCTCGACGCAACAAAGGCGGTGGTGTTACAGGGCCTGACGCCCGGGCGCGGTAGAATTCCCGGCCATCCCAGAACCACCGGATCCCGATGAGCCCCAGCCCCGCCGAACGCGCCGAAGACCTTCGCCGGCAGATCGCCCAGGCCAACCGCGCCTACCACGAGCTGGATGCGCCGGAGATCCCCGACGTCGACTATGACCGGATGGTGCGCGAGCTGGAAGCGCTGGAGCGCGAGCATCCGGAACTGGCCCGTGCCGACAGCCCGACCCAGCAGGTTGGAGCGCGTCCCTCGGGCCGTTTCGCCGAGGTGCGCCACGCGGTGCCGATGTTGTCGTTGTCCAATGCTTTCAGCGATGAGGAAGTGGCCGATTTCGTGCGCCGCATCGATGAGCGCCTGGGCCGCCGCAGCCTGCAGTTCTCGGCCGAGCCGAAGATGGACGGCCTGGCAATCAGCCTGCGCTACGAAGAGGGGCACTTCGTGTTGGGCGCGACCCGCGGCGATGGCAGCACTGGCGAAGACGTGACGGCCAACCTGCGCGAGATCGGCGATATCCCCAAGCGCCTGCACGGCAAGGACTGGCCGGATGTGCTGGAAGTACGCGGCGAGGTCTACATGGCCCGCGCGGACTTCGAGGCCTACAACGAGCGTGCGCGCCTGCAGGGTGGCAAGGTGCTGGCCAATCCGCGCAATGCTGCAGCCGGCTCGCTGCGCCAGCTCGACCCGAAGATCAGCGCGCAGCGCAAGCTGAGTTTCTTCGCCTACGGCACCGGCGAGGTGCAGGGTGGCGAGCTTCCCGATACCCATTCGGGCACGCTGGCACAGCTCGGCAGCTGGGGCTTCCCGGTCAGTGCGCTGTGCAAGGTGGTGGATGGCACCGATGGCCTGCTTGGCTACTACCGTGACATCGGCGAGCGCCGTGATGGCCTGCCGTTCGATATCGACGGCGTGGTCTACAAGCTGGACGACCGCGCCGGGCAGCAGGCGATGGGCTTCGTCTCGCGCGCACCGCGCTGGGCCATCGCACACAAGTTCCCGGCGCAGGAACAGAGCACCACCGTGGAAGCGATCGAGATCCAGATCGGCCGCACCGGTGCCGCCACGCCGGTCGCGCGCCTGGCGCCAGTGGCCGTGGCCGGTGTAATCGTCTCCAACGCCACCCTGCACAACGCCGACCAGATCGCGCGCCTCGATGTGCGCGTCGGCGACAGCGTGATCGTGCGACGTGCGGGTGACGTGATTCCGGAAGTGGTCAGCGTCATCCTCGACCGTCGTCCGCAGGGCACCACGCCGTGGCAGATGCCGACGCAGTGCCCGGTGTGTGGCTCGGAGATCGTGCGCGAGGAGGGAGCGGCGGCGTGGCGTTGTTCGGGCGAGCTGTCCTGCCCGGCGCAGCGCAAGGAAGCCATCGCGCACTTCGCCTCGCGCCGCGCGATGGATATCGACGGTCTGGGCGACAAATACATCGAGACCCTGGTTGACGCCGGCATCATCAAGAGCGTGGCCGACCTGTACCGGCTCAGCCGTGACCAGCTGCTGCACCTGAAACTGGTGCTGGATGCCGAAGATCCTTCGGCACTGGCTGCCGCATTGAAGCTGCATCTGCCTGCCGAAGGCAGCGGCGCGGTGCTCAATGCCGTGCTCAAGCTGGACGGCAACGATCCAGGCTGGCGCGCGCAGGCACTGGTGCAGCCGGCCAGCTTTGAATGGAACACGAAGAAGATCGCCACCAAGTGGGCTGACAACCTGATCGCGGCGATCGACGCCAGCCGTGCTGCCACGCTGGAGCGGCTGCTGTTCGCACTGGGCATCGAACACGTCGGCGAAAGCACGGCCAAGGCGCTGGCGCAGTGGTTTGGCGATCTGGAGTTGATCCGCCACCTGCCGTGGCCGCTGTTCAAGCGGGTGCCGGACATCGGTGGCGAAGTAGCCCGCTCGCTCGGTCATTTCTTCGAGCAGCAGGGAAACCAGCAGGCCATCGATGATCTGTTGCAGGTCGGCCAGGTACGCATCAGCGATGCACACGCCCCCAGTGCCAAGCTGCGTGAGGGCCTGGACCTGGCGCAGTTGATGGTGGAATCGGAGATTCCCGGCATCACCCGCCTTCGTGCGGAAAAACTGGTCGCTGCGCTGCCCGGCGCGCAGGCAGTGCTCGACGCCGAGCATGGTCAGTTCGTCAATGCAGGCCTGCCCGACGATACTGCGCGTGGCCTGGCCGAGTGGCTCGATACCGAGGGCCACGGCGCGATGCTGCTGGCCGCTGAGAAAGCGATGCGGCAGATCCTGGCCAAGGCCCCTGCGCTTGCGGAGATCGTCGCCGGCCCGCTGGATGGACAGACCGTGGTGCTGACCGGCACCCTGGCCCAGCTCACCCGCGATGCCGCCAAGGAGCGCCTGGAGGCACTGGGTGCGAAGGTCTCCGGCAGTGTGTCGAAGAAGACCAGCTTCGTGGTGGCCGGTACCGAGGCCGGCTCCAAGCTGGACAAGGCGCAGTCGCTGGGCGTGCCGGTGTGGGACGAAGACCGCCTGCTGGCCTATCTCGCCGAGCACGAATGAAGCCTCCGCCGGGCGCTCCTGCGGCCGGCATGAAATACAAAGGAACACCGATGCAGACCGCCCCGCTGGATTTCCGCCTGGCCACCCGTGCCGATGAGGAACTGTTGATCGCGTTGATGCGCGAGTTCTACGCCGAAGACAAGATCGACTTCGACGACGCCCGCGTGCGTCGCGGTGTGGATGCACTGCTGGCCGACCCGCGCAACGGTGAAGTACTGCTGTGGCTGGACGAAGCCGGCGAGGTGGTCGGCTATGCGGTGATCGCGATGGGTTTCAGCCTGGAGCAGGGCGGTCACTTCATGCTGCTGGACGAGCTGTACCTGAGCCATCGCGCGCGCGGTCGTGGTCGCGGCAAACAGGCCCTGGCGATCTGCGAACAGCGCGCACGCGGTCGTGGCGTCAGCCGCCTGCGCCTGGAAGTGAACCACCACAACGAACTGGCCCGACGCCTGTACCTGGCCAGCGGCTACATCGACGACACCCGTGACCTGCTGACCCTGCCGCTGGACCATCCGCGCCCGGAGGGCATCCTGTGAGCGAGGCCCTGCTGCGGGCGCTGCAGCAGCGCGCCGCGCTGAACGCGCTGCTGCGCCGCTTCTTCGCCGAGCGCGATGTGCTGGAAGTGGAAACCCCGATCCTGTCGGTGGCCGGCAACACCGAGCCGAACATCGACAGCTTCCACACCGATTTCACCGGGCATGTTGATGCCGGTGGCCGCCGCCGCTGGTTGCGGACCTCGCCGGAGTACCCGCTCAAGCGCCTGCTCGCTGCAGGCGTCGGCGACTGCTATGAACTGGGCCGCGTATTCCGCAATGGCGAAGCGGGTGGTCGCCACAATCCTGAATTCACCATGCTGGAGTGGTACCGGGTCGGCTGGGACCACCATCGGCTGGTGCAGGAAACCGCCGAGCTGGTCGGGCAGGCGTTGGCGCTGGTCGGGCGCAGTGCCCGCTTGCGCGTGATGAGCTATCGCGAGCTGTTCCAGCAGCATGCAGGCGTGGATCCGTTCGATGCCGACGAAGCCGCGCTGCGTGCCGCACTGGGCGACGTGCATATCGATCCGGTCGGGTTGACCCGCGACGACTGGCTGGACCTGCTGATGACCCACCACATCCAACCGCACTTCGATGACGCGGTCATGACCGTGGTCCATGACTGGCCGGCCAGCCAGGCCGCGCTCGCGCGCATCCGCCCCGGCACACCGCCGTTGGCCGAGCGTTTCGAGCTGTACCTGGGGGCGGTGGAGCTGGCCAACGGCTATCACGAACTGAATGACGCGCAGGAGCAACGTGCGCGCTTCCAGCATGATCTGCAGCGTCGGCACGAGCGTGGGCAGGTACAGCCGGCGCTGGATGAGGCGCTGTTGGCAGCGCTGCCGTCGATGCCGGCCTGTGCCGGCGTGGCGGTGGGCATCGATCGCCTGCTGATGGCGATGAACCGCACGCCGCGCATCGCCGATGTGCTGGCCTACGATTTTGCCCACGCCTGAGTTTTCCGGGTCTTTCTGAAATCTGCAGGCTGAACGGAATCGACGGATTTCGCGCTTGATTCAGCAAGCATGATGATGCTCTCATCATCCCACGTGCCTCACACTGGCATGGCAGTTCATCCAGTCTCGTGGGGAAGCCTTTGGTCAAGTGGTTCGCGGTCGTCGCTGCACCGGTGTACTCCCTCGCAATATGGGGGGTGTTCGCACCGTCGTCGGCGTTGGCCCAGCAGGCCGGCTATGACGGCGAAGTGGTGACCTGCGAATCGCGTGACATGGCCTGGGTGCACTGCGATATCGATGTCAGCAACGGCATCGACCTGGTTCGCCAGCTGTCCAGCAACAGCTGCATCCGCGGCAGTGAGTGGGGGACCGACCGCAGTGGTGTGTGGGTCACTCTTGGCTGCCGTGCCGAGTTCCGTGCACGCCGTGCGCAAGGAGCGGCAGCGCCGGCCAGCACCCAGGGCAAGCGCCTGGTGCGCCGCGTGGTGCGCTGTGAGTCCAATGGTCGCCCGCAGAGTTGCCCGGTGCGGCTCGATGGCGCCCCGGTGCGCCTGCTGCGCCAGTTGTCGGTGCTTCCGTGCCGGGAGGGGCAGGGCTGGGGCTACAAGCGCAATGAAGTCTGGACCACGCGTGGCTGCCAGGGTGATTTCGAAGTGGCTGACGAGGAGGGTCGTTTCGTCGACGTGCCGCGGCGCCTGACCTGCGAGTCGAAGTCGAAGAAGCGCCGCTTCTGCGGTGCCAGCATTTCCGTTGGAGCGGTCGTCACCCAGCAGCTGTCCAGCACGCCGTGCGAAGAGGGCAGCACCTGGGGCTGGAGCCGCAACGGGATCTGGGTGGACGGCGGCTGCCGGGCCGAATTCTCGGTGAATTGAGCCCGGGCAGGCTCCAACCACGTGGGGCCTGGCCCTACAATGGGCCCATGAACACTGCCTCCGACATCGACTACGCCCGTTACGACCACATCCGCCCGATCCTGTGGACAGGCGAAGCCCTGCAACTGCTCGACCAGCGCAAGCTGCCGTTCGTGGTTGAACACGTGGTCTGCCATGACAGCGACGAGGTTGCTGCGGCGATCCATGCGCTGACCGTGCGCGGCGCGCCGGCGATCGGCATTGCCGCTGCCTGGGGCGTGGTGCTGGCTGCGCGGGATGTGCATGCAGCTGATGGCGTGCATGCCCTGCAGCAGCTGGAACCAGCGCTGCAGCGGCTCAATGCTTCGCGCCCGACGGCGGTGAACCTGGCCTGGGCGCTGGCACGCATGCGTCGTTGCCTGAGCGCTGCCGGTGCCGACTGGAAGGCGCTGCTGGAGACTGAAGCGCAAGCGATCGCCGAAGAAGATCTGGCCGCGAACCGCCACATGGGCGCACTCGGTGCCGGCCTGATCGAGGCCGGCAGCGGTGTGCTGACCCACTGCAACACCGGCTCGCTGGCCACCGCTGGCTTCGGCACCGCCCTGGGGGTGATCCGCGCCGGCATGGCCCAGCATCGCATCGCCCGCGTGTTCGCTGGCGAGACCCGGCCGTGGCTGCAGGGCGCGCGCCTGACCGTGTGGGAGCTGCAGCAGGATGGCATCGACGCCACGCTGATCGCCGACTCGGCGGCTTCGCACCTGATGAAGACCGGCGCGGTGCAATGGGTGATCGTCGGCGCTGACCGCATCTGCGCCAATGGCGATACGGCCAACAAGATCGGTACCTATCAGCTGGCCATCGCCGCCCGCCACCATGGGGTGAAGTTCATGGTCGTGGCCCCGTCCTCCACGGTGGACATGGAGACCGTGGATGGCAGCCAGATCGAGATCGAGCAGCGTGACCCGGGCGAGCTGTACGGCGTGGGCGGCACCCGCACCGTGGCCGAGGGCATCGCCGCCTGGAACCCGGTGTTCGACGTAACCCCGGGGGAGCTGATCGACGCCATCGTGACCGAACGTGGCGTGATCCTGAACCCGACCGTCGAGAACATGCGCGCCGCCTTCGGCGGTTGAGGCAGGCAGGGTCGTGGTCGGATCCCTTTCCGCAGGGAAGGGCTCCGACCCCCAGCCCCCGGTAGCGCCGGCCGCTGGCCGGCAACCCCCTAAGTTCCTGATTTGTGCCGGTAAAATCACCGTAAAGGCAGGCGGGAAACGCCCCTTTGTGGTAGAATCCAGCGGTTGAATCGAGGTTCCGGCACGACTCCCTCCCGCAGGGGGCTGCGCCGGACTGGACCGCTACCAGACAACGGAACCCGAATGGCAGAAACCGCCAAGGAAATCATCCAGGTCAACCTGGAAGACGAGATGCGCAAGAGCTACCTCGATTACGCCATGAGCGTGATCGTGGGCCGCGCGCTGCCAGATGCGCGCGATGGCCTCAAGCCGGTGCATCGTCGTGTGCTGTTCGCGATGAACGAGTTGAACGCGCACAGCAACAAGCCCTACTTCAAGTCGGCGCGTATCGTCGGTGACGTCATCGGTAAGTACCACCCGCATGGCGATCAGTCGGTGTACGACACGCTGGTGCGCCTGGCGCAGCCGTTCTCACTGCGTTACATGCTGGTCGATGGCCAGGGTAACTTCGGTTCGGTCGACGGCGATTCCGCTGCGGCGATGCGATACACCGAGGCACGCATGTCGCGCCTTGCGCATGAGCTGATGGCGGACATCGACAAGGAAACCGTCGATTTCCAGCCCAACTACGACGAGAAGGAACTGGAGCCGACGGTCATGCCGACCCGGTTCCCGAACCTGCTGGTCAACGGTTCGGCCGGCATCGCGGTGGGCATGGCCACCAACATCCCGCCGCACAACCTGACCGAGTCGATCAACGCCTGCATCGCGCTGATCGACAACCCGGAAATCGATGTCGACGGCCTGATGGAGTACATCCCGGGCCCGGACTTCCCCACTGCCGGCATCATCAATGGCACCGCCGGCATCATCGCCGGCTACCGCACCGGCCGTGGCCGCGTGCGCATCCGTGCCAAGGCGGACATCGAAGTGGCCGACAACGGCCGCGAATCGATCATCGTCACTGAAATTCCTTACCAGGTGAACAAGGCGCGTCTGATCGAGAAGATCGCCGAGCTGGTCAAGGAAAAGAAGATCGAAGGCATCAGTGAGCTGCGCGATGAGTCCGACAAGGACGGCATGCGCATCTACATCGAGATCAAGCGCGGTGAATCTGCCGAGGTTGTGCTGAACAACCTGTACCAGCAGACCCAGATGGAATCGGTGTTCGGCATCAACATGGTGGCGCTGGTCGATGGCCGCCCGCAGTTGATGAACCTCAAGCAGATGCTGGAGGCGTTCGTCCGCCACCGTCGCGAAGTGGTCACCCGCCGCACCGTGTTCGAGCTGCGCAAGGCGCGCGCCCGTGCCCACGTGCTGGAAGGCCTGACCGTCGCGCTGGCCAACATCGACGAGATGATCGAACTGATCAAGACCTCGCCGAACCCCGCCGAAGCCCGTGAGCGCATGCTCGCGCGCCTGTGGGAGCCAGGCCTGGTCGGTTCGATGCTGGGCGCTGCCGGTGCCGAAGCCTCGCGTCCGGATGACCTGCCCAAGGGTGTGGGCCTGATCGAAGGCGGCTACCAGCTGACCGAGATCCAGGCGACCCAGATCCTGGAAATGCGCCTGCACCGCCTGACCGGGCTGGAGCAGGACCGCCTGACCGAGGAATACAAGCAGCTGCTGGAAGTGATCGCCGGGCTGATCCACATCCTGGAAGATCCCGATCGCCTGCTGCAGGTGATCCGCGAAGAGCTGATCAGCGTCAAGGCCGAGTTCGGCGACGAGCGTCGTACCGAAATCCGCCACAGCGAAGAAGACCTGGACATCCTCGACCTGATCGCGCCGGAAGACGTGGTGGTCACCGTCTCCCATGCTGGCTACGTCAAGCGCCAGCCGGTGAGCGTGTACCGCGCGCAGCGCCGGGGTGGCCGTGGCCGCAGTGCAGCGTCCACCAAGGAAGAGGATTTCATCGAACAGCTGTGGCTGGTCAACACGCACGACACGCTGCTGACCTTCACCAGTTCGGGCAAGGTGTTCTGGCTGCCGGTCTACCAGCTGCCCGAAGCCGGTTCCAACGCCCGTGGCCGCCCGATCATCAACTGGATTCCGCTGGAACCGGGTGAGCGCGTGCAGGCCGTACTGCCGGTGCGTGAGTACGCTGATGGCCAGTTCGTGTTCTTCGCCACGAAGAACGGTACGGTCAAGAAGACCCCGCTGGGCGAGTTCGCCTTCCGTCTGGCCCGCGGCAAGATCGCGATCAACCTCGACGAGGGCGATGCCCTGGTCGGCGTCGGCCTGACCGATGGCGAGCGCGACATCCTGCTGTTCGCCTCCAACGGCAAGACCGTGCGCTTCGGTGAGGACAAGGTCCGTTCGATGGGCCGTACCGCTACCGGCGTGCGCGGCATCAAGATGCCGGCCGGCGAGGAAGTGGTCAGCCTGATCGTGGCCGAAAGTGCGGGTGGCAGCGAGGACGAGAACGAGGACGACAACGGTGTCGAGGAAACCGCAGCCAATGGCGATGCAGTGATCGACGGCGCCGATGACGCCAGCGTGCAGTACATCCTTACCGCCACCGAAAACGGCTATGGCAAGCGGACCCCGCTGCCGGACTACCCGCGCAAGGGTCGCGGCACGCAGGGCGTGATCGGTATCCAGACCACCGAGCGCAACGGCAAGCTGGTCGCTGCGGTACTGATGGGTTCGGGCGACGAGGTCCTGTTGATCTCCGATGGTGGCACCCTGGTGCGTACGCGTGGCTCGGAAATCAGCCGCGTCGGCCGCAACACCCAGGGCGTGACCCTGATCCGCCTGTCCAAGGACGAGAAGCTGCAGGCGGTGGAGCGCATGGATGCCTCGATCGACGAGGACGAGGACGAGGTGGCTGTCGCCGCCCCGGCCGCGACCGATGGCGCCCCGGCTGCTGCCAGCAGCGAGGACGCCGCGCAGGAGTGATCCTGCCGCGAGGTTGAGGTACCCGACGACGCCGGCCCTGTGCCGGCGTCGTCGTATCCGGTGCCCGCACTTACGCGCGCGCTTCACATCGGCGGTGGGATAACGGCGCATGCTGCCCCCCGGAGATCGACGATGTCCGCCACGCCGCAGTCTGCTTCCGCGCCTCCGCCCCGCCATCCTCTGGTCACCGTGCTGTCGCTGCTGCTGGTCGTGCTCGGCCTGGTCATCGGCGGGCTCGGTGCGTGGCTGCTCAGCCTCGGTGGCTCGGCGTACTACGCCATCGCCGGCCTGGGGCTGCTGGTCAGTGGCATCCTGCTGTTCGGCAACCGCCGCAGTGGCGCGCTGCTGTACGCGCTGGTGTTCGTGGGCACGTTGCTGTGGACCTGGTGGGAATCGGGCAGCGACTACTGGCGCTGGGTGCCACGGCTGGGCCTGGTGACCGCGCTGGGCATCGTGCTGGCGCTGCTGGCGCCGACGCTACGCGAGCCGGTTTCAAAGCGTCTTTCGCGCAGCGTGGCGGGCTCGCTGATGCTGGTGTTCGTGGCCGCCTTCGGCCTGGCTTTCGCCCCGCATGGTGAAGTGGACGGGCACCTGCCGTTCCCGGAAGGCGCCGTCAGCGCCGGACTGGAACCAACGCGCGATACCACTGGCCTGCAGCCGGCTGACCAGCCCGCCGAAGGCGACTGGCCGGCGTGGGGCCGCAGCAATGCGGGCACCCGCTATTCGCCCCTGCAGCAGATCACCCCGGCCAATGTGGCCACGCTGCAGCCGGCCTGGCAGTTCCGCACCGGTGACCTGCCGAAGAAGCGCTGGGGCGCGGAAACCACGCCCCTGAAGGTCGGCGACCGCCTCTACCTTTGCACCGCGCGCAACCGCCTGATCGCGCTCGACGCCAGCAGTGGCAAGGAGCTGTGGCGGTTCGATCCGAAGGTGAAGGACGCCTCGATCCCGTACACCGCCGCCTGCCGTGGCGTGAGCTACTACGAGCAGCCGAACACGCCTACGATGGCCGATGCGGCGCTGGCCGATGTCGCGGCCGATCTGGCGCTGCCCGAACCACCGCCCAGCGTCACCCGCAGCGCTACGCCGGGCAGTCATCCCGCGTGCTGGGCCCGCATCATTGAAGGCACCCTGGACGGCCGCATCATCGCGGTGGACGCAGACAGCGGCCGTCCCTGCGCCAACTTCGGCAACAACGGCCAGGTCGACATCACCCTTGGAATGGGCGAAGTGCTCCCTGGCTACGTGTCGATCAACTCGCCACCGGCGATCGTGCGAGGCGTGATCGTGACCGGTCACCAGGTGTTGGATGGGCAGCGCCGCGACGCGCCCTCGGGCGTGATCCAGGCCTATGACGCGATCACCGGCAAGCTGCGCTGGGCGTGGGATATGGACCAGCCCGAGCGCAACGGCCTGCCGCCGCGCGAGCAGACCTACACGCGCGGCACGCCGAACATGTGGACCACCGCGACCGGCGATGAGGCGCTGGGCCTGGTCTACCTGCCACTGGGCAACTCGGCGGGCGACTACTGGAGTGGCTCACGCAGCGAAAACCAGAACCGCTATTCGACCTCGCTGGTGGCGATCGACGTGGCCACCGGCAAGCCGGTCTGGCATTTCCAGGCGGTGCGCAAGGACGTGTGGGACTACGACCTCGGTTCGCAGGCCAGCCTGATCGACTACCCGACGGCGGCCGGCAAGGTGCCGGCGATCCTGCTGCCGACCAAGCAGGGCGACATGTACATCCTCGACCGCCGCAACGGCCAGCTGCTGACCGCCGCCGAGGAGCGCAAGGTACCCGTCGGTGGCGTCGAGCCCGAGCAGCGTTCGCCCACGCAGTTGTTCTCGCTGTACCACACACTGCGCCGCGAGCATGACCTGACCGAGCGCGACATGTGGGGCATCACTCCGATCGACCAGCTGGTCTGCCGCATCCAGTTCCGCAAGGCGTACTACGAAGGCTTCTACACGCCGCCGAGCAGCGATCGGCACTCCATCGAGTACCCCGGCTACAACGGTGGTTCGGACTGGGGAAGCGTGGCGGTGGATACCCGCCGTGGCGTGATCGTGGCCAACTACAACGACATGCCCAACTACAACCGGCTGGTACCGCGCGCGGAGGCCGATCGCATGGGCTGGCTGCCGCGCGAGAAGATCCGCGTCGACAAGGGCGGCGCTGAAGGGGCTGGTGACCCGCAGGTGGGAACGCCCTATGGCATCCAGGTGAACGCAGGTTGGCGGCTGCCGTTCACCGGGCTGCTGTGCAAGCAGCCACCCTATGGCGGCATCCGTGCCATCGATCTGCGCACCGGCAAACTGCTGTGGGACCGCCCATTCGGCAGTGCGCGCGGCAATGGGCCGTTCGGAATCCGCTCCGGCCTGCCGATCGAGATCGGTACGCCAAACAATGGCGGCTCGGTGGTCACCGCCAGCGGCCTGATCTTCATCGCCGCTGCGACCGACGATCTACTGCGCGCCATCGACCTGAAGACCGGCAAGGAACTGTGGCATGCCAAGCTGCCGGCGGGTGGGCAGGCCAACCCGATGGTGTACGAGCAGGGCGGGCGACAGTACGTGGTGATCATGGCCGGCGGCCACCATTTCATGGAAACCCCGAACGGCGATTACGTGATGGCGTTTGCGTTGCCGAGGTAACCGGACTGGGGGCGGCGGGCCGACCCCAGTGCGTGGCGCTGTCACACCGTCACCACCACCTTGCCGATCTGCTCGTTCGATTCCAGGTAACGATGCGCGTCCTGGATCTGCGCGAACGGGAACACCTTTGCGATCATCGGCATCAGCACGCCCTTGTCCAGGCCGTCGACGATGAAGGCCTTGGCGCGGGCCAACGCGGCATCGTCGGAGACGATTTCCGAGTACAGATAGCCTTTCAGCGTGAGCGACTTGCCCAGCACGTTGAACAGCGGGAACGGGGTCGGTTCGCTGCTCAGCGCACCGTACTCCAGCAGGATGCCGCCACGCGCCATGGCTTCGGTCAGCGGCACGAACTGCGGGCCACCAATCGGGTCGAACACTACGCGGGCACCGGCACCACCGGTGATGCGCGCCACTTCGGCCGCCAGATCCTGTTCCTGGGTGGCGATGACATGGGCGGCACCGGCATCGAGCAGGGCGTGGCGCTTGCCCGGGCCGCGCGTTACCGCGATCGGCGTGGCACCTACCGCGTTGGCGATCTGGATCGCGGCCAGGCCGACACTGCTGCTGGCAGCGGTGATGATGACGAAATCCCCGGCAGCCAGCTGCGCCTGCTCCAGCAACGCACCCCAAGCGGTGACGTACTGCATCCACACCGCGGCCGCCGTTTCAAAGCCCAGTGCCTGCGGATGCTTGACCACCAGCCGCGCCGGCACGTTGGCCAGTTCGCCGTACGTGCCCCAGCGTGCGATATCCAGCGGCGGGACCACGCTGACGGCATCGCCGACTGCGAACCCGCTCACCGCACTGCCGACGGCTTCGATCACGCCGGCCGCTTCGTAGCCCAGGCGGCTGGGGAACTGCGCTTCCTGCAGGTAGGCGCCGTTGCGGAACATCACCTCGGCGCGGTTCAGGCCGATGGCCTTTACCCGGATCTGGATCTCGTCGGCGGCAGGGGCCGGAACGTCGATGTCGTCGATGCTCAGGACATCGGCGTTGCCGTACTCGTGGATGCGGACAACCTGGGTCATGGGGAGGGCTCCAATGAGAAGCCGGCGAAGGGGGCCGGCAGGAAGGTGAGGTCTACTGTGCGCGTGGTCTGCATCCAGAATAAGGGGTAATCTCGCGTTTCATTGAAAAATAATTTTTTGCAATGGACCTGATCGCTCCCCTGCGGACCTTCGCCAAGGTGGCCGAGGCCGGCTCCTTCGCCGCTGCGGCCGATGCACTGGACCTGTCGCCACAACTGGTCGGCAAGCATATCCAGGCATTGGAACAGCACCTGGGCGTGCGCCTGCTCAACCGCACCACGCGCAAGCAGAGCCTGACCGACTTCGGCCAAGCCTATCTGGCGCGGGCGCGGGTGATCCTGGAAGAAGTGGAGGGCGCCGAGCAGTTGGCCGAAGTGGCGCGCGGGCGGCCGATGGGACGCCTGCGCATCAGCGCGCCGGTCACCTTCGGCGTGCACGCACTGGGTCCGGCGGTGGTCGCCTACATGCAGCAGTACCCGGACGTGCAGGTCGATCTGAACCTGTCCAACAGCCTGGTGGACATCGTCGAAGACGGTTACGACCTGGTGTTCCGTACCGGTGACCTGGCCGACAGCGGGCTGGTGGCGCGACGGCTGGGGCCGTATCCCCTGGTCCTGTGTGCGTCGCCGGGCTACCTCGATTCACGTCCGGCCATTACGCATCCCAACGATCTGAGCCGCCATGAGTGCCTGGGTTTCGCGCATTCGATCATCCGCACCCGCTGGAGCTTCCGCGACGCCGACGGCAGCGTGCTGACCGTGCCGGTGTCCAGCCGTTTCATGGTCAACCAGGCCGAGCCGCTGCTGACCGCCGCCATCGGGGGGCTGGGGCTGATCCTGCAGCCGCACGAAATGCTGGCCGGAGCATTGGCGCGCGGTGAACTGGTGGAAGTGCTGCCGGCGTACGTGCCGGTGTCGACCTGGATCAACCTGGTGTATCCACGCGATCGCCAGCTGACCCCCAAGCTGCGCAGCTTCCTCGACTTCTGCGTGGCGTGGTTCAACGAACAGACCATGGCGCGGCGATAGCGCGACCATCGGTTAGCATGGTTTCCATCAACCGCGAAGGATCGCATCCTCATGTCGCTTCCATGGCTGCAGCGTGTCGCGCGCTTCCTGCTGCTGGTGCTGCCTGCGTTGCTGTTCAGCTCCGGATTGCAGGCTGCCGAACTTCCAGCGCAGGCGCTGGCGGAGTGGGAAGCGCACGGTCGTGCCGATGGCCTGGCCCGACCTGACACGGTCTGCCAGGACTTCCTGAAGGCAATGGGCCGGAAACCAGAAGGCCTGGAGTACGTGGATTGCAGCCAGAACGATGCCTCCTACATCAAGCCGATCGAAGCCCACTACCGCGTTGCGGGTGCCCAGGCAGCGAAGGTCGAAGCCTTCCTGCACGCAACGTTCGGCTTGCCTGCGTTGCGTTACGTCTGCTGCGGCTGGAGCAACGGTGAACCTCATTACTGGCGCGAAGGTCCGGACGCGGTGAGATACCAGATCGGCATGGGGGTGGAATCGCTGCCGTACGAACGGGACGAATGGCAGCGCATCGAGGCATTCAACGTCACCGTAGAGGTGTTGCGGCAGACTCCCTAGCGTAGATGCGGCGGGTGGTTCCTTCGTCTAGGATGCGCCCAGGGATCCCCTCAAAGGAACTGCCATGAGGGCTGTTGGACGTCTGCTTCTCTGCAATGCGCTGGCATGTTCGGTCTTGATGGCCACGTCGGTTTTTCCAGCAGTTGGCGCAACATCTTCCGAACGTGCACATCCGCGCGCGCAGGATGCCATCGATGACTGGCTTGCGGCGTTCAATGCAGGCAGCCTCGATGCGTTGCAGGCATTCGCCGACAGGTATGCGAAGAAGCAAGGCAGTAGTCCCAAGGACTATCTCGAGTTCCGCGAGAGCACCGGCCCACTGCGCGTGCTGGAAACACTCGAGAGCGCGCCCAGCCAGGCGAAGCTGCTGGTGATGGGCCAGCTGAGCGAGCGTGCAATGTGGGTGACGGCCGTCATGGATCCGGCCAGCCCGGCGCATGTGAAGCAGTTCCAGATCGAAGGCACTGAAACGCCGGACAAGTTCAAGCCGGAGAGGGTTGCTTTGCCTGCGCTGATGGCCGATGCCACAGCAAAACTGGAGGCGCTGCGGGCGCAGGATGCGCTGTCGGGTGCGTTGCAGGTGGCACAGAACGGCAATGTGCTGCTGGACTGGCGCGGTGGCGATGCCGATCGCACCGCTGGTATTCAAGTGGGCGTGGGTACGCAGTTCCGCCTTGCGTCTTCCAACAAGATGTTCACCGCAGTGGCCATCCTGCAGCTGGTACAGGAGGGCAAGCTCAGCCTTGATGACACGATCGGCAAGCATCTGCCGGACTATCCGAACAAGGCCGTTGCCGGCACCGTGAACGTGCGCCAACTGCTGACCCACACCAGCGGCCTGGGCGATTTCTTCGGCGACGATTTCGAGCAGTATTCCGCGTCGTTGAAGACGCTGGATGACTATGTGCAGCGCTTTGCCAGGGATGCACCGCACTTCACGCCGGGCAGCCAGGACAGCTACTCGAACTATGGCTTTATCGTGCTTGGGCGGATCATCGAGGCCGTCTCCGGGCAGTCGTACTACGCGTATTTGGAAGAGCACATCCTGCGCCCGGCTGGAATGACCGGCACCGGCTTCGAGCCGGAAACAGTGAGCGTCCCGCAGCGTGCCGTCGCCTATACGAAGAAGGATGGGCAATGGGTCCGTGAAACGAAGTCGCTGCCCTGGCGCGGCATGTCAGCCGGTGGTGGCTACAGCACGGTGGCCGACATGGTGAAATTCGCCGAGGCATTGCGCAGTGGATGGCTGGTCTCACCTGCATTGCTGCAGCAGGCCACCACGGCGCAGAACCACAAGGGCTGGTACGGATTCGGCTTCGTGGTGCAGGGCGAGGGCAGGGAGCACCAGTACGGCCACGAAGGCGGTGCGCCCGGCTCCAACAGCGCCATCGTGGTGCTGCCCGCACAGGGCTATGTGATCGTTGGGCTGGCCAATGTCGATCCGGATGCGATCGGCAATGTGGTCAATTACATCGCGCGACGTGTGCCGCTTTGATCGCGACGTGTGCCGGTCATTCCGGCACCCGCACCATCTTCGTCATCAGATGTTCCACCACACCTGTCGGGTCCGCAGTGCGGCCGACGTGCGTGCTCGACATCTGCACCACCGAACTGCGCTTGGCAGTGAGGAAATGGAAGCGCGCACGCGCGGGCAGCTGCGCGATTGGTCCGGCGGTCGCGTCGCCGCGGCAGATGGCCACGATCGCATCCAGCCACGGCTGCAGTGCCTCCTGGTCCAGCGCTGGGGCGAAGGCTTGCAGGCGTGCCGGATCGATCTCGATGGCCGCTTCCAGATGACGCGCGCCGGGACAGGAGACGATCACCCCGACGTTGATGAATTCCTCGCGCTCCACCCGCGGTACCACGCGGATGACGGCGTAGTCATACGTGTGCAGCGTGGGCACGGATGGCCTCCTGCACGAACACCGCACGCACTTTCAGGCGGTGCTTGAGATAACTGATGTAGCCTTGGCGGTAGGCCTGCGGGCTGTCGAACGCGGGCTCATTCACCAGCCAGCTGTCCGGCACCAGGCCGACGATACGCTCGATCTCGGCATCGGTCAGGCGAGCGGCCAGCTCGGCATCCACCGCGGCGATGCGGCTGGCGAACGACAGCAGCACATGGTCGCGGATCAGAACGAACGGCTTCTCGCAGGCATCGCCAGCATTGGCCCAATCGTGGTGGAAGTACATCGCCGCGCCGTGATCGATCAGGTACAGCCTGCGGTGCCACACCATCAGGTTGGGGTTGCGCGTGGTGCGGTCGACATTGCTGGTGAACGCATCGAACCAGACGATGCGCGAGGCCAGATCGGCATCCACCGGCATTGCCGCCGGGTCGTAGTTGATCGCACCGGGCAGGTAGTCCAGGCCCAGGTTCAAACCTTCGCTGGCGCGGATCAGTTCCTGGATCTCCGGATCCGGCTCGGTGCGGGCGAACTCGCGGTCCAGCTCCACGAACAGGATCTCCGGAATCGGCAGGCCCAGCGTGCGCGCCATCTCACCGGCGATCAGTTCGGCGATCAGTGCCTTCGGTCCCTGGCCGGCGCCACGGAACTTCAGCACGGCCATGCCGTCGTCGTCGGTCTCGACCACGGCCGGCAGGGAGCCACCTTCCCGCAAGGGAGTGATGTAGCGGAGGGCATGTACGGTGCGCATGCGCGCATTCTAGCGTGGGTGCCGCCAAGGGAGCGCCGGGAGCGCCCCGGCGACTCCATGTCGTTCACCGTCAGTGAGCCAGCGCACCGCGCTGCTGTTCCAGCACCTGCGCGCGGGTCTGTTCCTGCGAGGCCTGGTCGGCCTGCCGGTTGACCACGGCCAGCGTGTCCAGGCTTTCCTGCACGGGGCGTTGTGCGGCCTCGGCAGTGGGCGAGGAGGCGCGCAGCGAGGCTGGATCATCCAGCGGCCCCTTCACCACGAAGATGTTCTGCGCCGCGCCCGTACCATCGGTCTGGCGGCTGAGCACCACATGGTCGACCCGGTCCAGCCCGTTTTCGCGGGCCAGCACCAGAAGGCTGGCGCTCAGGCGCTCGCTGGACGCATCGAAGCTGCGTCCATTGGCGGCATCCAGCTCAGCCACCTTGCCGCGGATCTGTTCGTGCAGGGAGCGGTCACGCCCTTCCGCAAGCGGCGTCGGTATGCCATCGCCCTCCGTCGCATGCCGTGCGGTGATCGGCACATGCGTATGCGTGCCCTCAGTGTGGTCGAAGTAACGCAGCGTCGACGGCGAGGTACTGGTATCGAAGTAGGGCTGGCGCGGGGGCGAGCCCTCGCCGAGGTTGAGCCCGTTCTGCTCCAGCAGGCGCTCGTCCAGGCCCAGCTTCTTCATGTTCACTTCCATCCGGCTGACGCCGTCGGGCGCTGGATTCGCGGCCTCGTATCCGCTGGCCAGTTCGATCGCTTGGACGCCGTAGAAATTCTGGTAGTCCGAATTCCCATGATGGCCCAGGCCGGTGCTGACGCCCTGATCGTAATAGTGCTTGGCCATTCCCTCGATGTTGGCTGCGGTGGGGGAGATGGTCAGGTCCGCATTGAGGGTCAGCTCCGGGTGCGGTGCATAGGTGATCGGCGGGCCGGGTCGCGACTGGATGACGTCTGTCGAGCGGGTGCTGGCTTCATACAGGTCGCGCAGGGTAGCGTCCGGGTTGCTGGCACGTACCTGGCTGACCAGCGCATTCCAGCCTGCGATGTTCGAAGAGGCCTCATCGCGGCGGTTGGCCGCGAGCAGGGTGCCGATCGCCTCGGTGTAATCATGGCTGGTGGTACGGCCTGCGATCTGCTCCACGTCGGCATCGAACTGCACGTAGGCACGCTCGACATCAGCATCGTTGAAGCCATGCTGGATCTCGTGACCGAGCACAAAGGTGACCTCGGCTGCGTTGAACCTGTCCGGTGCCGCCGGGGTCGACAAGCTGCTGGCGGGCAGGTTGATGGATTTCGTGCCGGTCTCGTAGGTACCACCCGCATTGCTTGTGGCGGGCAACAGTTCGAAGCGTTCCAGATAGCCTGCCGCGATGGCTGCGTCCACCTGCTTTGCCAGCACGGGCGAACCCGCGATGACGCTGCGCAGGTTGCCGACCTGGTCGCTGGTGACGTCGGTCTTGCCGGCGAACTCGCCCAGCAGGCGTTCCGTTTCTGCGGAAAGGATCGTCATTGATGGCTCCCCTTACTGCACGGTGACAAGACGCACGCAGGCATGCGTGGCGTCGCCGAGGGCGTGGGGGGTCTCGGGCATCGTGTCGACCTTGATGCTCAGCTGCGGTCGATCGAAGCGGTCGTAGATCACCCGGCCGTGTTCGCCGCGCACCGTCTCGCGCTTGAAGCCAGCGGCATCCAGTGCCGAAGCGAAGTGGTTGAAGTCGACCTGGCAGATCGCCGCAGCCGAGGCCTTGCGATCGCTGCTGGTGTCCATGAAGTTCAGGTCCAGCCGCGCGTCGGCAGTGCCGGCCCGCTGCACTTCCAGGCCATAGCCCCATTCCGGTGTCAGCGTGCCGCCATAGCCGAAGTGGCCGGGGCCGAAGACCTGCGCCGGCGCCTGCATCGCCGCGGACAGGCGCTCGGCGGTGAGCTCGCGGGTGGAGGTCGTCGTCTTGATAAGGTCCAGCAGGCGCAACAGCAACTGCTCGGCGTTGAGCGGAGAGGGCGGGGAAGTCTCGGCTACAGATGGGGCCATGGTGTCGGTTCCTTGAGAAGTCGGCGTGCGGTCGGCGGCATGTGCGCAGGCGCAGAGCGTGGCCGCTGAAAGTGCGAGCGTCCACGGTCGTATGAATGCGTACCGGGGCATGTGCGTTCCTTGCAGATTGAAGGCTGACCCTAGGTGCAGCCGGGTGAAGCAGAGGTTAAGCGTAATCGAAGCACCCGAATGCGATACAAAAGGTGAACGGGTGCGCATTCTTCACTTGACCATTCCGCGCGCGATGTCAGCATCGGGTCCATGGAGCATCAACTTCGCGTGTGACCTTCAACAGGAGGCCGTCATGCAACAACTGCGCAGCTGTCACGCTTTACCCTGCATGCAATGCAACGCGTGGTGTTGACCCTGGTCTGATACGGCCACTTTGCCGGCACGGATGGCCGCCACCCACAGCATCCGCCACTGTTCACCCGACGCGGTCCCGGCCTTGACGTGCCGGCCCTGCAATACAGACATACGCCCGTCAGATTGTCCCTGCGTTGCCCGATGGCCTTCGCAGCGCGAAGGCTGGCTTGTCCATGATGATCCTGCAGGCTTTGGAGGTGCACCGATGAGCGACCAATACGAACGAATGCTGCCGGCCCTGGACGATGCCAAGGTCGAAGAAATGATCGGAAAACTGGTGCTGGTCGGGGTGACCCGCTACGGCGGCGACGGCCAGGTGCAGGGACTGGAGCAGTATGCGGGAACAGTGCTGCGCATCAGTGCCGATGAAGGTGTGGTGCTGGCCGACGAGAACGATGGCCACGAGCGTTACCTGCCGCCGATGCTCGACCAGTACCTGCCGGCCCAGCCGGGCGAGTACCGGATGAGCAACAGCGGCATGATCGTGGTCGACCCGGACTATCTGACCGCCTGGGACCTGCACGCCCAGCAGTAGTGCCAGGCCATGCCTCGCAATGGCCGTCCGGCCACCTGCACTCCACTTTGCTCCATTCGGCCACTAGCCCTTCCGGCCCATTCACGACAACCCCTGCGGTGCTAGATTCGGGGCCATGCCCGATTCCGGGTACCCATTCACACCCCAGGGGATAAGGATGCTGATCCGTCGAACCTCTCTGGCGGCGGCTGTTGCCGTTGCCACTGTCGGCCTGCTGGCCGCTGGCCCGGCGCTTGCCGATTACGCGAAGCCGCCGGAACACCTGCTCAAGGTGCTGAAGGCGCCGCCGCCGCCGGCACCGAACGTGGCCCCGGGCGGCCAGCGCCTGCTGCTGACCACCGCACAGACCTATCCGTCGATCAGCCGCGTCGCCCAGCCGTACCTGAAGCTGGCCGGTGTGCGTCTGGAGCCGAAGAACCGCAGTCGCCATGACACTCCCGGCGGCTACGGTATTCCGGCCTGCGTGGCCGACTTCACCCTGGTCGATATCGGCAGCGGCAAGGAAACCAAGGTCAACCTGCCGCAGGGCTGCGCCACCGGCGCGCTGTGGTCGGCTGACGGCAGCCATTTCGCCTTCCAGAATGCGGTTGATACCAGCGTGCAGCTGTGGGTCGGCGATGCTGCGACCGGCCAGGTGAAGCAGGTGCCGAACGTGCAGCTGAACCCGATCTTCGGCTACACCGTGCAGTGGCTGGGCGGCAGCCAGAACCTGCTGGTGAAGCTGGTACCGGCCAATCAGGGTCCGGCGCCGTCCAACGGTGGCGTGCCGACTGGTCCGGATGCGCAGGAGTCGCTGGGCAGCAGTGGCGAGAGCAGCACCTACGAAGCCCGCGACACGCTGACCAGCGTGCATGACGAGAAGCTGTTCGCCTACTACGGTGCGTCGCAGCTGGCCGTGGTCGATACCGCCGCCAACAGCGTGCGCCCGGTCGGGCAGCCGGCGCTGTTCAACGAGGTCAGCGCCGCGCCCGATGGCGTGCATGTGCTGACCGAATCGATCAAGGCCCCGTACTCGCATGCCGTGACCTACCAGCGCTTCGCCAACGATGTGGCAGTGCTGGATGTCAGCAACGGGCGCAGCACGCCGATCGCCAGCCTGCCGCTGGCGGATCGCGTGCCGGTGCACGGCGTGCCAGAGGGCCCGCGCGGTTTCGACTGGCGAGCCACCGATCCGGCCACTCTGGTCTATGCCGAAGCTCTGGACAAGGGCGACTGGAAAATCAGCGTGCCGCACCGTGACCGAGTGCTGATGCTGAAGGCCCCGTTCAACGGCAAGCCGACCGAGATCACCCGTACCGCGCAGCGATTCGAGGGCTTCGCGTGGACCGCCGATCCGGCCGTGGCATTCCAGTACGAGAACGACGAGAACCGCCACTGGATGCAGACCCGCATCGTCGATGTGGACCAGCCGAAGAAGGAAGGCCGCCTGCTGTGGGACATGTCCAGCGATGAGCTGTACGGCAATCCCGGCAACCTCGTGTTCACCCGCCTGCCGAATGGCGCGCAGGTCGTACGGCAGGATGGCAACCACGTGTTCCTCAGCGGCCGTGGCGCCTCACCGCAGGGTGACCGCCCGTTCCTCGACCGCCTGGACCTGGGCACGCTGAAGAGCGAGCGCCTGTTCCGCAGCAGTGCCGACGCCTACGAACAGTTCCTCGGCTTCAGCAACACGCCGGGGCGCTACCTGACCTGGCACCAGTCGGTGATCGATCCGCCGAATGCCTTCATCCGCCAGCAGGGTGAAGCGGTAGCCGGCGCGAAGACCGGCGAAGCGCAGTTCGCCTCTACCGCTACCGCGCTGACCAGGCTGGTCGACCCGACCCCGGAAGTGCGCCAGATCAAGAAGCAGCTGGTGACCTACAAGCGCGCCGACGGCGTGGACCTGTCGTTCACTCTGTACACGCCGCCGGGCTACAAGGAAGGCCAGCGCGTGCCGGCGATCCTGTACGCGTATCCCGCCGATTTCGCCAATGCAGCGCAGGCCGGTCAGGTGTCCGGTTCGCAGCAGACCTTCACCCGTCTGCAGCCGTACCGCCTGATGCTGCTGGCCGGCTACGCGATCATCGACAACGCCTCGTTCCCGATCGTGGGTGACCCGAAGAACGCCTACGACACCTACCTGGAGCAGCTGGAAGCCGACGCCAAGGCTGCGGTGGACAAGGCCGTGGACATGGGCGTGGTCGACCGCAACCGCATCGGCGTGACCGGTCACAGCCACGGTGGCCTGATGACCGCCAACCTGATCGCCCACACCAACCTGTTCAAGGCCGGGGTGGCGACCAGCGGTTCGTACAACAAGACCTTCACCCCGTTCGGCTTCCAGAACGAGCGTCGTTCGGTATGGCAGGCGCAGCAGGTGTACCTGAAGGCCTCGCCGTTCTTCTACGCCGACAAGATCAAGCTGCCGCTGCTGCTGGTTCACGGCGAGGACGACGCCAACCCGGGCACCGAACCGTTCCAGTCGCGCAAGCTGTACCAGGCGATCCGCGGTAACGGCGGCACAACTCGCCTGGTGATGCTGCCGAACGAACCGCACTGGTACACCGCGCTGGAATCGAACGAACAGCTGGTGGCGGAAATGCTTAACTGGTTCGACACTTACGTGAAGAACGCAAAGTAGCGTCGAGCTTGCTCGACTGCCGTGGAAAGGCCGCCTCCGGGCGGCCTTTCTAAATCCTGTAGAGCCGAGCCCATGCTCGGCTGCTGTCCACATGTAAATGATGCCGACGGCTTTGCAATCAACTGTGGAGACTCGGTAACGACGTGTTACCGGCACATTCGCATGCCATGCAGATGGGCTAGGCTGATCCTGTGAGTTCGCCCCGGGTCGGTGCAATGAAAGCCATCCTTCTTGCTGGAACGTTGTACTTGGTCCTGGTCTCAACTGCAGGTGCGCAGCCACTGCCCACCGAACTGGTGCAGCTGGGCATCATCGCCGGCATGCCCTACGCCAAGGCCAAGCGCCTGCTGGATGCCGCAGGCTGGCAGATAAAGCCTGCGCAGGGCGCGCCGGAGTCGCTGGAGGGCTTTCCGGAAGTCGGATGCCAGAAGGACGGAAAGCAGTGTGCGACGATCTTCGAAAAGGACGGTCAACAGATCGCGGTGCGGCTGGGCACTACCCTGGCAGGGCAGCCGTTCGTGCAGAGCGCTGACTGAGCGTCCGCCACGCTCACGCCAGCGGTAGACGATCCTGCGCGTGCGACAGCCGGTCATGCAGATCGCGCACGTGCTCGGCCTTGGCATGCACCCGGGTGGTATCGCCGAAACTGCGTAGATAAGCGCAGGCCGCGAAGCCGGCGCTCTTCTTTTCGTACTCGGCAATCCAGGCCAGTCGATCCGGATTGTTAGCCTGTTCGGCTGACCATGCGGCCACCGGTGGCCGGATGCGGTACTTCAGGCCAACGCGCCACGGCTTCGGTGTCAGTCGCGCACGGAAACAATGCTGCAGCCGGCACATGCGCGCGTACAGGGTGTCGGTGCCCAGTGCCTTGAAGAACGACTGCAGCTGCTCGTCCTCGGGCGAGAACGAGGCATGCATCGCCAGCACACGCAGCCCGGCAGGCGTGCGGTAAGCGCGCAGATGCCAGTCGGGGTGTTGTTCGCTGAAGGCTTCCACGCGCCGCAGCGCCAGTCCCTCGGCGCCCCCGGCAGCGGCCAGCCGCTGCCTGCGGCGCATCAGCAATGCGGCATTGATCAGAACCACCGCCGCCACGCCCAGCACCAGTCCCACCAGCCAATGCCACAGCAGCGTGCCGGTGACGGCGCCGGCAAGCAGTACGACCGCCGCAACGATGGCCGGCATCACGCAGCCGGCTGGCGGCTGCGCATGGTCGATGTCGGCGAACAGCACGTCCGGGCTGTTGAGGCACAGTGCGCCATAGCTGTTGCGGGTGATGACGACGTCGCCGTCGCGCTGCACGATCTGCTCGCGGATCGGTACCCCTTCCACGCCGTAATTGCTGCGCACTTCGCGGCGCGGGAGCGCCTGCCCGGCAAGGATGGCGTTGAGTGCTTCGTTGGCACGGCGGTCGGCGTGTCCCTGGGCCTCGGCAGGGCTTTCGTCGGACCAGCCGAAGCGACGCACGACCACCGGCCGGCCGCGGAAACGGGCCTGCAGGCGGGCTTCGGCCCAGTACGCGGGAACGATCATCATCGTGCGGTGCTCCATCTTCCGTGGCAGGTGCCGAAGCGAGTCTGGCACAGCGCCGGGGTGCCCGCATCCGCCTGCTGCGGTTGGCCGTGCGGAGTGATAGATTGCGCGCTTCGCATGCACTCCACCAAGGACGGAGCGATGTCCATGATCCTGCGCGGCCTGTTGGCCCTGGCCTGTGCCGGGGCGACGGGCGTGGCCACGGCGGCAGCTCCGGCGGGGCCGCAGATCCTCACCGAGGATGTCAGTCGTTTCTATGCGCTTTACGATGGTGCTGGCGGTAAACCCAGTGTTGCGCAGCTGCGTGGATACATGGCCGAAGGTTCGACGGGCCTGGCGGAGCTGGCCAAGGCGCGCCGGGTCACTCCCGAACGGATGGCCGAGTCCATCGCCAGCCAGCCCGAGCTGTATGCGCAGGGGCGAAACTGCCTGGCCGAGCTGCCGGCGGTCAAGCAGCGCCTCGTACAGGTGTTCGCCAACCTGCAGGCGATCTATCCGCAGACCCGGTTCCCGCCGGTGACCATCGCAGTGGGCCGTGGCCGGCCTGTGGGGCTGACCTCGAAGAGTGGGGTGATCATCGGCCTGGAAGCGCTGTGCGCGGCCGACTTCATGAATCCCAGTGTGCAGGACCGCTTCGTGCACGTGATCGCACACGAGTACGTGCACATCCAGCAGACCGGCCTGAGCGACTTCGAGCCGGGAGATCCGCGCGCGACCGTGCTGCGCGTGTCGCTGGGCGAAGGCATCGCCGAGTTCATCACCGAACTGATTTCCGGCAACGTCGGCAATGGGCGCCACGCGGCGTGGACGCGCGGCCGGGAAGTGCATATCGAAAGCGCATTCGCACTGGATCTGGACAGCACCGACCTGTCGCCGTGGCTGTACAACTACAAGCCGGGCTCGCAGGAGCCCTATGACCTGGGTTACTGGGTGGGGTACCGCATCGCCAAGGCCTATTACCTGCAGGCCAAGGACAAGCGGGGCGCGGTGCGCGCGCTGATCCAGCAGGACAACCCGAAGGCGATCCTGGCTGCCAGTGGCTGGACGCCGGGCATGTGGATGCCGGCGAAGGTGACCGGTGTCGCGGCGCGCACGGCTGCACGCTGAGCGCGGGGCAGGGCGTTAGACTGGTCCCGTGTCTTGGGAGAGCCCCATGCGTATTCCTGTTGTGCTTGCCAGCGTTGCCGCCATGGTCCTTGGGATCGCCTTGACTGCTGCGGCCGTGGACGCTGAAACGAGTGCGGTCAATCCGCTGCTGCGGACGCCCATTGACCAGCTTCGTCCCGACGAAGTGCGCTTCATGCAGCAGCGCCTGGCCGATTGGCCGGAGCTGCAACGCTATCGTGATGCCAACGCGCAACTGCCTGCGGCAGTGCCGGGCCAGCCGCGCGTGGTGTTCTTCGGCGACTCCATCACCGAAGGCTGGGGAAGGGAAGGCAGTGCCGGTTTCTTCCCCGGCAAGGGCTGGCTCAATCGTGGCATCAGCGGCCAGACCACGGCGCAGATGCTGGTGCGCTTCCCGCAGGACGTGCTGGCGCTGAAGCCACAGGTGGTGGTGATCCTGGCCGGCACCAACGACATCGCCGGCAACACCGGCCCGTCCACGCAGGCGATGATCGAAGACAACCTGTACGCGATGGTGGACCTCGCCCGTGCACGCGGCATCGCCGTGGTGCTGGCATCAGTGCTGCCGGTCAGCGACTACCCGTGGCTGCCGGGCACGGCACCTGCGCCGAAGGTGCGTGCATTGAACACGGCATTGAAGCGCTATGCCGATGCACAACAGATGGTCTATCTGGACTACTACACGCCAATGGCCAATAAGGCCGGTGGACTGGATCAGCAGCTGGCCGACGACGGTGTGCATCCCACCGCGAAGGGCTATGCGGTGATGGCGCCGCTGGCCGAAGCGGCGGTCAAACACGCACTGCAGCAGAAGTAGCTCCCGCGGGCAGACTCGCCAGCAACCACTCGCAGAAACTGATCACCAGCGGATCTGCCGTGCTGTCCTGGTGCACCAGCCAGCTCCAGCGCGGGCCGCGCACGCGTGCCTCATCCAGGGCTTGCAGCAGGCCTTGTTCGCAGGCGCGGGCTGCCAGCAGCTCGCTGACCAAGGCGATACCCAGCCCTTGGCACGCGGCATCCAGTAGTTGCCCGGGCTCGGAGAAATTCATGCCCTCGCGGCGCTGGCCGACATCGGCGCCGCCCTGCACCTGCCATTGGCTCCAGTCCATTTCGCGCTCGCCATGCAGGGTCAGTCGTTCGTGCACGGGCGTCGCCAGCAGCTTGGGATGGCAGGCCGGAAAGAGGCGGTCCTGCAGCAGCACGCGATGCTGGCATTGCGCCTGTGAGTCGAGGTCATCGCGTACCGCTACGTCCAGCGTCTGCGTGGTCATGTCCGGCGCTTCCTCGCTGGTCAGCAGCCAGAGATCGGCGTCGGGATGCAGGCGGTGGAAGCTGGCCAGGCGCGGCACCAGCCAATGCCGGGCAAAGGCCGGGCTGGTGTTGACGATCAGTTGATTGGGCTTGCGGTACTGATCGAGCCGGCGGATGCCGCTGGCCAGCTGCCGCAGCAGGGATTGAGTGGTTTCCAGCAGGTCGATGCCGGCGTCGGTGAGGGTGACGCTGCGGCCTTGCCGGAAGAACAACGGCTGCTGCAGCGACGCTTCCAGGCCCCGGATCTGCTGGCTGATGGCCGACTGGGTCAGGTGCAGTTCCTCGGCCGCGCGATGGAAGCTGCCCAGCCGGGCGGCAGCCTCGAAACCCCGTAGGGCGTTCAGCGGTGGCCAGTGCTTGAGCATTTCAGTTAAGTAAAACTGTTCAAGTGATGGCTGAATCTATCGTTTGTTCTTATGTGTCGGCAAGCGCAGCATAGCGCCCATCCCACACCGGGCCTGGAGCCTGTCATGAGCAATCGTCGTCACTTCCTCACCCAACTGGCGGGCGCCGCTGGTCTTGGTGGCCTGGCCGCTCTGGGTATGGCCGGCCTGCCGGGGCGCGTGGCTGCGGCTGAGCCGGGCGCAGGCATCTGGCGCATGCCCGATGAACATGGTCCGCAGGAACGCGTGTTCCTGGCCTTTGCTGCGCAGCCGCGGGTGTGGGGCGCGCAGGCCGATGCGGTGAACACGACCGTGGCGCGGCTGGCCCGCACCATCGCACGCCACCAGCCGGTCAGCGTGCTGTGCCGCCCCGCACAGCTCAAGCAGGCACGGGACCGCTGCGGCCGCGAAAACATCGAATTCCTGGAAGTGCCCTTGGATGACATATGGGTGCGCGATTACGGTGGTTGCTTCGTCACCAACGACAAGGGCGACCTCGGCCTGGTCGACTTCAACTTCAACGGTTGGGGTGGCAAGCAGAGTGCGCGCAACGATGGCGCGGTGGCGCCGTGGCTGGCGCAGGTGACCGGCGCGACGTTGCTGGAAAGCGATCTGGTGGGTGAGGGCGGTGGCATCGAAGTCGATGGCCATGGCACCGCGATTCTCACCGAAAGCTGCTGGGTGAACCGCAATCGCAATCCGGACTGGTCGCGCGCGGATATCGAGGCCGAGCTGAAGCATCACCTGGGCCTGCGCAAGGTGATCTGGCTGCCCGGCATTGCTGGCGAAGACATCACCGACGCGCACGTGGATTTCTATGCGCGCTTCGTGCGTCCGGGTGTAGTGATCGCCAACCTGGACAACGATCCGGAGTCCTACGACTACGATCTGACCCGCGAGCACCTGGACATTCTGCGCGGCGCCACCGATGCCGATGGCCGTCGCCTGCAGGTGCACACGCTGCCACCGCCGCCGGGCGGGCGCGACAACGTGCATACCCGCGACAACGACGATCTGGCGATGGGCTATATCAACTACCTGCCGATCAACGGCGCGGTGGTCGCGCCGCAGTTCGGTGACGACGCAGCCGATGGATTCTGCCGTGAACTACTGGAAGGCATGTATCCCGGCCGCGCGATCGAGCAGGTGGACATCGACGCGATTGCTGGCGGCGGTGGTGGCATTCACTGTGTGACCAAGAACATGCCGAAGGTGGGCTGACGCGCCTCAGTCATCGTCCTGCTTCAGCGCCGCATCAGCCGCCAGCAGCGCTTCGGCGGCTGCACTGAGCGGCGGCGACGGTGGGGCGACCACGCCGATTGCTTCCATCATCTTCGGCATGCCCAGGAACTGCCGCGCGCGACGGTCGTAGATGCCGGTGACCAGCAGCGCACGGGTGGCGATCTTCTGCTCGGTCCCGATCATTACGCGCTGCTCCATGATGCCGCGCGAACCGACCCAGCCCACCAGCCGCGTTTCCAGGGTGAAGCGCTGGAACGGCTTCAGCTCGCGGCGGAACTGGATGGTGCCCGCGCCGACGATCGGCGCCCACTTCTCGCGCAGCGCCACCCGGCCCAGGCCCATGCGCAGAATCAGATCCAGCCGGCCCAGATCGAAGATGTTCCAGTAGCGGCCGTTGGTCATGTGCAGGTTGCTGTCCAGGTCGTTGGGCAGCACCCGGAACTGCAGGCGCGAGACCCCGAATGGGGCATCCAGCTTCGGCCGGAACAGGCTGCACAGCAGCAGGTGGAGCAGGCGGAACCAGAGATTCATGGTTATGACGACTGTTATAGAATCGCCGGTACGCTAATCTATGACGACTGTCCTGGCAAGGAGCCTGCCGTGAGCCCGCGCCCCTCTGATGCGCCTCAACGCGTGATTGATGCTGCGGCACAGATGCTGGCGCGCGTGGGTCTCAATGCCACCAGCATCCGTGAGGTCACCAAGCTGGCCGAGGCACCGCTGGGCTCCACCTATCACCACTTTCCGGGAGGCAAGCAGGAGCTGTTGGCGCGTGCCACCCATATGGCCGGCGACAAGATCGAAGCGTTGCTGGTGGAGCTGCTGAAGGGCGGGGCGGTGCAGGGCCTGCAGCAGTTCCTGGCAATGTGGCGCGAGCGCCTGCTGCGCTCCGGGTTCCGCGCTGGCTGCCCGGTGCTGGCCGCTGCGGTTGAGGAGCCGGTGGAGGCCGTGCCGAGCCAGCCGCGCGCGGCAGCTGCCGAGGTGTTCATGCGCTGGCAGGGCCATCTGGCCGCAGCGTTCGTCGCCGACGGCCACGATCCGGCCGCCGCGGGTGGGCTGGCCAGTCTGGTGATTGCCAGCGTGGAAGGTGCGGTGGCTATGAGCCGCGCACTGCAGGACATCGCCCCGTTCGACCAGGTGGCCGCGCAGTTGTTGAAGGCTGCTGCGCCTCCTTGATCCGACCGAACCGGCGCGGATCAAGGCCGTGAGCCCCTTTTCGTTCCTGTCTGGCCGTGCGCTATGATCCGCGCCAGGGCCAAGGTATGTGGCCCGGCTGTCAACCACCACTGACGAGGAAGAGCGCATGGATGTCGCTACACACAGCAACAGGACGTTGTTTCGTTGGACCATGATGGTGCTGCTGGCAGTGTTGATGCCGTTTGCAGCGCTGGCGCAGTCGGCACCCGCAGCGGCTGGGCAGGCAGATAGCACCGAAGCTGCCGTCGCAGCTGAAGAGACAGACTGCCGCGCCTGTACTTATGAGCGCATCGGGCACAAGGTCGATATCGGCCTGGTGGCCCTGATTTCGCTGCTGGTGGTGGGCCTGCTGGTGGCAGTATCCCGCGAATGGGGCACCACGTCGCAGCGCTGGACCTGCCGCACGCTGGCCCTGCTGCTGGTAGGCATTGGCGCAGCGTTGCTGTGGTGGGCTGGCAGTGTCGTCTACCTGGGCTACAACCCGTGGCAGGAAATGGCCGCCCCCGTCGATGGCTCGCTCACCTCGACACTGCTCAATACCTCACCGAAGTGGCTGGCGGCGATGGTGTTGATTGGTTTCGCGCCTTCCATCTGGAAGCGGAGCGAGCGCCTGCCGGCCTGGCGTATCGGCTGATCTTGAAATGACGGCGATCAATCAAAGCGCCAGCGCACCCCTGCGTAGACGCAGCGGCCTTCGCCCGGCGTCGAGCGAGCCACATCCTTGCCGGCATCGTCGTAGCCCGGCGTGACCGTGGCGGCGTAGTGACGGTTACCGATGTTGCGCATCTCCGCCCAGGCCTGCCAGCGGCCACCGGGTGCGTTGTAGCCGATGCGGCTGCCGAAGATCACATGGCTGTCGGCCCAGTAGCTGTTGGCGTAGTCCACCGCGATGCGCGAGGCGTATTCGGTGTTGAGGGCGGCGTACAGGCCGGATGCGTGATCGAAGCGCAGCTCGGCCTGGTAGGCGTGGCGCGGCAGGCCTGGCAGGCGGTTGCTGCCGAAACGCGCATCGTGGCGGTAACGGAAGTCGCTGAAGGTATACGCCTGGCGCAGCGACAGGCGGCCGGGCGCTGCCTGCCACAGCGTGCTGTCCAACCCGGCTTCGATGCCACGGTGTACGGTGGGGCTGGCGTTGTTCTCGGCGATGAACAGGTTCGGCACCGGCTGCAGCTCGACGCTCAGCAGTTCGTGGTTCACGTGCGCGTAGTAGCCGGTCAGTTCCCAGCGACCCAGCGCCGCGTCACCGCGCGCGCCCAGTTCCAGCGTGGTGGCGGTCTGGTTCTGCATCGGCACCGGCGCGCGCTGGCGGCCGGTGGACGGGCCATTGCCCGGCCCGAAGTACTGGTTGGAGCCCCAGATCATCGACCACGGATGCGGCGCCTCCACCGAGCGGCTGAGGTTGCCGAACCACTGGGTCTGCGTGCTGTGCTGCCAGGTGAAGCCCAGTCGCGGTGCGTAGTCCCAGTCGTGGTCGCGCAGGCGGCCGCCGCTGCTTGGCCAGGTCACCTGCACATCGCGGCGGGTGTTGATCAGCGCCAGCCCGGTCTGCATGCGCAGACGGTCGTTCAACGCCAGGGTGTTGCTGACGTGCAGCGTGCTGTCGGTGCCGTGGTGGCGGAAATCACGCGTTCGCGTGCCGGCGGCATAGCCGTTGCTGACAAAACGCAACGACTCGCGCACATCGGCGTCCAGATCGTGGGTGACGCGCAGACCGACCGTGGTTTCGCTGTCCAGGCCGAACAGCTGGTGGCGGCGGCGGTAGTCCAGCGTGGCGTTGAGGTTGGCGTAGTCCAGCTGCTGGCGATACAGGCTCTCGTTCAAGTCCATCGGGTACTTGTGGTAGACCAGCCCGGCCTGCAGCGAGGAATCCTCATCGATCTGCAACGTTGTGACGTTGCCGACCCAGGTGCTGCCCGGCTGCGGGCGGCGCGCATCGATGGCCAGGTTGGCCGCATTCGCGGCACGTGGGTCGTTGCGGATCTGATCGCGGGTCAGGCGACCGGGCGTTTCGTGATTGGTCTCGCGGTAGCGCACTAAGAAGCGTGTCTGCAGATCGGGCGTGATCTGCCAGCCGATGTTGGCCATCGCGCCCTTGCCGTCGCCGCGCGCATGGCGCTGATAACCATTGAACTCGGTATCGGCGTAGGCCAGGAAGTAATCGACATCACCATTGACGCCGCCCCAGCTGAGGCCACGCTTCTGGTAGCCACGGCTGCCGGCTTCGTAGTGCAGTTGCACGCCCGCCGAATCACGCCCGCTGCGGCTGACGTAATCGATGGCACCGCCCAGCGCCAACGCGCCGCGCTCGAAGCCGTTGGCGCCGCGCAGGACTTCCACACGCGACAGCCACAGCGGTTCCAGCAGCTCATAGGGCGTACCACCCGGGCCGGTCAGCGGCAGACCGTCGATCGACACAGCGATGCCCGAGGCGTGCGCACCCGGGCCCCGGTTGATGCCCGAGCCACGGATCGACACCTTGGTGCCTTCGTTGCCCGGCGACTGTGCGCTGATGCCCGGCTGGTAGGCCAGCACATCGGCACTGCTGGACAGTCGGCTGTCGGCCTTGGCGACGTCGATGACGTTGCTGGCGCCGGGTACGCGCTTCAGCGCCTCGCGCGCCTGCGCGCTGGCATCGGCAGCAGCGGTGACCTGCACGGCATCCAGAGTGGTGGCCTGCGGAGCGGCTGCGGCAGTGGAGGTAAGGCCAAGGGAAACGGCCAGGAACAACAGCGACGGGGTGGGACGGTACGACGAGAGCGACATGCGGGAATGCTGTAAACCACGAAAGTGGCGCGCAAGTTAACAGGTCGGGGGCGCCACGTCACCCATCGGCGGCGTATGGGCCATCCGCAGCATCCATGTAGAGCCGAGCCCATGCTCGGCTATCGCGCGCAGGGCGGGTTTCCTTCGCTCGAAGCGAAGAGCAGCCGAGCATGGGCTCGGCTCTACAGCAGGGTTCATGGCGAGGGCTTCGCCAGCACCTTGGCCTTTGCATACAGCCGATCAGCCGTTTCCTTCTCGCCCAGTGCCGCGTGGCATTCGGCCAGGCTGTCCCACGCGTTGGCCGAATCCGGATACAGCTCGGTATTCAGAGCGAACACCTTCAACGCATTGCCTGCACCGAGACTTTCGCGGACGGCGTAGCCATCGGCATTGATCGCACGCTCCAGTTCGCTGGCAGGAACCTTATTGCTGTCGCGCAGCCAGCCACGCATCAGCAGTGTCGCATCGGCGGAGTCATCCAGTGCGTATGCAATCAGTCGTTCGGACAGCAGCGCATGCGGGAATTCCTCAGGCGCGGCGACCGCCATGGTGCTTTCCACCAGCGTGCTGGACCAGACATTGCGGGCGCTGCCGTTGGTCAGGTACACGAACACCCAGTAACCGCTGGCCAGCGAGCCCTTGTAGGCCAGCCGCGCACGCACGCGGGTGCCGCCATCGTGGCCGACCTGGGTGTAGCCGTCGTTGCGGATGGTGTCCCAGCCGGTGGAGAAGAAATTGCTGCCGCCGCCGCTCAGTTTCTGCGGTTGCCAGAGTTTTTCCAGCGTGGACGTGCGTACCAGCTTGCCGGTCGCCAACGCCTGCAGGAAACGGTTCATGTCGCCCACGGTGGTCTGCAGGTCGGCGTGGCCCCAACCGTAGTCCGGCCAAGGGACTTCGTTTGCTGGCTGCAGCTGGCCTTCCTTGCCGATGTATGGCACCGCCGCGCGCTGCGCCGGCACGCTGGCTACGCCCCACGAGGTGCTGGCCATCTTCAATGGCTGCAGGATGCGTTCGCGTGCGATGGCCGGGTAGGGCTTGCGATAGTGCGCTTGCAGCAACGCCGTCAGCACCAGGTAGTTGGCCTGCGTGTACTGCACGCGGCTGCCGGTGGCGAACTGCATCGGCGCTGCAGCGGCGACTTTCAATGCAGCGGCAAGATCGGGCGCCACACCGCTGTAGCCCTTGCTCACCCAGCGGTTGTCCACCCGGTCGTAGTACTCGGCGATGCCGGAGCTATGGTTGAGGAAATCGCGCACGTGGATCGCCTGCCAGGCTGCGGGCAGGTCAGGCACGTAGCGGCCGGCGGGTGCATCCAGATCCACCTTCCCCTGGTCTACCAGCTGCATCACCAGCGAGCTGGTCAGCAGCTTGGCCATCGACTGCGCGGCGAAGATGGTATCGACGGTGGCGGGTGCATGGGCAGCGGGATCGCGTTCGCCGCTGGCGCCTTGGTAAAGCACCTTGCCGTTGTGTGCGACCAGCACTGCCTGGCCGGCGATACCGTAGCGCCCGCGGTTGCTCTGAAGTTGGGCGTCGAGCTGAGTAGAGAGAGCGGTGGGGACGTCACGTGCCGAGGCGGGAAGGGCGATGGCCAGGGCACAGAGCAATGCAGCTGCAAGGGTGCGGTACATCGCGGTGATCCGTCAGCGGTGATGGCGCATGTTGGTCACGGCGGAAGGCCGGGTCAAGGGCACCGATTCCCGCATCAGGGAGAGCCGGCCAACGGCCGGCACTACCCTGCGTTTCCGGTAGTGCCGGCCGCTGGCCGGCAACGCCGCGATCAGCCGAGAATCCCCGGCAGATCCAGTCCCTTTTCCTTCGCGCAGTCGATTGCGATCTCATAGCCCGCGTCAGCATGGCGCATCACGCCGGTGGCCGGGTCGTTCCACAGCACACGCCCAATACGCTTCGCAGCCGCTTCGGTGCCGTCGCAGACGATCACCATGCCGGCGTGCTGCGAGAAGCCCATGCCGACGCCGCCACCGTGGTGCAGCGACACCCAGGTCGCGCCGCTGGCGGTGTTGAGCAGGGCGTTCAGCAGCGGCCAGTCAGAGACCGCATCGGAGCCGTCGGCCATTGCCTCGGTCTCGCGGTTCGGCGACGCCACGCTGCCGCTGTCCAGGTGGTCACGGCCGATCACCACCGGCGCCTTCAGTTCGCCGTTGGCCACCATCTCGTTGAAGGCCAGGCCAAGTCGATCACGGTCACCCAGGCCGACCCAGCAGATGCGTGCCGGCAGGCCCTGGAACTTGATCTTCTCGGCGGCCATGTCCAGCCAGCGGTGCAGGTGCGGATTGTCCGGAATCAGTTCCTTCACCTTGGCGTCGGTCTTGGCGATGTCTTCCGGATCGCCGCTCAGTGCCGCCCAACGGAACGGGCCGATGCCACGGCAGAACAGCGGGCGGATGTAGGCCGGCACGAAACCGGGGAAGTCGAAGGCATTGGCCACGCCTTCCTCCAGCGCCATCTGCCGCAGGTTGTTGCCGTAGTCCACGGTCGGCACGCCCAGCGCGTGGAAGCCGAGCATGGCGCGGATGTGGTTGGCCATCGATGCGCGCGCAGCCTTCTCCACTTCCTTGGGGGCGGAAACGCGCTTCTCATCCCACTGCTCGACCGTCCAGCCCTGCGGCAGGTAGCCGTTCACCGGGTCGTGCGCGGAGGTCTGGTCGGTCAGCAGGTCCGGCTTCACGCCGCGCTTGAGCAGTTCGGCCAGCACGTCGGCCACATTTCCCAGCAATCCCACCGACTTCGGCGTGCCCGCCTTGCACGACTCGTCGATCAGGCGCAGTGCTTCGTCCAGGTTGTCGGTCCAGGTATCCAGGTAGCCGGTGCGCAGGCGCATGTCGATGCTGCTCTTGCGGCACTCGACGGCCAGGCAGGAGGCGCCGGCCATCACTGCAGCCAGCGGCTGTGCGCCACCCATGCCACCCAGGCCACCGGTGAACAGCCACTTGCCGGTCAGGTCGCCACCGAAGTGCTGGCGGCCCATTTCCACGAAGGTCTCGTAGGTGCCCTGCACGATGCCCTGCGCGCCGATGTAGATCCAGCTGCCGGCGGTCATCTGGCCGTACATGGCCAGGCCCTTCTTATCCAGTTCGTTGAAGTGGTCCCAGTTGGCCCAGCGCGGCACCAGGTTGGAATTGGCGATCAGCACGCGCGGCGCATCGGCGTGGGTGCGGAACACGCCCACCGGCTTGCCCGACTGCACCAGCAGGGTCTGGTCGTTGTCCAGGCGCTTGAGCGTTTCGACGATCGCATCAAAGCTCTCCCAGTCGCGCGCGGCGCGGCCGATGCCGCCGTACACCACCAGTTCCTGCGGGCGCTCGGCCACGTCCGGGTGCAGGTTGTTCATCAGCATGCGCAGCGGCGCTTCGGTCAGCCAGCTCTTGGCGTTGAGCGTGGTGCCGGTCGGCGCGGCGATGGTGCGGGACGGGTCGTTGCGGGTCATGCGGCGCTCCGGTTCGTTGCGAATTCAAGGCAGGCGTTGAGCACCTGCGCCAGGGTGTGGCGCAGCGGTGCAGCGTGGTCGGGGTCGAGCGGGGTGGGCCAGCTGTGTTCGTCCACCTGGTCCGGCAGGGGTTCGTGCATGTAGCCGCGGCAGGCCAGCTCCATCTGCAGGCTGTGCACGCCACCGGCGACGTTGCTGTAGTGGCGGGTGATCCAGCCGCCCTTGAAGCGGCCGTTGCGCACCTGGCTCATGCCGCTGATCTTCAGCAGGTTCTCCACCACATCGCTCAGCGCGTTGTCGCAGGAGGTGTCCGGAGCACCGGAGGGACCGGCGGTGCCGAGGTTGAACTGCGGCAGCTCGCCGTCGAACAGGTGCGGGATATGCGAGCGGATCGAATGCGCGTCGTACACCACCACGGTGCCGTGGCGTTCACGCAGGCGCGTGATCTGCGAAGCCAGCGCATCGTGGTAAGGCAGGAAATACGTGTCGCGGCGACGGGCGATTTCCGTTTCATCCGGCTCGCGGCCCGCGTGGTACAGCGGCTGGTTGTCGAAGGTGGTCAGCGGGCACAGGCCGGTGGTGTTCTGGCCTGGGTACAGCGACACACCGCTGGGATCACGATTGAGATCGATCACCGAACGTGAGATCGCCGAGCGCACCGTGGTCGCGCCCATGCCACGCACGAAGTCGTACAGTTCGTGCACCCACCAGTCGGCATCGCGGCGGGCCAGCCACGGCGAGTGGTAGTCGCCGATCAGGTCGTGCGGCAGCTCGCTGCCGGTATGCGGAAAGCTGACGATCAACGGGGCATCACCTTCGTGCACCGTCAGCCATTCAGGGCGGGCATTCATGCCTGGGGCTCCACGGTTGGCAACAGATCGGACAAGCCCTGCGCCAGCGCGCCGCTGCGCACCAGGTTGGTGGCGGTCACCATGTCAGGATGGAAGTAGCGGTCTTCTTCCAGCGTCGGTACCTGCGCACGCACGGTGGCGCGCACGGATTCCAGCGCGGCACTGGAGCGCAGCGGGGCGTGGAAGTCGCAACCCTGTGCGGCGGCCAGCAGCTCGATGCCGATCACGTTGGCCGCGTTCTCGGCCATCTGCATCAGGCGGCGTGCACCGTGCGCGGCCATCGACACGTGGTCTTCCTGGTTGGCCGAGGTCGGAATCGAGTCGACGCTGGCCGGATAGGCGCGCTGCTTGTTCTCCGAGACCAGCGCGGCAGCGGTAACCTGCGGGATCATGAAGCCGGAATTCAGGCCGGGGCGCGGGGTCAGGAACGCAGGCAGGCCCGACAGCGCCGGGTCGACCAGCATCGCCAGGCGGCGCTCGCTGATCGAGCCGATCTCGCATACCGCCATCGCCAGCATGTCGGCGGCGAAGGCCACCGGCTCGGCGTGGAAATTGCCACCGGACAGCGCTTCACCGGTCTCGGTGAATACCAGCGGATTGTCGGAGACGCCGTTGGCTTCGATTTCCAGCGTGGTCGCCGCCTGGCGCAGGATGTCCAGTGCCGCGCCCATTACCTGTGGCTGGCAGCGCAGGCAGTACGGGTCCTGCACGCGCACGTCGTTGTCGCGGTGCGATTCGCGGATACCCGAATCCTGCATCAGCGTGCGCAGGGTGGCGGCGGTGGCGATCTGCCCACGCTGGCCACGCAGCGCATGGATACGCGGATCGAACGGCGTATCCGAGCCCTTGGCCGCTTCCACAGACAGCGCGCCGGTGACCAGTGCGGCCTGGAACACGGTTTCGATTTCGAACAGGCCGGCCAGTGCGTACGCGGTGGAGAACTGGGTGCCGTTGAGCAGGGCCAGGCCTTCCTTCGCGCCCAGTTCCACCGGCTGCAGGCCGGCGCGTGCCAGTGCGTCCACGGCGGGCAGGCGTTCGTCTCCGATGAAGGCTTCGCCCACGCCCAGCATCACGCTGGCCAGGTGCGAGAGCGGCGCCAGATCGCCGGAGGCACCGACCGAGCCCTGTGCGGGCACTACCGGCAGCACGTCCTTGACCAGCATCGCTTCCAGCAACAGCAGGGTCTCCTCGCGCACGCCCGAAGCGCCCTGGGCCAGGCTCACCAGCTTCAGCGCCATCATCAGCCGCACCACGTTGGCCGGCATCGGCTCGCCCACGCCGGCGGCATGCGAGAGCACGATGTTCCGCTGCAGGGTGGCCAGGTCTTCGCGCTCGATGCGCACGCTGGCCAGCTTGCCGAAGCCGGTGTTGATGCCATACACCGGCGCGCCCTTGGCGACGATGGCAGCCACGGTCGCGGCACTGGCACGCACGGCCGGCAGCGCGGCCGGGTCCAGTGCAAGCGGTGCACCGCGATAGGCCTGCCGCCACTGGGCGAGGGTGACATGGCCGGGGCGAAGAACCAGGGTGTTGCTCATGTGTTGCTCCAGGAGGCAGGCAGGTCGGGCTGTCCGCGCACCACGCGCGCGTGCAGCGGGTTGAATCCAATGCGATAGACCAGGTCGGCGGGGGCGTCGATGTCCCAGATCGCCAGGTCGCAGTTCATGCCGATGGCGAGGCGACCGATGCGATCGCCACGGCCCAGTGCGCGCGCTGCTTCACGGGTGAAGCCGGCGATGCATTCGTCCACGGTCAGGCGGAACAGGGTGGCGCCCATGTTCATCGTCAGCAGCGGACTGGTCAGCGGAGAGGTGCCCGGGTTGCTGTCGGTGGCCAGCGCCAGCGGCACGCCGGCCGCACGCAGCGCGGCGATCGGCGGCAGGGTGGTGTCGCGGGTGAAGTAGAACGCGCCCGGCAGCAGTACGGCGACGGTACCGGCGGCGGCCATCGCGGCAATGCCGGCGTCGTCCAGGTGTTCGATATGGTCGGCCGACAGCGCACCGAAACCGGCCGCCAGTTCGGCGCCATGCTGGTTGCTCAGCTGTTCGGCATGGATCTTGATCGCCAGCCCATGCGCACGCGCAGCGTCGAATACCTGACGGGCCTGCGCCGGCGAGAACGCGATGTTCTCGCAGAAGATGTCCACGGCCTCGGCCAGGCCTTCTGCAGCGATGGCCGGAATCATCACCTCGCATACTTCATCGATGTATTCCTGCGCCTCGCGACCGGGCGGCACCGCGTGCGCACCGAGGAAGGTCGGCACCACGTTCACCCGGCATTCCTCGCCCAGCGCTCGTGCCACCTGCAACTGCTTGCGCTCGTCCTGCAGGGTCAGGCCGTAGCCGGACTTGATCTCGATGGTGGTTACGCCTTCGGCGCGCATCGCCAGCAGGCGCGGCCGGCTCTCGCGTGCCAACTGCTCTGGCGAGGCAGCACGGGTGGCGCGCACCGTAGAGACGATACCGCCACCAGCACGGGCGATCTCGGCATAGCTCACGCCCTGCAGGCGCTGCTCGAATTCGTTGGCGCGGTTGCCGGCGTAGACCAGGTGGGTGTGGCAATCGATCAGACCAGGCGAGATCCATCGGCCTTCGCCGTCGATGCGGGTGGTCGGCTGCAGATGGGCATCGCTGCCGGCGGGGCCGACGTGCACGATGCGGCCATCGGTGGCGGCCAGTACGGCATCGCGCAGGACACCCAGGCCCTCGCCATCGAGGGTCATCAGGTGGACGTTGGACCAGAGGGTATCGACGTGCATGGCATCCACAACGCGGCTGTGCTTATATGTCTATACAATATAGGCGTCCAATTCGGGTTGTCCAGCCATGTCCGATTCGCGTTCCGCGCACTCCTTCCATGCCGCCCACGCCCTGCTGGCCGACGGCTGGGCCGCCGACGTCCGCCTGCAGGTGCAGGACGGGCGCATCGCCGAGGTCACGCGTGGGCAGGCTGCGCAGCAAGGCGATACCCGCGTGGGCATCCTGGTGCCGGGCCTGCCGAACCTGCACAGCCACGCCTTCCAGCGCGGCATGGCCGGCCTGACCGAGATCGGTGGCGGCGACGGCGACAGTTTCTGGAGCTGGCGCGAACTGATGTACCGCTTCCTGGCCCATCTGCGCCCGGACGCAGTGCAGGCCATCGCCGCCCAGGCCTACATGGAAATGCTGGAAAGCGGCTTCACACGTGTCGGCGAATTCCACTACCTGCACCACGATGCCGATGGCCGCCCCTACGCCGATCGCGCCGAGATGAGCGCGCAGATTGCAGCTGCAGCCGCGCAGACCGGCATCGGCCTGACCCTGCTGCCGGTGTTCTATGCACACGCCGATTTCGGTGGGGCGCCGCCGAACCCGGCACAGCGCCGCCTCATCCATGACGTCGAAGGGTTCGCGCAGCTGCTCGATGGCGCCCGCACCGCGCTGGCCACGCTGCCCGATGCGGTGCTGGGCATCGCCCCGCACAGCCTGCGCGCGGTGACGGGCGAGGAGCTGAGCGCACTGCTGCCGCTGACCGATGGCCCGATACACATCCATATTGCCGAGCAGGTACGCGAGGTCGAGGCATGCCTGGCATGGAGTGGCCGGCGACCGGTGCAGTGGCTGTACGAGCATGCCCCAGTCGATGCGCGCTGGTGCCTGGTGCACGCCACCCACATCACCGACGACGAGCGCGCGCAAATGGTCGCCAGCAACGCCGTGGCCGGGCTGTGCCCGATCACCGAGGCCAACCTGGGCGACGGCCTGTTCCCGATGCAGGCCTTCGCGCGCGAGGGCGGGCGCTTCGGCGTGGGCTCCGATTCCAACGTGCTGATCGATGCCGCAGAAGAGTTGCGCCTGCTGGAATACGGCCAGCGCCTGACCCTGCGGGGTCGCAACGTGTTGGCCCCGGATGCCGGCCGCAGCACCGCGCGCTTCCTGTTTGAAGGGGCATTGCAGGGCGGTGCACAGGCGCTTGGCGTGGCTGCCGGCCTGCAGGTGGGTGCCAGCGCAGACATGGTTGAACTGGATGCCGCGCACCCCGCGTTGCAGGCGCGACACGGTGACGCATGGCTTGACAGCTGGGTGTTCGCCGCACGTAATGGCGCGCTGCGATCGGTCTGGCGCCATGGCCGCCAGTGCGTGGCCGAGGGCCGCCACCTGCAGCGCGAGGCCATCACCACCGCCTTCGCCGCTGCCCTGCGTGGCGTGCTGGGCTGATCGCCTCCCACCATCGAGACCCCACTACGTGAAGGCCAGCAAGTCCGCCACGCTCAACCAGCGCATCCGCAGCGACCTGGAAAGCCGCATCCTCAGCGGGGAGTGGGCGCCGGGCTTCCGTATTCCGTACGAGCACGAACTGATGGAGCAGTACGGGTGCTCGCGGATGACAGTGAACAAGGTGCTGACAGCGCTGGCCGAGAGCGGCATGATCGAGCGCCGCCGTCGCGCTGGCTCGTTCGTGGCGCGGCAGCCCCCGCACCTGGAGCAGGTGGCGCTGGAGATTCCCGATATCGCGATGGAAGTCGGCTCGCGCGGCCATCAGTACGCGTATCGTCTGCTGCAGCGCGACCTGCGCCTGGCCGATGCCGGCAATGCCGGTGAAGTCGAGCTGGCCGGCCAGGAAAACCTGCTGGCGATGCGCTGCCTGCATCTGGCCGACGGCCGCCCGCTGGCACTGGAACATCGCCTGATCAGCCCTGTGGGTGTGCCCGAGGTGCTGGACGTCGATTTCAACATCACCGCGCCGGGTAGCTGGCTGTTGCAGAACGTGTCGTGGACGCGCGCCCAGCACCGTATCAGCGCCTGGGGCGCGGACACCGCCACCGCCAAGCTGCTGGACGTGAAGCCCGGCACCGCCTGTCTGGTGATCGAGCGCCTTACCTGGCGCGGCGAACAGCCGATTACCCGTGTGCGCCAGGTGTTCCTCGGCGACGCCTGGGACCTGGTCGCGCGCTTCGCGCCTGGGGCGCGCTAGGGTCGACCCCGCTCGCGCATCTCGCAGCATTGGGCTGAACAGGCGCCATGTAGAGCCGAGCCCATGCTCGGCTGCTGTTCGCGCGATGCGATTTGAGTCGAGCATTGCTCGACTCTACAAGGGCATCCACGCATGGCGTTGATCTACGGACACCCCAATCAATACGTAGCGCACTGCCGCCAGCGTACGGGCTCATCCACGCCGGGGCGGGCGTTGAGCTGGATGCGCACGTTGCGCAGGGCGGGGTAGTGCAGCACTTCCTCGCAGACCCGCGGCCACACCGCGTCCAGCTCGCCGGTGCGGTTGATCGCCAGCGTCTGCCGGGTCAGCCAGACACCGCTGGCAATACCGGGCTTGCCGGCCAAGGCACGGGACAGATCGGCCTGGAAGCGCTCCAGCGTGGCGGCATCCGGGTTGGGGTTGCTGCGCGCGTCGGTTGAGGACGTGGCCGGTGCAGGCGCAGCGGCCGGTGGCCTGGTAGCGGGGGCCGGTTCGGGCGCCGCTTCAACCGCAGGCGCAACGGGCGCGGGGGCGACCGGCACCTCCGCAACGAGCGGGGCGTCCTGCACATGCAGGCCCTGCAGGCTCAGTCCCACCAGCAGGCCCAGCGTCACTGAACCCAATGCGGCAATGGCAATGCGACGCAGCGCCTCATGACGGGCACTGGCACGCACACGGGCTTCGATATCAACCGGCAGATAGGGCTGCAGCAGCGGCCACAGACGCGGGCCGTCCAGCACCTCGACCGCCTGCTTCTCGGCGGCGCTGCGGCCGTCGCGTTCCATCCGGCCTTCGGTCAGCAGCACACCGCCGCGGGCGCCGGCCAGGCGGGCCGCCGCACCCAGTTCGTTCACTGCGGCGGTGCCGATGCGATAGGCCAGGCCGTGCTTGCACGAGACCAGCCAACTGTTGGGGCCGTCGCTCAGCAGGAAATCACTGCTGGGTTCGCGTGACTCCTCGGTGGGGTCGTTCAGTTCTCGCAGGCCGCGCTGCTCGCGCAGCATGCGTTTGACCAGTACGGAGAACTCGCGCCAATGCATGCCGGCCAGGGCCTGCAGGCCCAGTTGCATCTCCTTTTGTCGCCGCTTGATCCACCACAGATAGACAACGGCCAGGGAACAGGTAAGCAGGGCCGACAGCAGGGCCAGGATCCAAGGGAGCATGCAGGAGGTGCGCGGAAGGGGCGAATGCGGAGAACGACAGTGTAAAGGTCGCACCGTGCCGCTGGGTCAGGAGGATCCTGACAGGAAGCGTGATGGAACGCGCAGATCGGCGTAGAGCGGGCATGAAAAACCCGCCAATCCTGAAGCCGTGAGGGGAGGGAACAAACGGCAGCCGAAGCGATTGGCGGGTTGCTCGCGATTGTCGATCAAATTTTATTGCATTGCAACAATTGCTGTCAGGGCACGCTGCCAGGGGATTGATGGCTGCCCGGCGCCGGTGCATCGATGTCTGAGGCGGCGCGGTTTTCCAGCTTGGCCAAGCGTGCCTGCAACGCGTCGATGCGGACCTCCAGCGCGGTCACTTCGTCGGCGGTGGGGACATGCAGGCGCTTGAGCACGCCCTGCACCTGGTCATCGAAGGCCTTCTCGACCTTGGTCCACGTGCCGGAGGCCTTTTCGCGGGCCTCGTCCAGCGACGATTCGACATTGTCACGCCAACCGGGAGGCTGTTCGCCATTGCGTTCACGGCGGCGGGCCTCCCAGGCTTCGCCTTCCTTGACCAGGCCATCGAAGAATCGGCCGCCTTCGGCCTGGGCGCGGCCCAGGGCACCCAGGCCGGCCAGCCATACCTGTTGTGCCGAGTCGCTCAACTTGCGCGAGAAGCGCTCAGCCTGGTCACCGAAAGAGGCGTCGTCGTCGCGGCGGTCGTCATTTTCGTAGCGGTTCATCGCACTTCCCGTGGGAGTTGGGCCTGACCCGAGAGTAGCGCGTGACGGCGTTGCACGGTCGTGACGGTCGCCGCCGGGGTTCAGCCCAGCTTTTCCTTCAGCACGCGCTGGATCTCGCCTTCGACCATGCCTTTCATCGCCGACAGCAGGAAGCCCAGCTTGGCGGTCACGCGCACGGCGCCCGGTTGCAGTTCGATCGCGCCGTCCACACCGCTGCCGGAAAAGTTCAGCACGTCGGCGGTCCAGGACGACTTCAGGCCGAAGCGCTCGGACAGTTTGGCGGCAACCTGTTCGATCGCAGCGCGCGCCTGTGCGTCGGGCAGGGCGTGGGCGTGGCGGACATCGATGGTGGACATGCAGGCTCCTGGCGCAAAGCGGGGATGATCAATGAGGGCGAGCATTGTGCGCATCGAGGGCCTTCGCGCCAAGCGCTCATCGTGGGTTCTTCTTCGGGGGCGACCAACCTGCTAGGCTGCGCCGCGTGCAGAACCTGCTTGTTCACTTCAGCCAACAACAACAGCCCGACCAGCCGCTGCGGCCCGGGGTGCAACGCATCGTGCGCCAGGCAAACGGCAGCGTGCGGCTGGGCGATGCCGGCAACGGTGCCCTGCTGCTGGCCCAGTTCTGCATGGACGATCGCGGCCTTTGGCTGCAGGTCGGCAACGGCATCCGCGGCATCCATGTGAACGGTCGCCCGGTGCGGCGCATGGCCCTGTTGCGTGCAGGCGATGCGGTGTACGTGGATGGCGTGGAAATGGTCCTGCAGGGCGAGGTCGAGAGCCTGCTGCAGGCGCCCGCGCCCAACAGCGATGGTGGTAACGACGAGCAGCAGCGCCTGCTGCGCGGCGTCGGCGGCCTGCATCACGGCCGCAGCTTCACGTTGTCGCGAACCCGCCTGGTCGGTCGCGGCGGTGACGCCGACATCGAGATCAATGAACCGGCCTTCGCCGAACAGCACGCCCGTGTGGAAGTGCATGGCGAGCGCGTGCTGCTGCGCGACCTGGGCAGCGCCGAGGGCACCCGGGTCAACGGTGTGGCCGTGCGCCACTGCTGGCTGCAGGCGGGCGACCAGGTAGTGTTCGATGGCCAGCATCGGTTCGTGCTGGAAGTGCCGCACGACCCGCGGCGGCGCCCGCTGCCGGACGAGGACGACTCCAGCCAGGACACCGAGCAGGCGCCGGTGTTGCCGGCCGCCCCGCGCAAGGTCCGGCGCTGGCCGTGGCTGCTGGTCAGTGCGCTGCTGCTGGCGGCGGTGCTCAGCCTGCTGCTCTGGTTCGGCGCGCGCTGATCCTGCATTAGCCGGGCATGGCCCGGCGCTATCGGGACGGTGCTCATCTCCCCGCTCCCGGCCCCCGCTCCTGGTAGGTGCCGACCTTGGTCGGCACGCTCTCTAGGTGGGCATCACGCCTGACGGCGTACGCCGACCAAGGTCGGCGACTACCAAAGCGCCAACCGACCTTGGCGTGGTACCAGAGCATCGGCCGCTCCTGCGCCTGCAAATGGATTCCAATGAAACCAAATTTCCCTTGTCGCACAAGGCCGCAAGGCTGGTGCACTGCGGCATACTAGGGGTCTTGCCCCACAGGTGTGACATGACGCGCGCGTTCAACTTCAGTGCCGGCCCTGCAACCTTGCCGGAATCGGTCCTGCGCCAGGCGCAGGCGGAAATGCTGGACTGGCACGGTAGCGGTGCCTCCATCGTCGAAATGAGCCATCGCGGCGCGGAATTCATGTCCGTGGCCGCCGAAGCCGAGGCCGACCTGCGGCGCCTGCTCGACATCCCCGAAGACTATGCGGTGCTGTTCCTGTCCGGTGGTGCCACCACCCAGCAGGCGCTGATCCCGCTCAACTTCGCCGCCCCCGGCCAGCGGGCCGACTATGTGGTCAGTGGCCACTGGGGCAAGACCGCAGTCAAGCAGGCCGGCGTCTATGTCGACGTCAATGTTGCCGCCAGCAGCGAGGCCAACGGCTACCGCACGCTGCCGCCGCGCGCCGACTGGCAGCTCTCGCCTGATGCCGCTTACGTGCACCTCACCGCCAACGAGACCATCCACGGCGTCGAGTTCCGTGACGTGCCTGATACCGGCGACGTGCCGCTGGTGGCCGACTTCAGCTCGTCCATCGCCAGTGAGCCGTTGGACGTGCGCCGCTATGGCGTGATCTACGCTGGAGCGCAGAAGAACCTCGGCCCGGTCGGCATCGCGGTGATGATCATCCGCCGCGATCTGCTGGAGCGCAGCGGCCAGCCGCGGGCGGACATCTTCGATTACCGCTCACACGTCGCTCGCGACTCGATGCTCAACACCCCTCCCACCTGGAACTGGTACCTGGCCGGCCTGGTGTTCAAGTGGATGCTGGCCGAAGGTGGCGTGGCCGAGTTCGCCAAGCGCAACGCCGCCAAGGCCGCGCTGGTGTACGGCGCCATCGACGGTTCCGGTGGCTTCTACCGCAACGAGGTCGCGCATGCGGCACGTTCGCGGATGAACATCCCGTTCTTCCTGCCCGATGCCGAGCTCGATGCCCGCTTCGTTGCCGAAGCCAAGGCCGCTGGCCTGCTGGCGCTGAAGGGACACAAGGTGGTCGGGGGCATCCGCGCCTCGCTGTACAACGCCATGCCGCTGGCCGGGGCCGAGGCGCTGGTCGCCTTCATGGCCGATTTCCAGCAGCGTCACGGCTGAGCAATGAACGGCGCGCACCGTTGGGTGCGGGCCCCGTAACAAGGAACTCCGATGGCAAGCAGCAAATCCAGCAAGAAGGCGCCGAAGAAGGCCGAACCGGCCAAGGACAGCGCGTCCACCAAGGCGAAGAGCAAGGCCAAGGCCGCCTCGAATCCGGCGCCCACCCTGGCGCCGCTGGCGCTGGCCGATGTGCGCTCGAAGATCGACCAGATCGACCGCGACATCCAGAACCTGATCGCCGAGCGCGCACGCTTTGCCCATCAGGTCGGCAAGGCCAAGGGCAAGCTCGCCGCCGCCGTCGACTACTACCGGCCCGAGCGCGAAGCGCAGGTGCTGCGCATGGTGGTGGACCGCAACGAAGGCCCGCTCAGCGATGAGCTGCTGGTGCACGTCTACCGCGAAATCATGTCGGCGTGCCTGGCCCAGCAGGAGCCGCTGAAGATCGGCTACCTCGGCCCGGAAGGCACCTTCAGCCAGCAGGCCGTGCTCAAGCACTTCGGCCGCTCGGCGCTGGGCCTGCCGATGGCCAGCATCGAAGAAGTGTTCCAGGAAGTGGAAGCGGGCAGCGCCGATTTCGGCGTGGTGCCGGTGGAGAATTCCGGGCAGGGCACCATCCAGATCACCCTGGACATGTTCCTGACCTCCAACCTGAAGATCTGTGGCGAAGTGGAACTGCGCGTGCAGCAGTACCTGATGTCGCGCAGCGGCCGCATCGAGGACATCGAGCGCATCTACGCGCACCCGCAGTCGTTCATGCAGACCTCGGCCTGGCTGCGCGCCAACCTGCCGAAGGCCGAGAAGATTCCGGTCTCGAGCAATGCAGAAGGTGCGCGTCGTGCGCGCAATGCCGACGACGCGGCGGCCATCGGTGGCGAGAGCGCCGGCCACGTATATGGCCTGAAGAAGGTGGTCACCAAGCCGATCCAGAACGATGCCGACAACACCACCCGCTTCCTGGTAGTGGGCCGCAACATCTTCCCGACCTCCGGCCACGACCGCACCTCGGTACTGGTGTTCATCCATGACAAGCCTGGTGCGCTGTTCGATGTGCTCAGCCCCTTCGCCCGCCACGGCATCAGCATGAACCGCATCGAGTCGCGCCCGTCGCACCACGGCAAGTGGGAATACGGCTTCTTCATCGACCTGGCCGGCCACATCGACGACGCGCCGATGCAGGCCGCTCTGGCCGAACTGGAAGCGCACTCGGCGCAGATCAAGGTACTCGGCTCCTATCCGGTGGCCGTGCCCTGATTGCTGCTGCGGTGGCTGCGGCTGCCGCTCCCTGATGCATCGCCGGTGCTGCCGGCGTTTACGGAACGATCGAACGATGAGCAACGCGCAACACTGGATTGCCCGCAAGGGCCAGCCGCTGCAGGGCAGCCTGACCATTCCCGGCGACAAGTCGGTCTCGCACCGCTCGGTGATGTTCGCCGCGCTTGCCGATGGCACCTCGCATATCGAAGGCTTCCTGGAAGGCGAAGACACCCGTGCCACTGCGCGCATCTTCAGCCAGCTGGGCGTGCGCATCGAGACCCCAAGCCCGTCGCAGCGCATCGTGCACGGCGTCGGTATCGACGGCCTGAAAGCACCGGATGCACCGCTGGACTGCGGCAACGCCGGTACCGGCATGCGCCTGCTGGCCGGCCTGCTGGCGGGCCAGCCATTTGACTGCACGCTGATCGGTGATGAATCGCTGTCCGGACGCCCGATGCGCCGCGTCACCGGCCCGCTGTCGCAGATGGGCGCGAAGATCGACACCCAGGATGACGGCACGCCGCCGCTGCACGTGCATGGCGGGCAATCGCTGCACGGCATCGACTTCGCCTCGCCGGTGGCCAGCGCGCAGATCAAGTCGGCGGTGCTGCTGGCCGGCCTGTATGCGCAGGGCGAAACCAGCGTGGTGGAACCGCACCCGACCCGCGACTACACCGAGCGCATGCTCTCTGCATTCGGGGTGGAGATCGAATTCTCGCCAGGCAAGGCCCGCCTGCGTGGCGGCCAGCGCCTGCGTGCCACCGACATCGTGGTGCCCGCCGATTTCTCCTCGGCCGCGTTCTATCTGGTGGCTGCCAGCATCATTCCCGGCTCCGAACTGCGCCTGAAGCAGGTCGGCCTGAATCCGCGTCGCACCGGTTTGCTGCACGCGCTGCGCCTGATGGGTGCGGACATCACCGAAGAGAACCCGGCCGAGCAGGGCGGTGAACCGGTGGCGGACCTGGTGGTGCGCTACGCGCCGCTGAAGGGCGCGCGCATTCCGGAGGAATTGGTGCCGGACATGATCGACGAGTTCCCGGCGCTGTTCGTGGCCGCTGCGGCCGCCGAAGGGCAGACCGTGGTGAGTGGTGCCGCCGAACTGCGAGTGAAGGAATCCGATCGTCTTGCCGCGATGGCGACCGGCCTGCGTGCGCTGGGCATGCAGGTGGACGAAACCGAAGATGGCGCAACCCTGCACGGCGGGGTGCGCCTGGGTAGTGGCACCATCGAAAGCCACGGCGACCATCGCATCGCCATGGCGTTTGCCATTGCCGGCCAGATCAGTGACGGCGAAGTGCGCATCAACGACATCGCCAACGTCGCCACCTCCTTCCCGGATTTCGACGGACTGGCGCGCGGGGCCGGGTTCAATCTAGGCTGAGCGGTACCGAATCCGCCGGGCCATGCCCGGCGGATTGCGCGCCCCGGTAGCTGCCGACCTTGGTCGGCACGCTTCCATCACCCGGTGGGTGCCAACCCTGGTTGGCACGCTCACATCGCCCGGTAGGTGCCAACCTTGGTTGGCAGACGTCTCCGCATAAAAGGACGGAGGCCGAAGCCTCCGTCGAAACATCACGAACCCCTCGTCCGCGATCAACGCTGCTCGGTACGGAAATCCACCGGAACCCGCACCACGCTTGCTACGGCACGGCCTTCATGCATTGCCGGCTGGAACTTCCAGTTCTGCACGGTGTTGAGCACCGCACGATCCAGGTCACGGCTGCGCTCGCCGCTGCGCGAGACGATCGCAGCGTTGGCGACATTGCCGCGGGTATCGACATTCAGGCTTGCGATCACGCTGCCCTGCACGCCACTGCGCAGTGCGGCAGCGGGGTAGGTAGGCATGCGATTGCTGGCCAGCGGGCGTGCTTCACGATTACGCACCACTGGCGCAGCCTTGCGCTGGCTTGAGGCCGGGGCGGCCTGGCGCGTTGCAGGTGCCGCTGCATCGATCGCCGCAGCCTGCTCAGGGGCCGGCAAAATGCGCTCACCGACCGGTGCCGGCGCCACATCTTCCTGGTTGGAGTAACGCAACCAGAGCAGGGCGGCAGCAAACATCGCCACGATCAGCGCAATCCACATCCAGGGCGAGGTGGGCGTGTGCTGTGCGCTGGAATCCTGCGGCAGATGCGGCGAGTGGAGGTTCTCGTGGGTGGTGGCAGTCATCGCAAACTCCTTCCGTCACTTGGCGACGTGGGAAGTGTTGCCCGAGCCACGGACGAGGAGTGTCAGCGTTGCGTCAACGCCACCGGCAGGGTTCAGTTTGCCTGCCGGAAAGCGTTCAGTTACTGCGTCTTGAAGTCGAACGGCACCTCAATGCTGCCCGGTACGGCCTGGCCGTTGCTCTGTGCCGGAGTGAAGCGCCAGCGCCGCACGGCGTCGGTGGCGGCACGGTCGAGCTCGCGTGAGCCGCTGCGCTGGATCAGCGTGGTGTTGTTCGGGTAGCCGGTGGCATCCACGTCCACGCGCACCACCACGGTACCTGTCTCGCCGGCACGCAGGGCGGCGGCAGGGTAGGAGGGAGGCGGCGACTGGCCGGCAATCGGCATCGGCTGGCTGTTGCCGGTCGCGGCCGGCGCCGCGCCCGGGGCGGCCGGGGCCGGCTCGGCGATCGGGGCGGGCGGCGGCGGAGCGGTTTCGACCAGCTTCGGCGCTTCTTCCTCCACCGGTGCCGGCTTGGCGTCAGGCATGTCGCTGGAACCGGCCGCAGCGGCCAGCGGTTCCGGCAGGGGCTCGACCTGGGCGGTTTCCTGCGGGGTCTGCGCGGCCGGGTCGGCGCGGAAGAACTCCTTGTCACGACCGGTCAACCAGACCAGCACGAACAGCAGCACACCCACACCGAAGGCGATGCCGGCGATCTTCAGGGCGTTGCGCGGGATATGCACAGTGAACGACTTGGCGGGCGACGAGCGAGGTGCAGACATGGACCAGACCAGTACGGAATGGCTCGATTCTGCCACGGCGGGAATGAACCGGGCGGCAGAAATCCGTATAACAGGCGATAATCCCGTTCCTGATACCCACCACGACACCTGCCATGCTTGATCCAGCCCTGCTCCGCCACCAGCCCGCCGACCTCGCCGAACGCCTGCGCACCAGCCGCGGCTTCGAGCTCGACGTGTCTGCCCTGGAGTCTCTGGAGGCAGATCGCAAGCGCATCCAGGTGCGGACCCAGGAGCTGCAGAGCCTGCGTAACAGCCGTTCCAAGGCCATCGGCCAGGCCAAGGCCAAGGGCGAGGATGTCTCGGCCATCATGGCTGAAGTCGCCGCGTTCGCCGACGAGCTGAAGGCTTCGGAAGTGGCGCTGGACGAGCTGCGCGAGAAGATCGACGCCATCTCGATGGGTATCCCGAACCTTCCGGCTGATGACGTGCCGGCCGGTGCCGATGAAAGCGAGAACGTCGAGCAGTCGCGCTGGGGCACCCCGCGCCAGTTCGACTTCAAGGTGCTGGACCACGTTGAGCTGGGCGCACGCAACGGTTGGCTGGACGGCGAAACCGCGGCCAAGCTGTCCGGTTCGCGCTTCACCGTGCTGCGCGGCCCGATCGCGCGCCTGCACCGTGCCCTGGCCCAGTTCATGGTCGACCTGCACACCGGTGAGCACGGCTACGAGGAAACCAACGTGCCGCTGCTGGTCAACGCCGATTCGCTGCGCGGCACCAGCCAGCTGCCGAAGTTCGAGGACGATCTGTTCAAGACCGCCGTGGGCGACTCTACGCGCTACCTGATCCCGACCTCGGAAGTACCGCTGACCAACATCGTGCGCGACGAGATCGTCGATGCCGAACGCCTGCCGCTGCGCATGACCGCCCACTCGATGTGCTTCCGTGCCGAGGCTGGCAGCGGTGGTCGCGACGTGCGCGGCATGATCCGCCAGCACCAGTTCGAGAAGGTCGAGCTGGTTTCGATCAGCCGCCCGGAAGACAGCGACGCCGAACACCAGCGCATGACCCGCTGCGCCGAAGTGGTGCTGGAGAAACTGGGCCTGCCGTACCGCAAGGTGCTGCTGTGCACCGGCGACATGGGCTTCTCGGCCATCAAGACCTACGATCTGGAGGTCTGGCTGCCGTCGCAGGAGACCTACCGCGAGATCTCCTCGTGCTCGAACTGTGGTGACTTCCAGGCCCGCCGCATGCAGGCCCGCTGGCGCAACCCCGCCACGGGCAAGCCGGAACTGGCGCACACGCTGAACGGCTCGGGCGTGGCCGTGGGCCGCGCGATGATCGCGGTGATGGAGAATTACCAGAACGCCGACGGCAGCATCACCGTGCCGGAGGCCCTGCGCCCGTACATGGGTGGCCTGGAAACCATCGGCTGATTCCCTGATCGGGTGGGTGCCATGCTTGCATGGCACCGTATCCACGCATGGCGTGGATCTACAATGCGGGCTACATCCTCGCCATGCGTGGATGAACCACCGCGATCACTCCACGGCGCGCACCTTCTCCAACGGCACCCATCCGGGTTCGCCCGTCTCCGGCACGCACCACGCCCAGCC
>JAAIGE0101095106.1_pt1 | contig 79475 bp, 68 predicted proteins | sample 6487951 | NCBI WGS metagenome assembly JAAIGE01 (sample SAMN13974128, study PRJNA590717) | phyllosphere metagenome | biome: tomato field; feature: multiple bacterial spot infested tomato fields; material: tomato leaves; isolation source: leaves from tomato fields | host: Solanum lycopersicum ...
GCGCAGCCGCCGTCTTCACAATGAAAAAAGCCCGACTCCAAAGAGCCGGGCTTTTTGCTTTGAGACCGGAAAAGTCTCAGGGCTTGTTGCCTGTGGGGAACGGCCATGCGGCTTGGGGAGCCAGGCGGGTTTGCGCGATGGGCGCGGGTGCGGCAGCGGGAGCTGCAGGCGCGGCAGCGGCGGGAGCTGCTGCGGCCTTCTTGGGGGCAGCGGCCTTCTTCGGGGCTGCAGCCTTCTTGGCGGGAGCGGCAGGAGCTGCTGCGGCCTTGGCGGGCGCTGCGGCAGGCTTGGCAGCTGCAGCGGGCTTCTTGGCAGCAGCAGGAGCGGCAGCCTTCTTGGCGGGAGCAGCGGCCTTCTTCGCGGCAGGTGCAGCAGCCTTTGTGGCAGCGGGAGCAGCGGCCTTCTTGGCAGCAGGAGCAGCAGCCTTCTTGGCAGGAGCAGCGGCCTTCTTTGCGGCAGGTGCAGCAGCCTTCTTGGCGGGAGCAGCAGCCTTCTTTGCAGCAGGAGCAGCAGCCTTCTTGGCGGGAGCGGCAGCCTTCTTTGCAGCAGGAGCAGCAGCCTTCTTGGCAGGAGCGGCGGCCTTCTTTGCAGCAGGAGCAGCAGCCTTCTTGGCGGGAGCGGCAGCCTTCTTCGCAGCAGGAGCAGCAGCCTTCTTGGCAGGAGCGGCAGCCTTCTTCGCAGCAGGAGCAGCAGCCTTCTTGGCAGGAGCGGCAGCCTTCTTCGCAGCAGGAGCAGCAGCCTTCTTGGCGGGAGCGGCAGCCTTCTTCGCAGCAGGAGCAGCAGCCTTCTTGGCAGGAGCGGCAGCCTTCTTCGCAGCAGGAGCAGCAGCCTTCTTGGCAGGAGCGGCAGCCTTCTTTGCAGCAGGTGCAGCGGCCTTCTTGGCAGCAGGAGCTGCAGCCTTCTTCACAGCAGGTGCGGCAGCCTTCTTGACGGGTGCTGCCTTGGCAGTGGCCGTGGTTTTCTTCACGGTTTCAGCCTTGGGAGCAGCCGCCTTTTTGGCAGTGGTCTTCTTGTCGGTGGGGGCCTTGGTGGAGGCCGTCTTCTTCGCAGTTGCCATCATCTTCTCCTTCGTTGATTTGCACAAAACACTTCGGGGTACGGGGCTCCGAAGCGATCCAAAGCGATGTGGAGTGACGCATCGCAATGAACACGGAGACGCCCCACGCCGCAACACCATCGGTATTGCAAAAGCGTGAAGCGCGTCATGGTTCGCATTGTGCCTGCAGAGAAGCGATTAATCCCAGGAAAGTGCGCCTCCGGTTTGATACTCGATGACGCGTGTCTCAAAGAAGTTACGTTCCTTCTTCAAATCGATCATCTCGCTCATCCAGGGGAACGGGTTTTCCTCGTTGGGGAACAGGGCCTCAAGGCCGATCTGCGTGGCGCGGCGGTTGGCGATGTAGCGCAGGTAGCCCTTGAACATCGATGCGTTCATTCCGAGCACGCCGCGCGGCATGGTGTCCTCTGCGTAGCGGTATTCCAGCTCGACGGCCTTGACGAAAAGCGCCGTGATTTCTTCCTTGAATTCGGGTGTCCACAGCTGTGGATTTTCGAGCTTGAGCTGGTTGATCAGGTCGATGCCGAAGTTGCAGTGCATGGACTCGTCGCGCAGGATGTATTGGTACTGCTCGGCGGCGCCGGTCATCTTGTTTTGGCGGCCCAGCGCAAGGATCTGCGTGAAGCCCACGTAGAAGAACAGGCCCTCCATCAGGCAGGCGAAAACGATCAGCGACTTGAGCAGGGTCTGGTCGGTTTCGAAGGTGCCGGTCTTGAAGGCGGGGTCCATGATCGCTTCGATGAAGGGGATCAGGAATTCGTCCTTGTCGCGGATGGAGGGGACTTCGAGATAGGCGTTGAAGATCTCGCCCTCATCCAGGCCCAGCGACTCCACGATGTACTGGTAGGCGTGGGTGTGGATGGCTTCCTCGAAGGCCTGGCGCAGCAGGAACTGGCGGCACTCGGGCGCCGTGATGTGGCGGTAGGTGCCCAGCACGATGTTGTTGGCGGCCAGCGAATCGGCCGTCACGAAGAAGCCCAGGTTGCGCTTGATGATGCGGCGCTCGTCCTCGGTCAGGCCGTTGGGGTCCTTCCACAGGGCGATGTCGCGGTTCATGTTCACTTCCTGCGGCATCCAGTGGTTGGCGCAGGTGGCCAGGTACTTTTCCCAGGCCCACTTGTACTTGAACGGCACCAGCTGATTGACGTCGGTCTTGGCATTGATGATGCGCTTGTCGGCGGCATTCACGCGCTTGTGTGTGGTGCTCGGCGCGGCCTCCGCGCCGCTGGGCGTGTTCGAGAGGGTGGCGTCGTCGTCAAAGGTCAGCATTGCAATTTTCTCCGGCATGCCCTGGGGCATATGTTCAGTTCATTCGGTGCGAAAGAGTCCTCTCTTTCTGCTCCGGTCAATGTAGGACCATGGGTGGCCTGGCGTGTTGAGCAGGCCCAAGGTCCATGGCGAAGATCCTGCGCATGGCGCTGGCTGGCGGGCAGGGCGCGGGGCCTGCGCCGTGGCGAGGCCCCGCGCTGCGCGGCTTACTGGCAGGCTTCGCAGCCGGGATCGTCGATGGCGCAGAACTTGATGTCCGTCGCCGGTGCCTGAGCGCGTGCGGCGGCTGCCGCGGCTTCCAGGGCGCTGGAGGTGTTCACGGCGGCAGGCTGTGCGGCGGCGGCCGAGGGCACGGCGTTGAGCACGCGGCTTTGCACCGTGGACTTCTCGATGTTGGTGGCGCTGGTGGTGCGCAGGTAGTAGGTGGTCTTCAGACCGCGCAGCCAGGCCAGCTTGTAGGTGTCGTCCAGCTTCTTGCCCGATGCGCCGGCCATGTAGATGTTCAGGCTCTGGGCCTGGTCGATCCACTTCTGGCGGCGCGCAGCGGCCTCGACCAGCCAGGTGGGCTCGACCTCGAAGGCGGTGGCGTACAGGCTCTTGACGTCCTGGGGCACGCGGTCGATGGGGCGCAGCGAGCCGTCGAAGTGCTTGAGGTCCATGACCATCACGTCGTCCCACAGGCCCAGGCGCTTCAGGTCACGCACCAGGTACTGGTTGATGACGGTGAACTCGCCGGACAGGTTGGACTTGACCGACAGGTTGCCGAACGAGGGCTCGATGGATGCATCGACGCCGACGATGTTGGAGATGGTCGCCGTGGGCGCGATGGCCACGCAGTTGGAGTTGCGCATGCCGTGCTGGCCGATCTTGGCGCGCAGGGCATCCCAGTCCAGGCGCGAGGAGCGGTCCACTTCCACATAGCCGCCGCGTGCCTTCTCCAGCAGGTTCAGCGTGTCCAGCGGCAGGATGCCCTGGTCCCACAGCGAGCCCTTGTAGCTGGAGTACTGGCCGCGTTCCTTGGCCAGCTCGGTGGAGGCCCAGTAGGCGTAGTAGCAGATGGCTTCCATCGACTGGTCGGCGAACTCGACGGCCGCGTCGCTGGCGTAGGCGATGCGCATTTCATAGAGCGCATCCTGGAAGCCCATCAGGCCCAGGCCCACGGGGCGGTGGCGCAGGTTGGAGTCCTTGGCCTTTTGCACGGCGTAGTAGTTGATGTCGATCACGTTGTCCAGCATGCGCATGGCCGTGGTGATGGTCTTGCGCAGCTTGCCGTGGTCGATGGCGCCATCGACGATGTGGCGCGCCAGGTTGACCGAGCCCAGGTTGCAGACGGCGGTCTCGGTGTCGCTGGTGTTCAGCGTGATCTCGGTGCACAGGTTGGACGAGTGCACCACGCCGGCGTGCTGCTGGGGCGAGCGCACGTTGCAGGGGTCCTTGAAGGTGACCCAGGGGTGGCCGGTCTCGAACAGCATGGACAGCATCTTGCGCCACAGGTCCATGGCCGGGATGCGCTTGAACAGCTTGAGTTCGCCGTTGTCGGCCTTGGTTTCGTAGGCCTTGTAGGCGTGCTCGAAGGCGGCGCCGAAGAGGTCGTGCAGGTCGCCGACATCGGAGGGCGAGAACAGGGTCCAGTGGCCCTTTTCCATGACGCGCTTCATGAACAGGTCGGGAATCCAGTTCGCCGTGTTCATGTCGTGCGTGCGGCGGCGGTCGTCGCCGGTGTTCTTGCGCAGTTCGAGGAATTCCTCGATGTCCAGGTGCCAGGTCTCCAGGTAGGTGCAGACGGCGCCCTTGCGCTTGCCGCCCTGGTTCACGGCCACGGCCGTGTCGTTGACCACCTTGAGGAAGGGCACCACGCCCTGCGACTCGCCGTTCGTGCCCTTGATGCGCGAACCCAGGGCGCGCACGCGCGTCCAGTCGTTGCCCAGTCCGCCGGCGAACTTGGACAGCAGGGCGTTTTCCTTGATGGACTCATAGATGCCGTCCAGATCGTCGGGCACCGTGGTCAGGTAGCAGGAAGACAGCTGCGAGCGCAGCGTGCCGCTGTTGAACAGCGTGGGCGTGCTGCTCATGAAGTCGAAGGACGACAGCAGCTCGTAGAACTCGATGGCGCGTGCATTGCGGTCCTCTTCCTGCAGCGCCAGGCCCATGGCCACGCGCATGAAGAAGGACTGGGGCAGCTCGATGCGCGTCTTGCGCACGTGCAGGAAGTAGCGGTCGTACAGGGTCTGCAGGCCCAGGTAGTCGAACTGCTCGTCGCGCTCGGCCTTGATGGCGGCAGCCAGGCGGGGCAGGTCGTAGTTCAGCAGCTCGGGGTTGAGCAGCTCGTTGTCCACGCCCTTGCGGATGAAGCCGGGGAAGTACTCTGCGTAGGCCGCCTGGATGTCGGCCGGGTGCACGTCACGGCCCATGACCTCGCGCACGATCGTGTGCAGCAGCAGGCGGGCGGTGACGTAGGTGTAGTCGGGGTCTTTCTCGATCAGCGTGCGAGCGGCCAGGATGGAGGCCTTGAAGACTTCTTCGATCGGCACGCCGTCGTACAGGTTGCGCAGCGTCTCGGCGACGATGGGTGCGGCCTGGATATCGGCGTTGAGGTTGCGGCACGACGCCTCGATCAGCGCCAGCAGGCGGGCCTGGTCCAGCGGCACGCGCTGGCCGTTGTCGGTCACATGCAGCACGGGCGCCGGTGCGGCGGCGGCAACCGCTGCGGCCTCGGCGGCCTTCTTTTGCTCGGCACGTTCCTGGTTGCGGCGGTCGCGGTACAGCACGTAGGCGCGTGCCACGTCGTGGTGGCCGCCGCGCATCAGGCCCAGTTCGACCTGGTCCTGCACATCTTCAATATGGAAGGTGCCGCCGCCCGGACGCGAGCGCAGCAGTGCGCGAACCACGGCCTGGGTCAGCTCGTCCACGGTCTCGCGCACGCTGGCGGAGGCCGCGCCCTGGGCGCCGCGCACGGCCAGGAAGGCCTTGGTCAGCGCGACGGCGATCTTTTGCGGCGTGAAGGGCACCACATCGCCGCTGCGGCGGATGATCTGGTAGCCGTCCTGCACGGACAGGTGATGGGCGGAGGAAGGATTGGCAGCATCACCGTGCGCAGCGGGAGCCAAAGAATTCAGTGCTTCTTGCATGAGTTTCCTCAACGGGTGTTTGTGGATAGAACGGACGCGGACCTGCACTTGGGGCAGGCTTGCTGGGAGATGGAATCGGGGTCGGATGTACACACCGTTTTCACAGGGTGTGCACAGCTTGTGAACACTAGATATGGTGTCCAGCGTGCTTCTGGGCACTACCTGTAGTGTATCGCCGTCTCATGTACACGGGGTACTCACGGCCGGAAAACCGCTGTTTGCGCTGCGCCAAACGGGTGCGCAACCTACAAGCCAATAGCAGCAAAGGCCCGCTGCGCCGTGGCTTGCGGGCGATGGTCCGCCGCAAGCCGCTGCAGCCTTGGCCCTGCGCCGGTCGGACCGCTGAAAGCCCCATGGACAGTGGGGCTGCGACACATGCGTGAATTTGTAAAAAATGATCAGGCAGCCGGTGCATGCGCCTGGCGCGCCACATCGGTTGCTTTCTGGATTGACACAGCCTTTGTCCTCTGCCTGTGGACAAGCGGGATTTTGCGCAAGACCTGGCGGTGCCTGCGATGAGGGTGTGCGCTTACGTGGAGGGCTGGCCCGCGCCCGGCGGCAGCTGCCAGTTCGCCGTGGCAGGGTGATGGGCCAGCAGCCCGCGCAGCCGGTGCCAGTCGAAGCCAGCGCCCGGATCGCATTTGCGGCCCGGCGCGATGTGCTCATGGCCTGCGAGATGGGCCACGGGGTAGTGCGCCGCGATGGCGTTGCACAGGGCATCGAGCGCCGCGTACTGGGCCGGCTCGAACCGCAGGCCCTCCAGGCCTTCGAGCTCTATGCCGATGGAGTCGTCGTTGCAGCGGTCGCGGCCCCGCCAGCAGGAAGCGCCTGCATGCCAGGCGCGCGCATCGCAGTCCACAAACTGCCAGACCTCGCCCTGGCGCGTGATGAAGAAATGCGCCGATACCTCCAGGCCGCGTATGCCTTGGTAGTAAGGATGGGCGTCCCAGTCGAGCTGGTTGGTGAACAGTTGCTGGACCGCACCCGTGCCGTACTCGCCGGGGGGCAGGCTGATGGAGTGCACGACGACCAGATCGACCAGCGCCTGGGCCGGGCGTTCGCCAAAGTTGGGCGAGGGCAGGTGGCGGGCCTGCTGCAGCCAGCCGCCTTGCCAGGTCCAGGCCGGGGCCTGGGTGGCTTGCACCTGTGGATCAGGACTCGCCATGGCCGCCTCCGTCCGCCTCGGCGCTGGCATCGCCGGGCAGGGCGATGTTCAGCCGGTCGATGCGATAGCGGATCTGGCGCAGGCTCAGGCCCAGGCGCGCGGCCGTGGCCGTGCGGTTGAAGCCGTTTTCCTGTAGCGCCTGCACCAGGATGCTGCGCTCGCGCTCGTCCAGCCAGGCCTGCAGGTCTCGGGGCAGGTCGGCATCGGCTGGCTCTGGCGATAGCGGGCCGCCTTGCGGCAGGGGGCGCGAAGGCGAGAGCGGAGGAGAGGGCGAGGCGGATGCAGGCGGTGCGGGCGGGGCTGGTGGCGTGCCGCAGGGCAGCTGCATCTCGGGATCTATGCGCAGCGGCCCGTCCTCGCCCAGCGTGATGGCGCGGTGCAGCAGGTTCTCCAGTTCACGCACATTGCCGGGCAGGGGCAGGCGGGCGATCTGCTGCACTGAACGCTCGTCGATCTCGGGCATGGGCAGGCCGGATTCCTGCGACAGCCGTGCCAGCAGGGCGCGGCACAGGGCCGGCAGGTCTTCGCGGCGCTCGCGCAGCGGGGGCAGCAGTACCTCGATGACATTGAGGCGGTAGTACAGGTCCTGCCGGAAGCGCCCCTGCTGCACATCGGCAGCCAGATCGCGGTGGGTGGCGCTGACGATGCGTACATCGGCCGCTTCCTCCTGTGCGGAGCCCAGGGGGCGCACGCGGCGCTCCTGGATGGCGCGCAGCAGCTTGGCCTGCATGGCCAGGGGCAGGTCGCCGATCTCGTCCAGAAACAAGGTGCCGCCGCGCGCAGCCTGGAAGTAGCCGTCGCGGTCCTGGGTGGCGCCGGTATAGGAGCCCTTGCGCGCGCCGAAGAACTCCGCCTCCAGCAGGTTTTCGGGAATGGCGCCGCAGTTCACGGCCACCATGGGGCCATGGGCGCGCTGGCTGCAGGCATGCAGCGCGCGGGCCACCAGCTCCTTGCCCGTGCCCGACTCGCCATGCACCAGCACCGGCGCCATGCCGCGGGCCACCTTGGCAATGCGCTGCTTGACGGCCTGCATGGCGGGCGACTCGCCGACCATTGCGTCCAGTGCGCCGCTGCCGTTGAGCACCGGGCTGGCGGCGGGAGCGGCCGAAGGGCTGCGCGCCGGCATCACGCCCGGGGCCGGCACACCGCCCACGCCCTGGGCGGCCGAGGCCACGACCAGGCGGAACTGCTTGAGGTCCACGGGCTTGGTCAGGTAGTCGAAGGCGCCTGAGCGCAGGGCCTCGACGGCGTTCTCGGCGGAGCCGTAGGCCGTCATGACCACGCAGCGCTCGCGTCGCTGCTGGCTGCGCAGGTCCTGCAGCAGCTCCATGCCCATGCCGTCGGGCAGGCGCATGTCGGTGATGACCACGTCGAAGCGCTGGGTCTGCAGCTGCTCGCGCGCCTCGCCCACGCTGGCGGCGGTTTCCACGCGGTAGCCTTCGCGCAGAAGGGTCAGTTCATAGAGGGTGCGCAGATCCGGCTCGTCGTCCACGACAAGGATCGATGCGGCAGCGGGCAGGGAGTTCAAAGGCATCACACCACAATCTGATCAAACAGGGAGGCCGGCAGGGCCGAGGCCGGGCCGGCACGGAACACGATGCTGAAGGCATTGCCCTCGACAGGGCCGTGCGGCGTGGGCCGCGACAGCCGCTGGTAGCTGATGCTGGCATCGTAGCGCTGGCACAGCTCGCGGCAGATGTACAGGCCCAGGCCGCTGGAGCGGCTTTCCGAAGAGAAGAAGGGCTCGAACAGATGGCGTTGCACCGTGGGCTCCAGCGCGGCGCCGTCGCTCCAGACCTGTAGCCAGATCTGGCCGCCGGCCGGCGCGCCGGTCAGCACCTGCAGCGTGTGTGGCTCGTGGGCGTTGCTGCGGTAGCGCCGGGCGTTGTCCAGCAGGTTCACCAGGATGCGGCGCAGATGCTCGCCATCGAACACCACGGTCTTGTCCCTGGCGTCCAGCAGGAGCTGGATGCTGTGCGCGGGCTGGCCCTGGGCCTGCCATTCCTGGCAAACCTGGGCCACGTGCTGGTCCAGGGCCAGCAGGCCGGCATGCGCTTCGCCAATGTGCTGCTGGGCCCGGGCGATGTTGAGTACGTCCTCGACGATGCGTGCCAGGCGCTCGGCATTCTGGCCCACGATGCGGCACAGCTGCTGCTGGGCCGGGTCCTGCGCCAGATCCTCGGCCAGCAGGGCATTGGCCTGGGTGATGGCGGCCAGCGGATTGCGGATCTCGTGGGCCACGGCGGCCGACATGCGGCCCATGGACGCCAGCTTTTCCGTGCGCAGCCGCGCCTCCATCTCGCGCAGATCATGCAAAAAGACCACGCACAGCTGCTGCAGCAGCGCGGGCTCGGCCGCGTCGGCGGCGTCGGATGGGGTGGCGACTTCGGTCAGCCAGGTGCGCAGGTGCAGGCCCGTCATGCCTTCCTGGCCGATGGACTGCAGATGGATGGCGGCCGAGATGGGCAGGTTCTGGGCAAAGCTCTGGGCCACGGCGTCCTGCAGCCGCTGCCAGCCGGAATGCTCCTTGAGGGCGAAGGGCAGGGCATGCGCGTCGGCCAGCCCCAGCAGGTGCAGTGCGGCCGGGTTGGCCTGCTGCACGCGGAACTGGGGATCGACCACCAGCACGCCTTCGCCCAGGTGGCGGATCACCAGGGCATTGACCTGTTCCTGCGTCTGGGCCTTGCGGCTGCTGTGCTGGGCCAGGTGGCGCTCGCGCCGCACGCGGCGTGCCAGTTCGTGCGTCAGATAGGCCACCGCGAAATAGCCTGCGCAGGCAAAGCTGGCCTGGTAGTAGGCCTGGGTGCTTTCTATGCGGCCAGCCACGTCCTGCCATGCCACCCAGCCCAGGGTCAGCAGCGTGACGCTGGCCGTGGTGGCCAGGGCCAGCGTCAGATTGCCCAGCACGGCCGAGATCAGGATGGGAATGGCCAGCAGGGCCGAGTAGTTCAGCGGCCCGGTCTGCAGCATCTGCAGCAGGCAGATGACCGCGATGTCCACGCCGATCACGGGCAGCCAGTGCACGCCGGCGCGGGGCGAGGGCGGCTGGGCGCGTGCCGTCAGCCGCAGCAGCAGCGTCAGCCCCAGGTAGCCCAGGCAAACCAGCCAGACCAGGGAATTGCCGCCGGGCTGCACGCTGAGCAGCGCCAGCTGCAGCAGCAAAAGCGCAGTGGCGATGAGCACGCGGCCGGTCAGGAAGCCCTGCCATAGCCGGACAAAGGGGGCGTTGGCGTCGTGCGGCGACTGCGCCGCGGCCTCGTCGATGGTGGGTGGCTGGGGGGGGGCCGCGTCCTGCATGCTCAGCGCCGTTGCGCCAGGGTGCGGTGCTCTGCGCTGCAGTAGCTGCGGCCGGCCGCCTCGATGGCCTCGCTGCGCGGCAGGTGCAGGCCGCAGTGCGCGCACTCGACCATGTCCTGTGGAGCCGCCAGCGGCGCATTGGCCGGGTTGGCCGGGTTGCGCGGCGCAGCGGCCTGGCGCCGCTCGCGGGCCTCGGCACGGCGCTGGCTGCGCCAGATGCCGACAGCCACGATGATGACGATCAGGACCAGCAGGTACTTCATGTGGTGCGCTCCAGCAGCACTTCCATGACGAAGCGCGATCCCGCATAGGCCAGCAGCAGCAGCAGGGCGCCTGCATAGAGCATGCGCACGGCGCTGCGGCCACGCCAGCCAAAGCGCGCACGGCCGATCAGCAGCACGGCAAAGGTCAGCCAGGACAGCAGCGAGAACACAGACTTGTGGTTCCAGACCCAGGCCTTGCCATAGAGCTGTTCGCCGAACAGCCAGCCTGCGGCCAGCGTGGCCGTGAGCAGCACAAAGCCTGCGGACACGAAGCGGAAGGTCAGGCGCTCCAGCGTGAGAAGCGGCAGGCCGCTGTCATGGCCACCGCCGCCCAGCCGCATGTGCTGCTCGGCGCGTGTCATCAGCGAGGCGTGGACCACGGCGGCCGCGAACAGTCCGTAGGAGGCAATGCCCAGTGCCAGGTGCAGCGGCAGCCAGGGCGAGGCGTTGACATGCAGGGGCGTTCCCGGAAACAGCGCGGCCATGAGCACGGCGGCCGTGCCCAGCGCGGACAGCGCCAGCTGCGCGCGCATCTTGGGGAACAGCTGCTGCTCGACGCCATAGACGGTGAGCACCAGCCAGGCCGTCATGGACAGGGCCGGTGCGAAGCCGAAGTGAGGCTGCTCCCCGAGCAGGCCCCAGGCCAGGGCCAGGGCGTGGAGCACCCAGGCCAGGCGCAGGGCAACGCGGGCGCCGGCCTGGCTGATGCGTCGGGCGCCGGCGGCTGGCACGGCATAGGCCACGGCTGCGGCAAGCGCCAGCATCCAGCCCAGGGGCGATACGTTGGCGGAAATCAGGGGGACGGAGAGCATCTTTCAATGATAGCTGTGGCTTTCCCGCCGCCGGTTGTGCAGGCTCAGAATCCGGGTGCCATGCCGTGGTTCGGCGCGCATTTTCAGGGCTCCACGGCTGCCTCGATGCGATTGCGCCCCTGGGCCTTGGCCTGGTAGAGCAGGCCGTCCGCATTCTGCAGCCAGGTTTCCAAAGGCGCGACAGACGGCTGCCGCACGGTGAGTACGCCGCAGCTGACGGTGAGCTGCGGCGCCGTGGGAGAGGCGGCGTGGGCGATGGACAGGCGCAGCACTTCCTGGCGGAAATGTTCGGCCATGGCCGGCGCATCGCTTTCGCCGGGGAGGATGAGCGCGAATTCCTCGCCGCCAAAGCGCGCTGCCAGGTCGTAGGGCCGGCGCGCATGGCGCTGCAGCGTGGCAGCCACGGCCTTGAGCGCCTCGTCCCCCTGCACATGGCCATAGCAGTCGTTGTATTGCTTGAAGTGGTCTATATCAATGAGAGCCAGGCCCACGGGTTCGCCCGTGCGCAGGCTGCGGCGGTAGGCGCGCTCCAGCACGTCGTCGAAGTGGCGCCGGTTGGCCAGGCCGGTCAGCCCGTCCACCATGGCCAGGCGCTCCAGGGCCTGGCGCTGCAGGGCCAGCCGGATCTGGTTGCGCACGCGCACCTCGACCACGGCGGGGCGTATGGGCTTGGAGACATAGTCGGCCGCGCCCAGGCGCAGGCCGTATTCCTCGGCCTCGGCATTGCTCTGTCCGGTGATGAAGATGACGGCGATATGGGCGGTGCGCTCCTGCGCGCGCAGCGCACCCAGCACCTCGTAGCCGTTCATGCCGGGCATGGCCAGGTCCAGAAGGATCAGCTGCAGGCGGTGGGCTTCGCGGTGGGCGACCATCAGGGCGCCAGGGCCATCCTTGGCCAGCAGCACTCGGTAGTGGGGGCTCAGCAGCTCGGCCAGCATGCTGCGGTTCAGCCGCTCGTCGTCCACGATGAGGACCGTGGGCAGCTCCGACCCGGTCAGGGCGTCAAGCATCTGCAGCTCCCTGTAGGGCCATCCGGTTCGCGGCCATGCTCCGCGCCAGCTGATCGAGCGCCTGCAGCGCCGCCTCGGTTTCCAGGGACTCGGTGCAGCGCTGGATGCGCTGCAGCACGGATGCATGGCGCCCGCTGACCAGGGGCCGCAGCCGTTCCAGTTCGGCCACGGCGGCATAGTCGCTGTCGGCAATCTGCCGCCGCAGCCGATCCAACGTGGATGAGACTTCTTCTGCGGTCATCGGCTGCCGCTGTGCCGGGGACGCAGCGCTGGACACCGTGGCCAGGGGGGGCAAGGCCGCATGCCTGGACCGCACGGCGATTTCCGCCAGCAGGCCCTGCAGCCCATCGGCCAGCGCCTGGACCAGGGATGGCAGATCACCGCTGGGCCGGGCATTCCCGCCATTGCCGTCGCCTGACAGGCAGGCATGCGCGCCGGTCTCGGCCATGGCCGACCATTGCTCCAGCAGGTTCGCGCCCAGGTAGCCCAGGCTGCCCTTGAAGGTATGCGCCAACGACGCCACGGTTGCCCAGTTGCCGCTGCGCGCGGCGCTGCGCAGCTGTTGCGGCGCATCGGCAAAGTCCTGGGCAAAGCCTTCGATCGCATGCAGCATGCGCGGCGATTGGCTGGCAAGGCGTTGCCGCAGCTGCACAGGATCCCAGGCCGGGGCAGGGGTTGGCGGCGTGGGCCGGGAGGGCGGGGCCGGCGCAGGCGCTGCCGTTGTCGGCGGGGCTGCGCGCAGGCAGCGCTGCAGCGTCTCGTACAGCAGCACATCGTCAACGGGTTTGGTCAGATGGGCATTCATGCCTGCGGCCTCGATCCGGGCGCGCTCCTCGACATAGGCCTGTGCAGTCAGCGCTATCACCGGAAGATGCCGCAGCGCGCTGCGCGTGCGCAGGGCGCGCGTGGCACTGAGGCCGTCCATGCCGGGCATGTGCACGTCCATGAGCACGGCATCGAAAGGCTGGCTGTCGAGCAGCTGCAGCGCCTGCAGACCGTCTTGCGCAGTCTGTACCGATATGCCGGCCTGCTCCAGCAGCTCGGTGGCCACCTCGCGGTTGAGCACGTTGTCATCCACCACCAGCACCCTGCGCCCCGGCAGGCCCGGGTAGCGCTGCTGTGGTGACGGGCCGGCCGCCGGGTCTTCAGGCTGGGTCGATTCCGGGTCCCGCAGCGCCTCCCGGATGGAGGACCTCAGTGCCGATGCGGTCAGGGGCTTGATCAGCAGGCCCCGCAGGCCCCGCAGGCCAAACTGCGCGGCACGCAGCTGCACTTCGTCGCGCCCGAAGGCCGTGACCATGAGCGCAGCCGGGGTCTTGGCCAGGTCCTGTCGCTCGCGCATGCGGCGCGCCAGCTCCAGTCCGTCCATGCCGGGCATGCGCCAGTCCAGCAGGGCCAGGCCATAGGGGGATTCCTGGCGTGCGGCCTCTTGCAGCATGCGCAGCGCCTGCATGCCGTCCGCCGCCGTATCGCAGCGCATGCCAAGTCTGCGCACCATGGCGGCCAGCGCCTCGCGCGCGCTGGCGTTGTCATCGACGATGAGAACGCCCGTGCTGCCCAGGTTGTCGTGGCCGTCCAGCAGTGCATCCGTGGCAAGCCGGATCTTGGCCGTGAAGCGGAAGTCGCTGCCCTGGCCGGGCTGGCTGCACACGCCGATCTCGCCGCCCATGAGCTGCACCAGCCTGTGGCAGATGGCCAGGCCCAGGCCGGTGCCGCCGTGGCGGCGCGTGGTCTGGATGTCGGCCTGGGTGAAGGGCTGGAACAGCCGCTCGGCCCGCGATGCATCCAGGCCTATGCCGGTGTCGCGCACGCTCACGCACAGGTGGTGCAGGGGCGCTGCCGTGGTGTCCGCATCGGCATCCGCAGGCGCGTCCACCGGTGGCGGCGCCAGATGCAGGGAGATCACCACCTCGCCATGCTCGGTGAACTTGATGGCGTTGCCGACCAGGTTGGTCAGCACCTGGCCCAGGCGCATTGGGTCGCCGCGCAAACGGGGCGGCAGGTGCGGGTCCAGCGCATAGACCACTTCCAACCCCTTTTCCTCTGCGCGCAGCGCCGTGGAGGCCGTCACGGTCTCCAGCACATCGTCAAGGGCGAAGTCCACTTCCTCCAGCGCCAGCATGCCCGCCTCTATCTTGGAGAAATCGAGGATGTCGTTGATCACGGCCAGCAGGGCGCTGGCCGAGCGCTCCACCTTCTCCAGGTAGCCGCGCTGGCGCGATGTCAGCGCGGTCTGCTGCACCAGGCGCGTCATGCCGATGACGGTATTCATGGGTGTGCGGATTTCGTGGCTCATGATGGCCAGGAAATCCGATTTGGCGCGTTCGGCCGCTTCGGCGGCTTCCTTGGCCTGATGCAGCGCCTGCTCGGCCTCGCGCTCGCGGGTGATGTCCAGCATGATGCCGTCCCAGACCATGCCCTCCTGACAGCGCCGGGGGGCCGAGCGGCAGCGCAGCCAGCGGATCTCTCCGTCGGGCTTGAGCGCGCGAAAGCGGCAATCGAAGACCCGCAGCGTATCGATCGAGCGTTGCATCATCCCCTGGTAGAGCGGCAGGTCCTCGGGATGGATGGCATTCAGGTAGACCTGCCGATCGGCCATGATGGCGTGGGCCGGCACGCCGATCAGGTTCTCTATGCCGGCGCTGATGTAGCTGAGCCGCAGTTGCGTCAGGCCGCCTTCCAGGCGGTAGATGGCGCCGCTGGGCAGGTTGTCGGCCAGGGCTTCGAGGCGCATGCGTGCGTCCTCGCGTTCGGACAGGTCCTGCAGCGTGCCGCTGAGCGCGACGATGCGGCCTTGCTCGTCGCGCAGGGCCCGGCCCATGAGGCGGGCAGCGAACTGCCGGCCGTCCGGGCAGCGCTGGACCACATCGATGCTGTAGGACTGGCCGGTGCTGATGCACAGATCCACGGCAGCGGTGAGCCGGGCAAGATCCTGCGGCCCGAGCATGGCGCGCAGGGCATGGCGCTTCAGTGGCGGACCCTGGGGGTCCAGGCCGTTCATCACATACATCATCTCCGAGGCCTGAAAGTGCCCGGTGTCCAGCTCCCATGTCCAGCTGCCCAGGCGCGCCAGCTGTTCGGCCTGGCGCAGCACGTCGTAGCTTTTTTGCAGCTGGGACTCGGTCTGGCGCATGAGGGTGATGTCGCGCGCAATGCCCAGCACGCCCACGGTCCGGCCCTCGGCATCGCGATAGGGGATCTTGGTGGACTGGAAGATGCGGCGCTGCCCGTCGACCAGCAGATGATCGTCCATCACCACGGGCGCATCGCTGTCCAGCACCCGGCGGTCGCTGTCGGTGAAGCTGCTGTCGGAGAAAAGCTCCTGGTCGGTCTTGCCCACGATGTCTTCGGGCGCGCGCCCGGCAAAGCGCGCTGTGGCGGGGTTGGCGAAGGTGTAGCGGCCCTGCCGGTCCTTGGCGAAGACCAGGTCGGGCGTCTCGCGCATCACGGTCTCCAGCAGGCGCTGCGCATTGGGCTGGCCGATCGGCTCGTCCTGGCCGGTGCGCTCGCCGAGGTCGTGCCAGGTAGTGAAGAAAAGCCGCCTGCCCGACAGTGACAGGCAATGGACATGGATCTCGGCGGGCAAGCTGCTGCCATCGCGGCGGATCAGCCGGCCTCGCAGACGGGCCTGGCTGTCCACGACCATGTCCCGCCAGAAGTCACGCGGCCGTCCATCCAGGTCCAGCCATACGTCCATGATGCCCAGCCCCAGCATGGCGGCCTTGTGATGGCCCAGGCTGGCGCAGGCCTGGGCATTGGCATCGAGCAGGCCGCCCTGCTCGTCAAACAGAAGAAACCCGTCTGGCACACGGTCCAGGAACTGGCGATACGGCGTATCAGGCATGAAGACTCCCAGGCGGTAGCAAGCCAGCATTGCGGAATGTGATAGCCATAAACTATGGAAACATTGCGCATGTTACTGCTGGCCGATGCCTGCCGTGGGGCACGGAAGGCCGGTACTTACCCCGGCAGGGGCAGCGGGTAGAATCATCGGGATCTGCAGGGTCCGTGCCGCGACCCGGCCCCACTTGGCCACCTGGCCCCGGCTGGCTCGCTGCAGCACACCTTTTCCTTTCCGACGACTCCAGTTCCTCCCCGCTTATGGCCTCCGCTCTGACCGACAAACTTTCGCGACTCGTCAAGGAGATGCGCGGCCAGGCCCGCATCACCGAATCCAACGTGCAGGACATGCTGCGCGAAGTGCGCATGGCCCTGCTCGAGGCCGACGTGGCTCTGCCCGTGGTGCGCGACTTCGTTGCGCGCGTCAAGGAAAAGGCGCTGGGCCAGGAGGTGCTGGGCTCGCTGCAGCCGGGCCAGCTGCTGGTGTCCATCGTCAACAAGGAACTCGCCGCCACCATGGGCGAGGGCGTGGCCGACATCAACCTCAACGCCCAGCCGCCGGCCGTCATCCTCATGGCCGGCCTGCAGGGCGCCGGCAAGACCACGACCACGGCCAAGCTGGCCAAGCACCTGATCGAGCGGCGCAAGAAGAAGGTGCTCACCGTGTCGGGCGACGTGTACCGCCCCGCCGCCATCGAGCAGCTCAAGACCGTGACCGCCCAGGCAGGTGCCGAGTGGTTCCCCTCCACGCCCGACCAGAAGCCCCACGACATCGCCGTGGCCGCGCTGGACTACGCCAAGCGCCACTTCTTTGACGTGCTGTTGGTCGATACGGCCGGCCGCCTGGCCATCGACGAGCTGCTGATGGCCGAGATCAAGGATCTGCACGCCACGCTCAAGCCGGTCGAGACCCTGTTCGTCGTCGATGCCATGCAGGGCCAGGATGCGATCAACACGGCCAAGGCCTTCAAGGAAGCGCTGCCCCTGACCGGCATCGTGCTGACCAAGCTCGACGGCGACTCGCGCGGTGGCGCGGCGCTGTCGGTGCGGCAGATCACGGGCGCCCCCATCAAGTTCGCCGGCGTGTCCGAGAAGATCGACGGCCTGGAGGTGTTCGACGCCGAACGCCACGCGCAGCGCGTGCTGGGCATGGGCGACATCGTGGCCCTGGTCGAGCAGGTCACCAAGGGCGTGGACATGGAGGCCGCGCAGAAGCTGGCCGAGAAGGTCAAGAGCGGCGACGGCTTCGACCTCAACGACTTCCTGGCCCAGATCCAGCAGATGAAGCAGATGGGCGGCCTGTCCAACCTCATGGACAAGCTGCCGGCCCAGCTCACGGCCAAGGCCGGCCAGGTGGACATGGACAAGGCCGAGCGCGAGATCCGCCGCAAGGAAGGCATCATCTGCTCCATGACCGCCAAGGAGCGCAAGAAGCCCGAGATCATCAAGGCCACGCGCAAGAAGCGCATTGCCGACGGCGCGGGCGTGCAGGTCCAGGAAGTCAACCGCCTGCTCAAGGAGTTCGAGCAGATGCAGGAGATGATGAAGAAGATGAAGGGCGGCGGCCTCATGAAGATGATGAAGCGCATGGGCGGCATGAAGGCCATGAAGGGAATGATGGGCGGTGGCGGCGGCATGCCCAAGCTCCCGTTCTGATGGGCACCGCCTGAGCCGCCGGGCCGCGCGCTCTTTCCCGCCAAGCCGCAGCGCAGCCTGCGGCTTTTCTTTTGGCCGCGAGGGCTTTGTGAGAACATGCAGCGCCATGAAGGCTGGTGTTTCGACTTCCCTTGCGGTGTCTCCGGTGACCGGGGCGCGGCTCTCGCGCCGTGACTGGGGTCTGCTGGCGGCCGCCGTGCTGCTGGCTGGCTGCTCGTCCGCACCACGCAAGGGCGCGGGCCCGGCGCCGGTGCCTTCGCCGCAGGCGCTCAATCTGGACGGCGAATTGCGCGAGGCGCTGCTGGCGCGCACCATGCTTGTGGTCAACACGCCCTATACCTATGGCGGCAATTCGCCCGAAGGCGGCTTCGACTGCAGCGGCCTGATCCAGTGGGCCGTGGGCGGCATCACCGAAAACCGCCTGCCGCGCACCACGGCGCAGTGGGCGCAGTTCAGCAATCCCGTGGGCAGCCGCAGCCTGCAGCGCGGCGACTTCGTGTTCTTCAACACCCTGGGCGCGCGCTATTCGCACATGGGCATCTTCGTGGGCAACGGCCAGTTCGTGCATGCACCGTCCAGCGGCGGCACGGTGCAGCGCGTGCGCATGGACAACACCTATTTCGCCAAGCGCTTCACCGAGGCGCGCAGCATCTTCGCCTGAACGCTGGCCGGGCGACGGGCTGATGATTCAATCAAGATTCCAGGGAAATCCAGGGTGTCGGAATGCGTAACAAGCTCGAATTCGCACTGCGCCTGCGCCAGGCCATCGAGGCTGCGGGACTGGAGCCCCGGCCCAGCGTGCTTCTGAAGCTGTTCAATTCCAGTTACTGGGGGCGGCCGATCTCGTTCCAGGCGGTCTCGCGCTGGCTGAACGGCGAGGCCGTTCCCGAGCAGGACAAGCTGGTGCTGCTGGCGGGTTTGCTCGAGGTCGAGCCCGATGTGTTGCGCTATGGCGAGTCGGCCCACCGGTCCCCGCCGTCCCTGCCGTCGCCGCTCGAATGCCAGGAGCCGGACGTGGGCTATCTCGAACGAGAAACCTTCGATGCCTTTCTGAAGCTGCCCGCGCCTCAGCGCCAGGTGGTGCGGGAGGTGATCCTCACCTTCGCCAAGGTGCATGGCGAAGGCTGAGCACCGGGCAGGGCAGGCAGGGCAGGCGGCGCTCCCGCCTGGCGGCAGTCACCGGACGGCCTGCTGCTGCCAGGGCATGGCATGCCAGGGGTGGCGCGGATCGGCCACCCACTGCTGCACTTGCTCGGGCGTCACGCTGCGCCCCAGCACGTCGGCGCGGCCACGGGCCAGCCACTGGCTGCGGCCGCGTGCGTAGGCCAGGCCGAAGGCCTGCCAGCTGTCAAAGCAGTCCCGCGCACGGCATGCGTTCAGGTGCAGGATCTGCTGGTGCAGGGCCTCGTCCACCCAGCCCAGCAGCCAGGCGCAGCGCACATGGAAGGCCACGCGCGCGCAGGCAAAGGCCATGGCGGCATGGGGATCGTCACCGGCCTGCAGGCGCTGCAGGTCCAGCGTGAACCAGCGCTGGCGCAGGCCGTCGGGCAACTGGCGTGCGATCTGGGTATCGTCCAGGTCGGTGCGCAGGCCCAGGTGGTGCAGCACCATGGGGCGCAGCTGGGTGGTCAGTGCGGAGTCGGCGCCGTTGAGCTGCCGGTCCGCAAAGCCGCCCTGGATGGCGTGAAAGGCCATGGGATGGGCCAGGGCCAGGGCCCAGTCCAGTGCCGCGTCACCGCTGCGGTAGCTGCTGAAGTCGCCGCGTTGGCGCGACGCACGCATGCGCCGCAGGCCGGCGCGCACTGCCCACCAGACCAATGCAGACAGCACAACAAGGGTGAAGGCGTTCATCGCGGATTTCCTGTCCTGCCCGGCGTTCCCGGTGTTGCCGGCGATCCCGCCCGGCGGCGCGCCAGCTCCAGTGACTGCTGCAGGGCCGCGCTGCGCGGCATGCGCTCGAAGGCGGGCACGGGCACGGTGTCGCGGCGTGCCGCGACCAGCCATTGCATCAGGGGCGACCGGATGTCCAGCTGCTCCAGCAGCGCCGGGTGGGACTGCAGCAGCCACAGCTGCTCGGCCTCGGTGTGCAGCTCGCTGGCCGCGCACCAGGCAGCCGCGCTGCCCGTGGCCAGCAGCTGTGCCGGTCGGCGCACGATGCCCATGGCCAGGGCGTCCGCCGGCGCCTCGCCATCGGTATCGAGGTGATTGAGCAGGGCCAGCACATCGGCCAGGTAGCGCGCAATCGGCGGGCGGTTCTGCTTGCCCTTGATCTGGTCGATGCGCAGCCGCCCGTCTTCCCGCACCTGGGCGCTGACGGTGATGCGCGGCTGGGCCGTGCCCGTGCGGTAGCTGAAAAGCCGCAGCCGGCCCTGCTCGCAGGCTTCGGCGTAGTGCTCGCCATAGCCGCCGCGCAGTGCGCCGCGCTCGCTGAACTGGCCCAGGCAGTGGCGCATCATCTGGCTTTCATAGGCCATTTCGGCGCGCAGGTCCGGGCTTTGGGCATCGAATTCGACGAAGACACCCAGCTGGCCACGCAGCAGCGGGCGTACGGCGCCGGGCCGGTGCTCGGCCCAGCCGCTGTCGCTTCTCCGGGCGAAGGCCAGGTGCTCCAGCGTCCAGCGCGCCAGCGCCTGCGGGCAGTTGATGCGCTGCAGCTTGCCCTCCAGCGCGGTGCCGCGCCGGGTGGACAGGAACTCCAGCAGCCGGCTCTCCAGCGCCAGCAGGGGTGCGCTGTCGGGCTCCACCCACCACAGCGGCGCGCTGCCGTCAGCCGCCGGCCTGTCCGGTGACAGCGGCTGGCGGGCCGCATGTTCGCGCAGGCGCTCCAGTGCCCAGGCGGCGGGCTCGGCGCGCCGGTGCAGGCGCAGCAGCTCGGCCTGCGTGGACACGGGCTGCACGGCAGGCGGATCGGCGTCGAGGTTGCCGATCACATGGCGGTAGAAGTGGTTGGCCAGCCAGGCGGCGATCTCCTCGCTGTCGCCGCGTGCGGCGCTGCGCTCGCGGATGCGCTGCTTGATGGCAGGCGCATTGACCACGTCGCGCGGCCGATAGGCACTGGCGGCGTTGGCACCGGCGCCCGGGTTCACCACAGCTTCCACCAGGGCTTGCTGTCCGAGCGCAGCTTGAGGCAGCGCTTGAGGCCGTCCTTGGCCATCCTGTGCTCGGCCTCGCCGTCGTCGGGCGTGAGCTTGGCGATGGCCTCGCGGTGCAGGGCCACGGCCTGGTCGATGGGGCCGCAGCTTTCCATGGCGCAGGCCAGGCGGCGCAGCGTGTAGCACTCGCCCAGGGCGCGCACTTCGGGCAGCAGGGCGTCCAGGCGCGGGCGCACCAGTTCGCCATGGTTTTCGGAGAAGAAGTCGAGCAGGGACATCAGCGAGGCCAGGTAGTCGCGCCGCTGTTCGCGCTGGTCGTCCTCGTCCAGTTCCTCGAACCACTGGTCCAGGCGCTCCAGCCAGATGCCGATTTCGCCTGCGCGGCCCAGCTGGTAGAGCGCCAGTGCCGCGCTGGGGAAGTAGTCCGTGGGGCAGTGGCGGCTGTAGCCGTAGTCCTGGGTGAAGTGCCACAGCTGCTCGGCCGCCGTGACGATGCCGGGGCGGTCGTCACGGCGGATGGCGCACCACAGCAGGCCGTCGTGGTGTTCGGCAAAGGGGCTGCTGGACAGGCCCTTGTGGTGCAGGGCCGCCGCCTCGTCATAGCGCTGCTGCGAGCGGTATTTGATGGCCAGATTGTTGCAGAGCATGGAGTAGACGTGCAGGTGCGCGTCCTTGTACCGGCCCTGGCCGGTGGCCCAGAAGGCTTCGAAGCGGGCCAGGCCCTCTTCGTAGTAACGCTGCACCAGCGGCTCGCGCACCTCGTCGCCCGGCACCTGCCGGCCTTCGCCCATGAGGGAGGCCAGGTCGTCCTCGTCGTCCAGGGTCACGCCCGCTGCATAGCACCAGTGGGCGCCATGGCCCTGCGCAAAGGGGCGCTGCAGCGCCTGCGCGGCGGGCAGCACGGCGAAGCGCGCGGCCCAGAGCATGGGCAGCAGCTCGGAGTTGGCGTGCCGGGGCTGGTCGGTCACGCCGCGCTCCAGCAGAGGCAGGGCCTGCTCCCATTGGCGGTCCTTGGCCAGGCGCCAGCCGTCGATCAGGTCCAGCAGAGGGTGGCCGGGCGCCTGGGTGCGCGCCAGGGCCAGGTAGTCGTCGGCGCTGCGCGGAGCAGCCGGGCTGTCTTCCAGGATCTCCTGCATGTCGGAATCCAGTCCCGCCCAGGCCAGGATCAGCGCCCAGGCCGGTGCATGGGCGGTGTCGCTGTCCACTCTGCGCAAGGCCAGTTCATAGCCCTGACGGGCCGATCCGGGGCGGCTGTGCAGCACGCTTTCCAGCGCCAGGTCCGCCGCATCGGCCAGGCGGCCCGCCTCTTCCAGCCACTGCAGCACCAGGCCGCTGAAGGCATCGTCGGAGTCATCCACCAGGCCGAAGCGGCCCAGCGCGGCCAGCTGCAGCGCGGCCTCGGGCTGGCCCATGGCATGGCAGGCCATGGCCTGCAGCCGGGCCGCATGGACCTTGCGGTGCGTGCGCACCGCCTGCGATGCGGCGGGGCTTTCGGTGCGGGCCAGGTGCTGCTCCGCCGCCATGAGCACGGCCGGAACGCTTTGCGGGGCCAGCGGCAGGACCTCGCGCGCGAGGTGCAGCCAGTCGTCGAAGTCCACGTTCTGCTCTGCATCGGCCTGGGTCAGCAGCGCCGTGGCGGCCTGCACCTGGCGCACGGTGGCGGGCACATCGCCGCGCAGACGGGCCAGCTCGGCCTTGCGCAGGCAGGCACGCGCGTCGCGGCGCGCGGGGGAGGCCTCGCCATCCGGGTCGCTGCGTTCGTGGCTGCGCTGCAGGTCCACGCCTTGCTCGGCCAGCTCCCAGGCCTGGGCTTCGCGGGCCAGGTAGTGCCAGCCGTTCCAGTAGCGGTAGGGCTCGCCGGTATGCGGCAGCCGGCCCATGAGATCGGCAGCGGGCGCGAGCAGGGCCACGCCGCCTTCACGGTCAAAGCGCAGCCGGCTCTGGATGTCGCTGAGCGCCAGGCTGGCCGTGGCCAGCAGGTGGTTGTCGCCCTGCAAGGGTTGCAGCGTGGCAGCGCGGTGTTCGCGCAGCAGTGCGTTGGCGGTTTCGGGTCGTTCCAGGTCCAGCCAGAGATCGTGCAGGCGCTCCAGCTCGCCCACCGTGGCCGGGGCGAAACGTTGCTGCGAGAGCAGCTCCATGACGGCCGCCTGGCGTTCGGCCGGGGCGATGGGGCTGGCATCAGCCTCCTGCTGCAGCAGGTCGTGCGCCTGGTCCATGAAGGCATGCAGGGCTTCGCCCTCAAGGACGGCCTGGGCGGTGGCGGGCTGGGAGGTGTTCATGGAATCGATAGCAAGCAAGCGAAGCTGGAAAAGCCATGCAGGCCGACGGACCTCAGGGCGGCGACCCCGCGATGCTAGCGGGCCAGCCGGCACCATGCCAGAGTGGCCGGGCTGTTTTCACGTCCTGTTACATGCAAAAAAGCCCGGCATTGCCGGGCTTTGGTTACGCAGGAGGACGCTGGGCCGCCGGGGCCGGGTTGGGCTCAGTGGCGCACCACGACTTCACCGCGCAGCGTGAAGGTGCGGGCCCCGGTGATCTTCACATCGATCATCTGGCCGATCAGGCGTTCGTTGCCCGGGAAGTTGACCACGCGGTTGCACTCGGTGCGGCCCATGAGTTCGCTGCCATCGCGCTTGGACAGGCCTTCCACCAGCAGGCGCTGCACCGTGCCCACGCGCTCGTCGCTGATGTCCTTGATGTTGTTGTTGATCACGGCCTGCAGCTCCTGCAGGCGGCGCAGCTTGACCTCGTGCGGCGTGTCGTCGTGCAGGTTGGCGGCCGGCGTGCCAGGGCGGGGGCTGAAGATGAAGCTGAAGCTGTTGTCGAAGCGCACGTCGTGGATGAGCTTCATCATCTTCTGGAAGTCTTCCTCGGTCTCGCCGGGGAAGCCCACGATGAAGTCGCTGCTCATGGCCATTTCGGGCCGGATGGCGCGCAGCTTGCGGATGGTGCTCTTGTATTCCATGGCCGTGTAGCCGCGCTTCATGGCCATGAGGATCTTGTCGCTGCCGTGCTGCACAGGCAGGTGCAGGTGGCTGACCAGCTTGGGCAGCCGAGCGTAGGCCTCGATCAGGCGCGGCGTGAACTCGTTGGGGTGGCTGGTGGTGTAGCGGATGCGCTCGATGCCGGGGATCTCGGACACGTACTCCAGCAGCAGGGCGAAGTCGGCGATCTCGGCCGTGTCACCCATCTTGCCCAGGTAGGCGTTGACGTTCTGGCCCAGCAGCGTGACTTCCTTCACGCCCTGGTCGGCCAGGCCGGCGACCTCGATCAGCACGTCCTCGAACGGGCGGCTGACTTCCTCGCCGCGCGTATAGGGCACGACGCAGTAGCTGCAGTACTTGGAGCAGCCTTCCATGATGGAGACGAAGGCCGAGGAGCCTTCCACGCGCGCGGGCGGCAGGTGGTCGAATTTCTCGATCTCGGGAAAGCTGATATCGACCTGGGGCTTGTGCTTGGCAGCGCGTGCATTGAGCAGCTCGGGCAGGCGGTGCAGGGTCTGCGGGCCGAAGACCACGTCCACATAGGGCGCGCGCTTGATGATTTCCTCGCCCTCCTGGCTGGCCACGCAGCCGCCCACGCCGATGAGCACGCCGCGTTCCTTCAGGTGCTTGTAGCGGCCCAGGTCGCTGAACACCTTCTCCTGCGCCTTCTCGCGCACCGAGCAGGTGTTGAACAGGATCAGGTCGGCCTGCTCGGGATCGTCGGTGGATTCGTAGCCCTGGGCTGCGCCCAGCACATCGGCCATCTTGTCCGAGTCGTACTCGTTCATCTGGCAGCCGAAGGTTTTGATAAAGACTTTCTTGGACATGGTGGGGTTCCGTCAGGCAGCCGCCGCACTGCAAGCGGCGGTCTGCAAAAAATGAAGGTGGCTCGGCCAGGGGGCGGCGTGCCCCATGGCCGGGCCGCTGCGCCCCGCAAGGCGCGGGCCGCGTCAGCCGTGTACGTGCTGTGCGCTTGCTGTGGTGTGCGCGGTGCTCAGTTGAAGATGCGCTGCAGCATCGACTTGGGCTTGTAGTGCTTGTCGGCCTCGGCCTTGGTCAGGATCCAGGCCTGGTGCAGCCACTGCGTCTGCGGCTCGATCACATAGCCCACCACGAGCTTGCTGCCCTGGTAATTGATGGCCTGCACCAGCGTGCGTTCAGGGCTGAACAGGCGAAAGCCCGGACTGGTGCGAATGGTCTTGCCGTCGATCTCCACCTCGGGGAACTGGGTCACGACCAGCTCGCCGAACTGGGCCTGCGGCGGGAAATTGCGCGTCTCGTTGGACGGCAGGCCCTGCGCGGCCACGCCCAGGCTGGCGCAGGCCAGGCCGGCGAGCAGGGCGCCGGCACACAGGCGGCGGACGGGAGAGAAATGGGGCTTGCAGCGGTTCATGGTGTACATCCAGGGGCTGAACCCGCGATTCTACGAACTTGCCGCCGCGCAGGCGCAGCACTCGGGCATTGGTTCAGGTGCGGCCCGGCGCATACAGCACCGCCTTGGGCGGGCGGCACAGGCCCCAGAAGCGCAGGCCGATCAGTTCGGCCATCTGCACGCCCATGGCCGTGGGTGCGGAGATGGTGGCCAGGGCGGCGATGCCGACCTTGGCGCATTTGCGCACCAGCTCATGGCTGCCGCGGCTGGAGAGCACGACAAAGCCGGCCTCGCCCAGGCGGCCTGTGCGGGAGAGGCGGCCGACCAGCTTGTCCAGCGCGTTGTGGCGGCCCACGTCTTCGAGCACATCCGTCAGTTGCCCGTCCAGCCCTGCCCAGCCTGCGGCATGCACGGCGCCGGCTTCGGCGTTGAGCAACTGCAGCGGCGGCAGTGCCGCGATGGCTGCACAGACGGTATCGGCATCGACACGGGCGATCCAGTCGTGCGCGGGCAGGGGGTCGAAGGACAGGTCCAGCGCCGCGAAGCTGTCCACGCCGCAGACACCGCAGCCCGTGCGCCCGCTCATGCTGCGGCGCCGGTCCTTGAGGCGGGCGAAGCAGCGCGAGGCCACGTCCAGCTGCACCTCGATGCCGTCCATGCCGGCCGGCAGGCCTGCGGCCTGTGCAGCTACGGTGTGCACCTCGATGCCGTAGCAGTCGGCAGCGCTGTCCAGAATGCCTTCGGTGAGCGCAAAGCCCAGCGCAAAGTCTTCCAGGTCCGAGGGCGTGCCCATCATCACGGCGTGAGAGATGCCATTGAACACCAGGGCGATGGGGACTTCGCTGGCCAGCACCTGCGGCTCGGCCTGGATGCTGACGGCGCCGCCTTCACCGAGCCGGTGGCGCGTCACCGCATGCGTGCGCAGCGCGGCAATGGCAGGCGGGGCGGCGCATGCAGCATCTGCTGCGCCGGGGCCTGCGTCTGGGGCGGGGACGGGTGCGGGGGCGTGTTCGGTGGTGGCGTTCATGGGGGTGGGCCGTGCAGGCGGCTTCAGCATGATATCGGCGCCGCCGCGCGTGCTCAGTCCAGCAATGCCATGCCCTTGATCTGGGCGAAGACATGCATGCCCGGCGCAATGCCCAGCTGCCGGGCGGAATGCAGGGTGATGCGTGCCAGCAGGCGGGACGGGCCCAGCTGCAGCGAGACCATGACCTGGCCCGGGCCGTCCTCGCGCAGCTCCTGCACGGTGGCAGGGAGGATGTTGAGGATGCTGCTGTCTTGCGGGTGCTGCAGGCTCAGGCTCACATCGCGTGCCTGCACGCGCAACTGCACGGTTTCGCCCACGGGGCGCGGGGAGGCCATGACAAGGCGCAGGCGCCCGCCATCGAAGGACAGCGTACTCAGGTGTGCATCGGGATCGTGCTGCTGGACCTGTGCGCTGACCATGGCCGCTGCCGTGTCGCCCATGCTCAGGGGCAGGTCCAGCCGTGCCAGCAGCTCGCTGGTGGCGCCGGCGGCGACCAGGCCACCGGCCTTGAGCAGCACCAGGTGCTGGGCCAGGCGAGCGACCTCGTCGATGGAGTGGCTGACGTAGAGGACGGGAATGTCGAGTTCGCGGCGCAGCTGGTCCAGGTAGGGCAGGACCTCGGCCTTGCGCTGGGCGTCCAGCGCGGCCAGCGGCTCGTCCATCAGCAGCACCCGCGGGCTGGTGGCCAGCGCCCGCGCAATGGCCACGCGCTGGCGCTCGCCGCCCGACAGGGTGGAGGGCATGCGGTCCATCAGGTGGCCTATGCCCAGCAGGGACACGGCCTGGTCCTGGGACACCTTGCGCCGTGCGGCCGGCGTGCGCCGCATGCCGTAGTCGATGTTGCGCCGCACGGTCAGGTGCGGGAACAGGCTGGCCTCCTGGAACACATAGCCCAGCGCACGGCGGTGCGTGGGCAGCCATTGGCTGGCCGCATCGTCCTGCCAGACCTCGCCGTTGACGGCGACGCGGCCGCGCGCGCGCTCCAGTCCTGCCAGGGCGCGCAGGGAGGTGGTCTTGCCGCAGCCCGAGGGGCCGAACAGGGCGGTGACGCCGCGCCCGGGCAACTGCAGCTGCACGTCAAGGCGGAAGTCTGCCCGCTCCAGCGCCAGGTTTGCGATGATTTCCGAGGAGGGATGGGAGTGCGCGGCGTCGGACATCAGGGAGGGAGAGAAGGCGGTCATCATGCGCGGCGCTCCTCACGCGGCTGCAACAGGTGCAGGGCCAGAAGAACCAGGAAGGAGAACACCACCATGCCACCCGCCAGCCAGTGGGCGTGGGCGTACTCCATGGCTTCCACATGGTCGTAGATCTGTACCGAGACCACGCGCGTCACGCCGGGAATATTGCCGCCCAGCATCAGCACCACGCCGAACTCGCCCACGGTGTGCGCAAAGGTCAGCACGGCCGCCGTGATGAAGCCCGGGCGCGCCAGCGGCAGCGCCACGGTGAAGAAGCGGTCCAGCGGCCCCGCGCCCAGGCTGGCCGCAGCCTCCATGGGCCGCGTGCCCAGGGATTCGAAGGCACGCTGCAATGGCTGGACCGTGAACGGCATGGAATAGACCAGCGAACCGATGACCAGGCCCGGAAAAGTGAAGGGCAGGGTGCTCAGCCCCAGCGCCTGCGTCAGCTGCCCCACGGGGCCGTTGGGACCCATGGTCACCAGCAGGTAAAAACCGATCACCGTGGGCGGAAGCACCAGGGGCAGCGCCACCACGGCGCCAATCGGGCCGCGCCAGCGCGAGCGCGTATGCGCCAGCCACCAGGCCAGCGGCGTGCACAGCGTCAGCAGCAGCACCGTGGTCACGCTGGCAAGTTTCAGCGTCAGCCGTATGGCGGCGTAGTCGTCGGCGGTAAGAATCATGCGGGAAGAATTCAGTGGTTCGCAGCGCTGTTGGATCTCACTCAACGCACGAAGCCGGCGCGGCCCGGCTCAGCGACGCTGAGCACGGGCCCGTGCCGGCCGACCCCTCCCCAGGAGAGAGGGAAGGCGCGCAAGCGCGCCTCAACAGGTGTCAGAAGCTATAGCCGTACGAGCGGATGATGGCACGGGCCTTGTCGGCGCGCAGGTACTTCATCAGCTCGGCGGCGGCTTCGTTGTCCTTGCCGTTGTTGAGCACGATGGCGTCCTGGCGGATGGGCTCATGCATGGAGCCGGGCACCTGCCAGGCCGAGCCTTCGCGCAGCTTGCCGTTTTCCATCACCTGCGACAGGGCCACGAAGCCCAGCTGGGCATTGCCCGTGGCCGCGAACTGGTAGGTCTGGGCGATGTTCTCGCCCATGACGATGCGCGGCTGCACCTGGGCCGTGATGCCCAGCTTGTTCAGCACTTCCATGGCTGCCGTGCCGTAGGGCGCCAGCTTGGGATTGGCCACGGCGATGTGCTTGTAGTCGCCGGTCTTGAGGACCTCGCCCTTGTCGTCCACATAACCGGCCTTGGGGCTCCACAGCACCAGCTGGCCGATGGCGTAGGTGAAGCGCGAATCGGGCAGGCCACGGCCTTCCTTGGCGATCTTCTCGGGCGTGGTGTCGTCGGCGGCCAGCAGGATCTGGAAGGGCGCGCCGTTGACGATCTGCGCATAGAACTTGCCCGTGGCGCCGAAGGACAGCAGGGCCTTGTGGCCGGTGTCCTTCTCGAACTCGGCGGCGATCTTCTGCATGGGCGCCGTGAAGTTGGCGGCGACGGCCACCGACACTTCGGCGGCCTGCGCGGCGGCCCAGCCGAACAGGGCAAGGGCGGCGAAGGCGGTGGCACGCAGGGGCTGGTTCACGTTCATGGGTCTCTCGCTATTCCGTTGGTGAATAGCGCAGTGTAACGACCTGAAAATGCGCATGCAGGGTGCAGGCGTTTTGCTTGGCGGGAAATAACGCTTGGCGGGCATGATGCTGCGCATGACAGCCGCAACCCCCGCTTCTCCCTCAGACTTGGTGCCCGCGCTGGGCCATGACCTGGCCGACCGGCGCATCGCCATCCTGCGGCATATCGCGGCAGGGCATTCGATTTCCCAGGCCGCGCGCGAGGCGGGTGTCAGCTACAAGGCGGCCTGGCAGGCGCTGGATGTGCTGACCAATCTGGCGGGCCGTGCCCTGGTGGAGCGCTCGGTGGGCGGCGCCGGCGGTGGTGGCGCGCGCATCACCGAGGCCGGGCAGTCCCTGCTGGCCATGGCCGATGCGCTGGAGCAGGCGCGCGCGCAGGTGCTGCAGCGCTTTGGCGGGCCCGCCGGCGTTTCTTCGGCGGCTCCCGGGCTGGGCCTGGGCCTGCGCACCAGCATGCGCAATCTGTGGCCTTGCCGGGTTGGCGCCCTGCAGGCGCAGGGCGCCCAGGTCCGCGTCTGGCTGCTGCCCGACGGCGGCGGGGATGCATCAGGCATTGCCGCACGCATCACCGAAGAAAGCGCCCAGTTGCTGGGCCTGGCGCCGGGCCTGCCCCTGATGGCGCTGTGCAAGGCCGCAGCCGTGCAGGTGCTGCCTTCGGCGCCACGCTCCGATGTGCATGCCCAGGCCAATGCCTGGCCCGCCCAGGTGCAGCGCGTGGCCCGGGCCGACAGGGCGGGGCCGCGTGAAGTGGTGGCACAACTGCCCTGGGGCGGTAGCGGCGTGGGTTACGCGGCCGAGCCGGCAGAGGGCGAGTCCTGGACCTTGCGCGCAGGGCGCAAGGTCTGGCTGACGGTGCCGGAGTCCGCCGTGGTGCTGGCCGTGGCTGATTGAGCGGATGGAGCGGATGGAGTGTTGAAGGAGCAGCAGCGCGTTGCGCATGCGCAGCAGTGGCTGCAGATTCGGACGGGTCTGATGGCGCATTCAGGGCGGTATACGAAGAATTGCGCCGCTGTGAAACCTGCGCGCTCTGGCGGCGCGGGCTTTTCTGGCGACCGAATCATCGAAACCTCCCTGGCCCTCCATGAGCATCCTGAAATTGCGCAGGCAAGAGAAAGTGGCGGTATACACCGCCTTGCTGTGTTCCTTCATCGCGGCGTTCATCTTCTTCGCGTCCGAAGGTGTTGCTGACAGTTTTCGGCAGCGGCTGGATGCGCTGGCCATCTGCGCCGTCATCGGTGCGCTGGTGACCTGGTTCAATCACTCGTGGTTCCGGGTCTGGGGCTGGCACCTGGTGCCTGTGACCCTGCTGCTGTTTTATGCCGGCACGCTGGCCGCAGGGTGGCTGTTTGGCGGATGAAGGCGGTGAAGGCGGTGAAAGCGGTGGTGGGGGAACCTGCCGCCACGCTTTGCATCGAAGATCCTTTTCGACTGCCTCACCAGGCCATCCACGGCCTTGCCCCTGCCATGAAGACCACCCTGTCCGCCGCCCTGATCTGCCTGCTCCTGTCCACCCCGGCCATGTCCCGTCCGCTGGACCCGGCGCCGCTGGACGTCTCGCAGTTCAACCTGGGGCTGGTCGGGTTCGCGGGCGAGATCTCGCCTGCGGAGCGGCACCTGGAGGCCATGCTCAGGCGGCCCGAGGCCAATGCTGTCCTGCTGTCGGTGATCGACGATCCGCACCGATCTCCCGTGGCCAAGCTCTATGCGCTGTGCGGGCTCAAGCGCATGGGCAGCGGCGGCTACGAGGCTGCGCTGGTCAAGCTGCGCGGCTTTGAGGGCCAGGTCTCCGTGATGCTGGGAGACCAGATGTTCCAGGAAGACATCCGCGAGGCGGCAGACCGCATCGAAAACCTGGAGTGCAGCGAAGGCGGTTGAGCCTGGGCACGCCGGTTGCCGGACAAAAAAAGAGCTGCCATCGGCAGCTCTTTGCATTGTGGGGCATCGTTCCGAGCCAGAGAATCTGAGCCGCTCAGGACAGCTCGCGTCCCTTGAGTTCGGGGATCAGGAAGGCCGTGGCCAGCATGTCCAGCACGTAGATGGCCGCCAGCAGGGCGATGGCCACCTGGAACGAATAGCTCATGGCCAGCGCACCGATCACCACCGGGCCCAGTCCGCCCACGGCGCGGCCGATGTTGAACAGCACGTTCTGCGCGGTGGCGCGCGCCTCGGTGGGGTAGGCCTCGCTCATCACGGCGCCGTAGCCGCCCATCATGCCGTTGACGAACAGGCCCATGAGGGCCCCCGCCCAGAGCATGGCCGTGGGGTCGGACAGCTGCGAATAGAGCACGACCATGATGACCGAGCCCAGCTGGAAGATCAGGAAGCTGGGCTTGCGGCCGATGCGGTCGGCCAGCTGGCCGAAGACCCAGATGCCGACCATCATTCCCACCACGGTCACGGCAGTCCATATCGAGGACTTGGTCAGGCTGAAGCCCAGTTGCTTGGACAGGAAGCTGGGCATCCAGATCATGATGCCGTAGTAACCGAAGTTCTGGACCGAGGTCAGCACGATCACGCCCAGGCTGACCTTGGTCGTGGCGCGGTCCTTCACCAGCAGCTTCAGGCTTTGCAGCACCGGCACGCGGGCCGAGGGCGTGGCGGACTGCTGGCGCTTCACGAAGACTTCGGGCTCGTGCAGTTTGTTGCGGATCACCCAGGCCACCACGGCCGGTATCACGCCCACCAGGAACATGCCGCGCCAGCCGATGAGGGGCAGCAGCAGTGGCGTCAGCAGCGCCGCACCCAGCACGCCCATTTGCCAGCCCAGTGCCACGTAGGACGAGACGCGGGCGCGGTGGCGTGCGGGCCAGGCCTCGGCGGCCAGTGCCATGCCGATGCCGAACTCGCCGCCCAGGCCGATGCCCGCAATCGTGCGGTAGGCCAGCAGGTCCCAATAGCCCTGCGCGAATGCGCACAGGCCCGTGAAGACTGCGAACAGCATGATGGTCCAGGTCAGCACGCGGATGCGCCCGTAGCGGTCGCTGAGCAGGCCGAAGAAGATGCCGCCGAACACGGCACCGATCAGCGTCCAGGTCACCAGCGAACCGGCCTGGCCCGGCGTGAGGTGCAGGTCGGCCGAAATGGCCGACAGCATGAAGCCCAGGATCAGCAGGTCGAAGCCGTCCATGGCATAGCCCACGGCCGAGCCGGCCAGGGCCTTCCAGCTGTAGCCATTGACCTGGGTGGCATGTGTGCCGACATGCGTGTCTGTGCTGGCGCCGGCAGCATTGGCTGCGAGCGCCCCGGAGGAAGTGGTGGTCACGTGAAAATCCTTGAAAGCCAGGACGGCGCGCGGTCTCGCTGGGGAGCGGCACCACGCAAAACGCCTGCGCCGCCGGCTGGGCCGGCGTGCGGGCACGCTGCGCGTGTGCGGCATCCTGGAGTGGCGATGGGCACGGGAAATCCTGGTGGGAAAACAAGCTGGGCGGCCGGCATGCCGGGGCATGGCAGGGGCTGCGCGCAAAGACAGAGCGCAAGGTGCAGCGCCAAAAGACCGCTTCTGCAAAAAGCGAAAGCCCTGAAATCGGCCGGGCGATCAGGGCTTGGAGGCTGTGGGCAGGCCCTGCGAGGAGAGGGCGGCCCATGCGAGCGGGCGCAATGGTAAGGCAAGTCGCCAGCCAAGGCAAGCTGCGGGGCTTATGCCAGGGCGCTGGGTCTTTGGCCGGGGCGCCAAGGGGGCTCGTGCTAGGCTGGCGCCCGCTGCGGCCATTGCGCCGCTGGCGCGCCCCATTTCTGCCCGGGTCCGTCTATGACCTTGCGGTGCAGTGCGGCGATATCTCGCAGGTTTTGCCAATAAAAACAATTCTCATTACAGTTTGGCATTCCGAGTTCTCCAACCTCCGATCCTTTCTGCCATGCATCCCATCCTGATTGCAGCTGCCCTGGCCCTGGGCGCGGCCGCCCCGATGAGCCAGGCCGCAGCCGCCGGCACCGTTCAACAGCCCGTGAAGAAGAGCCTCTCCGTTGCGGAGGTGGTCAAGCATTACGGCACCCTGGTGCACGCCAATTACTCGGACTCCATCAGCTCCGCCAAGACCATGCAGAAAGCCATTGCGGCCTTTCTGGCGGCGCCCAGCGAGCAGGGCCTGAACCAGGCACGCAAGGCCTGGCTGGATGCCCGGGAGTACTACGGCCAGACCGAGGCCTTCCGCTTCTACGCCGGCCCCATCGACAACGATGACGGCCCCGAAGGCCAGATCAACGCCTGGCCCATGGACGAGTCCTATGTGGACTATGTGGAAGGCAATCCCAACGCCGGCATCATCAACAACCGCAAGGAAGCCATCACCAAGAAGCGCCTGGCCGAGCTCAACGAGCATGACGGCGAGGAGAACGTTTCCACCGGCTGGCACGCCATCGAGTTCATGCTCTGGGGCCAGGACCTGAACGACAAGGGGCCGGGCGCGCGTCCGTACACCGACTTCGTCGATGGCAAGAAGTCCAATGCCGACCGCCGCCGCGAGTACCTGAAGGTGGTGACCGCGCTGCTGATCGAGGACCTGCAATCCGTGGCCGACCAGTGGAAGCCCGGCTCGCCCAAGAACTTCCGCGCCCAGTTCGAGAAAAAGCCCGACGATGCGCTGCGCCGCATCTTCGTGGGCCTGGGTTCGCTGTCGCGCGGCGAGCTGGCCGGCGAGCGCCTGGAAGTGGCCCTGGCCAGCCGCGACCAGGAAGACGAGCACTCCTGCTTCTCGGACAACACGCACCGCGATGCGGTGACCAATGCCCAGGGCATCCTCAACGTCTGGCAGGGCAGCTACAAGCGCCTGGATGGCAGCGAGCTGCAAGGCCCGGGCATCAAGGACTGGGTGGCCTCCAAGGACAGCGCGCTGGCCGACAGGACCACGCGCCAGATCACGCAGTCGGTGCAGGCGGCCCAGGCCATTCCCGCGCCGTTCGACCAGGCCATCCAGGGCGCGCGCGACTCGGCCTCGCGCGCCAAGATCCAGGCCACCATCGACAGCCTGGTCCAGCAGAGCAAGGATCTGGTGGAGGCGGCCAATGCCGTCGGCATCACCCAGCTCAACCTGGTGGACCCCAAGGCCAACTAAAAGAACATCCACGCCAGCGTCCATCCATTCCTGCGCCCATGTGCCAAGGCCGCCGCCCCCGAAAGGGTTCGGCGGCCCTGGCTTTTCCAGGGACGTCCCCACCCATGAATCTCTCCCCCTCGCTGCTGGTCGCTGCCTCCCTGGTCCTGATGGGCTGCTCGGCCCAACAGCAGGACACGGTGGCTGCCGCTCCAGCGCGCGCGCCAGCATCGCAGCCTGCTCCCGATCCAGCTCCCGATCCAGCTCTTTTGTTCGCGGCCCCCGGCGAGCCCCTGCCCCCGGGCGGCCAGACCACGGTCCACGCCACGGGCCGCAACGCCTTCTCGCTGCCCGCCGCCAACCTGGAGGATGCAGAGCGCACGCGCTTCGTCATCGGCAACTCCTTCTTCAAGCGCAACTGGGTGCAGGCGCCGGCCTCCACAACGGCGCGCGATGGCCTGGGCCCGCACTTCCTGGCGCGCTCCTGCGGCGGCTGCCATGTGCAGGACGGCCGCGCCCAGCCGCCTGACTTCCACAACCCGCTCAAGCCCCAGCCCTTCGCGGGCCTGCTCATGCGGCTGTCCATTCCGGGCGAAGGCCCGCACGGCAGCCCGGTGCCGGACCCGGTCTATGGCGACCAGTTCAACACCGAGGGCGTGCTGGGCGTCAAGGGCGAGGGCCAGCTGCGCATCCGCTATGAACAGGTGCATGGCCGCTTTGCCGACGGCACGGCCTACACGCTGGAAAAGCCGGTCTACGAGCTGGCTGCGCTCAACTACGGCCCCCTGGCTGCCAACCTGATGACCAGCCCGCGCATTGCGCCCCAGGTCATCGGCCTGGGCCTGCTGGAGCACATCCCGGAGTCCGAGATCCTGGCCAACGCTGCCGCCCAGGCGGCCCTGGGCGGCCCCATCAAGGGCCAGCCCAACTATGTCTGGGATGCCTACGGCGAACGCATGATGCTGGGCCGCTTCGGCTGGAAGGCCAACGTGGCCTCCATTGCCCACCAGACGGCTTCGGCCTTCCTGGGCGATATCGGCATCACATCGAAGCGTTTCCCGCACCAGACCTGCACGCCCGCACAAAAGGACTGCCTGGCCGCGCCCGACGGCAACGGCGCCGAGGGCGTGGAGATCGAGGACCGCGTGCTGGACGACGTGATCTTCTACCAGGCCACGCTGGCGCCGCCTGCACGGCGCAACGCCAGCGACCCGGCCGTGCGCCGTGGCGAGGCACTGTTCCACCAGGCCCAGTGTGCGCAGTGCCACCGGCCCTCGTACAAGACCGGCGGGGAGCTGTTCCCCGCGCTGTCGCCGGCACTCAGCAGCAAGGGGTTGTCGGGCCAGACCATTGCGCCCTACACCGACCTGCTGCTGCACGACATGGGCGATGCGCTGGCCGATGGCCGGCCCGACTTCAAGGCCTCAGGCCGCCAGTGGCGCACGCCGCCGCTGTGGGGCATAGGCCTGCTGCCCGATGTCAACAACCACCAGCGCCTGCTGCACGATGGCCGTGCGCGCAGCGTGCTCGAAGCCATCCTCTGGCACGGCGGCGAGGCCGAAGCCGCGCGCGAACAGGTGCGCCAGTTCAGCGCCGAAGACCGTGAAGCCCTGGTCAAATTTGTGGAGTCCCTCTGATGCAAGACATGCGCATGACCCCTCGCCAAATCCTTTGTGCCGCCGCGCTGGCGCTGCTGGCCGCCGCCCCTGTCCATGCCCAGGAAGTGGATGCCAACATGGCCATTCCCTTCTACAACACGGCCCACGCCGTGCAGGGGCTGTACGGCCAATGGTTCTCACCCCAGGCCAAGGCCGCGCAGGCATCCGCCCAGGCGCTGAACCAGGCGCTGCGCGCGCACTGCACGGCACCTGCGGCACCTGCGGGATCGGCTGCCGCCACGCTGCAGACGGCGCGCCAGGCCTATGTGCAATCGTCGCGGCAGTGGAGCAGCCTCTCGGCCGTGGCCCTGGGGCCGCTGGTGGAGCGCCGCTCGGCGCGTCTGGTGGACTTCCGCCCCATGCGCCCGGCCCTGCTCAAGAAGGCCATACAGTCGGCCCCCGCCGATCTTGCTGCCATGGAGCGCATCGGCGCACCCGCCAAGGGATACCCGGCGCTCGAGAACCTGCTGTGGACCCAGCCCGTGGAGCCGCAGACGCCGGCCTGCGCCTATGCCACCCTGGTGGCCGAGGAAATCGGCGCCGAGATGGGCATTCTCGGCAACGGCTTTGCCAAGCTCGCGGCCCAGGATTGGTCCGAGGATGGCGATGCCACCACCGAAGCCATGGCCGAGTTCATCAACCAGTGGGTCGGCGGCCTGGAGCGCCTGCGCTGGGCGGACATGGAAAAGCCTTTGCGCAGTGCAGGCAGCAAGCCCCCCGCCTGGGAGCACCTGGCCAGCGGCAGCACCGTTGAGATCTGGCGCGCGCACTGGCAGGGCCTGCGCACGCTGGCCGTGAGCGTGGACCGCAAGGTGCCCCAGCCCGGCGTGGACATCGTGCCCATCGAGTCCTACCTGCGCGGCCGTGGCCTCAACCCGCTGGCCGACCGCTGGCTCAAGGCCGTCAACGAGGCCGATGCCGGCATGCGCGCCCTGACCGAGCCGAGCGCCAAGGCCGTCGATGCCGCAACCAAGCCGCTGTCGCGCCTCAAGCGCCTCATGGAAGGCGAGGTGGCGCCTGCGCTGGAAGTCAACATCGGGTTCTCGGATGCCGACGGGGATTGAGCAGGCGCTGAATCGCCGCCGCTGGCTGCAGGGCATGGGGCTGTTGGCTGCCATGCCGCTGGCAACCTCTCATGCGGCCAAGCCGTCCGCGCCGTCACGGTCGCTGGCTGCGGCCTGGATGCAGGGCGAGCAGATGCGTGTCGGCATCGTGCAGGCCAGTGCGCAGGTGGACAGGCCGCTGCAGGTGCTGCAGGCCCTGGATGTGCCCACGCGCGCCCATGGCATGGCCGCGCTGCGCGACGGCTCCGTGGTCTTTGCCAGCCGCCGCCCTGGTGACTGGCTGGTGCGCCTGAAGCCAGGACAGGCCGCCGAGGATGCGCAGTGGCAGTGGATCGAGCCCGACCGCTTCTTCAACGGCCATGTCATCGAAAGCGCCGATGGCCGCCATCTCTACACCACCGAGACCGACCTGGAAGATGCCCAGGGACTGATCGGCGTGCGCGATGCCATCACCTTGGAGAAGATCGCCGAATGGCGCACGGGCGGCATGGACCCGCACCAGTTGCTGTTGGACGCCGATGGCACGCTGATGGTCGCCAACGGCGGCATTCCCACGCAGTCCGAAACCGGCCGACGCAAGCTGCAGTTGGACCACATGGATTCGTCCATAGCGCGGCTGCTGCCGGCCGAAGGCGGCGCCCGTGCCGGCCTTTGGAAGCTGGACGACAGCCGCCTGAGCCTGCGCCACCTGGCCTGGGGCCCGCAGGTCACCCACGCGCCCGCACGCCGCTGGCTGGGCATTGCGCTGCAGGCCGAGCACCGCGACACCGAAGCGCGCGCCGCCGCGCCCGTGCTGGCCCTGTTCGATGGCCACCGTTTGCATGCCGTGCCCCTGCCCGAAGGGCGCGAGCCCCTGGCCGGCTATGGCGGCGACATAGGCTGCGACGGCCAGCTCTTTGCCGTAAGCTGCCCGCGCGTGAACACCGTCACTTGGTGGCAGGTGCCCGACAGCGGCCAGGCCAGTGGCCGCTGGCTGCGCGGCGATGCCATGCCGGGCGTGTACTGCGTGGCCAACGCAAGTGTCTCGCTGGATGCCAAGGGCCGGCCCCTGCCTGCCGAGCCCGCGCTGTGGATGGGCGGCGCACGCCAGGCCCAATTGCGCCAGCGCGGCCAGGTGCTGCGCACGGTGCCGGTTCCCGGCATGGCGCTGGACAACCACTGGATCGGGTTGGAGCGCGGCAGCTAGCAGCCGGAGGCGGCGCCGCAAGCGGCGCGCTCTGGCGGAGTGCAGCGCCAACGGAAAAAGGGTCTACGTTTGCACGTAGACCCTTTTCTTTGTTTGGTGGCGCTTCACGGATTCGAACCGCGGACCTGTGGATTATGATTCCATCGCTCTAACCGACTGAGCTAAAGCGCCGTAAGACCTAAATTATATGCAGAATTTTCGGCCCGTCCGGCAAGTTGTGCAAATTTCTCGAAATTTCTTTGCGAGAGGCTTGCTGCGCCTTGCCGGAAGACGCGCATTGTAGCGCGACTTTCAGCCCGCTCAGAGATGCTTGAAGCTGGCGGGACGCTTGTTGACGAAGGCGTCCATGCCTTCCTTCTGGTCCTGGGTGGCGAACAGCGCGTGGAACAGGCGGCGCTCGAACATGACGCCGTCGGCCAGCGAGCCCTCGAAGGCGCGGTTCACCGATTCCTTGGCCGCCATGACGGCGATCTGCGAGAAGCCGCTGATGATGATGGCGGCGCCCAGCGCCTCGTCCATGAGCTTGTCGAAGGGCACGACGCGGCTGACCAGGCCGGCGCGCTCGGCCTCGGTGGCGTCCATCATGCGGGCCGTGAGGGCCATGTCCATGGCCTTGGACTTGCCCACGGCGCGCGGCAGGCGCTGCGTGCCGCCGGCGCCGGGGATCACGCCCAGCTTGATTTCCGGCTGGCCGAACTTCGCGTTGTCGGCGGCGATGATGAAGTCGCACATCATGGCCAGCTCGCAGCCGCCGCCGAGGGCAAAGCCGCTGACGGCGGCGATCACGGGCTTGCGGATGGAGCGGATGGCTTCCCAGTTGCGCGTGATGTAGTCGCCCTTGTAGGCATCGGCAAAGCTGTACTTGGCCATGGCGCCGATGTCGGCGCCAGCCGCAAAGGCTTTCTCGCTGCCGGTGATGATCATGCAGCCGATGGCCTCATCGGCATCGAAGGCCTGCAGGGCCTGGCCCAGCTCGTCCATGAGCTGGTCATTGAGCGCGTTGAGCTGCTTGGGGCGGTTGAGCGTGATGATGCCGACCTTGTCGGCTTCGACGCGAACTTCAATCATTTCGTAGGCCAAGGGAGTCTCCTGCTGGGGTTGTCGTCGTGATCCTCAAGAATAACCGGCCGGCTGCGCGGGGCGCCATGCGCCGTTCAGGGCGTGGCAGGCGCCTGCGCGCTGCCCGTGTGCCCGGCCAGCCAGCGTCCAGCGGTCTCCTCGTCCGTGATTTCCAGTCCGAGATTGCTGGGGGCGGGCGCCGCCAGGGTGCCGGATGTGGCAGCTTTTGCATCGCCGTTGTCCGTTTTCTCCACCATGGCGGCGGCCTCGGACAGCAGGCCCGAGCCCCAGGGCAGGGTCAAGGCCAGGATCTGCCGGTCGCGGGCCACCCAGGCGACGATGTCCAGCGCCGTGCCTGCATAAAGCGCCACGTCGTCCAGCCGGGTGATGCGCCAGCGCGCGGGCTGTGAGTCCTCGGCGCCGGTGGGCAGCTCGATGGCCAGCCATTCGTCGCCCGCCATGAAGCCTGCGCGTTCGGCCAGGCTGCCGCGCAGCACGGTCTTGATGGTGATGCCCTGGCTTTCCTGCACGCGCAGGCCCAGGCGCTGGGCAGTCTGCGCCGGCTCGGCCTTGGCCTGCACGCCGTGCGCGGCCAGCAGCTCGGCCAGCGGCAGGTCGTCGGTGCCGTGCACCCATTGCGTGATCTCGGGCGCGAAGCTGCGCCCGCCCAGGTCCTGCAGCACGGCCAGCACGTCGGCCTCGCGCATGGGGCCGCCCTGGCAGCGCTGCCACAGCGCGCGCATCACGTCGTCCAGCGTGCTGCGGCCTTCGCGGCGCAGTTGCAGGTCCAGGGCCAGTGCGACCAGGCAGCCCTTGGTGTAGTAGCTGACGGTCTGGTTGGGCGTGTTCTCGTCCTGGCGGTAGTACTTGACCCAGGCGTCATAGCTGGCCTGGGCCACGGACTGCAGGTGTCGGCCCGGCGTCTGCAGCACCTGGTTGATGGTGCGCGTGATGAGCTTGAGGTACTGGGCGTTGTCGATCAGGCCGGCGCGGCGCAGCAGCAGGTCGTCGTAGTAGCTGGTGAAGCCTTCGAAGAACCACAGCAGCTCGGTGTAGTTCTCCTGCCCGTAGTCGTAGCGCGCGAATTCGGCCGGGCGCAGGCGCTTGACGTTCCAGGTGTGGAAGTACTCGTGGCTGATCAGGCCCAGCAAGGTGGTGTAGCCCTCGGCGGCCTTGCGCTCGCCCACGCGCGGCAGGTCGCGCCGGCCGCAGATCAGGGCCGTGGAGTTGCGATGCTCCAGGCCCCCATAGCCGTCATCGACCACGTTGAGCATGAACACGTAGCGCTGCATGGGCGCGGGCGTGGCCTGCTCGCCCGTACCGTGCCAGAAGGCCAGCACGGTCTCGCAGATCTTGCGTGCATCGGCAATCAGGCGCGCGCCGTCGAAGCTGGGCGCGGCGCCCGCCACGATGAAGCTGTGCGGCACGCCCGCGGCCACGAAGTCGCCACGCCAGAAGCTGCCCATCTCCACGGGGCAGTCCACCAATTCGTCGTAGTGGGCGGCGCGGTACAGGCCCCAGCCGCGCGCATCGGTGTCCACGGCGTCCAGGCCGGTCGCCACCTGCCACGATGCCGTGGCGTCCGACGCAAGCAGCTGCAGCGTATGCGTCGTATCTTCCTGGCCGTGCACGCGCAGGCACAGGCTGGTGCCGTTGAAAAAGCCGCGGCGGCGGTCCAGCCAGGCCGTGCGGACCGAGCTGTCATAGGCGCAGAACTGGTAGTGGAGCACCAGGGGCACGCCGGCTGCGCAATCGGCCTGCCAGAGGTTCTTGCCCTGCTGGGCCAGCGCGACGGGGCGGCCATCCTGCTCGGCAGACAGGCCCTGGAGGTTCTTGGAGAATTCCCGCACCAGATAGCTGCCGGGAATCCAGACCGGCAGCGACAGGGTCTGGCCAGCGGCCGGGCGGGCGATGTGCAGTTGCACGCTGAACAGGTGCGCATCCACATCAAGGGCCTGCACGCGGTAGTGGATGTCCGCTGCGGCGGTGGCGGTGGCGGCGAGGGGAGAGGTCATTCGGGCTCCTGCAGGTGTGGCCTGGAGGCTGCCCGGGCCCGCTGCGGCGGGCTGGAGCCGGGAAGCTCCGGCCGAGGGGGATCAGGTGGGCGGGCCCGGCGTCCATGGCGCCGGGCCCGCCCGGTGGCGGTCAGCGCGCGGCTGCGGCTGCGGCCAGGTTCTTCTCGACTTCCTGGGCGCTGATGGCGCCAGGCACGCGGGTGTTGTTGGTGAAGATGACGGTGGGCGTTCCCGTGATCTTGTACTTGCGGCCAAAGGCCAAGTTGCGCTGCACGGCCGAGGTGTCGCACTGGGCGGCTGCCGGCACCTTGTCGCGCAGCATGTGGTCAGCCCATGCACCGGCCTGGTCCTTGGCGCACCAGATGTTGCGCGACTTCTCGGCCGAGTCGGGGCTCAGGATGGGGTACAGGAACAGGTAGATGGTGACGTTGTCCACGGTCTGCAGGTCGCGCTCGAAACGCTTGCAGTAGCCGCAGTTGGGATCTTCGAACACGGCCATCTTGCGCTCGCCCTTGCCGTGGACGATGGTCACGGCGTCCTTGAGCGGCAGCTGCTTGAAGTCCACCGCCGTCAGCTGGTTCATGCGGTCTTCGGTGAGATTGCGGCGCGCCTTGGTGTCGATCAGCTCGCCCTGGATCAGGTAGTTGCCCTTGGCGTCCGTATAGAACAGGTCCGTGCCGATGCGCACCTCGAAGAGGCCGGACATGGGCGTGGGGCGGATTTCGTCGATCTTTTCCAGCTGGGGAATGCGCTCGGTCAGCGTCTTGCGCAGGTTGGCGTCCTGGGCATGGACACCGAGGCTCCAGGTCAGGCTGGCGGCCGTCAGCAGGCAGGCGAAGAGTTTCATGGCAATGCGGTGGGTGGGCGGGGCCGCGTTCAGGCCGGCCGCGCCGTGGTTGAGGGGGATTGCGCGGCGCGGGGCGCCACGGAGCAGGGGTACGAGTCGCAAAACGGCAAAGGGTTCAACGGCACGGGATCGGCTTGGCTCCAGGCTCAGGCGCCGCTGCGCGGGTCCAGGCCCATGGCCTGGCGCGCCATCCAGTCCTTGAGCGGGCCGAAGCGCTCGAAGCCCTTCATGCCCCAGTTGCGCAGCATCTGCACCGGAACCTCGGAGCGGCTGAACAGCTGCTGCAGCCCGTCCATGGCCAGGCCCATGGGCGCCAGCGCGGCCTTGCGCTCGCGTTCATAGCGGCGCAGCAGGCGCAGATCGCCGGTGCTGCGCCAGTAGCCGCGCTCCTGCAGCACGCGTGCCAGCGCCTGCACATCGCCCAGGCCCAGGTTCAGGCCCTGGCCTGCCAGCGGATGCACGTTGTGGGCGGCATCGCCCACCAGCACCCAGCTGCGGGCCGAGCGTGCATCGCCGTCGGGCATGGAGCCGCACCAGTGGTCGGCCACGGCCTGCTGCAGCGGCCAGGCCATGCGCGGCGCGCTCAGCTCCAGCCGGCCCAGCGCTCCCTGGCTGATGGCTTCCAGCCGCGCGGTGAAATCCTGTGTGTCGGCGGCCAGCCAGCCGTCGGCCAGCTCGCGGGCGATGGACCAGACCACGGCCACGCTGTGGCCTTGCGGGCCGTCCAGCGGCAGCAGGGCCAGGATGCCTTCGGGCGTGAACCACTGTCGCGCCACCTGTCCGTGCGGCAGCTCGCAGTGCAGCCGGGTGGCGATGGCGTGCTGTGCATAGGGCGTGACGGCGAAGTCCACGCCGAACTCGCTGCGCGTGCGGCTGGCGCGGCCCTCGCAGATGGCCGTCAGCGGTGCCGCCACGGGCTGCTCCACCACCTCGACCATGGGCTGGTAGCGCACGGCCTCGGCCAGGCGCTGCTCCAGCGCGGGCACATCGACGATCCAGGTCAGGGCCTCGACATCCTGGCTGGCTGCGTCGAACAGCACATGGCCGTCCAGGTCGCCAAAGACTTCCATTTGCGTCACGGGCGTGGCGTGCTGGTCATCGGGCCAGCAACGCAGGCTGTCCAGCAGGCCGCGTGCGCTGGCATTGAGCGCGTAGGCGCGCACATCGGGCGCGTTGCCGGTCGGCGCGGCCACCACCAGGGCCACGCGCAGCCGTTCCCGGGCCAGCAGGAGAGCCAGGGTCCGGCCTGCAATGCCGGCCCCGCGTATACATACATCAAAGGTTTGCGCCATGGCCGGCATTGTAGGAGTCCGGGCCATGCCGGGGATTCCAACTGGCGCAAACTCCGGCTTTGGCATGACCTGCCGCAGCCTGCGTCGCCATCTGGCATATTGCCGCCCATCGCATGGCGCCATTCGCACCATGGATGGCATACACACTCCAGATTTCCCACAAAGAGCTATCCGATGTTTGACCAAGAAAGAGACGTGCAGGGCCGCATTGCCCAGTTGTGGGTATATCCCGTCAAATCCTGCGCGGGCATCGCGCTGCAAAGCAGCGGCGTCGGCGCCACCGGCCTGGCCTGGGACCGCCACTGGATGGTGGTCGATGCGCAGGGCGAATTCCTGACCCAGCGCGACCATCCGCGCATGGCCTGGATACGCCCCGAGCTGGAGGCCGGGCACCTGGTGCTGCACTTTCCCCAGCAGCCGCCGCTGCGCATCGCGCTGCAGGCCACGGGGCCGGAGCGCCGGGCACGCGTCTGGTCGGACTGGGTGCAGGCCTGGGACATGGGTCCCGAGGCCGCCCACTGGCTGACGCAAGCCCTGGGCGCGGATTGCGCCCTGGTGCGCTTCGACCCGACGGCGCCGCGCCGCACCAGCGCGCGCTGGACCGGGGGCGAGGCCGCACCTGTGCACTTCGCGGACGGCTATCCGCTGCTGGTACTGAGCCAGGCGGCCGTGGATGAACTCAACCAGCGCCTGCAGGCGGCCGGCCACGCCGCGGTGGACGCACGGCGCTTTCGCCCCAACATCGTGATCGAAGGCCTGGAGGCCCATGACGAGGACCGGGTCGACGGGCTCGACGTGCTCGATGCCCAGGGCCTGCGGCTGCGCATGGCCAAGCCCTGCACACGCTGCCCCATTCCCGACATCGACCCCGTCACGGCCGTGCAGGGCACCGCCGTGGGTGACGCCATCCGTACCTACCGCCAGGACGACCGTGTCGATGGCGCCATCACCTTCGGCATGAATGCCGTGCTGGAAGGCCTGCACGACGGGGCCGAACTGGTCGTTGGCCAGTCCGTGGCCGGCGACTGGCAGTTCGCCTGAAACGACAGGAAATGCCCGGTTGACTAAAATACGGGGTTTGTCCCCAGAATCCCTGTAGAAAGCCCTGCCATGAGCCTCAAATGCGGCATCGTGGGCCTGCCCAATGTGGGCAAGTCCACTCTCTTCAACGCGCTGACGAAGGCCGGCATCGCCGCCGAGAACTATCCCTTCTGCACCATCGAGCCGAACACCGGCGTGGTGGAAGTGCCCGATCCGCGCCTGCAGAAGCTGGCCGACATCATCACGCCCGAGCGCATCGTCCCGGCCATCGTCGAATTCGTGGACATCGCCGGCCTGGTGGCCGGCGCCTCCAAGGGTGAAGGCCTGGGCAACCAGTTCCTGGCCCACATCCGCGAGACCGACGCCATCGTCAACGTGGTGCGCTGCTTCGAAGACCCGAACGTCATCCACGTGGCCAACAAGGTGGACCCCATCGCCGACATCGAGGTCATCCAGACCGAGCTGTGCCTGGCCGACCTGGCCACCGTCGAGAAGGCGCTGAACCGCTACAGCAAGGCCGCCAAGTCGGGCAACGACAAGGAAGCCGCCAAGGTGGTGGCGCTGCTGACCCCCATCCAGGCTGCCCTGGACCAGGGCAAGCCCGCACGCACGGTGCCCGTCTCCAAGGAAGACGCGCCCCTGCTCAAGCAGTTCTGCCTGATTACCGCCAAGCCCGCCATGTTCGTGGGCAACGTCAGCGAAGACGGCTTCGAGAACAACCCGCTGCTCGACAGCCTCAAGGCCTATGCCGAGGCACAAGGCGCTCCCGTCGTGGCCATCTGCGCCAAGATCGAGGCTGAAATGGCCGAGATGAGCGACGAGGACCGCGACATGTTCCTGCAGGAACTGGGCCTGGAAGAACCCGGCCTGAACCGCCTGATCCGCGCCGGCTTCGGCCTGCTGGGCCTGCAGACCTACTTCACGGCCGGCGTCAAGGAAGTGCGCGCCTGGACCATCAAGGTCGGCGACACCGCCCCCCAGGCCGCAGGCGTCATCCACGGCGACTTCGAGCGCGGCTTCATCCGTGCCCAGACCATCGCCTTTGACGACTTCATCGCCTTCAAGGGCGAGCAAGGCGCCAAGGACGCGGGCAAGATGCGCGCCGAAGGCAAGGAATATGTCGTCAAGGATGGCGACGTGATGAACTTCCTGTTCAACGTCTGAGGCAACGGATGCCGCGGCAGAACTGCTGAAAAGCAGCTCTCGCCCACCTCAGGAAACCGCGCTTGTGCGCGGTTTTTTCATGCCTGGATCGATTCGGTCCCGCGCACCGAACGTCCATGGACAATGGCGCCTTTCCATTGGGGAAAGAGAGACCTTGAAATGGACCGCCCGCATTTCAGATTCCATCCCGGTGCCTATGAAACCGTCTTCGAGCAAGAAGAGGGTGTGTGTTCCTGCTGCGGACAAAACCGCAGCCTCAGGTACGAAGGCCCGTTCTACAGCCAGCAAAGCCCCGACTACCTGTGTCCCTGGTGCATTGCCAGCGGGCAGGCTTGCGAGACATACGACGGCGAACTTGTGGGATATACCGATATCGAAGGCGTGTCGCCTGATCCGGCAGACCCCGAGCCCACCATCGCCAGGGAACTGCTGCTGGAGATCGCGCAGCGCACGCCCGGCTACAGGGCCTGGCAGCAGCCTGTGTGGCTCACGCACTGCAACGCACCCTGTGTCTTCCTGGGTCACGCCGACAGGCAGGCCGTCGAGCCTTTCCTCGCAGAAGTCCTGCCCGACATCGAAGGCAGCTACAGGAACGATGCGCAGTGGATGCTGGAGCGCATGTCCACGGACGGCATGATTTCCGGCTGCCTTTTCCAGTGCGTGCATTGCGGCCGGCATCGGCTGCATATGGACGTGGGATGAATCCAATGACCACCTACGCCGACCTCTCCATCCAGACCGGCATTGCGCTTCCGCCGCTGTTGAGCGACCTCCTGGCATCGGGAAAGACCGTCTACGGTCCGGATTGGGCCGCCACCTGGCGCCAGCGCTGCCTGCAGGACCCGCCCTTGTTCATGAGTTGGCAGGACTTCGAATGGATAGACGCCGAAGCCAGCCGGGAAATCATCGAGGGCTGGCTTCATCCTGGCGCACAGAACGGCCGGAGCTTTCTGCCATTCGCCCAGTCGGGCGCCGGCGATGCCTGGTGCCTGACGCCGCTGGACACGCATGGCGTGGGCGTGGCGCTGGTGTTGCACGATGACGAGGCCAGCAGTCTTTCGCACGCCTGCTTCGATGACTTTGTCTGCGCGGGATTTCTGCAGGCCTTTGCGGACCTGAGCGATCAGCTGGATGACTTCTCGCAGTCGGAGGCCTTGCAACTGTTGCGGGCCGATGTCGCGCAGGCCGCGCGCTTCATGACGCAGGAGTTGGGTGACTATCTGCAGGATTTCTGCCGGCGTCCCTTGGAGATCAGGCCTTGGCGCGACGGGCCCCGGGCGCGTGTTCGCCAGGTGGCTTCATTGATTTCACAAGATGAACTGGCGGCCGAACTGGACCGGCTGCCCGCCGTGGACCTTTCCTTTCCCGTCGTGGCGCGCTGGGAAGTGCGTTCGGTGGAGGAGGGAGACGCGCGGCACGGCCCTGCGCCAGAGCCCGCAAAGATCGACTGGCGTACCCTTGCCGCCGATCCCCTGCAGAAGATGGCGGCCATCAGGGCCTGCCAGAGCGAGCATGGCTGCAGCCTGGGACAGGCCAAGGCCATGGTGGACCAGTACATCGGCGGCAGTGTGAACGCGCGCGCCTGACCGGGGGCAGACCGGCGCCTTCAACCCACCATAGTCATCCATCCCGCCAACCGACCGCCTCCACCCTCCAGTTCCGCAGCCCCTCCCATCCGTGCCGAACTCTTCTGCGGGAATGCAATGCAGATGTCCCGCGGGGTGCCTGGCCATTGAGCTTCCGATCGTGTTGGATTGCTTGGCAGAGGCCCAGGCTGTTTCGGAGCGAGCGCCGTAAGATGACCCGTCGTCACCCGACAGGGTGAAAAGACAGGCCCGAGCAAGGTAACGCCAGCAAGAAAGGAATCACGTCCTATGGATAAGCAGGCGCTTGGCGAACGCGATATCTGTACCAAGCTCATCACGCAGGCTATGGAAAAGGCTGGATGGGACGCCCGGACCGAGGTGCGCGAAGAATTCCCTCCGGACGCACTCAGGGCCACCAGCGGGGGCGCAATATGAGCACCCACCTGCCTGCCGACTACCCGGCGCTGCTGGCCGATATCAAGCAGCGTGTCCGCCGTGCCCAGACGTGGGCCATGCTGGCGGTCAATGCCGAATTGATCCGCCTGTATTGGGATATCGGGGCACTCATCGACCAGCGCCAGAAGCGGGAAGGCTGGGGTGCCGCAGTCATCCCTCGGCTGGCCAAGGATCTGCACAACGAACTGCCGGAGGAAAAAGGTTTTTCCGAGCGCAACATCAAGCGCATGCTGGCTTTTTATCGCGAGTATCCCTCTCTGGCTGCCACAGCCGGGAGCACAGAGAAAGTGCCACAGGCCGTGGCACAACTTGCCCCCAGCGAAAAAGTGCCACAGGCTGTGGCACAAAGCCGCCAGACACCGGGGGTGGCGGCAGATGGCGCACAGGTGTTTGCTGCTGATGTTCTGCTGTCCCTGCCGTGGGGCCACCATGCCGAGCTGATCGCCAAGGTCAAGGAGCCGGGCGCACGCCATTGGTACATGTGCGCAGCCATCGAAAACGGTTGGAGCCGAAGTGTCCTGCTGATGCAGATCGAAACAGCCGCGCACCTGCGACAAGGCAGAGCTGCCAGCAACTTCGCCTTGCGCCTGCCTCCGCCGGATTCCGACCTGGTACAGCAAACGCTCAAGGACCCTTACCTGTTCGACTTCCTGACGCTGGAATCAGGTTTCCATGAGCGTGAGTTGGAAACCGGTCTGATCACCCATCTGGAAAAATTTCTCCTGGAGCTGGGCCAGGGCTTCGCCTTTGTGGGGCGCCAATATCACCTGGACCTTGGCGGAGACGATTTCTACATAGACCTGCTGTTCTACGCATCTCAAGCTGCGTTGCTACGTGGTCATCGACCTCAAGCGGGGCGATTTCAAGCCTGAATACGCGGGCAAGATGAACTTCTACTGCAACGTTGTGGACGACAGGTTGCGACACGCAACCGACCAACCCACCATCGGTTTGATCCTGTGCCAGAAACCCAATCACGTGCTGGCCGAATATGCGCTGCGCGGCGTGGACAAGCCCATCGGCGTTTCCGGTTTCGAGCTCACCCGTGCCTTGCCGGAAACCCTGCAAAGCAGCCTGCCCAGCATCGAACAGATCGAGCGCGAGCTGGGAGGCGGGCATGAATGAGCACACCGCCGAACTGCTGGAAAAGCACCTGCGACAGCTCGAACGCCGCGGGTAGTCATGCGATAGAAAAACACGCCAGTGCTCAACAGGTTGAATTTGACCGTCTGATAGCCCGTGGCGGTCTGCTGTGCCGGGCTCGAAGCTGCCCCTGCAACCCACCATAATCACCCATCCCGCCAACCGACCTCCCTCACCTTCGTGCCCCACCCCACCAGTCCCGCAGCCTCTCCCATCCATGCCGAACTCGTTGCCGTGCTGGCGGCGGTGACCCAGGGCACACCGCGCGTGCTGACCACGGCGGACGGGCAGTTGCTGCCGGCGGGGCCGTTCGAGGTGGGGCATCGCTCGCTGCAGGCCGGCCTGCGCGCCTGGGTGGAGGAGCAGACCCATCACCCGCTGGGCTACATGGAGCAGCTCTACACCTTTGCCGATGGCGATCGCACCGATGCCAGCGGGGCGCGCGTGATCTCGGTCAGCTATCTGGGGCTGACGCGCGAATCCGCGGACCGCAGTGCGGGGCAGGCCGTCTGGCAGGACTGGTACCGCTACTTTCCCTGGGAAGACTGGCGCAGTGGCGAGCCGGCCCTGCTGCGCTCGCACATCGCTCCGCGCCTGCATGCCTGGATGGCCGAGGCGCGCGGCGCCCAGCGTGCGCTGCGGCGCCAGCGCGCGGACATCGCCTTCGGCCTGGACGGCGGGCCCTGGAACGAGGACATGGTGCTGCAGCGCTACGAGCTGCTGTATGAGGCCGGGCTGGTGCAGGAGGCGGCCCACCGCGTCCATGGCGCGGCCGCCATGCTGCCTGGCGAGGCCATGCACCACGACCACCGCCGCATCCTGGCCACGGGCATGGCGCGGCTGCGCGCCAAGATCAAGTACCGGCCCGTGGTGTTCGAGCTGATGCCGCCCGAGTTCACGCTGCTGCAGCTGCAGCAGACGGTGGAGGCCCTGGCCGGGCGCGGGCTGCACAAGCAGAACTTCCGCCGCCTGATCGAGCAGCAGGATCTGGTCGAGGAGACCGGCCAGCTCACGGTGGGCTCGGCGGGCCGGCCCGCCAAGCTGTTCCGCTTTCGCAGCGATGTGCTGCTGGAGCGGGCCATCTCCGGCAGCAAGCTGCCCCTGGCCAAGGGCATCGACGGTTCTCCCTGAGCCGCACGGCACTTGCCCGATTGTGACAATGGCTTGACAGCACTTATGCTCGTATCTAGCATAAGTTCCTCGCTCAAGCCCGCAAGGCCGCGCGCCACATTTTTTTGACCTACATATACTCAAAATGAGCATTAATATTGCCAATGCCCTCAGTGCCCGCCTGCCGGTACCGCCGCTGCCCGACCTGATGCTGGAGCCGCTGGTGCGCTCGGCCCTGCTGGAAGACCTTGGCCGCGCGGGCGACCTGACCACGGATGCCATCGTCCCTGCGGACGCACAGGCCGAACTGCGCCTGGTGGCGCGCCAGGAGGGCGTGCTGGCCGGGCTGGACATGGCGCGGCTGGCGTTCCGTGCGCTGGATGCGCAGTCGCGTTTCGAGCCGGTGCTGCGCGATGGCAGCGAACTGGCGCCCGGCCAGGAGATCGCGCGCATCCACGGCAGCGCGCGCGCCATCCTCACCGCCGAGCGCGTGGCGCTCAACTACCTGTGCCACCTGAGCGGCGTGGCCACGGCCACGGCATCGATCGCGCGGGCCATCGCCGACACGGGCGCACGCGTGACCTGCACGCGCAAGACCATGCCGGGCCTGCGTGCGCTGCAGAAGTACGCGGTGCGCGTGGGCGGCGGCAGCAACCACCGCTTCGGCCTGGACGATGCCGTGCTGATCAAGGACAACCACATCGCGCTGGCCGGCGGCGTGGCCGAGGCCCTGGCCCGGGCGCGCGCAGGCGTGGGCCACATGGTGCAGATCCAGCTGGAGGTGGACACGCTGGAGCAGCTGGAGGTGGCGCTGTCCCTGGGCGTGGAAGTGGTGCTGCTGGACAACATGGACCTGGACACGCTGCGCACGGCCGTCTCCATGGCACGCGGCCGCGCGGTGACCGAAGCCTCGGGCCGCATCACGCCCGAGACGGCGCGCGCCGTGGCCGAGACCGGCGTGGACCAGATCGCCGTGGGCTGGATCACGCACAGCGCCCGGGTTCTCGACATCGGCCTCGACACCTGAAATGAGGCACCCCCTGAGCCGCTGCGCGGCTTCCCCCTCTCTCGCTGCGCGGGAGGGGAACGACACCCTGGCTGCGGGGCGGCCCTTGCTCGGTGTCCCTGAGTTGGGCTGCGCCGGTTTTTTGCACCTAGCCCAGTGGAGCAGTTGCCATGTTTTTTGAAGGGCGTACCTTGAAGCGACGGAGACTCTGGACGCTGGCGGCCTGCGCGCTGCTGGCTGGCGCATCGGGGCTGTGGCTGGCGGCGCCGGGCAAGGCCGGCACGCGCCTGGAGCGGCCCATCACCATCGTCGTGACCTTTCCGCCGGGCGGCGGCACGGACCTGCTGGCGCGGCGCCTGGGCGAGCAGCTGCAGCAGCGCCTGGGCCAGCCCGTGGTGGTGGAGAACCGGCCCGGCGCCAGCGGCAACATCGGCGCCCATGCCGTGGCCCAGGCCGCAGCGGACGGCAGCACCTTGCTGATGGCCAACAGCTCGTTCGCCATCAACCCCGGTGTCTACGAACGCCTGGATTTCGACCCGCGCAAGGACTTCACGGCGGTATTCAACGCGGGCTCCATCGCCTCGGTGCTGGTCGTGCCTGCGGACAGCGCGCTGCAGACGCTGGAGGATGCGCTGGCCCAGGCGCGCCAGGAACGGCCGCTGCTGTTCGCCTCCTGCGGCAATGGCACGCCCCAGCACCTGGCCGGCGAGATGCTGGCCCGGGAGGCGAAGCGCTTTGTGCAGCATGTGCCCTACAAGGGCTGCGGCCCGGCCATCACGGCCGTGGCGGCAGGCCAGGTGGCGGCGGGCATGGTCACGGCCAGCAGTGCTGCGGCCATGATCGCTGCAGGCCGCGTGCGCGCCCTGGCCGTCACGGCGCCGCAGCGGCTGCCGCAGCTGGCCGGCGTTCCCACGGTGGCCGAGCGCGGCCTGCCGGGCTTTGCGGTGGAGCAGTGGCATGGCCTGCTGGCACCTGCCGCCACGCCCCGGGCCACGGTGCAGGCATTGCATGACACGCTGGAGCAGGCGCTGGCCGATCCCGCCGTCAGCGCTGGCTTGCGCGACCAGGGCTACACCCTGGCGCGGCAGACACCGGGCCAATTCCAGGCGCTGATCGCGGCCGACATCGACCGCTATGCGGCCGTGACGCGTGCGCTGGGCCTGAAGGCCGATTGAGTGGCCGACTGGCGACTTACTGCATGAACCAGCCGTGGCTGACCACCAGCGACTGGCCGGTCAGCGCATTGCTGGGAAAGCCCGCGAAGAGCAGGGCCACGCGGGCCACGTCCTCGGTGGTGGTGAACTCGCCGTCCACGGTTTCCTTGAGCATCACGTTCTTGATGACCTCGTCCTCGCTGATGCCCAGCGTGCGGGCCTGCTCGGGAATCTGCTTGTCCACCAGCGGCGTGCGCACGAAGCCCGGGCAGATCACATTGGCGCGCACGCCGTGCTTGGCGCCTTCCTTGGCCACGGTCTTGGCAAGCCCGATCAGGCCGTGCTTGGCCGTGACATAGGGCGCCTTGAGCAGCGAGGCCTCCTTGGAGTGCACCGATCCCATGTAGATCACGCTGCCGCCGCGGCCCTGCGCATACATGTGCTTGAGGCAGGCGCGCGTGGTGAGGAAGGCGCCGTCCAGGTGGATGGCCAGCATCTTCTTCCAGTCGGCAAAGCTGAATTCCTCCACCGGATGCACGATCTGTATCCCGGCATTGCTGACCAGGATGTCGATGCCGCCGAAGGCCCGGGCGGCCTCCTCGACCGAGGCGTTGACCTGGGCCTCGTCGGTCACGTCCACGGCCACGCCCATGGCCTGCGCTCCCGTGGCGCGCAGCTCGGCCGCCGTGGCATCGGCCGCCTCCTTGTTGAGGTCGGCAATGACGATGCGCGCGCCCTCGCTGGCGAACAGCGTGGCGATCTCCTTGCCGATGCCGCTGGCCGAGCCGGTGATGAAGGCGACCTTGTCCTTGAGTTGCATGGTGAGTCTTTCCTGGAGAGTGGATGAAACAGGCCGGTGTCCATCTTTGGCGCGGCCGGCCGCGTGCCCTTGTCGGCGCAGGGACCAGTCTGGCGCCGGTTTCTTAGACGAAACTGAGTCGGCAGGCCCGCAAGTCATGCCCGTGACGGCCGGCCCTTCAGGGCGCGGCGGCCTCGCGGTGCCGGGGCTGCTGGAACAGCTCGCAGACCAGTTCGCGCAGCCAGCGCTTGGCCGGTTCCTGCTCGAAGCGCCAGCTCCAGTGCAGCGACACGTCGAAGCGGTGATCGGGCAGGTCGGCATCGCGCACCGCATAGCCGCCGCGCTCGACAAAGCCGGCCGCGATCTCGGCCGGCATGATCACCGCCAGGTCGGTCTTGCCCACGATGGAGGGCACGGCCATGAAGTGTGCGGCCGACAGGCGGATGCGCTCATCGAGCCGCAGCGCCTGCAGTATGCGCAGCGTCTCCGAATGCGAGCGCACTGCCGCGAAATCCAGCTGGCGCAGCGTGGCCAGCGCCAGTGGCGCGTCTTCGGGCAGGTGCGCCAGCGCGGGGTGGCCGCTGCGCAGCAGCACGCCGTAGTGGTCGGACAGCAGCACGGTCTGCCGGGTCCGCGTGCCACCCGGCAGAAAGCCGATGGCGATGTCCAGCGTGCCCCGGTCCAGCGCATCGGCAATGCCGTCCAGCGGCATGGGCAGGGTCTCCAGCTGCACATGCGGGGCGCGCTGGTGCAGCGCCTGCATCAGCGGCGGCAGAAAGCGCGCCTCGCCGATGTCGCTCAGGTGGATGCGAAAGCGCTGGCGCGCCTGCAGTGGCTCGAAGCTCTGGGCCTCGGACATGGCGACTTCGAGCACCTCCAGCGCCTGGCGCACGGCCAGCGCCAGGCGCTCGGCACGCGGCGTGGGGCGCACGCCTGCGTGCGCGCGCTCGAACAGCGGATTGCCCAGCAGCAGGCGCAGCCGCGTCACGGCCTGGCTGGCGGCGGGCTGGGACATGCCCAGCTCCTCGGCCGCGCGGCTGACGCTGCAGTGGCGGTACACGGCGTCAAAGACGCGCAGCAGGTTGAGGTCCAGGTTCTTGATATCCATTTGGTGAATATCTCTTAGATAGTTTATTCAATTGCTGGAAATCATAAGCACCTGCACCATGGGCACCGACTTCCATGGCCACCGCGCGGCACGCACCGGGCGGCCGGCCCATTCCCCAGGAGACCCTATCTTGCAAGCACCCACCACACCGCGCAGCCAGCCCGCCGAGGCATCCCCTTCCACCGTGACCTCCACCGCGACCTACACCGTGCGCCATGCCGTGATCGCCATGCTGCGCGAGCTGGGCATGACGCGCATCTTCGGCAACCCGGGCTCGACCGAGCTGCCGCTGTTCCGCGACTACCCCGAAGACTTCTCCTATGTGCTGGGCCTGCAGGAAACCGTCGTCGTGGGCATGGCCGACGGCCACGCCCAGGCCACGCGCAATGCCAGCTTCGTGAACCTGCATTCGGCTGCGGGCGTGGGCCACGCCATGGCCAACATCTTCACGGCCTTCAAGAACCGCACGCCCCTGGTGATCACGGCGGGCCAGCAGGCGCGCTCGCTGCTGCAGTTCGACCCCTTCCTGCACTCCAACCAGGCCGCCGAGCTGCCCAAGCCCTATGTGAAGTGGAGCTGCGAGCCCGCGCGCGCCGAAGACGTGCCCCAGGCGCTGGCGCGCGCCTACTACATCGCCATGCAGGAGCCGCGCGGCCCCGTGCTGGTCTCCATTCCCGCCGATGACTGGGACAAGCCGGCCGAGCCCGTCACGCTGCGCCATGTGGGCTTCGAGACGCGGCCCGATCCGCGCACGCTGGACCTCATAGGCCAGGCGCTGGACGCCGCGCGTGCCCCGGCCCTGGTCGTGGGCGCGGCCGTGGACCGGGCCCAGGGCTGGGATGCCGTGGTCGCGCTGGCCGAGCGCCACCAGGCCCGCGTCTTCGTGGCCCCCATGAGCGGGCGCTGCAGCTTCCCCGAGGACCATCCCCTGTTCGCCGGCTTCCTGCCCGCCATGCGTGAGCGCATCGTGCAACTGCTGTCCGGCCATGACGTGGTCTTCGCCGTGGGCGCGGCCGCCTTCACCTACCACGTGGAAGGCGAGGGCCCGCACATCCCCGAAGGCACGGCGCTCTACCAACTGATCGAAGACCCGGCCATTGCCGCCTGGGCCCCCGTGGGCACGGCTGCCGTGGGCAATGTGCGCATGGGCGTGGAGGAGCTGCTGCAGCGCCCCGCACCCGCCCCGCGCCAGGCGCCCGCACCCCGGCCCGCAGCGCCCGTGCCGGCCGCGCCCGCCGCAGGCGAGCGCATGTCGGTGGCCTTTGCCATGCACACGCTGGCCCAGGTGCGCGACCGCCACAGCATCGTGGTGGAAGAGGCGCCCAGCTCGCGCTCCACCATCCAGACCTACCTGCCCATCTTCCACTCGGGCACCTTCTACACCATGTGCAGCGGCGGCCTGGGCCACAGCATGCCGGCCGCCGTGGGCGTGGCGCTGGCGCAGCCCGAGGCCAAGGTGGTCGCCGTCATCGGCGACGGCTCGGCCATGTATGCGATCCAGGCCCTCTGGAGCGCAGCCCAGCTGCGCCTGCCCATCAGCTTCGTGATCCTCAAGAACCGCCGCTACGCAGCGCTGCAGGACTTCGCCCATGTCTTCGGCTACCGCGAGGGCGAGAAGGTCGAGGGCACGGAACTGCCCGACATCGACTTCGTGGCGCTGGCCCGTGGCCAGGGCTGCGACGGCGTGCATGTGGAGAACGCGGCCGAGCTGGCCGATGTGCTGGAGCGCGCGCTGGCCCATCCCAAGCCCATCGTGGTCGAGGTCGAAGTCGCCTGAGGCGAAGCCCCCTGCAGGAGACACGGCAATGGAAAACACAAGAAGCATAGGCATCCTCGGCGCAGGCGCCATGGGCACCCTGTTCGGGGCGCGGCTGGCCCGCATCGGCCTGGACGTGACCCTGGTCGACGTGAACGACGAGCTGCTGCAGGCCCTGAACCGCGAAGGCGCGCGCTGCCACACCGATGAGGGGCTGCTCAAGGCCCGCGTGCATGCGGCGCGGGCCGAGCAGCTCACGGCCGGGCCCGCGCTGTGGCTGGTCTTCACCAAGTCGGCCCACACGCGCGCTGCACTGCAGGGCATTGCCCATCTCATCGGGCCGGACACGCACTTCCTGAGCCTGCAAAACGGCATAGGCCATGCCGATGTGTTGCGTGAAATGGTGCCGCTCGAACGCATCGCCGTGGGCGTGACCACCTGGCCTGCGCGCGTGATGTCGCCGGGCGAGGTCAGCTCCATGGGGCAGGGCGGTATCCGCTTCATGCCCTGCAACGGCCAGCGCAGCGCGGTCTTCGACCTGCTGGCGGAAGACCTCAACCGCGCAGGCATGCATTGCAGCATCGACCCGCAGGTGCAGGAAGCCATCTGGGAGAAGCTGGCCTTCAATGCCGCCTTCAACGGCGTGTGCGCCGTGACGCGCCAGACCGTGGACGGACTGGCCAATCCGCAGGGCGAGGCCCTGCTGCAGCGCGTGCTGGACGAGGTGCTGTCCGTCGCCCATGCCCATGGCGTCGCCGCCAGCGCCGAGCGCGTGGGCGCGGCGGTGCGCGATGCGCTGGACCACCACCGGGGCCACCAGCCCTCGATGCTGCAGGACCTGCTGGCCGGCCGTGCCACCGAGACGGGCGCCATCCACGGCGCCGTGCTGCAGGTGGCCGACCGCCTGGGCATTGCCGTGCCCGTGACGCGCACGCTGCACGCACTGGTCAGCCTGTCGGAGAACGCGGGCGCCGTCGCACCGCGCTGAACGCGCTCAAGGCAAAACGAGCCACTACAAGAAGGAGACAAGATGCTGCGCAGACAAGCACTCAAGGCCGCACTGGCCATAGGCGCCCCGCCCCTGCTGGGCATGGGCGCGGCACGCGCCCAGACCGGCAAGCCCGTCGAATGGGTGGTGGGCTTTGCCGCAGGCGGCGGCTCGGACGCCGTGGCGCGCACCGTGGGCGAGTCCTTTGGCAAGGCCCTGGGCCGCACCGTGGTCGTCATGAACAAGCCCGGGGCCGGCACCAACATCGCCGCCGAATACGCGGCGCGCACGCGCGAGCTGGGCAGCCTGGTCTTCACGGCCGACTTCGCCACGCTGGCGGCCAATCCCCACCTGTTTCGCAAGCTGGCCTACAACGCCGAGAAGGACTTCGTGCCCATCGGCCTGCTGGCGCGATTTCCGCTGTTCCTCGTGGTCGGCAACCAGCTGCCGGTGCACAACCTGCAGGAGTTCACGCAGTGGGTGAAGGCCCAGCCAGGCCCCGTCAGCTACGGCAGCCCGGGCCTGGGCACGCCCCACCACCTGGCCACCGAACTGCTGTCGCAGCGCCTGGGCCTGAAGATGTCCCATGTGCCCTATCGCGGCGCGGGGCCGGCCCTGATCGATGTGATCGGCGGCCAGATCCCCTTCATGCTGGCCGACAGTGCGGCGGCGGCCCAGCACATTGCGGCCGGCAAGCTGCGCGTCATCGGCGTGGCCAGCGCCGAGCGGCTCAAGAGCCACCCGTCTGTGCCCACGCTGGCCGAGCAGGGCGTGAAGGACTTCGAGGCCCATGCATGGCAGGGCCTGGTGGCACCCGCAGGCACGGACGACGCCACCGTACAGGCCTGGTCCGTGGCGCTGCAGCAGGCGCTGCGCTCGCCTGCCGTGCTGGCGCGTTTCGAGGCGCTGTCGCTGGAGCCGCTGCCCGGCACGCCTGCGCAGATGCGTGACTACTGGCGCAGCGAAAGCCGGCGCTGGGGCCAGGTCATCGAGTCGGCGGGCATACGGCTGGATTGACCGTAGCGCCGCTGCTGCTTCAGGCGCCCTCACCGTTTTCAAGAACTCATAACCCAAGGAGACATAGCTCATGCACAAGACAACCCCCTTCAGCCGCTGGCGCCGCCTGGGCCTGCTGGCCCTGCTGGGCGCGACGGCCTCGGTCCCTGCGCTGGCGCAGAAGGCCGGCGACAAATGGCCAGAGCGCCCCGTGCGCCTGGTGGTGAACTTCGCGCCCGGCGGCGCGGCTGATGTGCTGGCGCGGGCCATCACGCCCACCATGTCCCAGGTGCTGGGCCAGTCGGTGGTGGTGGACAACAAGCCCGGTGCGGGCGGCAACATCGGCATCAGCGAGACCGTGCGCGCGCCCAAGGATGGCTACACGCTGCTGCTCAGCTCGGGCGGGGCCATCACCATCAACCCGATGATCTACAGCAAGCTGGCCTTCAATCCCGAAAAGGATTTGACGCCCGTGGCTGCCGTGGCGCGCGTGCATGTGTTCCTGGAGACCAATCCCGCCGTGCCCGCCACCAACGTGGCCGAGTTCATCAAGCACCTGAAGGCCAACCCCGGCAAGCTGTCCTACGGCTCGCCGGGCCAGGGCAGCTCGCCGCACCTGGCCGGCGAGATGTTCAAGCGCATGGCCGGTGTCGATGCCGTGCACGCCCCCTACAAGGGCGCGGGCCCGGCGCTCAGCGACGTGCTCAGCGGGCAGCTGCAGTTCTGGTTCGACCCGGGTCCGGGCCTCAAGCAGGTCGAGGCGGGCAAGCTGCGCCTGCTGGCCATCGGCAGCCCGCACCGCTCGCCGCAGTACCCCAACGTGCCCACGCTGGCCGAAAGCGGCCTGCCGGGCTTTGATGCGGACACGCTGTTCGGCATCTACGCGCCCACGGGCACGCCCGAATCGGTGATCGAGGCCGTTCGCACTGCCGTGGCCAAGGCGCTGGAGCAAAAGAACGTCAACGACGTCATCCTCACCCTGGGCGCCACGCCCGCGCCGCTGAGCCGCAAGGCCTTCATCGACCACCACGCCACCGAGCGCGAGCGCTTTGGCGAACTGGTGAAAGCCATCGGCCTGAAAGTGGACTGAGCTTTCCTGCAGGCCATCGTCCGCAAGCCGCCCGCTCCGCGCTGGCGGCTTTTTGCTTTCCGGTCCGGGCCGGGCCGGGCCAGGCCGAGGGGGCCTTGTGCCGGCCATCTTCTATACGAAGGTATATCCCGCATCCACCAATGAACAGGCCAGCCTTCCCAACAAAGGCTGGCCGCTGGCACTTTCGCCTTTGATAATTCCGGGCACATATTGCACTGCAGCAAACAGGACTCCCGGCCTGCACGGGGACTGCGCCACCCACACGCAAAGGAGTACCCCATGGACCCCGATCCTGATTCCGATCCCGATCCTGCCAGGCGCTGCCGCGCCGTCCCTTTCCGTCTTTCCCTTCTTCCATTTCTTGATCTGCCCGGACCCGGGCGGAGGCCTGTGATCGCCTGAAGGGGCGAGAGGTCTGCGCGGGTCCGTGGCGCCCGGAGACCTCAGGATGACCCGCTTTCTCGCTTCTGAACGACCAGGCCGACCCCATGGCCAACCACATGGCCGACCCCATGACCGACCCCATGGCCTGCACCCGCGCCATCCCTTGCTGGCGGCCGCTTGGCCTGTGGGCGGGCTGCTGATCAGCGTGGCCATGGCCGCCTGCAACGGCCCGGCCGAAACCCAGGCTGCAGTGGCAACCCCCGCCACCGCCGCCCCGCAGCCGGCCCCCGTGCGCCGCGAAGGCAACCTCATCGTGGTGCCCGAAGGCTCGCCGCTGCGCGAGCGCCTGCAGGTGGCCGAGATCGCCCTGCAGCCGCTGCAGACCCGCCTGTCGGCCCCCGCCACCATCGAGGCCGAGCCCGAAAAGCTGGTCCGCATCACGCCGCCCGTGGCGGGCCGCCTGGTGCGCCTGCACCACCAGCTGGGCGATGCGGTGAAGGCCGGCGATGCGCTGATCACCATGGACTCCTCCGAGATCTCCAGCGTGCGTGCCGAGCACGCCAAGTCCCAGGCCGCGCTGCTGCACGCGCGCCAGGAATTCGACCGCCAGAAGCTGCTGTTCGATGCCGAGATCGCCGCGCGCAAGGACTACGAGGCCGCGCAGCAGTCGCTGGCCGCCGCGGGGGCCGACGCGCGCGCCGCCTCCGATCATCTGTCCCAGCTGGGCGCAGCCGTGCAGGAAGGCTCGCGCGGCAGCTACGTGGTCAAGTCGCCCATCAGCGGGCGCGTGGTGGAGATGGCGGGCTCGCAGGGCGGCTACTGGAACGATGTGAATGCCTCCGTCATGACCGTGGCCGACCTGCGCAAGGTCTGGCTCAGCGCCAGCGTCAGCGAGCGCGACCTGGCCCATGTGGACGTGGGCCAGCAGGCCCACATCGCGCTGGCCGCCTATCCCGACCTGCAGCTGCAGGGCCGCGTGCAGTACGTGGGCGAGCTGGTGGACACCGCCACGCGCAGCGTCAAGGTGCGCGTGGCCGTGGACAACCCCGAAGGGCGGCTGCGCCCCGGCATGTTTGCGCGCGTGGGCTTCGACGCCCCGGCGCGCCAGGCCGTGATGGTGCCGGCCGCGGCCCTGCTGCAGGGCCAGGTCAGCACGCGCGTCTTCGTGGACAAGGGCGGCTGGCGCTTCGAGCCGCGCGACGTGCAGGTCGGCGCGCAGCAGGACGGCCAGGCCGAGATCCTCTCGGGCCTGGCGGCCGGCGAGCGCGTGGTGGTCAACGGGGGAGTGCTGCTGCAATGATCGAGCGCATCGTCAACATCGGCTTTTCGCGCCGCGGCGTGGTCTGGCTGGTCTTTTGCTTCGCGGCCCTGTATGGCGTGTTCAGCTGGAAGCAGCTGCCGCTGGAGGCCTATCCCGACATTGCCGACGTGACCTCGCAGATCGTCACCCAGGTGCCAGGCCTTGCGGCCGAGGAGATCGAGCAGCAGATCACCATTCCGCTGGAGCGCGCCCTGCTGGCCACGCCCGGCATGCACGTGCTGCGCTCGCGCAGCCTGTTCGCGCTGTCGCTGATCACCGTGGTCTTCGAGGACGGCGTGGACGGCTACTGGGCGCGCCAGCGCCTGAAGGAGAGCATCGACGAGGTCACGCTGCCCTATGGCGCCCGCGCCGGGCTGGACCCCTACAGCTCGCCCACGGGCGAGGTCTACCGCTACACGCTGGAAAGCCCGGTGCGCAGCCTGCGCGAGCTGTCCGAGCTGCAGCAGTGGGTGGTGATCCCGCGCCTGAAGAAGGCCCAGTCCGTGGTGGACGTGACCAACTTCGGCGGCCTGACCACGCAGTTCATGCTGGAGCTGGACCCCGCGCGGCTGCTGCAGTACGGGCTGGCGCTGTCCCAGGTGATCGAGGCCATCAATGCCAACAACGCCAGCGGCGGCGGTAGCGTCATCGACCGGGGCGATGTCTCCTATGTGGTGCGCGGCGTGGGCCTGCTGGGCTCGCTGGACGACATGGGCAACGTGGTCGTCAAGACCACGGACAGCGGCACGCCCGTGCTGGTCAAGGACCTGGGGCGGCTGACCTACGGCAACGTGGAGCGGCGCGGCATCCTGGGCAAGGACGGCAACTCCGACACCCTGCAGGGCATCGTGCTGCTGCTCAAGGGCTCCAACCCCTCGCAGGCGCTGGAGGGCATCCACGCCGCCGTGGAGGAGCTCAACGGCAAGCTGCTGCCGCCCGACGTGAAGGTCGTGCCCTACCTGGACCGCACCACGCTGATCGAGCGCACCACCCACACCGTGGGCAAGACCCTGGCCGAAGGCCTGATCGTCGTCACCCTGGTGCTGCTGGTCTTCCTGGGCAGCCCGCGCGCGGCGCTGATTGTGGCGCTGACCATTCCCATGGCGCTGCTGCTGGCCTTCATCTTCATGCACCACGCGAAGATTCCGGCCAACCTGCTGTCGCTGGGCGCCATCGACTTCGGCATCCTGGTGGATGGCGCCGTGGTCGTGGTCGAGAACATCCTGCGGCGCCGCGAGGCCGACCAGAACCGGCCGCTCACGCCCAGGGACGCCATCACGGCCACGCTGCAGGTGGCACGGCCCATCTTCTTCGGCATGTGCGTGATCGCGGCCGCCTACCTGCCGCTGTTCGCCTTCGAGCGCATCGAGTACAAGCTGTTCTCGCCCATGGCCAGCGCCGTGGGCGCGGCCCTGGTGGGGGCGCTGGCCGTGGCCCTGCTGCTCACGCCGGCCCTGGCCTGGCTGGCCTTCCGCAGGCCGCGCAAGATATTCCACAACCCCGTGCTGCACCGGCTGGGCGTGGGCTATGACCGCTTCCTGGGCGTGGCCGTGGGCCGCGTGCGCTGGCTGGCGGGGGCCGTGGCGGCATCGCTGCTGGCGCTGGGCGTGCTGGCCGGCACCATGGGCCGCGACTTCCTGCCGTACCTGGACGAAGGCTCCATCTGGCTGCAGGTGCAGATGCCGCCCGGCATCACGCTGGACAAGGCGCGCGACATGGCCGACGCGCTGCGCAGCGCCGCGCTGGAGTTCCCCGAGGTCTCCTACATCGTCACCCAGACCGGGCGCAACGATGACGGCACGGACTATTGGACGCCCTCGCACATCGAGGCCAGCGTGGGCCTGCATCCCTATGGCGAATGGAAGTCGGGCCTGACCAAGCAGCAGCTGATCGCGAAGATGGCCGCGCGCTTCGACCAGCTGCCCGGCTATTCCGTGGGCTTCATGCAGCCCATGATCGACGGCGTGCAGGACAAGCTGTCCGGCGCGCACAGCGACCTCACGGTAAAGGTCTTCGGCCAGGATCTGGCCGAAGACCGGCGCGTGGCCGATGCCCTGGTGGCCGTGCTGGAGAAAGTGCCCGGCGCGGCCGACGTGGCCGTGGACGTGGAGCCGCCGCTGCCCAACCTGCGCATTGCGCTGGACCGCGCCGCTGCCGCGCGCTACGGCATCAATGCCTCCGAGGTGGCGCAGCTCATCTCCACCGGCGTGGGCGGGGCCTCCATCGGCCAGCTGTACGTGGGCGAGCGCAGCTACGACATGGCCGTGCGCTTCACGTCCGACACGCGCAGCAGCCCCGAGGCCATCGGCGCGCTGCGCCTGTCGGCGGCCAATGGCGCCCAGGTGCCGCTGGCCGACGTGGCGCGCATCACCACCACCGTGGGCCAGAGCGTCATCGTGCGCGAGGGCGGCGAGCGCCACATCCTCGTCAAGCTCAATGTGCGCGGCCGCGACCTGGCGGGTTTCCTCAAGGATGCGCACACCGCCATCGACCAGCACCTGGACTACGACCGCCAGAAGCTGCACATCGAGTGGGGCGGCCAGTTCGAGAACCTGCAGCGTGCCGAGTCGCGGCTGCTCATGATCCTGCCGCTGACGCTGGGCATCATGCTGGTGCTGCTGTTCGGCGAGTTCGGCAACCTGCGCCAGCCGCTGCTGGTGCTGGGCGTGGTGCCGCTGGCCATGATCGGCGGCTTTGCGGGCCTGCACCTGCGCGGCATGACGCTCAACGTCTCCAGCGCCGTGGGCTTCATCGCGCTGTTCGGCGTGGCCGTGCTCTCGGGCGTGCTCATGGTCTCGCAGATCAACCGGCTGCGCCGCGAGGACGGCCTGGGCCTGCGCGAAGCCGTGCTCGAAGGCGCCTCCAGCCGCATGCGCCCCGTGCTGATGACGGCCACCGTCGCCGCCTTCGGCCTCACGCCGGCCATGCTGGCCACGGGCCTGGGCAGCGACGTGCAGCGGCCCCTGGCCACGGTCGTGGTCTGCGGCCTGTTCAGCGCCACCTTGCTGACCCTGCTGCTGCTGCCCAACCTCTACTACGTGATCGAGGCCCGTGCCGCCCGCGCGGCCGAGCGCCGCCAGCGCCGCGCCGCTGAACGCGGTGAGAGCGGCGATCCGGATGCCGCCGAGGACGAGGGCGGGCATCGCACCGCAACGAGCCAACCCCATTGATGCGAGTCGCCATGCAAACGACCCCTTTCTTCCCCAGGCAGGCCCTGGCCCTGCTGCTGTGCCTTGGCGCCGCAGCCCAGGCGCAGACGGCGCCGTCCGCCGTGGCCGCTGCAACGACGGCAACTGCAACCGCCACAGCAACTGCAACGGTGGCACCTGCCGGCCTGCGCTTTTCCGACTACCTCAACGCCGTGGAGCAGCACAGCCCCCTGCTGCGCTCGGAGGAGCAGGGCGTGGAATCCGCGCGTGCCGGCATCGGCATCGCCGGCATACGCCCCGACCCCAGCCTCACGCTGGGCGCCTCGCGCGAGCAGGTGCGCACCGGCCAGCCCCGGCCCACCACGCGCAACTACGAGATCAGCATGGAGCTGGAGACGGGCGGCAAGCGCGCCGCGCGCATCCAGTCCGCACGCAGCCAGGTGCGCCTGTCCGAGGCCGGCCTTGAAGGCGTGCGCAGCCAGCTGTTCTCCGATGCCGCCCAGGACTACACCCAGGCCTGCCGCGACTCGCTGGCGCTGGAGCGCAAGCAGCAGACGCTGAAGGCGCTGGGCGATGTGGTGCAGGCCAACGAACTGCGGCGCAAGGCCGGCGACATCGGCGGCGTGGAATGGCTGCAGTCGCGCGTGGAACGCGACCGCTTCCAGGCCGAGGTGGTGCAGGCGCGCGCCGAGGCGCAGACCGCGCGGCTGGCGCTGTCCGTCCCGCTGGGGCGCCGCCTGTCCGAAGTCTTTGCCAGCGACACGCTGCAATGCGGCTTCATGGAATTGGCCGAAGACTCGGGGCTGGAGGATGCCGACGCCCTGGTCGCCCAGGCGCTGCAGTCGCGCGCCGAGGTGCGCATCGCCCAGGCGGCGCTGGAGCATGCGCGCGACAACGCGGGCCTGGCCCGGGCCAACCGCTGGGTCAATCCCACGCTGGCCGTGGGCATGGCCGCCGTGCCGTCCACGGCGGCCGGCACCGATGCCCAGGGCAATCCCTTCGATGGCGGCGGGCGCTCGCGCACGCTGTCGGTCTCGGTCAGCGTGCCGCTGCCGCTGTCGCGCCTGGACCGGGGCGATCTGGTGCAGGCCGAGGCGGCCGTGACCCAGGCCATGCTGGCCCTGCAGCAGGCCCAGAACCGGGCCGAGGCCGATGTGCGCGGCGCGCGCTTTCGCCTGACCGCCGCGCGCGAGAACGTGCAGCGCTACCGCGACGGCGTGCTGCGCGATGCGCAGCGCGTGCTCGAAGGCATACGCCTGTCCTACCGGCATGGCGAGGCTTCGCTGCTGGAGCTGCTGTCCGCCCAGCGCTCGGCCGACGAGGCTTACCTGGGATCGCTGGAGGCAGAGACCGAGCTGGCCAAGGCCACCGTGGAGCTCCAACTGAGCGTGGGCCGCCGGCCAGTGTTGTGAACCCCCTGAGCCGCTGCGCGGCTTCCCCCTCTCTCGCTACGCGGGAGGGGGACGACACCTTCGGTGCGGGGCGTCCCTTCCTCGGTGTCCCTTGTTTTGGGTCGCGCCAGTATCGTACGGTTCGGGTATAGCCTGCATTCAGGTGCAGCGGCTTCTTGAATGAGAATTGGCAGCTGACAGTCCATTCCTTTTCCCTGCACGTCATGACCACCGCTCTGCGCCGCTTTCCCCATTGGCCCCGGGCCCTGATCCTGGCGGCCATGGGCGTCGCCATGGCCGCGATCTTCGCGCTGGACACGCTGACCGACTACGCCGTGGCGGCCGCCGTGTTCCATACCGCCATCATCCTGGTGGCGGTGCGCTGGTTCAGCCCGCGCGTGGTCATCGGCCTCACGGCGCTGTGCATCGTGCTGACCCTGGCCAGCTTTGCGCTCACGCCTGCCGGTGCCTATCGCACCGGACTGATCAACATGGTGATCAGCATCCTGGCCATTGCCGTCACGGCCTATCTGGGCCTGAAGATGGTGGCGGCCCAGAACGCGGCCCATGAGGCGCGCACCCAGCTGATGCGCATCACCCAGACCACCAGCCTGGGGCAGTTGACGGCCTCCATCGCCCATGAGGTCAACCAGCCGCTGGCCGCCATCGTCACCAGCGGCAATGCCTGCCAGCGCTGGCTGGCCCAGGACCCGCCCAATCTGGCCAAGGCCGGCCAGGCGCTGGAGCGCATCCTGGGCGATGCGCAGCGCGCCAGCGATGTCATTGCCCGCATCCGCAGCATGGCGCGCGGCGAGGCGCCCAGCCGCCAGTCCTTCGACCTCAACGACGCCGTGCGCGAGATGGCGCGCCTGTCGGACGCCGAGCTGGACCGGCGCGGCGTGGCCCTGGACCTGCAACTGGCGCCCGCGCTGCAGCCGGCCTGGGCCGACCGCGTGCACATCCAGCAGGTGCTGGCCAACCTGCTGATCAATGCCATGGATGCCATGCAGGGCACGCCCGCCGCGCAGCGGCGCATCACCGTCACCACCCAGGCCCTGGGCCAGCAACTGGTACTGACCGTGGCCGATGCGGGCGAAGGCCTGTCGCCGCTGGCCCGCACCCACCTGTTCGATGCCTTCTGGACCACCAAGCCCGACGGCATGGGCCTGGGCCTGAACATCTGCCGCCACATGGCCGAGGCCAACGGCGGCCGCATCTGGGCCACGGACCGCGAGGACACGCGCGGCGGCACGGTCTTTCACATCACCATTGCCTGCGCCCCGGCCACGGGCGACAGGTCTTCCACGGGATTGCGCCATGGCTGAACCCTCCACGGCCGAAGCCGAGGCACTTGTCTACATCGTCGATGACGACGCCTCGGTGCGCGCCGCCATCGAGGACCTGCTGGCCTCGGTGGGCCTGTGCGTGCGCGCCTTCGGCGCCACGCGCGAGTTTCTGGACCACTGGCAGCGGCAGCCGCCCGCGGGGCCTGCATGCCTGGTGCTGGACATCCGCATGCCGGGCCAAAGCGGCATGGACTTCCGGCGCCAGATGCTGGAGATGGGCCTGAAGCTGCCCACCATCTTCATCACCGGCCATGGCGACATTCCCATGAGCGTGGAGGCCATGAAGACCGGCGCCATCGAGTTCCTGACCAAGCCCTTCCGCGACCAGGACCTGCTGGACGCCATCCAGCAGGGCATTGCCCTGGACCGCCAGCGCCGCGCGCTGGACGCCGGCGAACAGGCGCTGCGCGCCTGCTGGCAATCGCTGTCGCCGGGCGAGCAGGAAGTAGTCGTGGGCGTGGTGCGCGGCCTGCTGAACAAGCAGATCGCGGCAGACCTGGGCGTGAGCGAGATCACGGTGAAGGTGCGGCGTGGCCAGGCCATGCGCAAGATGCAGGTGCGCACGCTGGCCGACCTGGTGCGTGCGCTGGAGCGGCTGGATATCCGCTGAGGTGTCCTGGCAGGCCGGGCGCAGGCCAGGGGCAGGCCTGCCGCAACGCTTCAGTGGGCGTGGCCGTGCGCCGGTGCCTGCGCAGGCCCGCTTGCGGCACTGGCGGCATCCAGCGCCAGGAAGTGGTGGACCACGGGCCGCCCGGGGCCGATGTGAAAGCGCAGCGCCTGGGCCTGCAGATCGGCATCGGCCCTGGACACGCGCTGGTGCTGGCGCAGATGCTCCGCCCAGGACTCCACCAGGAACCACTCGATCACCCGGCCCGGCTCGCCCGTGTGCTCGGCAATGCCCCAGGCATAGGCGCCATCGCGGCGGCGTTCGCGCGCCACATGCTGCATGGCCTCGATGAAGGCTGGCAGGTCGTCGCGGCGCACCTGGTATTCCACCTGGATCATCACCGGGCCACGGTCATGGGCCACGGGTTCGGCCAGCAGCGGCTCGGGCCAGTGGTTGGATGCCTGCAGGTCCGCCTCGCCCGTGGGCAGCTTGATGCGGTGGAACACCAGCGAGATGGCCACCAGGCCCGCCGCGCCGATCAGCAGTGCCGTGGGAATGCCCACGCCCTGCGCGAACAGTCCCCAGGCCAGGCTGCCGCCCGCCATGGCGCCGTTGAACACCATCAGGTAGATGGCCAGCCCGCGGCCGCGCACCCAGTTGGGCAGCACCGCCTGGGCCACGCCGTTGAGCGTGGTCAGCGCAATGATCCAGCCCAGGCCCAGCACCAGCATCAGCAGCACGGCGGCCCATTGCGGCGGCGCGGTGGACAGCGCGGCCATCACGGCGGCGCTGAGCACGGAGGACAGCAGCACCAGGCCATCGGCATCCAGCCTTTTGCGCAGGCGCGGCAGCAGCAGGGCGCCCAGGATGGCGCCTGCGCCCACGGCGCCCAGCATCACGCCGTAAAAGCCTGCCGAGCCGCCCAGCATGCGCCGCGCCACCAGCGGCAGCAGGGCCCAGACCGAGCTGGCGAAGAGGAAGAACACGGCGGCGCGCAGCAGCACCACATGCAGCTCGCGGCTGGAGCGGGCATAGCGCAGGCCTGCGCGGAAGGCGCCGAAGAACTGCTCATTCAGGGCCGAGGCCTCGGCCTTGGGGCGCTTCCACCAGACCAGCGCGGCGATCACGAACACGTAGCTGGCCACGTCCGCGCCGTAGGCCGCCGCCGCGCCGAAGCTGGCCAGCAGCAGGCCGCCGGCCGCAGGGCCCAGGGCGCGTGCGATGTTGATGCCCAGCGAGTTCAGCGCCACCGCGTTCTTGAGGTCGCTGCGCGGCACCAGCTCGGGCACGATGGACTGCCAGGTCGGCCCCATCAGCGCCGCGCCTATGCCGCCCACGAAGGTCAGCGCCACCAGGTACTCCACGGTCAGCGTGTTGGTGCGTGCCAGCAGCAGCAGACTGGCGCTGACGGCGGCCAGCAGGATCTGGATGCCGATCAGGAAACGCCGGCGGTCCAGAATGTCGGACAGCACACCGGCCGGAATCGCCAGCAGGAAGATGGGCAGCGTGGCCGCCGTCTGGATCAGGGCCACGGCGGCCGGGCTGGCCGACAGCTCGGTCACCATCCAGGAGCTGGCCACATCGCGCATGAAGCTGCCGATGTTGCCCAGCACCGTGGCGGCCCACAGCACCGCGAACACGGGCTGGCGCAGCGGCGCGAAGCTGCCGGAGGAACTGCCGGAAACAGCTGGGGCAGACGGCTTGGAATCGATGGACATGGCCTTGCTCCTCAGGCCATCCAGCAGGAGCAGCCCAGCGCGCCGAAAAAGCTTCGGGGGTCCGAGGTCGGCACGTTCGATGCCCATGCGTCGGCATGGCTGTGGCCGTGCATGCCGCAGCTGGTGCCGCAGCCGCAGGCCGCCGCCAGGCTGCGGTAGCGCGCGGGGTTGAGCGAGTTCCTGCCCGCGCCCTCGGGCTCGCCCCAGGCGCCGTAGCCGCCAAAGCGCCGCACGGGCGACCAGTCGGGCATGGCCGGCGGCAGCGGGTTGTCGTCATGCTGCTGGAAGGGGCCTGCGCCATAGACCACGCGGCCGCCCACCACGGTGAGGTCGGAGGTGAGGAAGGAGATCTCGTCCTCGGGCACGGCGAAATAGTCCTTGCTTGGGACGATCATGTCGGCCAGTTGGCCCACCTGGATGCGGCCGCGCAGGCCTTCCTCGTTGGAGAACCAGGCCACGTTCTCGGTCCACATGCGCAGCGCGGTCTCGCGGTCCAGCAGGTTGCGCTGGGGATACATCTGCAGGCCGCCCACGGTCTTGCCCGTCACCATCCACGACAGCGACACCCAGGGGTTGTAGGAGGCCACGCGCGTGGCGTCCGTGCCGGCCGAGGTCTTCACGCCGCGCTCCAGGATCTTCTTGACGGGCGGCGTGGCCTCGGTGGCGCGTGCGCCGTAGCGTTCGGTGAAATATTCGCCCTGGTAGGCCATGCGGTGCTGCACGGCCACGCCGCCGCCCAGCGCCGCAATGCGGTCGATGGACTTGTCCGAAATGGTCTCGGCATGGTCGAAGAACCAGTTCAGGCCGTCGATGGGCGTGTCGCGGTGCACCTTCTCGAACACATCGAGCGCGCGCGAGATGGTCTCGTCATAGGTGGCGTGCAGGCGCCACGGCCATTGGTTCTGCACCAGCACGCGCACCACTTCCTCCAGGTCGCCCTCCATGCTGGGGGGCATGTCGGGGCGCGGCTGGCGGAAGTCCTCGAAGTCGGCGGCCGAGTACACCAGCATCTCGCCCGCGCCGTTGTGGCGGAAATAGTCGTTGCCCTGCTTGTATTTCACGCTTTGCGTCCAGTTGAGGAAGTCGGCCTTCTCCTCCTTGGGCTTTTGCGTGAACAGGTTGTAGGCCAGGCGCACGGTGATCTGGTTGGCGTCGCTGAGCTTCTGGATCACGTCGTAGTCGTCGGGGTAGTTCTGAAAGCCCCCGCCCGCATCGATCACGCCGGTCACGCCCAGGCGGTTGAGTTCGCGCATGAAGTGGCGCGTGGAGTTGACCTGGTAGTCCAGCGGCAGCTTGGGGCCCTTGGCCAGCGTGCTGTAGAGGATGGTGGCGTTGGGCTTGGCCAGCAGCAGGCCCGTGGGGTTGCCGTTGGCATCGCGCGTGATCTCGCCGCCTGCAGGCTGGGGCGTGTCGCGGGTGTAGCCCACGGCACGCAGGGCGGCCGCGTTGAGCAAGGCGCGGTCATACAGGTGCAGCAGGAACACCGGCGTATCGGGCGCGATGGCGTTGATCTCGTCGATGGTGGGCAGGCGCTTTTCCACGAACTGGTGCTCGGTGAAACCGCCGACCACGCGCACCCACTGCGGCGCAGGCGTGATGGCCACCTGGCGCTTGAGCATGTCCAGCGCGTCGGCCAGCGAGCGCACGCCGTCCCAGCGCAGCTCCAGGTTGAAGTTCAGGCCGCCACGGATCACGTGCGTGTGGTTGTCAAACAGGCCAGGCAGCACGCTGCGGCGCTGCAGATCGATGCGGCGCGTGCCGCTGCCGGCCAGGGCCAGCACCTCGGCGTCCGAGCCCACGGCGATGAACCGGCCGTCCTTCACGGCCACGGCGGTGGCGGTGGGCTGGGCCTTGTTCAGCGTGGTGAAGCGGCCGTTGTGGAAGATGACTTCGGGCGTGGAATCGGACATGGAGGCTCCTTGGCGAGCGTTGGTGGTGCAACCCAGCAGTCCACCCATGGCAAGGGTGGCGGCGGAGCCCAGGACTTTTCTGCGCGTGGTCATGGTGCAGTTTTCTTGGAGAGAGGGGGAGGGGTCAGCCGTGGTGCCGATCGGCATCGGCATCGGCGTTCTTGCGGCCGGGCAGCTGGCCCAGCACATGCTCGGTGGCCTGCGTCTTGCTGCAGGCGCTGCGCAGGTCCATGCCCTGCAGCAGATGCCGGCCCACGGGCACGATCTGCTCGCCGGCCAGGATGCCCAGCAGGCCGACCAGGGCCACCAGCGGCGGTGCGGGCGAGCGCACCTGCAGCAGGCTGTAGACCACGCCGACCAGCAGGCCGGCCCCCAGGGAAAGTGCATAGAGCTTCATGGCGAGACTCCTTTGGCGGGCCGGCGGCGGCGCTGGTGCTCAGGCCTTGGCGGGGTTCGGGCCCACGGTCTCGCCGTGCTGCACGCGCTCGGCCGCCTTGTGCACCATGGTGTAGGCATAGTCCACGCCCATGCCGTAGGCGCCGGAATGCTCGCGCACGATGTCCATCACCGCGTCGTAGGTCTCGCGGCGGGCCCAGTCGCGCTGCCATTCCAGCAGCACCTGCTGCCAGGTCACGGGCACCACGCCGGCCTGCACCATGCGGTCCATGGCGTAGTTGTGCGCGTCCAGCGACGTGCCGCCCGAGGCGTCGGCCACCATGTAGATCTCGTAGTCCGTGTCATGCAGGGCCGACAGGGCGAAGGTGGTGTTGCACACCTCGGTCCACAGGCCGGAGACCACGATCTTCTTGCGGCCCTGGGCGGCGTTCCTGGCCAGTGCGTCCCGCACGTTCTGGTCGTCCCAGGAATTCATGGAGCTGCGCTCCAGCAGTTGGTGCTCGGGGAACACCGCCAGCAGTTCGGGATAGGTGTGGCCGGAGAAGCTGCCCGTCTCCACCGTGGTGATGGTGGCGGGAATGCCGAAGGCCTTGGCCGCCTTGGCCAGGCCCACCACGTTGTTCTTGAGCACCTGGCGGTCGATGGACTGCACGCCGAAGGCCATCTGGGGCTGCTGGTCGATGAAGATGATCTGGCTGTTGGCGGGCGTCAGGACTTCGAGGTACTTGCGGTCGGTCATGGTGATCTCCTGTGAGGGGTTGGACGGGGTACGGGAAATGTTTTCTTGGGAAGAGGCGGGCAGGGCGCTTCAGCGCGCCGTGTCGACGAGCACCAGCTCGGTGTCGGCCAGGGCCGTCACACGGAAGCTGTCCACATCGCTGATGGCGGCGCCGTCGCGCTCCTGCAGCGTCACGCCGTCGATCTGCACCGAGCCGCTGGCCGGCACCAGGTAGCCCAGGCGGTCACGGCCGATGCGGTACTCCGTGCTCTCGCCGGCCTTCAGCGTGGCGCCCAGCACCCGGGCGGCCGTGCGGATGGGCAGGGCGTCCTCGTCACCGGGCAGGCCGCTGGCCAGGGCCACGAAGCTGCCCGAGCGCTCGCCCTTGGGGAAGGGCTTGGCACCCCAGGACGGGGGCTGCTGGCCGCGCTCGTCGGGCATGATCCAGATCTGGAAGATCCGCGTCGTGTCCTTTTCCTGGTTGTATTCCGAGTGGCGGATGCCGGTGCCCGCGCTCATCACCTGCACATCGCCCGCTTCGGTGCGGCCCTTGTTGCCCAGGCTGTCCTGGTGGGTGATGGCGCCTTCACGGACATAGGTGATGATTTCCATGTTGGCGTGGGCATGGGGCGGGAAGCCCGTGCCGGCGGCGATGGTGTCGTCGTTCCACACCCGCAGCGCGCCCCAGCCCATGCGGGCCGGATCGTGGTAGCCGGCGAAGGAAAAGTGATGCTTGGCATCGAGCCAGCCGTGGTTGGCACCGCCAAGGGCTTGGAAGGGACGGCGTTCGATCATGGTGTTCTCCTGCTGCGTTGTGTGTTGCGATGGATGAACTTTATGTTTTGCCGATCAAGAAGAGAATAGAAAATATGCAAAGACATCTATTCCAAAACTTTCATGCCAAGACTTCCTGACCTCGAAGCCTGGGCCGTCTTCGCCAAGGTGGCCGAGACGGGCTCCTTCGCCAAGGCCGCCGCCGACCTGGGCGTCTCCCAGCCCACCATCTCCAAGGCCATCACGCGGCTGGAGACGCGGCTCAAGACCAGCCTGTTCCACCGCACCTCGCGGCGCATGTCGCTGACGGCCAGCGGCCAGGCCTCGCTGGAGCGCGCCGCGCGCATCCTGGCCGAGGGCGAGGCCGTGGAGGCCGAGATCAGCGAGCAGTCCAAAAGCCTGCGCGGCCCCATCCGCATTGCGGCGCCCATGTCGTTCGGCATCTCGCACCTGGCGCCGGCCGTGCCCGCCTTCATGGCCGAGCACCCGGAAGTCACGCTGGACCTGCACTTCAGCGACGAGCTGATCGACGTCGTGGCCCAGGGCTTCGACATCGCGCTGCGCATCTCCTCGCTGCCCGACTCCAGCCTGCTGGCGCGGCGCCTGTGCACGGTGCGCCTGCTGCTGGTGGGATCACCCGAATACTTCGAGCGCCACGGCCGCCCCTCCCATCCGCGCGAGCTGGCGCAGCACCGCGCGCTGCGCTATGTGCACAGCCGCCTGGGCGAGGCCTGGCGCTTCGTGCATGCGCGCCGGGGCGAGTTCGCCCAGGTCGTGCCCACGGCCATGCGCGTGAACAATGCCGAGGGACTGGCGCCGGCCCTGCGCGCCGGGCTGGGCCTGGCCCTGCAGCCCGAATTCCTGGCCTGGGAAGATTTGCAATCGGGTGCGCTGCAGACCTGCATGGATGACTGGCAGGTGCCCTCCATCGCCCTGCACATCGTCACGCCGCCGGGGCGCGCCCGGCCGGCGCGCGTGCAGGCGCTGATCGATTTCCTGGCCACGCACTTCGCGCTGGCGCCCTGGGCGCGCGAGCCGCAGGCGTAGATCGCTAAAGGGGAGGGCTTAGGTGGGAGGGCTTCGGCCTCAGCTGGCCCAGGAGGCCGGCAGCAGCTGCAGCAGCACCACCGTCATCACCACATAGCGCAGGAACTTGCCGATGGCCATGTAGAACACGCAGGGCCAGAACGGCAGCCGCAGCCAGCCGGCCACGGCGCACAGCGGATCGCCCACCACGGGCAGCCAGCTCAGCAGGCAGGCCTTGGCGCCCAGGCGGCGCAGCCACACGCGGGCGCGGCGCTCGTGGCGGGACAGGGCGCGGGGCGGCTTGGCCCGCAGATCCTCGGGCAGTCCGGCGCGCCGGCGCTCGCGGGCCGCACGCCAGGCCTTGTGCGCACCCAGCCCCATCCACCAGCTGATGGCGCCGCCCAGCGTATTGCCGGCCGTGGCCACGAAGACCGTTTGCCAGAACAGATCGGGGTTGAGCTGCAGCAGGCCCACCACCGCAGGCTCGGAGCCCAGCGGCAGCAGCGTGGCCGAGATCAGGGCCACGATGAACACGGTGCTGAGGCCGAACTGCGGCAGCGCCAACCAGCCCAGCAGTTGATGCATCCAGACTTCCATAGGTGCTGTAAGTGTAGGTCTGCGCTGGCTGACGCCTTGTCGGCCTGAAGCTATCGTGGAACCCGTTCCAGAACCACAAGCACAGGGGGCGTCATGCAGACAGGGCGGATTGCAGGATGGGCGGCATTGGGAATGGCAGCAGCCGGCCTGGCCGGCTGCGCTGCGTTGCAGCCATCGCCAGGCAAGGACACCACCGTGGTGGCACAGGCCGCTGTCCAGGCGCCGCCCGCCCAGGCTGCACCGCCCTCCGCCTGGGGCAAAGCGCTGCAGGCCAAGGGCTGCACCCTGCCAGACCCGGCCGTGGGCGACAGGCTGGAGCAGCTGCAGCGCGAGCTGGAGCCGCTGGGCCTGGAGCCGCGTCTGCAAGGCTGCGTGAGCCTGGCCGGGTCCGAGCCCGGCCCGGCCCTGGTGCTGGACGCCTGGGTGACCGACGGGCGCAAGGCCATGGCCGTGGTGCGCGGCCCGCTGGCCGACGGCGAGGCGCTGGACCTGGGATTGGAGGCTGGGCTGCAGACAGCTGGGCCGCAGGCAGCCGGGCAGCCGAAAGCCGGGCTGCAGAAGGTCGGCCTGCGCCCCATGCCCGACGACCAGGTCTCTCCCGACGTGCAATTCAACCGCCGCTGGTGGCAGGGCCGGCTCGGTGCCTACGGGTTGCAGGCCGTTCCGGGCCAGGTGCGCACCTTCGTGCCCACACCATGAAAACTGCGCACTGTCTTGTTTTCGCTGCTTGGCCGTCTTGACGGCCCGGTTTTAGCCCTGCTGAAAATTTGGGCAGGTACAATCTTGGTCCTTTGTTGCCGCCCGTTTTGTGCTCGGCGCGCGCGTTTTCTCCGGCTTTTCCGATGTCCTCCCCACCCCTGTCCATAGGCCCCCATGCCCTGGCCAATCGCCTGTTCGTCGCCCCCATGGCCGGGGTGACGGATCGGCCGTTCCGCCAGCTGTGCAAGGCCCTGGGCGCGGGCTACGCGGTCAGCGAGATGGTGACATCGCGCAAGGACCTGTGGAACAGCCTCAAGACCTCGCGCCGCGCCAACCATGAAGGCGAGCCCGGCCCCATCGCGGTGCAGATCGCGGGCACGGACGCCGAGATGATGGCCGAGGCCGCGCGCTACAACCTGGACCGCGGCGCCCAGATCATCGACATCAACATGGGCTGCCCGGCCAAGAAGGTCTGCAACAAATGGGCCGGCTCGGCCCTGATGCAGAACGAGGCCCTGGCCGTGGAGATTGCCCAGGCTGTGGTAGAGGCCTGCGCCCCGCACGGCGTGCCCGTCACGCTGAAGATGCGCACCGGCTGGTGCGACGCGCACAGGAACGCCGTGGTGCTGGCCCGCCGCTTCGAGGAGGTGGGCATACAGATGCTCACCGTGCACGGCCGCACGCGCGAGCAGGGTTACAAGGGCTTTGCCGAGTACGACACCATCGCTGCCGTCAAGGCGGCGGTGCGCGTGCCGGTGGTGGCCAATGGCGACATCACCAGCCCCGAGAAGGCGCGCGACGTGCTCGCCTACACGGGCGCCGATGCCGTGATGATCGGCCGCGCGGCCCAGGGCCGGCCGTGGATCTTCCGCGAGATCGCGCACTTCATGGCCACGGGCGAGCACATGGCCCCGCCGCTGGTGGCCGAACTGCGCCGGCTGCTGCTGGACCACCTGCAGGACCACTACAGCCTGTACGGCGAGGGCACCGGCGTGCGCAGCGCGCGCAAGCACATCGCCTGGTACCTGCGCAGCCTGCCGGGCGGTGAAGCATTCAGACAACACATCAACACCATCGAGGACTGCGCGGTGCAATGGCAGGCCGTGGCCGACTATCTGGACGCCCTGGGCGCACAGATGGACCGGATACCGGCCGCCATCGATGCCGGCGCCACAAGCGCCGAATTCGGAGAGCCCGCAGGAATGACAGTATGAGCAACCAGAACATCGAACAATGCGTGCGTGAAAGCCTGGAGGGGTATTTCCGCGATCTCGACGGCGAAAAGCCCAACGGCATGTACGACATGCTGATCCACCTGGTCGAAAAGCCGCTGCTGGAAGTGGTGATGACCCAGGCCGACAACAACCAGTCCCGCGCTGCCGACTGGCTGGGCCTGAACCGCAACACGCTGCGCAAGAAGCTGCTAGAGCACGACATGCTCTGAGCGGCAGGCACGAATCTCCATTTCTTCAAACTCCCTGCACTGACGCCCATGAACGCCCTGCTCTCCGTCTCTGACAAGACCGGTATCGTCGAATTCGCCCAAGGCCTGCACGCCCTGGGCATCAAGCTGCTGTCCACCGGCGGCACCGCCAAGCTGCTGGCCGAGGCCGGCCTGCCCGTGACCGAGGTGGCCGAAGTCACCCAGTTCCCCGAAATGCTGGACGGCCGCGTCAAGACCCTGCACCCCAAGGTCCACGGCGGCCTGCTGGCGCGCCGCGAGCTGCCCGCCCACATGGCGGCCCTCAAGGAGCACGGCATCGACACCATCGACCTGCTGGTGGTGAACCTCTACCCCTTCGAGGCCACCGTGGCCAAGGCCGGCTGTACGCTGGCCGACGCCATCGAGAACATCGACATCGGCGGCCCGGCCATGGTTCGCTCTGCCGCCAAGAACTGGGCCGACGTGGGCGTGATCACCGACGCCGGCCAGTACGAGGCCGTGCTGGGTGAACTGAAGGCCAACGGAAAGCTGTCCGACAAGCTGCGCTTTGCGCTGTCCGTGGCCGCCTTCAACCGCATCGCCCAGTACGACGGCGCCATCAGCGACTACCTGTCCAGCGTGAAGTTCGAGGACGAGAAGCTCTCCGAAACCTACGTGCCCGAGCGCAGCCCCTTCCCGGGCCAGAGCAACGGCCACTTCACCAAGGTGCAGGACCTGCGCTACGGTGAAAACAGCCACCAGCAGGCCGCCCTGTACCGCGACCTGTATCCGGCTCCCGGCTCCCTGGTCACGGGTGAGCAGCTGCAGGGCAAGGAGCTGTCGTACAACAACATCGCCGACGCCGACGCCGCCTGGGAATGCGTCAAGAGCTTCGAGCAGCCCGCCTGCGTGATCGTCAAGCACGCCAACCCCTGCGGCGTGGCCGTGGGCAAGGACGCGCACGAAGCCTATGCCAAGGCCTTCCAGACCGACCCCACCAGCGCCTTCGGCGGCATCATCGCCTTCAACCGCACGGTGGACAAGGCAGCGGCCGAGGCCGTGGTCAAGCAGTTCGTCGAGGTGCTGATGGCCCCCGACTTCACGGCCGAGGCGCTGGAAATCTTCAAGCCCAAGGTCAATGTGCGCCTGATGAAGATCGCCCTGCCGGCCGGCGGCGAGCGCGCCTGGGACCAGGGCCGCAACGCCATGGACGCCAAGCGCGTCGGCTCGGGCCTGCTGCTGCAGACCGCCGACAACCATGAGCTGGCCCTGGCCGACCTCAAGGTCGTCACCGTCAAGCAGCCTACCCCCGAAGAACTGCAGGACCTGCTGTTCGCCTGGAAGGTCGCCAAGTACGTCAAGAGCAATGCCATCGTGTTCTGCAAGAACGGCATGACCATGGGCGTGGGCGCAGGCCAGATGAGCCGCCTGGACTCGGCACGCATCGCCTCCATCAAGGCCGAGGCCGCCAAGCTGAGCCTGCAGGGCACGGTCGTGGCCAGCGATGCCTTCTTCCCCTTCCGCGACGGCCTGGACGTGGTCGTTGACGCAGGCGCCACCTGCGTGGCCCAGCCCGGCGGCTCCATGCGCGACCAGGAAGTCATTGACGCCGCCAACGAGCGCGGCGTCGCCATGGTCTTCACCGGCGTGCGCCACTTCCGCCACTGATGGCCGGCCAACTGCCTCCTGGCGCAGACGACGAGGGCGACGACGCCCCCCACCGGCCCCGCTGGCTGGGCTGGGCGCTCGTGGTCTTCATGCTGCTGGTGGCGCTGGGTGTCTTCAACATCGGCTGGCGCATCATGCGCGGGCCGGCTGTTGCGCCCGTTGCACCTGCTGCTGGCCTGCCGGCAGCTGCCGCGACGGCAGCTGCAGATCCAAATGCAGGTGCAGGCGCAGGTACAGAGGCCGGTACGGATGCAGGCCCCCGGCTGCTTGCCGGCAAGGCCCTGGTCGAGGGCAATGACTGCCTGCGCTGCCACGGCCTGGTGCGCCACTACGTGGGCCCGTCCTTCCAGCAGATCGCCGAGCGCTACCGGGCCCGCGAAGATGCCGCCGACTACCTGGCGCGCAAGATCCGCGAGGGCGGGGCCGGCGAATGGGGCCGCGCCATCATGCCGCGCCACCCCCACCTCGATACGGCGCAATCCCTGCAGATGGCGGCCTGGCTGCTGTCCCTCCCCTCTCCCGAGCCCGGGAAGTCCTGACCATGTCCCGCCTGTTCACCGCCCCTGACGGCCGGCCGCGCTGCCACTGGTGCGCCGCCACGGACAACTACCTGGCCTACCACGACCGTGAATGGGGCTTTCCCGTCACCGACGACCGGCGCCTGTTCGAGAAGCTCTGCCTCGAAGGCTTCCAGTCCGGCCTGAGCTGGCTGACCATCCTCAACAAGCGCGAGAACTTCCGCGCGGCCTTTGCGGGCTTCGACTTCCACCAGGTTGCGCGCTTCACCGAAGACGACGTGCTGCGGCTGCTGGGCGATGCGGGCATCGTGCGGCATCGCGGCAAGATCGAGGCCGTGATCAACAACGCGCAGCGGGCGCTGGAGATGGTGGAGGCGCAAGGCTCGCTGTCGGCCTTCTTCTGGCGCCATGCGCCTGCACCCGTGACCGGTGGTGGCGCGCCCGTGTCCGAGACGGCCGAGTCTCGGGCGCTGTCCAAGGAGTTGAAGAAGCTCGGGTGGAAGTTCGTGGGGCCTACGACTGTCTACTCGTTCATGCAGGCCATGGGGTTGGTCAATGACCATGTTTTGGGGTGTGTGGTGAGGGATGAGGTGGAGAGGGCGCGGGGTGCGTTTTCCGCCTTCGCTCGGTAAGGGCTGGGGTTTCGTTTTTGACCCTGCCGGGTGGTTGTTTTTCGAGGCCGGGTTTCGGCCCGGCGGCCGACCTCCTTTTCTTTGATTCGTCAAAGAAAAGGAGGCAAAAGAAAGACGACCCGAATGTCCGCGACCCCTACGCTTCGCTGCGGGGCAACCTGCGTCGGGCCGCCTGCGGGGTTCGCCGTGAAACTCACTTCGCGCTGCGCGCTCCGTTCAAACAATCACGGCGAGTCAGTTGACGAGGCAGTCCTGTCCTTCGGCAGGACTGCAACCCCGCAGGCGGCCCGACGCAGGCGCTGACATACGGGGGGGGAGGCGGGCCGTCGCTGCGCTCGGCCTTGTTTGCAATACCCAGCCATTACACTTGTCGCAGGCCGAAAGGCTTGGTGTGTCGTAACACCACGGATACGGAGGTGCGGCCCCCACCTTGAAGGGGGTCTTGTCATGTCCAGATACCTGGGGCAGATGCGTTAGTGCGCGCCTGTCTCCAACGGTTTTGGACGGGATGGGCCTACCCGCAAGGATGGTCGCACGGCCGTATCCGTGTTACGAACATCCCGTCCACCCGTTGCCTGTCGTAGGGTGACGAGTGGCTCTCTTGATTCATATGGGAACCAAGACATGCACCCTCTCACCGCCGTACAGGCGAACTCTCCCCAACCACCCCTTCTTCCCACCTGGCAGCAGGCCATGCATGCTTCGCTGGGCCTGGTGCACAGCACGCTGCAGCAGTTGATCGATCTGATGACCGACGATCCCGACAGGGACGACAGTGAAATCGATGTGGACTGCGTCGTGGAGCTGGCGCTGGAACACATCAAGCGCATGAGTGTCCAGCAGCACGCGGACCGCTATGCCTTCGAGGTGGAATGGGTCAAGGCA
>JAAIGE0100279513.1_pt1 | contig 78712 bp, 76 predicted proteins | sample 6487951 | NCBI WGS metagenome assembly JAAIGE01 (sample SAMN13974128, study PRJNA590717) | phyllosphere metagenome | biome: tomato field; feature: multiple bacterial spot infested tomato fields; material: tomato leaves; isolation source: leaves from tomato fields | host: Solanum lycopersicum ...
ATCGAACAGCTGCGATTGCGTGCCGATCAGGCCTTCGTAGCGCTGCAGGAATTCCGGCACCAGCGCCGCGCACGCCGCGGCATCGAGCTCGGCAAAGGCCACGCCGAGCATCGCACGCGCACCTTTGGAAACCACCGGGCGCAGCGACGCCAACGCAAGTGGTGCACGCCCACGCGCATCCAGCATGGCGTTGACTGTCGCCAGCATGTCCGGCGCGCTGTCCAGCAAGGTGCCATCCAGATCGAACAACACCGTGCGCGGGAAACTCACCACAGCGCCACGGGCCTGCAACTGCATGCACTCCACCCGAAACGAGAAAATCTCAAACCCTCAGCCAACCGCCTTTGCGATTCCCGATTCCCGATTCCCGAATCCCCGCCCATCACGGCTTCACCGCATACGCCAGGTAATTCACTTCGGTACGCGAGGACAGGCGGGCGCGATTGCGCCACGGCTCGTACAGCATGCCGCTGACGTCTTCAAGCTGCAGCCCGGCGTTGCGCAGCCACGCCGCAAGCTCGGCCGGCTTGATGAAATCCTTGTAGTGGTGCGTGCCCTTGGGCAGCAGACGCGCGATGTATTCGGCGCCCACCACCGCCAACGCGAACGCGGCAGGGGTGCGATTGAGCGTGGACAGGAACAGCTTGCCGCCCGGCTTGAGCAGGCTGGCGCAGGCACGGATGATCGCGGTCGGATCCGGCACGTGTTCGAGCATTTCCATGCAGGTCACCGCATCGAAGCTGCCCGGCTGTTCGGCGGCCAGGTCTTCCACCGATTGCACGCGATAGTCGACCTGCACGCCCGATTCCAGGCTGTGCAGACGCGCCACCTTCACCAGTTCCGGCGCCAGGTCGATCGCAGTCACCTGCGCGCCCAGACGTGCCATCGATTCGCTGAGCAACCCGCCACCGCAGCCGACATCGAGCACGCGCGCACCGGCAAGTTCCAGCCGCGCGGACACATACTCCAGACGCACAGGATTGAGCGCATGCAGCGGCTTCTGCGGGCCGTCGGCATCCCACCAGCGGTTGGCCAGCGCGGCGAATTTATCCAGCTCGCTCTGATGGAAATTGCTGGATTTGGCGTGCGTATTCGAATTCATGCGGGGGCTCCGTGATGCGGTGACGCGCGCTCAGGCGCGGACGGTGCGGATGCGTTCGCGCCACTGCCGCGCATTGGCGAGAAGGGCGGCGGTATCCATGTCGATGAGCTCGCGCTGCACCAGTTTGGGCTTTCCGGCGATCCACACATCGGTGACCTGATGGCGGCCAGCCGCGTAGATCAGCTGCGACAGCACATGATGCAGCGGCTGGGTTTCCAGTGCGGACAGGTCCACGCAGACCAGGTCGGCCTGCTTGCCGACCTCGATCGAGCCGATCCTGTCGCCGAAGCCCAAGGCGCGCGCGCCGCCTAACGTGGCCGCACGCAAGGTGGTCGCGGCGTCCAGCGCGGTCGCATCGTTGGCCACGGCCTTGGCCAGAATGGCGGCGGTACGGTTTTCGCTGAACATGTCCAGGTCGTTGTTGCTGGCACAGCCGTCGGTGCCGATGGCCAGATTCACGCCCGCACGCTGCAGCGCGCATGCCGGGCAAAAGCCCGAAGCGAGCTTGAGATTGGATTCGGGGCAATGCACCACGCTGACGCCGCGCTCGGCGCACAGATGGATTTCCGCATCGGTGAGCTGGGTCATGTGCACCGCGATCAGGCGGTCGTTGACCAGGCCCAGGCGATCCAGCCGCGCCAGCGGGCGCTGGCCGTACTGCTTGATCGAATCGGCCACTTCCTGCGCGGTTTCGTGCGTATGCAGATGCACCGGGATGTCGAGCTGGTCGGCCAGCATGCGTACGCGTTCGAAGTTGGCATCGTTCACGGTATACGGCGCATGCGGCGCGAAGGCGGTGCTGATCAACGGATCGTCGCGCCATTGGTCGTGCAGCTCGCCGGCACGCGCGAAGTATTCGTCGTCCGACGATGCCCATGCGGTCGGGAAATCGATGATCACCGCGCCCACCAGCGCACGGAAACCGTGCTGCTTGTAGACGGCCGCCTGCACATCGGCGAAGAAGTAGTTTTCGTTAACGCAGGTCGTACCACCGCGCAGCATTTCGGCGATTGCCAGCGTGGTGCCATCAGCCACGAATTCCGGCCCGATCACCGCCGCTTCCACTGGCCAGATGTGCTGCTGCAACCACACCATCAGCGGCAGGTCGTCGGCGACGCCGCGCAGCAGCGTCATCGGATTATGCGTATGCGCATTGACCAGGCCCGGCATCAACGCCGCATCGGGCCGCGACACGGTCTGCTTGGGCACAAAACGCGTGCGTGCTTCGGCAGCCGGCAGCACGGCAACGATGACGCCGTGATTGACCGCGACCGCGTGGTCTTCCAGCACCACCGCATGCGGTTCGATCGGCACGACGTAGCCGGCCTCGATCAGCAGGTCGCAGGGTTCGGGCGGAGCGTTGGTCATGAGTGGATCCATTGAGGTTAGTTGCCGAACGGCCAGGAGTCGTCGGAGCGTGACACAGGCGCATACCGCGTGCCGTCGTAGCGCAGCACCTGGCGCTGGCGGTACGTGCGCTCGATGTCGTCTGCATCCTCGACGGTGGTGGAAGTCACCAGGTTGGCAGTGACTGCGATGTCGGCATAGCCCGCGTGGACCGGCGCGTCCATCGACAGGGTGAGCGTGCCGCGTTCGGTCACCACACCCGTCGCGCCCCAGTTGCACGGTTCGCCTTTTACCCGCCGCCAGACAGTGAGATCCCGCTGCAGCACCGGGCGCAACCGGCGCTGTTCGCGCACCAGCAAGGTCAATGCATCGTTGCTGTCGAAATCCGGACAACTGGGCCCGCGCGCAACGCTGTGCACCACCACGCCAACCGCACGCACGCCCTGCGCCAGGTCATAGCGTGCGGTATCCAGGCGCAGACTGTCGGCAGCAAGTTCGAAGCCGGCATCTTCGCCCATGTCCTGCGTGTACAAGGCAACGACCTGGGCAGTGCGGGCATCGAGCATGGCAACGCGCAACTCAAGGTTGCGTTCGCCTGCCTCGGTGGTGGCATCGCTGGCGAACGCAATGGCCGCCAGTCGTATCGATGGGTCGTACGGCCACGGCTTGCAGGTCTGTGCCACGGCATGGTCGACCGGCACCGCCCCTGCGGCGCCGGACACCGCACCAGCTGCCACCGCCGCCACGCTTTGCGCGTCGCAGGCAGTGGCGGCGGCGGTTTGCGCAAGCACCGGACACGCCGCCAGCAGGCCGCTCAGCCCGGCCAGCAACGCGACGCACGCGGCCGTCAGGTGCGAGCCAATGGCGCACGGGACCGGCAGTGCACGCGTGGCCCATGCAGATTCCAGACACCGGCCGCCCAAGCCTGGCAACGGCGCAGTCGTTTCTTCGGCTGCTCCTGGCGTCGTCAGGACACTGGCGCTGCGTACTGCTCGACCGGACCGGCGTCCCAGGCGCATCTGGATTACTTGACGCGCGCCGAGTATTCGCCCGAACGGGTATCGACCTTGATGATCTCGTCCTGGTTGACGAACAGCGGCACGCGGACCACTGCACCGGTTTCCAGGGTGGCCGGCTTGCCGCCGCCACCGGAGGTGTCGCCACGGACGCCCGGATCGGTCTCGGTGATCTTCAGTTCGACGAAGTTCGGCGGCTGCACGAAGATCGGCGAGCCGTTGAACAGGGTCACGATGCAGGACTCTTCGCCCTTCAGCCACTTCTCAGCGCCGCCCATGCCGGACTTGTCGGCCTGGACCTGCTCGAAGGTTTCCGGGTCCATGAAGTGCCAGTACTCACCGTCGCTGTACATGTAGTCCATGTTGGTATCGACCACATCGGCCACTTCCACGTCATCGGTCGCCTTCATGGTCATTTCGACCGTGCGGCCCGACTTGATGAAGCGATAGCGCACGCGGGTGAAGGCCTGGCCCTTGCCCGGCTTGATGAACTCGGTCTCGGAGATGACGGCCGGTTCATTGTTGACCAGGATCTTCATCCCGTTCTTGACATCGTTCATGCCCGCAGTGGCCATGCTCAAGCTCCTCAAATGGCGAAACCGCCGCGCGTGCGGCGAGCCGGATAGAATGGAAAGCCCACCGGAACCCCGGCGGGCAACTGTTTATGTGTCCATGATAACCGCAGGCCCCCTGTCCATGCAGCTTTCCGCCTTCCCCCGGACCCCGTCGCCAGGCGCGCCCGCACGCTGGCAGCAGCTCTGGCGCCAGGCGCTGCGCGACCCGCACGCCCTGCTGGCCCGGCTGCAGCTGGACCCGGCCGCGTTGGGTGTCTCGGACGAAGCCATGGCCCAGTTCGCGCTGCGCGTGCCGGAGGGCTTCGTGGCCCGCATGCGCAAGGGCGATGCGGCCGACCCATTGCTGCGCCAGGTGCTGCCGATCGACGAGGAAATGCGTCCGGCGCCCGGGTTCAGCTTCGACGCGGTGGGCGACGGCGCGGCAAAGAAGGCCACCGGCGTCATCCAGAAGTACCGCGGCCGTGCCCTGCTGGTGGCCACCGGCAGCTGTGCGATCAACTGCCGCTACTGCTTCCGCCGGCACTTCGACTATGGCGCGGAGAATGCCGCCAAGGGCGGCTGGCAGGAGGCGGTGGCGGCCATCGCGGCCGACCCGGACATCGACGAGGTGATCCTGTCCGGTGGCGACCCGCTGTCGCTCGCCACGCACAAGCTGGCCGAGCTGACCGACGCGCTGCGCCAGATCCCGCACATCCGTCGGCTGCGCATCCACACGCGGCTGCCGATCGTGCTGCCGGAGCGGGTGGACGAGGAGCTGCTGGCCTGGCTGGGTGGGCTGCCCTGGCCGCTGGCGATCGTGGTCCATGCCAACCATGCCAATGAATTCGATGCCAGCGTGGACACCGCGATGGCGCGCCTGCGCGGCATCGGTGCGCAGCTGCTGAACCAGGCGGTGCTGCTGCGCGGGGTCAACGACAGCGTGCAGGCGCTGCAGGACCTGAGCGAACGCAGCTTCGCCGCCGGCGTGCTGCCCTATTACCTGCATCAGTTGGATCGGGTTGAGGGCGTGGCCCACTTCGAAGTGGACGACATCCAGGCCAAGGCGTTGATCGCCGGCCTGACCGCGCGCCTGTCCGGTTACCTGATCCCGAAGCTGGTGCGCGAACTGCCCGGCGACCCTAGCAAGCGCCCGCTATAACACGGGGCCGGGGTCAGATCCCTTTTCCCGCGGAAAAGGGATCTGACCCCAAGACAACGGCTACAGGCCCGACTCGATCATCCGTACCACTTCGGTGGCGGTCACCGGGTGGCTCAGCCAGTAACCCTGGCCGAGGTCGCAGCCACGCTGGGCCAGCAGTTCGAACTGCGCCTGCTGCTCGATGCCCTCGGCCACCACCGTGATGCCCAGCGCATGGGCCATGGCGATGATCGCCGTGGTCAGAGCAAGGTCGTCGGGGTCGCGCTGCATGTCGGCGACGAAACTCTTGTCAATCTTTACCCCGTCCACCGGCACCTGGCGCAGATGGCTGAGGCCGGAGAAGCCGGTGCCGAAATCATCCAGCCAGACCTTCACACCGGTGCGGTGCAGCTTGTCCAGCAGTTGCGCGGCCACCATCTCATCGCCGATCACCGCGGTCTCGGTCAGCTCCAGGTGCAGGCGCGAGGCCGGCAGCCCGGACTCATGCAGGCACTGCGCCACCAGTGCCGGCAACTCGCCGCCGCGCAGCTGCCGAGGCGATACATTGACCGATACGAACAGGTCATCGCCGCCCGCTCCGCGCGGCCACTGCGAGGCTTCCATGCAGGCCGCGCGCAGCACCTTCGGGCCGATGATCTCGATCAACCCGCTCTGCTCGGCCACTTCGATGAACACCGACGGCGGGATCGTACCCAGGGTCGGGTGCTGCCAGCGCAGCAGTACTTCGACACCTACCATGCGGCGGTCGCGCATGCGGAAGATCGGCTGGTAGGCCAGGCGCAGCTCGCCGCGCTCCCAGGCACCGCGCAGCTCCTGCTCCATGTGCACGCGGCGCTCGACTGCATGGTCCATCGCGCGGCTGTAGTAGCGATAGCAGTTCTTGCCGGCCATCTTCGCCTGGTACATGGCGATGTCGCCGTTCTTCAGCAGCGTGGTCGCATCGGCCGCGTCGTCGGGGAACAGGGTCACGCCGATCGAGGTGCCGAGGAACAATTCCCTGCCCTGCACCACCAGCGGCTTGCCCAGCTCGCGCACCAGCACTTCGGCCAGCAATCGCGCATTGGCAGCCACGTCACCGTCGCCGACCAGGATCACGAACTCGTCGCCACCGAAACGCGCCAGCAGCGCCTCATCGCCACCGGCTTCGGTCACTGCGCGGCCGATGCGCTGTGCGAACTGCAGCAACGCCTCGTCGCCTGCCTCGTGGCCAAGGGTATCGTTGACCCGCTTGAAGTCGTCAATGTCGGCAAACAGCAGGCCCAGCCTATGGTTGGAAGCGCGCGCAGCCATCAACCGGTGATCCAGTGCCTCGCGGAACGCCAGCCGGTTGGTCAGCCCGGTCAACGCATCGGTATAGGCCATGCGCCGCACTTCGCGATCATGGCGGGCGATCGCATCCCGCATGCTGGCGAAGCCGCGTACCAGCTCACCAACCTCGTCATCGCGGCTGTTCTCCGCCAGCGGCGCCTGGTAGTCCCCGGCTTCGATACGGCGTGCCGCCGCGGCCAGGTCGCGGATCGGCGCCACCAGCGTGCGCTGCACGTAGAGGATCACCACCACGCCGATCACCACCAGCAGGCCCAGCATCAGCAGCAGCCAGCCCAGGTGGCGGCTGCCGACCTGCTGCAGGCGCTCTCCGAGCGTGGCGTTGGCAGCCTGCTCGCGCTGCTGCACCTCGTCCAGCGCCATGCCGACGCGGACGCCACCGATGCGCTGGTTGCCGACCATGATCGGCATCGCGTTGTCGAGCACCTTCGGCGATTCCTGCACCACCAGGGCCCGCGCGGCCACTGCTCCGGGCGCCAGCGGGTCGGCCATGGGCTGCCCGAAACCGGCAACCTCGACCGTACCGTCATGCACCAGCCGGCCATGGTCATCGAACACCAGCACGTAGCGCACCACCTGCTGGCGGGCAGTATTGCGCACCAGCGCACCGATCTGGTCCAGATCGCGGTAGTACAGCGGGTTGGCCAGCGCATCGGACAACTCGCGCGCCATCGCCTCGCCACGGCTGCGCACGCCGCGATCGAACAGTTCATGGATGACACTGCCACTGAGGTTGCGCACCTCGCTCTGCATCGCCGTCTGCCGCCCCAGCAGTACCGCCAGGATCGCCACGACCACGATCATCGCCCCGCCCATCGCAAGCAGGAACCGGGCCTGCATTCCCGAGCCGAGCCACTTCATTCCACTTCCATCCGCACGCGCGTCAATCCTTGTTTCAATTCATCCAGCCGCTGCTGCGCATGCGCATCGACGCGGTGGAAACCGGAAGTGCCAAAAAACCGATGCAACGCCCCCTGCGCCCGCGGATCGCTGGCCGCCTCCAGCAGCACCTGCTGCAGGCGGTCACGCACCCTCGGATCGAGGTCGGCGCGCACCATCTCCACCGCACGCGGGTACGGCTCGGTGCGCAGCAGTTCGCGGAAGTCGCGCCGGAACGCCGCCGGCACCCGCCGTTCGTCGTTCCAGTCCACGCTGCTCACCGCTCCCACATCGGCCATCCCCTTGTGCACATAGGTGGCGATGTTCAACTCACTGCGCACGAACACATAGCCCACGCTGTCCCGGCCCGGCATATCCCAGACCCCGGCAAGGATCTGTGGTGACAGCCCGTCCTGCAGCAGGGTCATCACCGGCACCAGGTAGGCACTGGTGGACGCGGTGTTCTGCAGGGCCAACCGATGGCCGCGCAGATCCTGCACGCGCTGGATCGGGCTGTCGCTGCGCACGAAGAACACCGTCTGGTATTCACGCACGCCATTGCGCTCGGTCAGCAGCAGCGGACGAGCGCCACTGCGCTGGCCCAGCGCCATGGCCGTGCCCGATGTTTCGGTGACCCAGTCGACCCGTCCCCGCCGCAGGTAGCTGGCCATCTGCTGGGGGTCGCGCGCCATCAGGATCCTCCCCTCCTTGATCCCGACGTCGTGCATGCGCGGCACCACATAGTCCAGCAGTGGCTGCAGCTGCTCGTAATGGGCCTTGGGATCATCGCTGATCCGGCCCAGCACCAGCACCGGGTCCGGTGCTGCACGCACCGTCCCGGCCAGCAGGACCATGGCCAGGCTCAGCAGTCCCCCCTGCATTGCCTTTCGAAGACCTGACACAGGCTTCATCCCCCCTGGGTATCCGGACAGACTACCCGAAAAAATGAGAACGTCGTCAGCTGTCCTTGTTGCCCGCCTGGGCCAGCCGCGCCATGCGCTGGGTATCGGCGAGGATGCCGCGCAGCAGGCGTACTTCCTGCTCGCTCGGCTCGCTGCGCAGGAACAGGCGGCGCAGCTTGCGCATCGCCGATTCCGGCGCGCGGCCCTTGTGGAAATCGATCTCGTCCAGGGTGTCGCCGAGCTGGGCGAAGAAGCTCTCCATCTGCTCATGGCTGGCGACCTGTTCGCGGACGCCGGTCCCCGGCTCAGCCACCGGCTGTGCGCCAAGCAGCTGCATGCGGGTTTCATAGGCCAGCACCTGTACGGCTGCCGCCAGGTTGAGCGAGCTGAACTCCGGATCGGACGGGATGTGCACCGCCGCGTGGCACAGCTGCAGCTCTTCGTTGGTCAGCCCGGTACGCTCGCGGCCGAACACCAGCGCTACCTCGGCACCTTCGCCGGCCTTGGCCACGGCGCGGGCAGCGGCCTCGGCGGGCAGGTACTCCTCCAGCTGGACGCGGCGCGCGCGGGCAGTGCAGCCCAGCACCAGGCGGCAGTCGGCCACGGCCTCGGCCAGGGTGGCCACCACCGGGGCGTCACCGAGTACGTCTTCGGCACCGGCCGAGCGGCGGAAGGCCTCTTCGTCCAATGGCTTTTCGGGCGCGACCAGCACCAGGCGGGCCAGGCCCATGGTCTTCAGGGCACGGGCGGCGGCGCCCATGTTGCCGGGGTGCTGGGTACCGACCAAGACGAATCGGAGGCGGGTGGCGACGGGAAACTGGGACATGAACAGGGAAAATGTCGAGCTGGACGAAGACCAATGGTAAACTGTGCGGCCGGCCACTGCGCCGGACCCGCTCTTTTCCCCCGCCAGCCCTTCTCTTCTGCCTTTCCGGGAGCCCACGCCATGCAGAAACCCGCCGTAACCGTCATGGTCAAGGCCGCCCGCCTCGCCGGCAACGTCCTGTTGCGCAACATCAACAAGCTCGAGGCGCTGAACGTGGTGCAGAAGGGCCGGATGGACTACGCCAGCGAAGTGGACGCGGACGCGGAAAAGGTCATCGTCAAGGAACTCAAGCGCGCCTATCCCGAATACGGCATCTTCGGCGAAGAAGGTGGCGTGCAGGGCGAGCGTCGCCAGATGTGGGTCATCGACCCGCTCGATGGCACCAGCAATTACCTGCGCGGCGTGCCGCACTACTGCGTGTCGATCGCCCTGGTCGAGAACGGCGAGCCGACCGATGCGGTCATCTTCGACCCGCTGCGCAATGAACTGTTCACCGCCAGCCGTGGCGCTGGTGCCGTGCTGAACGACCGCCGCATCCGCGTTGCCGACCGCAAGGACCTGGAAGGCACCATGATCCACACCGGCTTCGCCCCGCGTGAGCGCGCCCGCGCCAGCGCCCAGCTGAAGTCGGTCGACACCCTGCTGGTCCAGGCCGAGGACATCCGCCGCACCGGTTCGGCCGCGCTGGACCTGGCCTACGTGGCCTGTGGCCGCGCTGATGCCTACTTCGAAGCCGGTGTGAAGGCATGGGACATCGCCGCCGGCCTGCTGCTGGTCCGCGAGGCCGGTGGCAAGGTCTGCGACTTCAAGGGCGCAACCTTGGGCCGGATGGACAACCGCGGCCCGGACACCCACCAGATCGTGGCCGGTAACCTGAAGGTGGCCGAATCGCTGCAGAAGGTGCTGGTGAACACCGGCTACGCGGCGGAGTTCGACGCGAAGTTCTGAGGTCCCGTGTAAAGCGGTTCATGGAGACGGCACCTGCGTGGGTGCCGTTTTTGTTTGTGCGCTCGGAGATTCATTTCCGCGACCGCGGAGGGGTGTCACTTTCTTTGTGCGCAAAGAAAGTAACCAAAGAAACGCTCCGCCAAGGCGCGAGCCATCGCTACGCGCCGGTACCCTGCGCTTCTCGGCGAATCAGGGGACGGCGCCGAACTCGCTGCGCTCAAACACCGGCGCCTCTTCGCCCCTGATTCCCCTGCGATGCTCGGCTCGCTCAAGGCGGACCCAAGGTCAAGTACCCACAGCTGCACCCCGAAGATCCACCCCATGCGTGGATGCTGTTGCCCTTGATCTTGATTTTCCAGTCCGCCTTCAAGCGAGCCGAGCACCGCAGGGCCGGCGAGGGCGAAGAGGTGCGGGTGTCTGAGCGCAGCGAGTTCCCGCACCGTCCCTCGACGGGCCGAGGAGCGCAGGGCACCGACGTGCGGAGCACGTCGGCTCGCGGCTGGCGGAGCGTTTCTTTGGTTACTTTCTTTGCGCGCAAAGAAAGTGACATCTCTCCGCAGACGCGGAAACGATCCGCCGGGCACGACCCGGCATCAGCAATGCATCCCCGCAAACAAAAACGCCCGGCGCGAGGCCAGGCGTTCCTGCACTACCTTGGAAGCGGAGGCTTACGCCACCGTAGACGCCCGCAGTGCGGCAATGCGCTCTTCCAGCGGCGGGTGGCTCATGAACAGCTTCTTCGCCGTCGAACCGGCAATACCGAAGGCGGCGATCTGGGTCGGCAGCGTGCTCTGGCCGTGGTTGAGCTGCAGGCGCTCCAGCGCGGCGATCATCTTCTGGCGGCCGGCCAGCGAGGCACCGCCGGCATCGGCACGGAACTCACGGTGACGCGAGAACCACATCGCGATCATGGTGGCGAACAGGCCGAACACCATCTCCAGCACGAACACGATGATGTAGTACGCAAAACCGCGGCCGCCGCCTTCGCGGTTGCCCGACAGCGCGCTGTCGATGATGCCGCCGACCACGCGGGCGAGCACGATCACGAAGGTGTTCAGCACACCCTGCAGCAACGCCATGGTGATCATGTCACCGTTGGCGACGTGGGCGATCTCGTGGCCCAGCACTGCTTCGGCCTCGTCTTCGCTCATGTTGTGCAGCAGGCCGGTGGACACCGCCACCAGCGCATTGTTGCGGTTGGCACCGGTGGCGAAGGCGTTGATCTCCGGGCCCTCATACACCGCCACTTCGGGCATACCGATGCCGGCCGCCTTGGCCTGGCGCTCGACGGTGGCCAGCAGCCAACGCTCGGTCTGGTTGCGTGGCTCGGTGATCACCACCGCACCAGTGGAGCGCTTGGCCATCCACTTGGACAGCAGCAGCGAAATGAAGGAGCCACCGAAACCGAAGATGCCGGCCATGATCAGCAGACCGCTCATCTTGCTGGGGTCGGTTCCCGTCAGCGACATCACGATGCTGGCCAGGATCAGCACGGCAAAGTTCGTGGCCAGGAAGAGGGCTATACGGGTGAACATGGGAAATTCCGGCTCGGAAGGGGTCGATATCGATCAATTTGCGGTGCGGTCAGCTTGAATTCAAGCGCCAACCTGACCGACGATTCAGCCTGCATGACCTCCCCCATTCCCTGCGGCCGCTTCGCGCCCTCGCCGACCGGCCTGCTCCACCCCGGATCCCTGCTCGCCGCCTTCGGCAGCTGGCTGCTCGCGCGCCATCACGGCGGCTTGTGGCGGCTGCGCATCGAAGACGTCGATCCGCCGCGCACCGTGCCCGGTGCCGCCGAGTCACAACTGCGGGCACTGTCCGCGTTCGGCCTGGTCCATGATGGCCCGATCCTCTGGCAGAGCGCCCGTGGCGAGGTCTACCAGGCCGCACTGGATGTGCTGCTCGCCGATGATCTGGCCTTCATCTGCCACTGCAGCCGCAGCGAGCTGGCTGCCAGCGGCGGCATCCACCATCGCTGCGTTGCGCGGCAACCAAGACCGGACCCGGCCGTCCGCTTCCGCGTGCCGCCTGGCAGCCTCGTGCACTTCGACGATGGCCTGCGTGGCCCACAGCAGCAGGACGTGCATGCCGAGGTCGGCGACTTCGTGCTGCGCCGCGCCGACGGCTGCTGGGCGTACCAGCTGGCGGTGGTGGTGGACGACGCTGCACAGGGCGTGACCGAAGTGGTGCGTGGCGCCGACCTGCTCGATTCCACCGCGCGGCAGATCCTGCTGCAGCAGGCGCTGGGCCTGGCGGTGCCGCGCTACTGGCATCTACCCCTGCTGCTGGATGCACCGGGCCACAAGCTGTCCAAGTCCCTGGCGGCGCTGGCGGTCGACAGCACGCGACCGGTGCCGGTGCTGCGCCAGCTCTGGCAGCTGCTCGGCCAGGCCCCCGCCGCGCTGGACCACGCGCAGGATCTGGACACGCTGCTCGCCGCCGCGCAACGGGCCTTCGACCCGGCGCGGCTGCCGCGTACCGATATCCTGCTGCCGGCCGGCGCACTTTCCGCGCCGATGTTGCAGAATCCCCCTTTCCCCACCTGATTCCCGGACAGCATTCCATGACATCTCGCGTCGCACTGGTCACCGGCGGAACCGGCGGCATCGGTACCGCCATCTGCCAACGCCTGGCCGACCAGGGCCACCGGGTCGCCACCAATTACCGCGACGAAGCCAAGGCCCGTGCCTGGCTGCAGGCGATGACCGAACGCGGCTACAGCGTGTCGATCTTTCCAGGTGATGTCTCCGATCCGGACAGCGCCGAGGCGATGGTGCGCGCGGTCGAGGCCGAGCTCGGGCCGGTCGAGATCCTGGTCAACAACGCTGGCATCACCCGCGACACCACCTTCCACCGCATGCGCGCGGACCAGTGGCACGATGTGATCAACACCAACCTCAATTCGGTGTTCAACGTCACCCGCCCGGTGATCGAGGGCATGCGCCGCCGCGGCTGGGGCCGGGTCATCCAGATCAGCTCGATCAACGGCCTGAAGGGCCAGTATGGCCAGGCCAACTACGCAGCGGCCAAGGCCGGCATGCACGGCTTCACCATCTCGCTGGCCCGCGAGAATGCCGGCTTTGGCATCACCGTCAACACCATTTCGCCCGGCTACGTCGCCACCGACATGGTGATGGCGGTGCCGGAGGAAGTGCGCGCCAAGATCATCGCCGACATCCCCACCGGGCGCCTGGGCAAGCCGGAAGAAATCGCCTACGGCGTGTCGTTCCTGGTGGCCGACGAGGCCTCGTGGATCACAGGCAGCAACCTGGACATCAACGGCGGCCACCATATGGGCTGGTAAGCCGCGCACGGGGTGGTTGCAGCGCACGCTGCCGCCCCCTGCCGAGAGTCATGCTGCGCAGCACGCAAACCCTTGTTGCGCAACATGATCGCCGCCGAAAGCCAAGCCTGGCGGGGGCTGAGGCGGTTGCAACGGCTGCTGCACTGCGCCATGCTGCGCGTCTACTGTGACGAGTACCGCTTCATGGCTGCGACCCGCATCATCAAGAAGTATCCGAACCGCCGTCTCTACGACACCGAGATCTCCAGCTACATCACCATCGAGGACGTGCGCCAGCTGATCCTGGACGGTGAAGACTTCGAAGTCCGCGACGCCAAGAGCGGCGACGACCTCACGCGATCGGTCCTGCTGCAGATCATCGCCGACCAGGAGCAGGACGGCGAACCGATGCTGTCCACCCAGCTGCTGAGCCAGCTGATCCGCTTCTACGGCGATTCCCTGCAGGGCTTCATGGGCAATTACCTGGAGCGCAGCATGCAGGTCTTCCTCGACCAGCAGCAGCAGTTCCGCCAGCAGATGGGCAACCTGCTGGGGCAGACGCCGTGGGCGATGATGAACCAGCTGACCGAGCGCAACCTGGAGCTGTGGCAGGAGTTCCAGCGCAACATGGGCACCGGTTTCGGCGGCCCGCGCCCGGGCGGTACCGGGACGGGTACCGGCGCCGGCAACAAGCCGAATGAAACCGGCACTGCCACCGGCACAGGTACGGGTAGCGGCGGCAAGACACGCCGCTGAGCCATTGGCCCGGCTGGAACGAAAACGGCGCGCCTCTGGCGCGCCGTTCTGTTTTGCAGTCCAGCCGCGATGCGTCAGCGTTTCGCCTTGCACCCCGTGCACACGCGCTCGACCTTGTAGCCCTTCGCCTTCAGCTTTTCGACCACGCCATCATTGCCGAGCAGGTGCAGTGTTCCAACCACGACCAGCGTACCGCCCTGCCCGGCCTGCAGGTACGGCAGCAGCTTGGGCACCCATGCATCATTGCGACCGGTGTTGATGCGCTGGTACAGCTGCGGATACTGCTGGCGCATCTCCGCCGCCATCTTGGTCCACAGCACGCGCTCATCGCCACGGCGCCAGGCGTCGTGCAGCTGGCGGGCCTGCTCATCGCCCTTGCCAGCCTGGTCCAGCGCCTCGGACAGCATCTGCCGCTGCTCCTGCACCGTCATGCCGTCGAGCATGCCGATCTGGGTATCGATGTCTTCCAGGCCCGCCGTCTTGCGGCCAGTCTTCTGCGCGCGCTCCATGAAGTGCCGATCCAGGCCAAGGGCCGGGTCCAGCCCCATCTTCTGCATCTGCCCGACCGAAATGCTCAGGCCGACAAACCACGGCTTCATGCCCTGCATCTGCGCCAGTGGCAGCTTGTTCTCGGTGGCGAACGTCTGCAGTTTCTGCCAGGTGGCGGCATCAAGATCGCGCTTGAGTTCGCTGCCATCGGTACGGACCGCTGCCTGCACCATGCGGCTGGCCAGCTGTGGCGACTGCATGTCTTCCGGCGACAGCTCGAATACCACCCGCTGCGAGGCCTCGAACGCCTGCTCGACTTCGGGCGACAACGGGTAGTCCTGCGGCTTCAGCAGGTGGAAGGAGCCGAGCAGGTAGAGGCGCGAGTCACCCGGGCCGGTCACTTTCCACAGCAACGGCACCGGCGGCTTGGCCGCCGCTGCGCCAGCGGTGTCGGCTTGCACGGTACGCGCTGCAACCAGCGGTGCCAGCGCACAGGCCGCCAATACAACGGCGGTACGCAACAGGGATCTGATCGGCATCTCAGCCTTCTCCTTCAGGCAGGTGGTAAGCCTTCTCGCCCGCTTCCACGCGCAGGTCCAGCCGGTTTTCCGGCGGCGCCAACGGGCAGGTCGCGTAGGCGGTGAACGCGCACGGTGGGTTGTAGGCGTGATTGAAATCGATGCGTACCGTGCCGTCGGCGCCGGGCGCATCGGTGTCCAGGTAGCGGCCGGCCGGATAACTGCCGCGGCCGCTGGTGCGGTCGGCGAAGATCAGGAACAGCGGCTGCCCGGGAGCACCGATCGCCTCCAGCCGCCAGGCGCGTCCATCGCGCTCGAACTCGACCGCACCGGCATTCGGCATCTCAGTGGTCAGGCCGGTGATATCAACGATCGGCAAGGTCTTGCCCGGCGGATGCGGGATGAAGCGCGCCTGCACCTGCCAGTCCGGACCACCCGGCCAGTACTCCAGGCCGGCGAAATCGCGGCGTGCCGGTGCGTCAGCGTGCTTGACCCGCAGCGCATCGCGCGGACCGCGGCGAATGATGCCGAGCTGGCCCTTGCCACCATCGAAGGCCAGCAGGGTCGGCTGCGGATCCTTGTCGGTGTCGATGCGGATGCGGCCGCGCACCGGCTGGCCGTCATGGCTGATCTCGGCGCCCGCTTCCGGGGTGAACCACCACTGGCTGCCTTCGCGGCGCAGCAGGCCCAGCTTGTCCGGGCCGACCGCCAGGCGGATGCCATTGGTGGCGCCGCTTCCGACGAAATGCGATTTGTTCGGCAGCCAATGCAGGCCAACCAGTGCTGTCCAGCCATCGGGCCGGGTCAGGTCCTGGTAACGCGCCACGCGCCACTGCTGCTGCGCGGTGGCATAGGCTGGATCTTCAGCAACGGCCGGTGCCGGCGGCGTCGCCGGGCTGCAGGCCGCCAACAACAAGGCGGCCAGCAGGCCGCCCATTCCCCGATAACGCATCGATGCTCCCCTCAACGTCCGCGCAGGAACCAGCGGTCGATCTCCGCCAGCGAAAAACGGGCCCAGGTCGGTCGGCCGTGGTTGCACTGACCGGACCGCTCGGTGATTTCCATGTCGCGCAGCAGCGCGTTCATTTCCGGCACGGTCAACCGCCGGTTGGCGCGCACCGCGCCGTGACAGGCCATGGTCGACAGCAGCTCGTCACGTGCAGTTGCCACGCGGCGGCTCTGGCCATGCTCGCGCAGGTCGGTCAGTACGTCACGCAGCAGGCCTTCCGGTTCGGCGTGGGCCAGCAGCGCCGGAATACTGCGTACATGCAGCGAGCCAGGGCCGGCGCGGGTCACCTCGAAGCCGAGTGCGGCCAATGTATCCGCCTCGCTCTCGGCGGTATCCGCCTCGCGCTCACCCACCGCCAGCGTGATCGGCACCAGCATCGGCTGCGACTGCAGGCCGATGCCATCGTGCGCGTTCTTCAGCCGCTCGTAGCCGATGCGTTCGTGCGCCGCATGCATGTCGACCACGATCAGGCCTTCGGCATTCTCGGCCAGGATGTAGATGCCGTGCAGCTGCGCGATCGCATAACCCAGCGGCGGCACGCCGGCGTCGGCGCTGGTCACCGGCAGCCCGTTCTCGGTCGGCATCGGCGGTAACGCCGCCCCGCGTTCTGCACCGGAGGGCGCGGCATACAGCGCAGCGTAGGCGGCCGGTGCATCGGCCACCTGCAGGCCCAGCGGCTGCTGCGGGCGCCAGCCTGAGAATCCGCCACCACCACCACCGGAGCCAGCACCGGGTGCGGGACCGCGCACCAGCCCGAAACCGGAGGCGCCCGCGGTCGATGCCATCGGTGCAGCGGCCGCATCCACCGGATGCATGGCGCCAGCACCGATCTCCTGCGCCGACATGCCGGCGCGGGTATCGGCCAGCGCATCCTTCAGCGTGCGGTAGACGAAGTCATGGACAAGCCGCGAATCACGGAAGCGCACTTCGTGCTTGGCCGGATGCACGTTGACGTCGACGCGTGTCGGATCCAACTCCAGAAACAGCACGTAAGCCGGCTGGCGGCCGTGGTACAGCACATCGCCGTAGGCCATCTTCACCGCGTGGGCGACGCTGCGGTCGCGCACCGAACGGCCATTGACGTACAGGTACTGCTGGTCGGCGCTGGCCCGAGAATAATGCGGCTGCGCGATCCAACCGTGCAGGCGCAGTCCGGCACCGCTGTGGTCCACGCGCACCGCCTGGTTGGCGAAGTCCTCGCCCAGTGTTTCAGCCAATCGCGTATCGGAGTACAGGTCGCCCGGCTTGTAACGGCGTGACGCCTTGCCGTTGTGCGACACGCGCAGTTCGACATCCGGCCGCGCCAGCGCCAGCGAACGCAGCCACTCTTCGATATGACCCAGTTCGGTGCGCTCAGCGCGCAGGAACTTGCGCCGCGCCGGCACGTTGTAGAACAGCTCGCGTACTTCCACGGTGGTGCCCGGCGCATGCGCGCGCGGGGTCACTTCGCCGATCTTGCCGCCTTCGATCTGCAGCGCCGAGCCATGCTCGTCATGCGCGCGGCGCGAGGACAGGGTGAAGCGACTGACCGAGGCGATCGACGGCAGCGCTTCACCGCGGAAGCCGAGCGTGGCCACCGATTCGAGATCGTCGAGGTCGGCGATCTTGCTGGTGGCGTGGCGTGACACCGCCAGCGGCAACTGCTCCGGCGCGATGCCACTGCCGTTGTCGCGGATGCGGATCAGGCGCACGCCGCCCTCTTCCAGGTCGATATCGACGCGGCTGGCGCCCGCATCGATCGCATTCTCGACCAGTTCCTTGACCACCGATGCAGGACGCTCGACCACTTCGCCGGCGGCGATCTGGTTGATCAGGATGTCCGGCAACGGCCGGATCGGACGCGGGCCGGGCGCGCTCATGGGACGGAATGGGCAGCAGACTTCATGGGTTGATGATAGCGGAGCCGCCCCTCCGCCGGGCATGGCCCGGCGCTACCCTACGCAATGCGTACCGCGGGTTACTTGCTGCCACCGGCCATGGTGCCGGCGGCGTCGATCTCGGCCTGGGCGCGGGCCGCGTAGAGCGTGCCCGGCGGCGGCTGCCGGCTGAAGAAGGTATGCACGCCATCGAGCACCGCACCGGCGATCTTGCGCTGGTAGGCCGGGTCGATCAGGCGGCGCTCTTCGTCCGGGTTGGAGATGAACGCGGTTTCCACCAGCATCGCCGGCATGTCCGAAGTACGCAGTACCGCGAAGTTGGCACGCTCGATGTTCGGCTTGTGGTTGTTGCCGATCCGCTTCAGCCCGCCCAGCACGTGGCCGGCCGCGTCCTCGGAGGCCTTCATGTAGCCGCTCTGGGCCAGGTCCAGCAGCACGTTGGCAAGCGTGCCTTCGGTCTGCTGCAGGCGCACGCCGCCGACCAGATCAGCCGCGTTTTCCTTGTCCGCCAGCCAGCGGGCGCGCTGCGAAGAGGCGCCCTTGGTCGACAGCACATACACCGATGAACCTGTTGCCGAGCGGTTCTCGGCAGCGTCAGCGTGGATCGAGATGAAGATGTCGGCCTTGTTCGCACGCGCCTTCTGCGCACGCATCGGCAGCGGAATGAACACGTCGCTGTCGCGGGTCAGGTAAGCCTTCAGGCCCGGCGTCGCGTTGACCTGGCGGGCCAGCTCACGCGCCACGGCCAGGGTCACATCCTTCTCGCGTTTGCCGGTCGGGCCGATCGCACCGGGGTCCTGGCCGCCGTGGCCCGGATCGATGGCCACCACCAGGTGGCGCATGCCGGCCTGCATGCGGATGCGCGAGGCATCGCTGGGCATGACCGGGCGCGGCGGCACGACCGTCGTCGGTACCGCCGCGGGGGCCGTAGCCGGCGGATTGGTCACTACCGCAGCAGTGCGCTGGCCGGCGAGGATCGCGGCCGGCGAGGAAGAAGGCGTGCTGCTGGCGGTGGTACCGGCGGCGGCGACCTGGGCCGGCGCGGTGGACGGTGCCGGCGTCGGCGTGGCCGGTGCGGCAGCGGCCGCGCTGGCCTGCTGCTGCACCTGTGCCGTCAGCAGCGCCGTGGCACGCGCGGCGTCTGAACGCGACTGCGCGCTTTCGGCCGGCGTCGGCGCCGGTGCGGCAACCGGTGCCTGCGGCGGCGGCACGGTCGGCGTCGCCGCCGGACGGCTGGCGGCCACGGCCGGGCCATCACCCGGCCATTCGATCACCAGCTTGGATTCATTGCCCTCGCGCTGCATCTGCGGGCGGAACGGCGCCACCGATTCAGCGAGGTCGAAAACGACACGGAAGGTACCCGGCACCGGCTGTCCGGTACGCACCGCCGTGACCACGCCCTGCGCAGCCGGCATCTTCAGATTGCGTATCGCGCTGGAGTCCGGGAAATCGACCACCAGCCGGTTCGGACCCGCCAGCGACAAGGTCTTGTAGCCGCCGCTGCCAACCAGCGAGATTTCGGCGCGGGTACCGGTCGCGCCGGTGTTCAGCAGGACCTGGCGGACTTCGCCGGCCCACGCACTGACGCTCGCCAGACTCAGTCCGACGGCGGCACAGATGGCAATGAGACGGTTCCCCGGGCGCATGGCTCAGGATTCAATCACCGCGCTGAACGGAATGCAACACCTTTTTCCTTAATAATCCGTAACCTGCCGGTGTTTGTTCTCGTCAGCCGGCAGAAATGGCCTGCAAGTCGCCCCCTTTGGGAAGCCGTTCCAGCCATTCACGTCCTGCGTCGCTGGCCCCAGTGAGACGAACACGCCGCCCTTGCCCCTCGATTTCCAGGGCCACCACCAGGTCAGTCGGCGGCAACGCACCGGCCCCGCGCTCGGGCCATTCGACCAGCCACAGCACCGCGCTGCCCTCGTCCAGGCCGAGAAAATCCAGTTCGCCGGCCTGGCCGATGCGGTACAGGTCCAGGTGCCAGGCCTCGCCGCCACTGGCCAGTGGATAGCGCTCGACCAAGGTGTAGGTCGGGCTGCGGATCGCACCCTGTACCCCCAGCGCGCGCAGCAGTGCCCGCGCAGTGGTGGACTTGCCGGCGCCCAGGTCGCCACGCAGCTCGATCAGCGCCTGCGGCGGCCGGGTGGCCGCCAGCCACTGCCCGAGCAGTTCGGTGGCATCGCTGTCGGCAAGGAAGAAATCGATCATCGAGAGAGTTCCGGGTTGGCCAGTCGCCGCAGCGGCGACAGCAGATCAGTAGGAAGCAGGCCGCGCGCGCCATCGGCGGCAGCGACATCGCCCGCGAGCGCATGCAACAGCGCACCGGCCGCAGCGGCGTCGAAGGCGGCCAGGCCCTGCGCGCGCAGGCTGGCGATGATGCCGGTGAGCAGGTCGCCCATGCCACCCACGGCCATGCCGGGGTTACCCGCGGCAATCAGTCGTGGCCGTTGCCCAGGCGCTGCGACGATGCTGCCGGCGCCCTTCAGCACCACCACGGCGTGGAAGCGCTCGGCCAGCGCCTGCGCGCAAGCATAGCGGTCGGCCTGGATGTCAGCGGTGCTGCAGCCGAGCAGGCGCGCGGCCTCGCCCGGATGCGGCGTAAGGATGGCTTCGGGCAGTGCGTGCGGGTCCTGCGCCAACAGATTCAGGGCATCGGCATCGATCACCAGTGGCTTGCCGCATGCCAGCACCCGCGCAAACAATGCGCGTGCCCACTCGTCCTGGCCCAGCCCGGGCCCGATCGCCACCACCCTGGCCTTGTCCAGCAGCGCCGGCAGTGCGTCGCCGTCTTCCAGCGCGTGGGTCATCGCTTCGGGCAGGCGTGCCAGCAACGGGCCGACATGGTCGCGGCGGGTGCCGAGGCTGAGCAGGCCAGCGCCCGCCCGCAGCGCCGCTTCGGCGGCCATCGCGATGGCGCCGCCGCTGCCGTGGTTGCCACCCACGCACAGCACATGGCCGGATTCGCCCTTGTGGGTATTGGCGCGGCGCGGCGGCAGCAGTACCGGCAAGCGAGCCTGGGTCCAGTGCTCCGCGGCGGGTGACACGCCCTGCCATGCGGCCGCGGGTAGCTGCAGCGGCGCCAGCACCTTATGGCCACAATGATCCAGCGCGTCGCCGGTATACAGGCCGCGATGCGGCACGATGAACTGCAGGGTCAAAGCGGCCTTCACGGCCACGCCCGGTACGGCACCGCGATCGGCATCGACGCCACTGGGGACGTCCAGCGCCAGCACCGGCGCCGTTTGCGCGTTGAGCGCGGTTATCAACGCCTGCGCCGCGCCCTCCGGCGCGCGGTCGAAGCCCAGCCCGAACAGGCCATCGACCCATATATCGGCCTCGGGCAGCGTGCCGTCGAATGCGGCAACAATGCCACCCGCGCGGGCGAATTCCGATGCTGCACGCTGTGCCAGCACGGTTGACGGCGACTTCCCCGGCAAGGCGATCACCATCACCTCGCGCCCGGCCTGCAGCGCGTGACGGGCCAGCACATGGCCATCGCCGCCGTTGTTGCCCGCGCCGACCACCACGCCGATCCGCTGCGCCTGCGGCCAGTGCTGCAGCAGGCACTGCCAGGCGGCCTGGCCGGCCTGCGCCATCAGGCCCCAACCGCCCTCGGCGGCAAGCGTCGAGGCCTGCTCATCAAGCGCACGTGCGGCAGCGGAATCGAACAGATCGGCAAGGTTGGCCATGCGGGGATTTTATACTGGTGCACATGTCCCCCGTCCCCGCTCCTGTCGATCCGGCCCAGGCCGTACAGCGCATCCGCGAACTGGCCCGTGCGCATGGCTTCCAGCGCTGCGGCATTGCCGGCATCGAGCTGGGCGAGGATGAAGCGCACCTGGCCGACTGGCTTGGCCAGGGCCTGTACGGCACGATGGACTGGATGGCGCGCCACGGCACCCTGCGCGCCCGCCCGGCCGAGCTGCTGCCCGGCACCGTGCGGGTGATCTCGGTGGGCATGGATTACAGCCACAAGGACGACACCGAAGCCTGGGCAACCCTGGCCGATCCCGGCCGCGCCTACGTGGCCCGTTACGCGCTGGGCCGCGACTACCACAAGCTGATGCGCAACCGCCTGCAGAAGCTGGCCACGCAGATCAACGACGAAGTGGCGCCACTGGGCTACCGCGTGTTCGTCGATTCGGCGCCGGTGCTGGAACGCGCACTGGCGCGCAACGCTGGCCTGGGCTGGATTGGCAAGCACACCTGCCTGATCGACCGCCACGGCGGCTCCTGGTTCTTCATCGGCGAGATCTACATCGACATCCCTCTGCCGATCGACGCCCCGGCCAGCGCCCACTGCGGCACTTGCACGCGCTGCATCGATGTCTGCCCCACCCGCGCGATCACCGGCCCGCAGCGCCTGGACGCGCGTCGCTGCATTTCCTACCTGACCATCGAACATGATGGCGCCATCCCCGAGGACATGCGGCCGTTGATCGGCAACCGCATCTACGGCTGCGATGACTGCCAGCTGGTCTGCCCCTGGAACAAGTTCGCCAAGCGCACCGACGAAGCCGATTTCCGTGCGCGCAACCATCTGGACACCGCGCGCCTAGACCAGTTGTTCGCCTGGGACGAGGCAGAATTCCTGCGCCGCACCGAAGGCAGCCCGATCCGCCGCAGCGGCCATGAACGCTGGTTGCGCAACATCGCTGTGGCTCTGGGCAACGCACCGGCCTCAGCCGAGGCGTTGGCCGCGTTGCATACCCGCGTCGATGATCCCTCGCCGCTGGTGCGTGAACACGTGCAGTGGGCACTGGCCCAGCACGGCGCCCGCTGACGTGCGATCCTGAGCACCCGCTCCACCCGCCGCACGCCGTTCCCATGCAGCCACGCAACAACGACATCCTCACCCCCAGCCAGCTCAACACCCTGGCCCGCGACCTGCTGGAAGGCAGCTTCCCGGCGATCTGGGTCGAAGCCGAGCTGGGCAGCGTGGCCCGCCCCGCGTCCGGGCACCTGTATTTCACCCTGAAGGATGCGCGCGCGCAGCTGCGTGCAGCGATGTTCCGGATGAAGGCGCAGTACCTGAAGTTCGTGCCGCGCGAGGGCATGCGCGTGCTGGTGCGCGGCAAGGTGACGCTGTACGACGCCCGTGGCGAGTACCAGATGGTGCTGGATCACATGGAGGAAGCCGGCGAGGGCGCACTGCGCCGCGCCTTCGAGGAACTGAAGGCACGCCTGGAAGCCGAGGGCCTGTTCGACCCGGCACGCAAGCGCCCGATGCCTGCACACGTACAGCGCCTGGCGGTGATCACCTCGCCCACCGGTGCCGCCGTTCGCGACGTGCTGAGCGTGCTGGGCCGCCGTTTCCCGCTGCTGGAAGTGGACCTGCTGCCGACCCTGGTCCAGGGCAACAGCGCCGCCGCGCAGATCACCCGCCTGCTGCAGGCCGCTGATGCCAGTGGCCGCTACGACGTGATCCTGCTGACCCGCGGTGGTGGATCGCTGGAAGACCTGTGGGCTTTCAACGATGAAGCGCTGGCTCGCGCGATCGCCGCCAGCCGCACCCCGGTGGTGTCGGCGGTGGGCCACGAAACCGACTTCAGCCTCAGCGATTTCGCCGCCGACCTGCGCGCACCAACGCCTTCGGTGGCAGCTGAACTGCTGGTACCCGATCAACGCGAACTGGCGTTGCGCCTGCGCCGCACGGCCGCGCGCATGGTGCAGCTGCAACGGCATACGATGCAGCAGGCCATGCAGCGCGCCGACCGCGCCCTGCTGCGCCTGAACGCACAGAGCCCGCAGGCCCGGCTGGACCTTCTGCGCCGCCGCCAGCTCGATCTGGGCCGGCGCCTGCATGCTGCATTCAACCAGCAGCAGGAACGCCGTGCCGCGCGCCTGCGGCATGCGGCGGCGGTGCTGCGCGGTCACCATCCACAGCGCCAGCTCGACGCGATGCAGCGCCGTCTGGCTGCCCTGCGTGGGCGTCCGCAGGCCGCGATGCAGCGCCTGCTGGAGCGTGACGCACTGCGCCTGCGCGGGCTGGCGCGTTCGCTGGAAGCAGTAAGCCCGCTGGCCACCGTGGCCCGTGGCTACAGCATCCTGACCCGCAGCGACGATGGCGCACTGGTGCGCCAGGTCGATCAGGTGCAGCCGGGGGACGCCCTGCAGGCTCGCGTCGGCGACGGCGTGATCGACGTGCAGGTCAAGTAAAGGGTTGTTCGGCAGGGCTGCGCCCTGCACCTGCCGAAGCGTTCAAGCGACAGCAACAGCCGAAGCAACAGCCAAGCTGGTATTCCGTGGGATGGCGGGGCGGTGTGGCTGTGCAGGACACGCCGTAAACCCATCCATGGGGGCTCGATGGCGCCATCCATGGCGCCAACGGTCCTGCACAGCCACACCACCCCACCCTCGACAGTTTCCCGGTGACGGTCGGTAGATCCACGCCACGCGTGGATGAATCTCCATCGAAATCGAATATTTCGAGTTGAGATCGACAGGCATCCACGCATGGCGTGGATCTACCGTGTCGACCAAGGTCGACACCTACCAACAGCAGCAGAAATCTGTCGAAGGCGGGGTGGGTCCGGTTGCGGGAGTGTCCGCGGCATGGATGCCGCGGCCAAGCCCCCATGGATGGGTTTACGGCGTCTCCCGCAACCGGACCCACCCCGCCATCCCGCGGAATGCACGCTGTTGCTGTTGCTGTTGCTCTGGCTTGTAGCAGGTGCAGGGCGCAGCCCTGCCGAACAACCCCCTACTTTGCCTGCTCGCAGAACTTCTGCCGGTACTCGAGCGCCTTGGGCATCAGCGCCTGCAGATTCTGGATGCGGGTACCCGGGTTGGGATGGGTCGAGGAGAATTCTGGTGGTGCCTGACCACCGCTGGCCTGGCCCATGCGCTGCCACAGCGGCACCGCCTCGCGTGGATCGAAGCACGCCGCCGCCGCCAGCATCAGCCCCACTTCGTCAGCCTGGGTCTCGTGGCTGCGCGCATACGGCAACAAGTAACCGTAGCCCATCGCCGACATCATCATCTGTTGCTGCTGCGCGTCCATGCCGCTGGCTGCGCCAGCCACCTGCCCGATCTGGGTCAGCTTCTGCTGGGCCATGCGCTGTGCACCATGGCGTAGCAGCGCATGGGCGATTTCATGGCCCATCACCACCGCCATCGCATCGCGGGTGCGCGCCACCGGCACCAGGCCGGTGTACACCGCCATCTTGCCGCCCGGCAGGCAGAACGCATTGGCCTGCTCGGACGGGATCACGTTCACTTCCCACTGGAAATCACGCGCGAAATGCGCCGGCTGCACACCGTGCTCCTGCGCCAGTGCGGTCTCAACCACGTCCACCTTGGCGATCAGTCGCTGGGCGATGTCGCGCACGTCGCGTGCGATCGGCGCATTCGGGTCCATCGGCCGTTCCTGCGACAGGATCTGCTGGTAGGCCTGCAGCCCCAGTGCAGTCTCCTGGCGCGCATCCAGGCTGCTGTCGATCATCACCTTCTCGCCGGTGTAGGGATCGATCGTGCGGTTGGAGAACCAGTAGAACGCGGCGTAACCGGCGGCCAGCAGCAGCACCCACCAACGGATGTTGCCGAACAGGCCGCGCCGCTGCGGGCCCTGCTGCGAGCGGGAGAAGGGATCGTTGCTCATCGGGAGATCTTCCAGCAGCCCCGCCGGCCGGCGGGTACGGCGCAATCTTAGTGCGCCGATGCCCGTAGCGGGTGAAGCCGGACGCCGATCAGATGCCGCGCACCAGGCGGAAGCCGATGCGCGCGTTGGTGGTGTCTGAATCCTGTGACTGCCGCCAGGCGGCGCGGGTCTGCTCGGGCGCGTTGGCCCAGTTGCCGCCACGGATCACCCGGGCCCGGCAGCCCGGGTTGAACCAGGCCGCGCCATCGGAGGGCGCACGCCGGTAGCTGGCATGCCAGCAATCGGCCACCCATTCGCTGAGGTTGCCACCCATGTCGTGCAGGCCGAACGCATTGGCCCGGAAGCTGGCCACCGGTGCCGGCCCCCACCAGCCATCGCCATAACCGACGAAGGCGTTGTGCCAGTGCCGCCCCGAGGGCGACACATCCTTGCTGCCGGTAAAGTTGCCGCTGCCAGGCGGCGGTATGCCGGCGTCGCCCCACGGATAGCGGCCACTGCTGCCGCCACGCAGCGCGTACTCGAACTCAGCCTCACTGGGCAACCGGTAGCTGCGACCGGTCTGCTCGGACAACCAGGCCGCATAGTTCTCGGCGTCGCGCACGCTGACATGCATCACCGGGGCATTGCCCAGCGCGCGGGCGCCGTCGTAATCCGAACGCCAATCCACGCCGCTGCGGCGGATGAAATTGCCGCTGCGCTCGTCATAGACCACCGAATGTCCGCGACGGCTCGCACGTGGCCGCGCGTTGGTCGCCTTCACGTAGCGCTCGAAATCGCCAACCGTGACCTCGGTGATCGCCATCGCGAAGCCACGATCGAAACGCACGTAATGCGAGGGCCGTTCGGAATCAGAGGCGCCCGGCTCTGCATCGCCTGCGCCCATCTGGAAGCCCCCATGCGGGACCACCACCATCTGCGGACCGCGGCCGCCGTCACGCATCGCATCGCTGAACACCTGGCCCGGTCGGAAGCTGCCATAGTGCGTGGCCAGGTCGATACGCTCGCGCAGCTGGGCTACCACCGGGTCACCCGGCAAGGCGATGCGCAGGGCTTCGCCCAGCTTCTCACGCGCCGGCTTCAGACCCTGTGGCGTGGTCAGGTCACGCAGGCCGTCGTCACGCAGCTGCAGCAATACGGTCGCCCGGATCTGCTCGATGCGCTCGAATGCATCGGCAATGGTCGGCGACGAGTCCCGGACCTTGCTGGCCTCGGCCAACCAGCTGCCGGCGCTGGCGAAATCACGCGCGCGCGCGGCCTCTTCTGCACGCCGGATCAGCCCGCTCTCAGCCGCTGCCAGGCCCTGGTGCGCCCGGCTGTTGTGTTCATCCAGCGCCAGCGCCTCGCGGAAATTGCCGATCGCACCGTCGCCGTCCTCGCCAATCCGGTCGGCGCGCAGGTCCTCTTCGCCGGCACGGTTGTAGGCCACCACCCGCTGCGCGTTCTCCACCCGGCCCTGCAGCGCCCGCACGGTCTCGTCCTTGGGCGCCAGGGTCAGCAGCACCAGCGCCTGGCGGCTGGCCTCGGCCAGTGCTTCGCGCTGTTTCAGCGGGCGTACCAGCAGCGCATCGGCCTGCTGCTGCAGGCGCTGGCGCGCGCGCTGCAGGCCCAGTCGCGCCTGGCGGTCATCCGGGTCTTCTTCCTGGACCGCCAGCCACAGCGGGATGGCCGCGTCGGCGTCCTCGTACAGGCGGCCATCGGCGTACGCCTGCGTTGCGGCACGGCGCAACTGCGCCAGGCTGCGGCCCTGCCGGTCCACCCTTGGCGGCGTCCACTGCTGCACGTCCTCGGCGGCATCCTCGCCGGCGATGGTCACACTGCCCCGGGCCACCTGCGGGTTGTCATCAGCGCCCTTGTCCGCGGCCGGACGCGCTTCATCAGCAGTCGTCCGGTCCGCCGCCGCAGGGGGCGACGGCGTGCAACCGGCCAGGACCAGGGCCAGGGCGGTGCACAGCACGGACGACAGCGGAAAACGCAAGCGGGATCTCCTTCAGCACGGACGCGGACCGACGTTAGGCTATTCTCCCCTCCCTGAGCAAACCCGAGTAGTAGGCCCTGACCCGTGGCAACCTGGATCACCACCCCCACCGAGCTGGATGCGTACTTCCAGCAGCGCCCCTCCCGCATCGGCCTGGACACCGAATTCATTCGTGAACGCACCTTCTGGCCGCAGCTGGCGCTGGTGCAGATGGCGGTCGGCCAGGACATCCTGCTGATCGACCCGCTGATTCCCGGCATGACCGAGGCGCTGGCACCGTGGCTGGCCGACGAATCAATCATCAAGGTGATGCACAGCGCCAGCGAAGACCTGGTCGCCTTCAAGTGGGCCTGTGGCGTGCTTCCACGACCGCTGTTCGACACCCAGATCGGCGCGTCACTGGCCGGCATCGGCGGCGGCATGGGCTACCAGAAGCTGGTGGCTGAGATCACCGGCGTGGCATTGGCCAAGGGCGAGACCCGCTCTGACTGGATGCGCCGGCCGCTGTCGGAGTCGCAGCTGCAGTACGCCGCCGACGACGTCGAGCATCTGTTCGCGATGCATGACGCCATCGATGCCAAGCTGCAGGCGCTCGGCCGCCAGCAGTGGCTGCATGACGACGGCGAGCGCCTGCTGGCCAGCGTCGCCAATGACGAGGACCGCTGGCCGCACCTGTCGATGCGCTCGGCGCAGTTCCTTGATGCCGCCGCGCAGCACCGCCTGCTGCGCCTGCTGCGCTGGCGCGATGTGCAGGCACGCAGCAGCGACCGTCCGCGCAGCTGGATCCTGGACAACGAACTGGCGGCGACCCTGGCGCGTACGCCACCGGCCGACGCCGACGCGTTGGCCAAGCTGTTCGAGCAGTTCCCCAAGGCACCGCGCAAGCTCGCCGCTGCCGTGTGGCAGGCGCTGGACACTCCGCTGGCTGACGAAGCCGAAGCGCCGCTGGCGTTGCCGGCCAACGACAGCAACAAGCAGGCGCTGAAAAAGCTGCAGGATGCGGTGGCCGAACGCAGCCGAGAGCTGGGCCTGCCCGATGGCATCCTCGCCTCGCGCAAGCACCTCGAAAGCTATCTGGAACGTCGCCAATGGCCTGCCGCACTGGCCGGCTGGCGCCAGCAGGAACTGGAATCGCGGCTGCAGGCACTGCTGCCCGCATAAGAAAACCGACCGCATCAGCCGCCCGGCAGGGGCGGCCCTGCCGATGATCGACAAGGACGTTGCTGCATGCCTGCGTGGCTCCAATCCGGCACATCACGATGGATGACAGCCTCGCTGCTGATGCTGGCGTCCAGCAGCATTGCAGCACCTTCCTGCCCACCCGCATCCGGAGTTGCCGTGGCACAGACGCCCGAGTCCATCAGCGAAGCCCTTTCGCGGGGCGACCTGCAAGCCGCAATTGAGGTGCTGCGCGATCCACAGCGTTATCACGTGTTGTTCAAGGATCCGCACGGCGCGGAGCGCTACATCGCGCTGGCACAACAGGTCGCCGACGATGCCCCGCAGAACCCCTGCATCCATCGCAGCAGCCTGCTCAATGCCTACACCGTACTGGCCAGCGGGCTGGATCTTTCCCGCTCGGTCCACTACCTGGCACTGTCGGCCGCACTGATCGAACAGGATGCCGATGCCAGCGAGCAGGACACGCTCGAGCCTGCGCTGCATCCGCATGCCCTGATGCATGGCTACTTCGAAGCCGGCGGTGGACTGGCACTGGAAGGTGCTGTACCCGGCATCGATCGCGCCGAAGTCACCGCGTGGCGCTACGGCCACACCACACTGGCATACCAGCCGGACCTGCTGCTCGCGTTCCCGCTGCGCATGGATGCCCGCCAACGCCAGCGCCTGTTCGAGGTGACCGGCTTCACCCTGCTGCCGGCATCGCAATGGCATGACGCCGCCGCACTTCGCGCCATCATCCGCAGCGATGCCTACCTTGACTGGCTGGAGTCGGCGCCCCTGCATCTTGCCTCGCGCTTGTCGATGGCATTGGAAGAAATGGCCACGCCGCCCTGGCCGGAGCATCTGCGTGCAGCCGGCTATCGGGTCCATGGCGGGACACCCGGGGATGATGGGGCCGATTCCGATTGAGCAACGAAAAGGGCGGCCCGGATCACCGGACCGCCCTTTGCATTCCGTCGATGCGATGGCGGGACAGTGCCCGCCATCGCGACAGCGCATTACCAGTTCATGTTCAGCGAAACGCCCACGGTGCGCGGTTCGTTGTAGACCGCGGCCATGTAGTTCTCGATCACACCCTTGAGGTTCTTCTCGTTGGTGATGTTGCGCGCGAACAGCGCCACTTCGTAGGCACCGTAGTTGCCCGAGTAGCCGATCTTCAGGCCACCCTCGAAGTCACCCTTGGAGTTGAATTCCTTGCTGTCGTACAGCACGAAGCTGGTGTAACCCTGCTTGTTCCAGTCGGTGGAAACGAACATGGTGCCTGCGTCGCTGACCGGGAAGTCGTAGCGGGCGGCCAGGTTGACGTTGTACTTCGGCGCGTTCGGCAGCGGGTTGCCATCGATCTGCGCGAAGGTGTTGGCACCGACCTTGATGGTCGGGTCGCCGACGGTGCAGACCACCTGGCCGTTGAGGCCGCAGACCTGCGCGTACACGCGCTTGTCCTTGATCTCGCTGTGCAGCAGGCTCAGGCCGGCGCTCAGGGTCAGGTTCGGGATCGGGCGCAGCTCCATGTCGGCTTCGAAACCGTAGGCCTTTGCCTTGTCGGCGTTGAACAGCACGCCGTTGCCGTCCGAATCGTTGCCGTTGAGCTGGATGTCGTTGACGGTGTAGGTGAACGCGGTGGCATTCAGGCGCAGGCGGTTGTCCCACAGGCTGCTCTTCACGCCCGCTTCCCAGGACAGGATGGTCTCGGAATCGGCGGTGGTGAAGTCGGCATTGAACACCGCCGAACGGCCCTGGATAGTCGGACCGCGGAAGCCACGCGCAACCTTGGCGTAGACGCTCACGTCCGGGGTGATCTGATACATCGCGCTCAGATCCCAGCTCGGGGTGGTGTCGGACATCTTGACGTCGGTGCGGCCCTTGTAGGTAACCACGCCGGCGGCAGTGTCAGCGGTCTTCAGCAGGCGCGTGTGCTTCTCGTCCTTGGTCTGGCGCAGGCCGGCGGTGACGGTGAACTTGTCGGTGAACGCGTAGCTGAGCTGGCCGAAACCGGCCCACGAGGTGTTCTTGTTGCGCAGGCGCACCCAGTTGTTCGGGTTGCGTGCAGCACCGTTGAGGAACCAGGCGCGCTGGTAGAAATCGGTGGTGTCGCTGCCATTGAAGTAGAACGCACCGGCCTGCCACTGCAGGGCGCTGTCGTCATGGCTGGCCAGGCGGAATTCCTGGGTCCACTGGTCCAGATCACGGATGCGGCCCATCGACTGGCCGTAACCGTTCGGTACGCCATTGACCGGGAAGTTCACCGCAGCGCCGCCGTCGGTGTCACCGCGGCTGTAGCCGGAGGTGGTCTCGTAGGCGGTGATCGAGGTGAAGTCGATCGCGCCGAAATCGTAGCGTGCCTTCACCGAGCCGCCGTAGGTCTTGTAGGCCTGCGGGTTGTTGCCGGCTTCGTCGTAGGCCACCTGGTCACGCGGCACGTCGGTCTTGTTCGAGCCCTTGGTCAGCGCGCCGCGCAGGAACAGGGTCGAGGTGCCTTCGTAGTCACGGGCGTGGGCCGAGGCCAGGATCGAGAACTGGTCGCTCGGGGTCAGCAGCAGCTGTGCGCGCACATTGCGGTCATCGAAACCGCCCATGGCGTTCTTCTTCGGGCTGACCGTGCCGTCCGCACTCGGGCCCTTGTAGGTATTGTCGACGTAGTCGTCGCGGTGCTGGTACAGGGCCGACACGCGGAACGAGGCGATGTCGTTGATCGGGCCACCGAAGCCGCCGTCGATCGACACGCTGTTGTAGGTCGCGTAGCTGGCGCTGACGCGGCCGCTGTACTCCTGGGTCGGCTTCAGGGTGTCGAACTTGATGATGCCGGCGGTGGTGTTGCGGCCGAACAGCGAGCCCTGCGGGCCGCGCAGCACTTCCACCTGGTCCACGTCATAGACCGGGTTGGACTTCAGCACTACATGCTCGAGGACTACATCGTCCTGGATGATCGACACCGGCTGCGAGGCACCCAGGTAGAAGTCGATGTTGCCCAGGCCACGGATGTAGAAGCGCGGGAAGATGCGGCCGGTGGTGGTTTCCGCATACAGGCTCGGAACGCGGCCGGACAGCGCCAGCAGGGTGTCGTCACCCCCAGCGGTGAAGTCGCGCATGCGCTCGCCCTGCACCACGCCGACCGAGACCGGCACTTCCTGCAGGTTCTGCTCACGGTGTTCGGCGGTCACGGTGATGGTGTCCAGCCCGGTCGGGGTCGGCGCACTGTCCTGCGCCGAGGCGCCGAAGCTGGCAGCCAGGGCCACACCGGCACAGGCCAGCGCCAGCGGGTGGCGGCGGAAGGAAACGAAGGAAGACGACATACCCGACAGGCGGCGGGAATCGGTATGGGAGGGCATGGAATGCTCTGAGGAGGCGTCCGTGCGGCCTGCGCGGGCCGGGCGGCAAAAAGGAGGAGAACTGCGCAAGCCGCCATTATCCCCCAAATTGTTACGATTTCGTTGCGTGGCGCCCAAACACGGCGAAACAAGCGGTTTCGGCACAGTCACCGGGCATTCCGCACGCCCTGGAGGCTTGACTCAGGGCAGCGGGGTCAACGCCACATCGACCATCGCCAGCAGTCGCTCGCGGCTGATGCCGTCACGGGCCTGCACCGAAATGCCGTGCAGCACGGTGGCGAAGTGATCGCCCAACGCCTGCACCGCCACATCGTCGGCCAGCTGCCCTTCGGCCTGCGCCTGCTGCAGGCGCGCGATGATCGCCGCCGTGCGCTGGCGACGATGGCTGGCCAGCCAGTCCCGAACGCCCTCGCCATCAGGCGACACGCTGCTGGCCGAGGACACCACCAGGCAACCATGCGGGCGCCCGCGCCGGGTGTAGGTCAGCACCGCGTCACGCAGCATCGACCCGATCGCCTCGCGCAGCGTGGCCTGCTCCAGCGCGCGCGGCGCGAAGCCGCCTTCGCCTTCCTCGTACAGCGCAACGGCTTCGCGGAACAACTGCTCCTTGCTGCCGAACGCGGCATAGATGCGCGCCGATGCAATGCCCAGTGCTTCGACCAGTGCCGACATCGAGGTGCCTTCATAGCCGTGCTGCCAGAACAGCAGCATTGCCTTGCGCAATGCCTGGTCCCTGTCGAATTCGCGCGGTCGCCCTGCCATCTGCCTGCCTGCCGTTCTGAGGCGCGCAGTGTAACGCGGGTGTTGACCGCATCGATGGCCGCGCCTATTCTTTATTGATCGACAAACAATTGGAGCAGCACATGCAGACCCTCAAGGGCCCCAGCCTGCACCTGGCGCAGTTCGCCGGCGACCAGGCCCCGTTCAACTCGCTTGCCAGCATTGCCGCGTGGGCGGCCGGCCACGACTTCAAGGCGCTGCAGATTCCAGCCTGGGATGCACGCCTGTTCGACCTGGCCACCGCCGCCGACAGCCAGGACTACTGCGACGACATTCGTGGCACGCTGGCCGAGCACGGCCTGCAGGTCAGCGAACTGACCACCCACATCCTCGGCCAGCTGGTGGCCGTGCATCCGGCCTACGATGAACTCTGCGACGGCTTCGCCCCCGAAGCACTGCGCGGCAATCCGAAGGCTCGCAGCGAATGGGCGCAGCAGCAGCTGCACCTGGCCGCCCGCGCGTCGCGCCGCTTGGGCCTGCAGGACATGGGCACCTTCTCCGGCTCGTTCGCCTGGCCGTACCTGTTCCCGTTCCCGCAGCGCCCGCCGGGCCTGATCGATGCGGCCTTCGATGAACTGGCACGGCGCTGGCGGCCGATCCTCGATACCTGCGAGGACAACGGCATCAACCTCTGCTACGAGATCCATCCCAGTGAAGACCTGCACGATGGCACCAGCTTCGAGCGCTTCTTCGAGCGCGTCGGCCAGCACGAGCGCTGCCGCATCCTGTTCGATCCCAGCCACTTCGTGCTGCAGCAGCTGGACTACCTGCAGTACCTGGACATCTACCACCCACTGATCCGCATGTTCCATGTCAAGGACGCGGAATTCCGCCCCAGCGGCCGCCAGGGCATCTACGGCGGTTACGCCGACTGGACCGAGCGGGCGGGCCGCTTCCGCTCGCTGGGCGATGGCCAGGTCGACTTCAAGTCGATCTTCTCCAAGCTGGCCCAGTACGATTACCAGGGCTGGGCAACGTTGGAATGGGAGTGCTGCCTGAAGGACCAGGAGGCCGGTGCACGCGAAGGTGCCGCTTTCATCCGTGACCACATCATTCCGGTCACCGACAAGATCTTCGACGATTTCGCTGGTGCACCGATCAGCACCGCACAGATGCAACAGATGCTCGGCATCGCCTGAGCCCCAACGGAGCAACCCCCATGAACACCCTTTCTTCCGCTGGCACTGCCGGCGACGATGCCCTGCGCCATCACTACCTGCGTATCGACGGCCAGCGCGTGCATTGCGTGTCGGCAGGCAGCGGCCAGCCCGTGCTGCTGATCCCTGGCTGGCCGCAGACCTGGTATGCCTGGCGCCATGTGCTGCATGCACTGGCAGCCGCCGGTTTCGAGGCCATCGCGGTCGACCCGCCAGGCATTGGAGAATCCGATCGCCCCGTACATGGCTACGACACCGGCAGTGCCGCCGCAGTGCTGCACCAGACCATGCAGGCGCTGGGTCACGAACGCTACCAGGTGGTAGGCCACGACATCGGCATGTGGATCGCCTATGCACTGGCCAGCGACCAGCCGCAGGCCGTGCAGCAGCTGGCCGTCACCGAAGCAGTCATCCCCGGGCTGGCGCCGGAGCCGGGCATCTTCGCTGCGCCGGCCGACAACATCTTCCTCTGGCACTTCATGTTCAACCAGGTGGCCGACCTGCCGGAAGCACTGATCACCGGACGCGAGCGCGCCTATCTGGAATTCATGTTCGACCGCTGGTCGTACCGCCGTGATGCTGTTGCCGCCGATACCTACATTGCCGCCTACAGTCGGCCCGGTGCACTGCGCGCCGGCTTCGCATGGTACCGCGCGATTCCGGAAACGATCCGCCAGAACAAGCTGCGTGCGCAGCGCCGGCTCGCAATGCCGGTGCTGGCGATCGGCGCCGAGCATGCCACCGCCGATGCACCGATGCTGACCCTGCAACCACACGCCGATGACCTGCGCGGCAGCATCGTACCGGGCTGTGGCCACTTCATCATGGAGGAAGCACCGCAGGCGTTCCTGGAACAGCTGCTGCCGTTCCTGCAGGAGGCGCGTCATGCCGCTTGAACCCGCACTGCAGCAGTTCGTCGATGCAGTCGCGGCCCATCCGCTGCCCGAGGACCTGCGCGAACTGCGTGCGATCAGCGAGACCGCACTGCCGCAACTGCAGGGTGCACCGCAACCGGTCGCACACGTGATCGAGCACAGCGTGGCCGCACGTGACGGACAGCCGCTGGAAGTGCGCCTGTATACCCCGGACGGGCTACCCGACGGACCGGCACCGGCCCTTTTGTTCGCGCATGGCGGCGGCTGGTTCCAGTGTTCGCTGGCGGTCTATGACGGTCCTTGCCGTGCGCTGGCCAATGCCAGCGGCTGCGTCGTGGTGGCGGTCGGCTACCGCTTGGCCCCGGAGCATCCGTTCCCGGTGCCGCTGCAGGATGTAGCAGACGCCTGGCAGTGGCTGCAGATCAACGCCGCGGGCCTGGGCCTGGACCCGCAACGACTGGCGATCGGGGGTGACAGTGCCGGTGGCAATCTCGCTGCCGCCTGCTGCCTGCTGCTGCGTGATCTCGGCCTGCCGCAGCCGCACCACCAGCTGCTGCTGTACCCCGCGCTGGATGCCGGCATGGGCAGCGACTCCTACCGCGAGTACGCCAGCGGCTACTACCTCAGCGCCGAACTGATGCAGCGCTGCTGGCAGGCCTATCTGGGCGACATGGATCCGCCGCCCGCACTCGCCTCGCCGGCCCACGCAACGGACCTGTCCGGCCTGGCACCGGCTTCCGTGCTCAGCTGCGAGCACGACCCGCTGCGTGATGAGGCCGAGCACTACGCGGCGCGCCTGCAGTCTGCGAACGTGGCGTGCACGCTGGAGCGGTTGCCCGGGATGATCCATGCCTGCATCCATCTGCACGGGGTGGTCACCTCCACGGACGCGGCGGTACAGCGCGCGGGCGCCTGGCTGCGTCAGGCTCTGGCCTGAACAGGTGGGCCGGTGGCGGGGCCAATACCGCCGCCCTGCCCTCCGCTTGGCAAGCCCCGCAGGCAGCGCTACACTGAAACCCTGCCGTGGGGCCATAGCTCAGCTGGGAGAGCGCGTCGTTCGCAATGACGAGGTCAGGAGTTCGATCCTCCTTGGCTCCACCACTATTCGGAAGAACCCGTAGATCCACGTGATCTGCGGGTTTTTTCTTTTCAGCATCCCGGCTCAGGCCGGCTCCTGGCCTCCGTCCTTGCGCTGCGGGCTCCGCGAGTGCGTATCGCGCACCTGTTGATCGCGCTGCCCCGGCCGCTGCTTGGCCACATCGTCCTGCTTCCTGTCCTGGCGGCTTTCCTGCACGCCCTGCTTCGGGTCGCCGTGGTCTTTATCGTGCTCGCTCATCGAAAACTCCCTCGTCGGCGGGAGCCGACGCTGCCTCCACGCTAGACCGCATCGGGTAAGTCGAAGGTCAGCCCGGTGCGAACGCTGTGTGCAGCCGACCCGCCTCAGCCTGCCACGCTGCTACGCACACTGAACATGCGGCCGCATGCACTGCACGAAGCCTGCCCGAAGGCCAGCCCCAGCAGCCGCACTGCTTCGTCATCTCCATCCTGCGTCGCCTGCAGCAGCAACCATTGTTCGGCCACGTTCACCGGCGCCCCCACCTGCAGCGGTGTACGGACTGCGGGCGGACCATGCACCGGATCCTCGTGGCAGAGATAGGGCTCCTCATCGTCAAACTCGGCATACAGATCGGCACCACAATCGCCGCACTCACCGACCAGCTCGCCCTCGTCCAGCCGGTCCAGATGCAGCGACCATGCCTTCTCACCCTTCAACCCGAGCCAGGCCTGGCGCAATGCGCGCCGCGCACCAAGCTGCTCATCAGCTTCAGTCACCGGCGTGCTCAATCGGGACTCTACCGCTTCGATCAATGCCCCGATCGTTGACGAATATTGGCGCAATCCCGGATCGTCCAACACCGAACCAGCCACGATGGCTCCAGCCAGCAGCAAGGCTTCATCCGCATCGGTCCGATCCAGCTGCCGGGCGATGCCCAGTAACACCGGCAACGCGGCATGGCTGGCCGGATACACCGTGCCCTGGTGGCACAGATGCGACCACAGCTCACCCCAGTCTCCGTGGTGCGCTGCGTCCTGCAGGGCGACCATCACCTCGCCGGCTTCGCCTGCACCGCCGTACGCCGCCTGCAATGCAGACCAGTCGATATCGCGTGCATCTGTGGTGTGGAGCTGTGACATGCACGATCCTGATCATCAACGGGGTGCAGAGCATGACCCACATCGCCATCGGCAGCCAACGCACCCGAGTTGCCGCAATGCATGCGTCGCGCCCAGAATCCACGGCTACACGTCTCCGGGTGCACCATGCCCTCTTCCGTCCAGCACGCAGCACACGCCGTGCCGATGATCCTCGATGCGATCGACGGCAGCCTCCGTCTCGGCAATCTACCGGCCTTGATTTGCCCCACCCTCTCACTGGATGAAGCGCGCGTCGCCTTTGCCGCCTTGGTAAGTGGGGAGCGTGATGTCGGCACCGGCTATCACTGGTTGAGCCTGCACCGGCTCAGCCTGGGCGGTGCGCCCGCTGGCATCGGCCTGTGCTTCCACGGGCAACGGCTCGACATGGTGACGATGAGCGTCGATCTACCCGGTGCAACACTGGAAGACGGCTGGCCGACCCAGGCAGCGATCGACGCCGAAGTCGCCTTCATGCGCCGCACGCTGGGTGCGGCGCTGGGTTGCAAGCTGAGCGGCGGCCACGCCCACTTCAACTGGGGCGAGGCCTGGGCCCGGTTCGACCCGAAAGGCTTCATGGCCAGCAGCGGCATCCGCTACGCGCCACGCAGGTGACCGCGCTCAGGTACGGGTGATCGACACCCCACCCTCCACGCGCATCGCGCTGCCGGTAACGAAACTGCTTTCATCGCTGGCCAGGAACAACGCCGCATTGGCGATCTCCTCCGGCTCGGCGAGGCGCTTGAGCGCGTGCAGCGAGCGCACGAAGTCGCGGGCATCGCCGGTGGGTGCCGCTTGCCGGCCCATCTCGGTATCCGTGCCCCCGGGCAGCAGCACGTTGCTGCGCACGCCACGCGCCCCGTATTCGGCGGCGATCACCTGGCTCAGGCCAATCAGCCCAGCCTTGCTCGACGCATAGGCCGCCATGCCCGGGAATCCCACGGTATGGCCGACGAAGGTGCCGACGAACACCAGCGAGCCACCGCCCCGTGCCAGCAATGCCGGCAGCTGGGCGCGTGCGGCGTGGAAGGCGGCATCGAGATTGGTGGCCATCACTTCGCGCCAGGCGTCCACCGGGAACTCCGCTGCCGGCACGCCCGGGCCGAGCATGCCGGCGTTGTTGAGCGCGATGTCCAGGCCACCGAAGGACTGCTGGGCCAGATCGACCAGCGCCTGCACCGTGCCCGGGTCGGCCACGTCGGCGGCATGCACCACGGCTTCGCCACCGGCGGCGCGAATCTGCTCGGCCAGCGCCTGCAGCGGCTCCGGACGCCGTGCGTTGAGCACCAGCCTCGCGCCTTCGGCAGCGAAGCGCAGGGCGCTGGCGCGGCCGATACCGGCGCTGGCACCGGTGATGAGAGCGATCTTGTTGTTCAGGCGCATGGTCGTGGTACCGGTTGTGAAGTGGCCGCCACGATGCCGCGCCTTCGGCCCGCCAACACTCCGTTTCCAGGCCTCAAGGATGAGTGCAGGAAACGGAGTTTCCGCAGCACCGGCACGTGCCAGAATCCGGCCATGGACAGCACCCCCACCACCGCCCTCGATGCCCGCGTCGAACGCGTCTGCCGCCACCTTCAGACCAGCCTCGACGAACCCTCGTTGCAGGAACTGGCCGACATCGCCGGCTGCAGCCCGACCCGGCTGCATCGCCTGTTCAAGCAGGCCACCGGGCTGACCCCCAAGCAGTACGCCGCCGCGCTGCGCGCCGACCGCCTGCGCACCGGGCTGGAACACCAGGAACGCATCACCGACGCCTTCCACGATGCTGGCTTCGGTTCCAGTGGACGCTTCTATGAGAACGCACCTAAGTTGCTGGGCATGACTCCCAAGCAATGGCGCGCAGGTGGTCGCGGCGAAGTCATCCACTTCGCGCTTGCCGAAAGCTCACTGGGCAGCGTGCTGGTGGCCAGCAGCGGGACCGGCGTGGTCGCGATCCTGCTCGGCGACGATCCGGAGACCCTGCTGCAGTCGCTGCAGCAACGCTTCCGCCAGGCCGAACTGGTCGGCGCCGACCAGGGCTATGAGCAACTGGTGGCACAGGTCGTAGGCCTGGTCGAGGATCCTTCGCGGGGCGCCACGCTGCCGCTGGACATCCGCGGCACCGCGTTCCAGCAACGGGTGTGGCAAGCGCTGCAGCAGATTCCGCGCGGGCAGACCGCGTCGTATGCGGATGTCGCCGCGCGCATCGGCGCCCCGCGCTCGAGCCGTGCCGTAGCCCGCGCATGCGCAAGCAACCCGCTGGCGGTGGCAGTGCCCTGCCACCGCGTGGTGCGCCGCGACGGCGACCTGTCCGGCTACGCCTGGGGCGTGGCCCGCAAGCGCGAACTGCTACGCCGGGAAAAGGCCTCGACTGCCTGAAGTGGGTGCCGACCTTGGTCGGCACACCGCCAAGCCCTCAATCCAGCTTCACCACCAGCTTGCCGAAGTTGCGCCCCTGCAACAGCCCGAAGAACGCCTCCGGTGCATTCTCCAGTCCTTCCACCACATCCTCGCGGTACTGGATGCGGCCTTCGCGCAGCCACTGCGGCATCTCGCGTTCGAAGTCCGGCCACAGGTGGTTGAAGTCGTACACGATGAAACCGCGCACGGTCAGGCGCTGGCGCAGGATCTGGCTGAACAGTGCCGGCAGCCGGTCCGGACCGGGCTGCTCGACGCCGCGGTCGTTGTAGGTGGCAATGGTGCCGCATACCGGAATGCGAGCGAAGTCGTTGAGCAGTGGCAGCACCGCATCCAGTACATGGCCGCCGACGTTCTCGAAGTAGACGTCGATGCCCGCAGGCACCGCCGCGCGCAGCTGGTCCGCAAAATCAGCGGCGCGATGGTCCAGCGCCACGTCCACGCCCAGCGTCTGCAGGTAGGCACGCTTGGCCTCACCGCCGGCGATGGCGACCACGCGTGCGCCCTGCAGCTTGGCCAGCTGGGCCACGGTCGCCCCGACCGGGCCGCTCGCTGCGGCGACCACCAGCGTCTCGCCCGGCTTCAAACGGGCGATTTCATGCAGGCTGGAATAGGCAGTGAATCCGGGCATGCCGTACACGCCCAGCGCCGTGCTCAATGGCAGGCCGGCGGGATCGAGTCGACGTGCCAGCGCAGTCGCAGGCAGCACCGCGTGGGTCTGCCAGCCACCTGGCGCCAGCACCAGATCCCCCACCGCTACCCCTTCGGCGTTGGACTGCAGCACCTCGGCCACGGTCTGACCCTCCATCACCGCGCCGACCGCCACCGGCGGGGCGTAGGACGGGCCTTCGTCCATGCGTCCGCGCATGTAAGGGTCCAATGACAGGTAGCGGTTGCGCAGCAACACTTCGCCCGGCCCGGGCGCCGGCAGCGTGGCCTGCTCCAGACGGAAATTGCCGGCGGTCGGTGCGCCCTGTGGACGCGAGGCCAGCACGATGCGGGAAGTAGTCGAAGAAGCGGTCATGGCGACGGACTCTGCTGTTGCCAGCATCAGGAAAGGAGCGTCGACACTACGCCGCTGCGGGCGGCGCCAGCGGCCACGAAAACAGCGTTCCATTGCCCGTACCCGCGCGGGTCCGGCGCAACCCTTGCCCTTGCAGCTTTGGCGATCGCGGCGACCTGCTGATTTCCACCGCAGACGATGATCGATTGGCCACGCCCCGCCCCACAACGGAGGATCAAGCACTTGCGAGCGCGCAGACGGCAATGTGAAGAAATCTTGGCAAAACGCTTGCCGAAGGCAGCCGACCTCCGTAATATACGCGTCCTTGGCAGCGACCTCGCTGCAACGAAACATGTGGCCGAGTAGCTCAGTTGGTAGAGCAGGGGATTGAAAATCCCCGTGTCGGCGGTTCGATTCCGTCTTCGGCCACCACTTTCGAAGGCCTGCAGAAATGCGGGTCTTTTTTTTCCGGAAACCGGGTTTGATCACGGTTGCCGCACAATTTGGCCGAGTAGCTCAGTTGGTAGAGCAGGGGATTGAAAATCCCCGTGTCGGCGGTTCGATTCCGTCTTCGGCCACCATCTTTCGAGACCTGCAGAAATGCAGGTCTTTTTTTGTCTGCGATCTGCCATCCTCGCAAGGCGTGGATCCAGGCCCGGCCCGCGCCGCCGGGTTGACGAAACATTTACACCACCTCGCGCCGTGCCACCTACGCTCCAGACTCCTGTCTGGAGCCGCCCATGCATCTTCGCCCTGCCCTGCTCGCCTGCCTGCTGCTGGCCACCCTGCCGGTGATCGCCGCCGAGCCGGTGCGCGCGGTCGACACGCTGGACATCGATCGCTACGCAGGCCAGTGGCACGAGATCGCGCATCTTCCGGTGTCGTTCCAGAAGCAGTGCGCTGGCGAAATCACCGCCAACTACGGGCTGCGCCGCGATGGCCGCATCAGTGTCACCAATGCCTGCCGCAACGGCGACGGAGAACGCGTGGTTGCTGAAGGCGTGGCACGCCCGGTTGCCGGCCATCCCGGCCAACTGCAGGTGCGCTTTGTGCCGGACTGGCTGAGCTGGGTGCCACTGGTCTGGGCGGACTACTGGGTCCTGGCACTGGACCCGGACTATCAGTGGGCGTTGGTCGGCGAGCCGGACCGTAAGTACCTGTGGATCCTCTCGCGCCTGCCGGAAATGGATCGCGCCCGGTTCGAACAGTTGAAAGAGAAAGCCGAGACGATGGGCTACGACCTCGGCCCACTGCGCCTAATGGCTCCGATTCGCGACACGCCCGCCGACTGAACCGCGCCGCATCCGGCGCACCACGCGCGCGCCATCGGGCGCCGCGCACGCCCGGCTGCCATCTTCACGCGCTACCCTCTGCGACGGGTCGCCACAGGCGATCCAACGACCATACGCCGTAGTATGCTTATCCAACGCACCCCTCCAGAGGACCTGCGCCCATGCTCCACCGTTTCCGTATCGCCTTGATCGTCCTGTGCACCCTCGCCCTTGTTGCCTGCAACAACGGCATCGTCAAGCGTGTTTCGGAACCGGCGGCCAGCCTGCAGCAGCTGACCGTGCGCGCCGACGGCAACTGGACCGTAGCCCTGCGCCTGCAGAACTACAGCTCGATGCCGATGACCTTCGATGATGTCTCCCTGGCCCTGACCGTCGGCGACACCGAAGCCGGCACCCTGCAGGCCAAGCCTGGCATCTCCATCGGCGGCACCTCGGCCGACGTCATCAATGTCGACCTCGTGCCCAGCTCGGCCGCACGCCTGGTGGTGGCCGACGCGCTGGCCGGCAATCGCACCCTCGCTTATGGCCTGAAGGGTTCGGTGGCGGCCACGCCGCAGGAAAAGAAGCAGCGCAGCTTCGACATCAGCAGCCGCAGCACCCTCAACCAGGCCCCGGGCCTGCCCGGCGTGCTGCGCTGACTCCACTTTCCGCCGCGGCGCCTGCCGCCGCTCCCCCTGTCCCTGATCGAGACGTACCTGATGAGCAGCTACACCGCCCCGCTTTCCGACCTCCGTTTCGGCCTGCACGACGTGCTCAAGGTCGAACCCCTGTTCGCCCGCCTGGGCTTCACCGACGCCACCGCCGACGTGGTCGATGCCGTGCTGGAAGAAGCCGGTCGTTTCAGCGCCACCGTGCTGGCACCGCTCAACAGCGTCGGCGATGAGATCGGCTGCGTGCTCGACCAGGCCAGCGGCGAAGTGACCACCCCGCCCGGCTTCAAGCAGGCCTATGACCAGTTCGTGGACGGCGGCTGGACCGGCCTGACCGCCGCACCGGAACTGGGCGGACAGGGCCTCCCGCACACCCTGGGCGTGCCGCTCAACGAAATGATCAATGCCGCCAATCTCGCCTGGGGCAATTTCCCGCTGCTCTCGCACGGCGCCATCGAAGCACTGAAGCAGCACGGCGAAGCATGGCAGCACGAGGCCTTCCTGAAGCCGCTGATCGAAGGCCGCTGGACCGGCACCATGTGCCTAACCGAACCGCACTGCGGCACCGACCTGGGCCTGCTCAAGACCAAGGCCGAGCCGAACGCCGACGGCAGCTATTCGATCACCGGCACCAAGATCTTCATCACTGCCGGCGAGCACGACCTGACCGGCAACATCGTGCACCTGGTGCTGGCCAAGCTGCCTGATGCGCCCCCGGGTGCGAAGGGCATTTCGCTGTTCGTCACCCCGAAATTCAAGGTCGACCGCGATGGCAACGTCGGCGAGCGCAACGCGCTGCGCTGTGGCTCGATCGAACACAAGATGGGCATCAAGGGTTCGGTCACCTGCGTGATGAACTTCGATGGTGCACAGGGCTACCTGGTTGGCCAGCCGCACAAGGGCCTGCAGGCCATGTTCACCATGATGAACACTGCGCGCCTGGGTGTCGGCCTGCAGGGTATCGGCCTGTCCGAGCGCGCCTATCAGAACGCACTGAAGTACAGCCGCGAGCGCCTGCAGTCGCGTTCGCTCAGCGGCGCCAAATTCCCGGACAAGCCGGCCGATCCGATCCTGGTGCACCCGGATGTGCGGCGCATGCTGCTGACCATCAAGTCGCTGGTCGAAGGCAGCCGCCTGCTGGCACTGCACGCGGCCACCCTGATCGACGTCGCCCACCACGCCGACGATGCCGCCGAGCGTGAGCGCGCTGACACCCTTGTGAGCTTCCTGACCCCGATCTCCAAGGCCTGCCAGACCGAATGGGGCATCGAGAACACCTACAACGCCCTGCAGTGCTTCGGCGGCCACGGCTACATCCGCGAACACGGCATGGAGCAGCTGGCCCGCGATGCGCGCATCACCACGCTGTATGAAGGCACCACCGGCATCCAGGCGCTGGACCTGATCGGCCGCAAGACCGCGTCCAGCCAAGGCGCCGGCCTGAAGCTGATGCTGGCCGAGATCGAGGCGTTCGCCAAGGCCAACGAGGGCAACGAAGCGCTGGCCGAGTTCATCGGCCCGCTGCGCGCCAAGGCCGCCGAATGGGGCAAGCTGACCATGGATGTGCTGCAGCGTTCGGCCGCCAATCCGGACGAACTCGGCGCGGCCAGCTACGACTACCTGTTCTACTCGGGTTACGTGGTGCTGGCCTACTGGTGGGCCCGCAGCGTGGCCGCCGCCGATGCCAGTGCGCATGGCGCCGCCTTCGCCCAGGGCAAGCGCGAGACCGCACGGTTCTACTTCACCCGCGTGCTGCCGCGCACGCTCAGCCACGCCGCCGCGATCCAGGCCGGCGCCGCCCCGCTGATGGCGATGGACGACGAACGCTTCGGTGCCTGAGCCGGGCTGCGCCCGGCACCCGCGGTAGTGCCGGCCGCTGGCCGGCCACCGCAACAGCAACAGCTGCAATGTGAGGGATGGCGGGGCGGTGTGCGCTGGCAGGACACGCCGTAAACCCATCCCTGGGGGCTCGATGGCGCCATCCATGGCGCCAACGGTCCTGCCAGCGCACACCGCCCCGCCTCTGACAGATTTCTGCCGCTGTTGGTAGGTGTCGACCTTGGTCGACACGGTAGATCCACGCCATGCGTGGATGAAAACCACCGAAATCCATCTGGAGAAAAGCCCCCCTTTGTTAAGGGGGGCGCACCGACAGGTGCGGGGAATAGGAGGAATGCGTGGACCTGAATGTTGACGATTTGCGTATCGCCGACAGGCGATACACAAATCGTCAACATTCAGGTATAAGCTGTTCTCCCGATGGAGACAGACACTACACGCTTGGGTCTGATCGAAGCCGGAGCTCCGATTTCTGCTCCGGGCGCCGAAGCATCGCCCAACGCCACGACGCTGCATCGCCCCGGTTCGGTCCGGCTGCTCTCGCTTGATGCCCACGGACGCGTACTGGACTGGATCACCTGGCAGGATGCTGCCTGCCTCTACGCCCGCGAAGCCGTCGCCTGGACACTCGGCGATCCCTGCCTGCACATCCACGGCGGCACCAACCGCTTCAGCGGCCTGCAGAGCGGCATGGACCTGCACCCGATCATCGCCGCCCGCGGTCACGCCCGCTCCCGCGCGATCGATCCCACACCGAACCTGACCAACCCGGCCCTGTTCGCCCGCGACGCCCACCTGTGCATGTACTGCGGCCAGCAGTTCGGTCGCCCCACGCTCACCCGCGACCACGTCATGCCGCTGTCCAAGGGCGGCCTGGACTGCTGGGAAAACGTGGTCACCGCCTGCTTCCACTGCAACTCGCGCAAGAGCGACCGCACGCCCCAGCAGGCCGGCATGCCGCTGCTGGCGGTGCCCTACCGGCCCAGCTGGATCGAGCACCTGATCCTGTCCAACCGCAACATCCTGGCCGACCAGATGGCCTTCCTGAAGGCGCAATTACCCAAGCGGTCAAAACTGAGCACCTGAATCGCCGAAAATGCAACCCTCACCGTCCTGTCACGGACGGCGGCGTTTGCTTGCCCCACCCCCGTTTGAGGGCGAAAATGGGCGTTCAGAACAAGTGCGAACATGATGATCGACTCTGCCCGCTATCCCCGCCTCGCGCGCATCCAGACACCGGATGACCTGCGCACGTTCGACGAATCCGAATTGACGGCGGTCGCCGATGAACTGCGCGCCTACCTGATCGAATCGGTGGGCAAGAGCGGCGGCCACTTCGCCGCCGGCCTGGGCGTGATCGAACTCACCGTGGCCCTGCACTACCTGTACCAGACCCCGGTCGATCAGCTGGTCTGGGATGTCGGTCACCAGACCTATCCGCACAAGATCCTCACCGGTCGCCGCGACGAGATCCATACCGTCAAACAGAAGGACGGCGTCGCGCCTTTCCCGAAGCGCGAGGAAAGCGAGTACGACACCTTCGGCGTCGGCCACTCTTCGACCTCGATCTCGGCCGCGCTCGGCATGGCCATCGCCCGCCAGTCCGAAGGCGACGACCGCAAGGTCGTGGCGGTGATCGGTGACGGCGCGATGACCGCCGGCATGGCGTTCGAGGCGCTGATGCACGCCGGTGGCATGGAGCCCGAGCCGAACCTGCTGGTGATCCTCAACGACAACAACATGTCGATCTCCGAAGCGGTTGGCGGCCTGACCAAGATTCTGGGCCGCGCCACCGGCAGCCGCACGCTCAACGCACTGCGCGAAGGCGGCAAGAAGATCCTGGGCGACAAGAAGAACAATCCCGCGCGCTTCGTGAAGCGCTGGGAAGAACACTGGAAGGGCATGTTCGTGCCGTCCACGATGTTCGAGGAAATGGGCTTCCACTACACCGGCCCGATCGACGGCCATGACCTGCCGGCGCTGCTGTCCGCGCTGAAGACGCTGCGCGCCTCCAAGGGCCCGAAGCTGCTGCACGTGATGACCACCAAGGGCAAGGGCTACGAGCCGGCCGAAGGCGACCAGATCGGTTACCACGCGGTGGGCCCGTTCGATCCGGACAAGGGCCTGGTAGCCAAGGCCGGTGCCAAGAAGCCGACCTACACCGATGTATTCAGCGACTGGTTGTGTGACGCCGCCGCGGCCGAGCCGCGTCTGTATGGCATCACTCCGGCAATGCGCGAAGGCTCGGGCCTGGTGCGCTTCAGCAGGGAATATCCGCAGCGCTACTTCGATGTGGCCATCGCAGAGCAACACGCGGTGACCCTGGCCGCAGGCATGGCCACCCAGGGCGGCAAGCCGGTGGTGGCGATCTATTCCACCTTCCTGCAGCGCGCGTACGACCAGTTGGTGCATGACGTGGCCATCCAGGACCTGGATGTGCTGTTCGCGATCGATCGCGCCGGCGTGGTCGGCCCGGACGGCGCGACCCACGCCGGCAACCTCGACCTGAGCTTCCTGCGCTGCGTGCCGAACCTGGTGGTAATGGCACCGTCCAACGAAGCCGAGTGCCGGCAGATGCTCAGCACCGGCCTGCAGCACCCGGGCCCGGCCGCTGTACGCTATCCGCGTGGTACCGGCACCGGCGTGGCCGCCGGCAACGACCTGTCCACGCTGCCGATCGGCAAGGGCGAACTGCGCCTGCAGGGCAGCCGTATCGCCCTGCTCGCCTTCGGCAGCACCGTGGCTGCGGCCGAACAGGTCGGCCGCGAACTGGGCCTGAGCGTGGTCAACATGCGCTTCATCAAGCCGCTTGACCGCGAGCTGGTGCTGGCTGTCGCCGCCCAGCACGAGGGCCTGGTGACGATCGAAGACAACGTGGTGGCCGGTGGTGCCGGTTCCGGCGTCGGCGAGCTGCTCAATGCCGAGGGCGTGCAGCGCCCGATCCTGCACCTGGGCCTGCCCGACAGCTACCAGCACCACGCCAGCCGCGAGGACCTGCTGGCTGAAGCGGGTATCGATGCCGCCGGCATCCGCGCGGCAGTGCTCAAGCGCTGGCCGCAACTGGTGACCGGTACCCCGCCGCTGAGCGCGGCCGGCTGAGGCCGGCCAGCACCGCCTGGTGGATCCACGCACGGCGTGGGTCTACTGCGGACCGGAATACATCCACGCCATGCGTGGATGGCGGAACCCCGAAAACGCGCCCCGGCCCTCAGCCGTAGCTGACCGCCTCCACGAATGCACCACTGGCCTCCACGCGCACCGCCGCGCGCTGCCCGGTATCGACAAAGTGCAGGCGTGCGAGGGTTTCGGCGAAATCGTAGGCGCGGGCGCCATCACGGAACTCGATCGGCTCCGGCCTGTCCGGGTGCAGCACGCGCCATTGGCGCTGTTCGCATTGCAGGCGGATCAACATGCGGCTCACTCCTTGAGGCAGCGTATCGACGTTGGCGTACGACCGCACCGATAACGGCACGGACTGTCGTTGCAGATCAGGGACACCCGAAGACTCCCTGATCGCAGAAGATACGTTGTTCAAAATGTGAGCTGTATCAGATTATTCTGATTTTCGAGGAGGACGCTCAGTTCACCTGGAACTGGGCCCGGCAACCATTGCTGACCCAGATGCCGCGACGGTCCCAGCCCCAGGTCTGGCCTTCGATGCAGGCGCTGCGCGAATCCTGGCGGACCATGCGCACGCCACGGCGGATGCGAGCTTCGCAGTACTCCTGGCGGTGGCCGTTGGAATGGCAGGTGACGACCTCGCCGCCACCCCAACCGTTGCCGTTGCCCCAGCCGCCGCCATTGCCCCAGCCCCCACCGCGGCGGTATTCGCCGACAAACTCGGCACGGCAACCCTGGGTGACCCATATCCCGTAGCGCGATTGGCCCCAGGTCTCACCCTCGACACACGGCGAACCCGACAACTGGCGGATCATCCGGGCCCGGCCTTCCAGGCGGCACTCATTGCTGCGGTTCTTGATCGACTCGCAGCGCACGATGCCACTGCCTTCGCGACCGCCATAGCGATCATCGTCATAACCGTAGCCATAGCTCTGCGCCTGTGCGCCGCCGGCGGCTGCCAGCATCGGCAACAAGGTGCAGGCCAGGGTGCGCCAGGGGAGTGCCTTGCCCATCGATATCTCCAGATGAATACGATGGCGCAAGCATCAGTGATTCCCGGCGCGGCGCACAGGGGGCGCGCAACGACGGTTCTTTCCCCATTCAAACAACCCAACCGCGGCTGACCGCACCGGCGTCGTCTGGGCGTCATCCGACGATGAGCGCGTCCACGGCATTACCGAGTGCTTCGACCCGCACCCGACTGGGCTGGCCGGTACGACGGTGGTGCTCCAGGGCCAGTGCGGCGGCGGCGTCGAACGCGTCGGCACCGCGCGCATAACGGGCGGCATCAGACGCGTGCGGGTCCAGCACGGACCAATGCTGGTGGTTGCATCGGATAGTAATGACCATGAAAGGCTCCCGGGGGTTCGAAGATTCGTCGGCGGGTCCTACCGCCAGTATCCCGTCAGGCTAGCGAGCGCCTCAGGAATGGCCTATCAGATTTGTACGAAAATGCCTCGGGATTCGGTCGGTCACCCCTGCCCTCACATCGCTGAGTCCATTTACCGAATTCATTTCGTGATCCTTGTCACGGAGTCAGCACGGCTTCACACTACTGTCACCAACAGGGGCCCCTTCCACATGCGCACCTTCTTTTTCCAGCAGCGTTCAACGCTTCTTAAGTTCTACTTCGTGGCCAGCTATCTGGTGCTGATCGAGGAACTGATCCGCGCCGTCGTGTAGAGAGCGCTTGCTGAAGGGTTATTTGCGACAGACACTGTCGCTTTAGGCACGGAGCCAGCCCGATGAAAGCACTTCTCCTGATTCCCGTCCTGATGTTCCTGACCGCCTGCGCGAGCCAGGACAAGGCAGCTGCGCGCGCTGACGCGGCAGCGGCCGCGCCGGCCACACCGATGGTCGGCGGTGACCGCGACGCCCACGGCTGCATCGGCTCGGCCGGCTACCAGTGGTGCGAACACAGCCAGCGCTGCGAGCGTCCGTGGGAACTGGCCAAGGCCCACGGCCTGGCCAATACCGCCGAGGCCATCGATGCCTACTGTGCGAAGCCGGCCAGCCCGGCCCGCAAGTGAGCCGCAGGCGCCATGGCTGAGCTGAGCCCACTGCCGACCCTCGCACCGGGTCGCTATCGCCATTTCAAGGGCGGCGAGTACGAAGTGATCGACATCGTCCGCAGCAGCGAGACGCTGGAGCCACTGGTGCTGTATCGCGCCCTTTATGGCCAGGGCGGCCTGTGGGTGCGGCCGTACCCGATGTTCGTCGAACAGGTGCCCGGCGAACACGGGCCGCAACCCCGCTTCGCTCGGATCGACGATTGACCGGAAGCTGCCGGCCGCGGCCGGCAGCGCGGCGCGGCGCATCTGCAGGCCTGCGCTACAATCGTACCGTCCAGTCGGTTTCTTCCCATCATGTCCGCATCCCCCTCCCGCTCGCGCCGCAAGGCGCCCGACAGCGTGCGCCAGTCACTGCTGCAGGCCACCATTGAAGTGATCGGCCGAGATGGCCTGGCCGCATTGACCGTGCAGGACGTGGCCCACGCCGCCGGTGTCAGCAAGGGCGCGCTGTTCCACCACTTCAGCAGCAAGCAGGCACTGGTCGATGAAGCCATCGGCGCACTCATCGGCGAATTCGAAGCACGCGTGCGCGCCCTGCTGCTGCAGAGCGCACCTGGCCATGGCTGCTTCAGCCGTGCCTATGTGCAGGCCAACTTCGAACACCTGCTGCAGCAGGAAGAAGACAACGACATCGGCCTGACCCTCGGCAATCTGATGGAGCCGGCCCTGCTCGCGCACTGGCGCACCTGGAAGCGCGCCATGCTGGCCGAATTCCCTGACGAGGCCAACGATGCACGGTTGTATGCCGCGCGCTGCGCCGCCGACGGCTACTGGGCTACCGCCTACGGCCGGCCGCTGGACGAAGAAGAGCGCCTCAACGCGCTGGCCATGGCCGAGCAGGCCCTGAAGTTGTGCGACCCGTTGTGAGCCGGAGCCTGCAATGAGCCCTTACACCTGTCTTGCCGCTGCGATCGTGCTGGAAGTGATCGCCACCTCGCTGTTGAAGGCGTCCGATGGCATGAGCCGCCTGGCACCGACACTGGGCGCATTGGTCGGTTACGGCCTGTGCTTCTATCTGCTGTCAGTGACGATGAAGTCGATCCCCACCGGCATCGCCTATGCGATCTGGTCCGGTGTCGGCATCGTGCTGATCTCGCTGATCGGGCTGGTGGTCTTCAAGCAACGCCTGGATGCACCGGCGCTGATCGGCATCGGGCTGATCTGTGCCGGCGTGCTGGTGATCAACCTGTTCTCGCACAGCAGCGCACACTGAACACGCTGCTGCGCGGTCAACGCTAGCTGACCTTCTTCGCTACGGTCATGCCGAGCAGGAACAGCACCACGGCGATGATGATGCCGGCCCAGAACAGGAACTTGGCGATGCCGACCGCGGCGCCGGCAATGCCGCCGAAGCCGAGCACGCCCGCAATGACACCGATGATGGCGAAGATGATGGCCCACTTGATCATGTCAAACCTTTCCCCGCGGGGACTGCGTGCTGGATGATCAGGCTAGGCCGTAGCCGATGCGGCAGTCGTGAACAGGCCGCGTGCGCGGTGTGAATCAGCGCGGCCGGAAGCGCAGCAGCGCCACCGCGAAAGCCAGGAACACGCTGCCCACCAGCCGCTCGAACCAGCGTCGTGCGAAGGGCTTGGCCAACCAGCGACGCAGGCCATGGCCGCCGGCGGCATACATCACGTACCAGAACAGCTCGCAGGCAGCGAAGGTGGTGACAAGCACGCTGTACTGCAGCGCCTGGCCGCGCGACGGATCGACGAACTGCGGCAGGAACGCCGCCGCGAACAACAGCAGCTTGGGGTTGCTCAGGCCCACCAGAAGACCGCCACGGAACACCGTCCACGCACCATGCACCGGCATCGTCGGCAGCGCGGCATCGGTCGTCACCGGCGGTGCGGGCCGGCAACTGTCGCGCCACGCCTTCAGGCCCAGCCACGCCAGATAGGCCACGCCCAGGTAGCGCAGCACATCGAACAGCATCGGCGAGGAATGCAGCAGCGCACTCAGGCCGGCTGCGGACGCTGCCAGCACCAGCAGCATCGCCAACAGGCAACCGGCCATCGCCGGCACGCTGCCACGGAAACCCAGGCCAACGCTGCGGCCGAGGATATGCAGCATGTTCGGGCCAGGTGTACCGCACAGCACGAAGACCGTGGCCAGGAACCACCACCAGGTATGCAGGGCCATTTCTTCAGTTGCTCCAGGAAACCCCGCCAGCTTAAGCGGTTGCCACCATCAGCGGCACATACAGCGCGGCGTGGATACAAGGGTTACAGATCCCGGCCATCGGCACCCGACCGCCATCTGTGCTGCAATGACGGCCCCTGGCATGGAGCTGCGCATGAAAACCCTTGGTCTGATCGGCGGTATGAGCTGGGAAAGCTCGGCGCAGTACTACCGGCTCATCAACGAAGAGGTGCGGCAGCGCCAGGGAGGCGCGCATTCGGCGCAGCTGCTGCTGTGGTCGGTGGATTTCGCCGGCATCAAGCAGCTGCAGCATGACGGCGACTGGGATGCATTGGGCGACCACCTGGTCGACGCCGCACGGCGGCTGCAGGCCGGCGGTGCTGACCTGCTGCTGATCTGCACCAACACGATGCACAAGCTGACCGACCGTATCGAGGCCGCCTGCCCGCTTCCGCTGCTGCATATCGCCGACCCGACCGCATCTGCCATCGTGCAGTCGGGCATACGCAGGGTGGGCCTGCTGGGCACCGCCTTCACCATGGAACAGGACTTCTACCGCGGCCGGCTGCAGGATCGCTTCGGTCTGGAGGTGCTGGTCCCCGATGCCGATGATCGTCGCAGCGTGCACGACATCATCTACCAGGAACTGATCGCCGGCGTGGTCAGTGATCGCTCGCGACAAGTCTATGTCGACGTGATCGCACGCCTGGTCGAGCGCGGTGCCGAAGCGATCATCCTCGGTTGCACCGAGATCATGCTGCTGGTGCGAACGGAGGACAGCGCCGTGCCGCTGTTCGATACCACCACCCTGCATGCGCTGGCCGCGGTGGACGCTGCACTGGCCTGAACCGATACCGGACAGGGCCCGGAATCAGTCCGCGCCCTGCACTTCCAGCGCGGTGATGAGCCAATCGACCACCGCCTGCGAATCACACAGGAAGAAGATGGCATCGCCGGAGCGCGCTTCGGTAAGCAGCCGATAGACGGTGATCGCCACCGCCGATTGGTTGGCGATGAACACTTCCGGACTGCGCGGTCCTTCGCTGTGGCCGGCCTCGGCGTGCAACGCCTTGCGCGCAGCCACGGTGGCAGCCGGGTCTGCGCTGCGGGTCAGTTCCGGCCCGCGCAGGCCCCAGGCGATGAACACATGCTTGCCCTTGAACGTGGTGTCCAGGACCCGCACCTCGGCGCCGCCTGCGTCGGCCGAGCGATGAATGACGGTACTGCTGATCAACGCAACCCCCTGTGGTCGTCGTGGTCCGCGCATCCTCCTCCGCAGGCCGCCCGCACGCCAGTGACGACAGCCACAGGCTGTGCCGACAGGCGCGGGAGACATGTAAGAAGGTGTAAGCCGATGCGATCGGATGTGCAGCGATGATACGGGATGTAAGCCCCTGCATGGGCTGGCACGCACTACTAAATCCCCACTGAGCCATCGCCGGAACGATCCGTTCCGGCAGCCCCGGGCTGGGCCATTCTTGCCACCCGTTCCCCACCCGAGGCTCCACATGACCCATCGCCTGCTGCTGCCGATCGCCGGCACCGCCCTTGCCCTGCTGCTGGCCGCCACCGCCGTGGCCGCCCAGGACTACGACACCGATCACGTTCCACCGCTGCGCTGCGAATCCCAGTTCAACAAGACCCAGCAGTGCCCGATCGAGGGCCGCATGCGCCTGGCAAAGCAGCTCTCGGTCACCCGCTGCGTCGAGGACAGGAACTGGGGCCAGAGCCGTCGCATGCTGTGGGTCACCGATGGCTGCCGCGCCGAGTTCGTTGCCGACGAACAGGGGCGCGGACGCTGGCCCGGGCGCGGCCGGGACCGCGACGACGACGGCGAACGCCTGGTCTGCGAGTCCTATGAAAAGAAGGAAAAGGAATGCCGCATCCGTGTTCGTCGCGACGTGCGCCTGGTCAAACAGAAGTCGGTGACGACCTGCATCGAGGATCGCAACTGGGGCTGGGACCGCCACGGCGTGTGGGTGAGCGACGGCTGCCGGGCCGAGTTCCGGGTGTATTGACTGCCGAGCACGCGCTGGCTGCGGCGGGTAGGCATGCGTGTGGGACAGAGCCGATAGACTATGGCCTGTACATGGCAGGGAGCGCGACATGGAACGATGGTATCTGGCGACGCTGTTGGCGTTGATCCTGCATCAGATCGACGCTGCGTTCTGGCAGGAATGGGCCATGTTCCATGTGCCCGGTGGCATCCAGGGCTTCCTGCTGTTCAACCTGCTTGCGATCGGCTTCGTGCTTTGGGGTTATCGCCAGACCCTGCTGGGCACATCGTCGGCGCGCGGCCATGCGCTGGTTTGTGGCGCGCTCGGTATTGGCACGGCGCTGATCCATCTGGCGTTTGCCCTGTTCGGTCGCAATGAATTCCACCTGCCGCTGTCGATCGCCGTCCTGCTCGCCTGCTTTGTGTCGGGCGGCGGCCTGTTGCTGCAGCTGCGCCGGCGATGAACCGGACTTCCCACTCCGCACACCTGCGTGACGGCAGCATCCAGGACGCCGATGCCTTGATTGCGCTCGACAGCGTGGCCGCCATCGATCCAAGCCGGGCCATGCAGATCGGCGATTGGCTGGCACGCGGCGGCGTGCAGGTTGCCGAGCAGAACGGCAAGGCCGTCGGCTACCTGGTCATTCATCACCACTTCTTCGGCGAAGCCTTCATCGAAATGATGATGGTGGCGCACGCACAGCGCGGCCAAGGCATCGGTACCGCACTGCTGCTCCAGGCCATCGCATTGCATGGCCGGCGCAAACTGTTCACCTCGACCAATGCCTCCAACATCGGCATGCAGCGTCTGCTCGCTGCGTCGGGCTTCATCGACAGCGGCATCGTACACGGATTGGACGAAGGCGACCCGGAGCTGATCTACCGCTTCGCGGGTGCATGATCGGCCTCTGCCACACGCACAAAAAAGCCCACACATCGCTGCGCAGGCTTCTTGGTTCATCACAGTGGTCGGGACGGCCGGATTCGAACCGACGACCCTCTGCCCCCCAGGCAGATGCGCTACCAGGCTGCGCTACGCCCCGACTGATGCTGCGATGTGCCCGCCAGTGCGGCGGGCCGTGAAGTATAGCGGATTACGATGGAAATGGGGTCAGCGGCGCAGCAACTGCAGCACTTCTTCCAGCTCCATGCGCACCTGCTTGATGATCTGGTTGCTCAATGCCGATTCCTCGCGGGCATCGGGGCCATCCAGACGCAGACGCGCACCACCGATGGTGTAACCCTGTTCGTACAGCAGGCTGCGGATCTGCCGCACCATCAGCACGTCGTGGCGCTGATAGTAGCGACGGTTGCCTCGGCGCTTGGCCGGCTCAAGGCTGGGAAACTCGGTTTCCCAGTAGCGCAGGACGTGCGGCTTGACGTCGCACAGCTCGCTGACCTCACCGATGGTGAAGTAGCGCTTGGCCGGAATCGGCGGTAGTTCGCGGTTACTGCCCGGATCCAGCATAAGCTTCCACCCTCTCCTTGAGCTTCTGGCCCGGACGGAAGGTGACCACCGTACGGGCGGAAATCGGAATTTCCTCGCCGGTCTTGGGGTTGCGACCCGGGCGCTGGTTCTTGCGCCGCAGATCGAAATTACCGAAGCCCGACAGCTTCACCTGACGTCCCTGTTCCAATGCTTCACGCAGCACATCGAAAAACGCGTCGACGAATTCCTTGGCTTCCCGCTTGTTCAGACCGACTTCGTCGAACAGCTTTTCCGCCATCTCCGCCTTGGTCAATGCCATTGCCTGCTACCCCCGAGTGCTGCCCGCTCAGCCGCGGATCCGGGCGTGGTGTTCACGCTCGATGGCAGTGACCGCCTCGGCCACCACCGCATCCACGTCGCGGTCCGTCAGAGTGCGCGACTTGTCCTGCAAAATCAAGCCCATAGCGAGACTCTTGAATCCCGGCTCGACGCCCTGGCCGACATAGCGGTCGAACAGGTTCAGGTCGCGCAGCAGCGGCCCAGCGGCCTGGCGGACAGTCGCCGCCAGCTCGGCCCAGGCCACCTGCTCAGGCACCAGGAACGCCAGGTCGCGGCGCACCGCCGGGAAGCGCGACAGCTCGCCGGCACGCGGCAGGCGGCGGGCGGACAGCGGCTCCAGGTCCAGTTCGAAGGCATAGACATCGGCTTCGATGTCCATCGCCCTGGCCAGCCGCGGGTGGACCTGGCCGATCCAGCCGATCGCCACGCCGTCGCGGAACACCTCGGCCGAACGTGCCGGGTGACCGTAGGCACGGTCCGACGGGCGGAACTCCAGTACCGCGCCACTGGCGGCGGCCAGCGATTCCAGGTCGCCCTTCAGGTCATGGAAATCGACCTTGCGGGTCGGCAGGCCCCACTGCACCGCCTGCGCTTCACCGCAGACCGCAGCGGCCACGCGCGGGGTTTCCAGCGGTGCCGGTTGCCCGTCACCGGCCTGCCGGGCGAATACCCGACCAATCTCGAACAGGCGCACGCGGCCCAGCTGGCGGGCAGCGTTGCGACCAAGCGTGGCGACCAGGCCCGGCAGCAGCGACGGGCGCATCACCGCCAGTTCGGCCGACAGCGGGTTGGCCAGCGGCACCAGGTTGTCGCGCAGCTGCCACTGGGTCAGCAGCGCATCGTCGACGAAGGCGAAGTTCACGGTTTCCTGCTGGTCACGGGCGATCAGCTGGCGACGCACGCTCAGCGCGTCCAGTTGGGTCTCGCTCGGCATCGCCACGCGCGAGGCACCGCCCGGCAGCGTGGTCGGAATCTGCTCGTAGCCGTGGATGCGGGCCAGCTCTTCGATCAGGTCTTCCTCGATGGCGATGTCGAAACGGCGGCTCGGCGCCGTGACCTGCCAGCCATCGGCGGTCGCAACGACGTCCATGCCCAGCGCGCGGAGGATGCGTTCGACTTCGGCATCGTCGATGGTGATACCAAGCACGCGGGTGATGCGGGCGCGGCGCAGCACGATCGTCGCCGGCTTCGGCAGGTCGCCGGCGCGCACGGCCTCGGTGACCGCTGCCGGGGTACCGCCGGCCAGGTCCAGCACCAGGCGGGTGGCGTATTCGATGGCGGTGCGCGGCAGTGCCGGGTCGACGCCGCGCTCGAAGCGATGGCCGGCATCGGTGTGCAGACCCAGCTTGCGACCGCGGCCCATGATCGCGGCCGGAGCGAAGTGCGCGGCCTCCAGGAACACGGCGGTGGTGGCGTCGGTGACACGGGTGTCGAAGCCACCCATCAGGCCGGCCAGACCGACCGCACGATCGGCGTCGGTGACCACCAGGAAGCTGTCGTCCAGCGCGGCGTCGCGGCCGTCCAGCAGCTTCAGGCTCTCGCCGGCGCGCGAACGGCGCACGGCGATGCTGCCCTGCAGAGTACCGAGGTCGTAAGCATGCATCGGCTGGCCCAGCTCCAGCATCACGTACTGGGTGATGTCGACCAGCAACGAGACCGGGCGCACGCCACTGCGGCGCAGGCGCTCGGCCATCCACAGCGGAGTCTTGGCGGCGGCGTTGACACCTTCGATGACACGACCGAGGTAGCGCGGCGCCTCGGCGCCGGCATCGAGCTGGATGGCCAACTCACGGCTGCCGACGGCGGGAATCGCCTCGGCGGTGAAATCCAGCACGTCGCTGCGGGCGGCCGCGGCGACGTCGTAGGCGATACCGCGCAGGCTGAAGCAGTCGGCGCGGTTCGGGGTCAGCTTGATCTCGATGCTGGCGTCCGGCAGGCCCAGGTACTCGACCAGGGTCTGGCCGACCAGCGCGTCGTCCGGCAGTTCCAACAGGCCGGAGGCATCGTTGTCCAGGCCCAGCTCCTTGGCCGAGCACAGCATGCCGTTGGACTCGACGCCGCGCAGCTTGGCCGGCTTGATCTTCAGCTCACCGATCTGCGCACCGACCATCGCCAACGGCGCGACCAGGCCCGGACGTGCGTTCGGTGCACCGCAGACGATCTGCAGCAGCTCGCCCTGCCCGGCATCGACCCTGCACACCTGCAGGCGGTCGGCCTCCGGGTGGCGCACCGCTTCGACGATGCGTGCCACGACCACGTGATCAAGGCCTTCGCCCAGCGCGGTCACTTCCTCCACTTCCAGGCCGATGGCGGTCAGCACCGCGCTCAGTTCTTCGCGCGATGCGCTGGTCGGGACGTGGCTGCGCAGCCAGTTTTCGGAGAATTTCATGGTGTCACCCTGGTGGGCCCGGCGCATGCGCCTGGGCCTGCGTTGTTGAGTCCGCCGGGCATGACCCGGCGCTACCTGGTGGTTTACGCGAACTGTTTCAGGAACCGCACGTCGTTCTCGAAGAACGCGCGCAGATCGTTGACGCCGTAGCGCAGCATCGCGAAGCGCTCCACGCCCATGCCGAAGGCGAAGCCGGTGTAGCGCTCCGGATCGATGCCGACATTGCGCAGCACGTTCGGATGAACCATGCCGCAGCCGAGCACTTCCAGCCAGCGGGTGCTGCCATCGGGCTGCTGCCAGGCGATGTCCACTTCCGCGCCCGGTTCAACGAACGGGAAGTAGCTGGGGCGGAAACGCATTTCGAAATCGCGCTCGAAGAACGCGCGTACGAACTCGGCCAGCGTGCCCTTCAGGTCGGCGAAGGTCGAATGCTCATCAACCAGCAGGCCTTCCACCTGGTGGAACATCGGCGAATGGGTCTGGTCGCTGTCGCTGCGGTACACCTTGCCGGCGGCAATCATGCGCAGCGGCGGCGCGTGGTCGCCCATGTAGCGCACCTGCACACCGGAGGTGTGCGTGCGCAGCAGACGGCCGTCGCCAAAGTAGAAGGTGTCGTGCATGGCGCGCGCCGGGTGGTGCGGCGGGAAATTCAGCGCCTCGAAGTTGTGCCAGTCATCCTCGATCTCCGGCCCTTCCGACAGCTCGTAGCCCAGCCGGCCGAAGATGCCGGTGATGCGCTCAAGGGTGCGGGTGATCGGATGCAGGCCGGCGCGCTCGGCGCTGCGGCCCGGCAGGGTGATGTCGATCGATTCGGCGGCAAGGCGCGCGTCCAGTGCGGCGTCTTCCAATACCGCCTTGCGCTCGCCCAGCGCGTGACTCAGCGCATCGCGGGCCTGGTTGATGGCTTCACCGGCAGCCTTGCGCTCGTCAGCCGGCAACGCGCCGAGCTGCTTGAGCTGCGAAGTGATGCTGCCGCTCTTGCCAAGCAGGGCCACGCGCAGCTGTTCCAGCACGTCGGGGCTCTGTGCGGCGGCCACATCGGCCAGCGCCTGGGTGGTGAGGGATTGGATGTCGCTCATGGGGGGCCGGAACTCCAGTCGATCTGCCATCGCGATGCGCGAAGGGCCGACCCCTGTCGCCACCGCCGTCCCCGCGCTGCCGCTGTGGCCACGCCGGGACCCAAAAAAGAATGGGGAAGGACTTGCGCCCTTCCCCATGCATTGCCTTGACCTGACACCGTTCCGAGGAACGGTTACGGCATCGGGAAGGACTTATGCCGCCAGCGCGCCCTTGGCCTTTTCGGCCAGTGCGGTAAAGCCGGCTGCGTCGTGCACGGCGATGTCAGCCAGGACCTTGCGATCCAGGGTGATGCCGGCCTTCAGCAGACCGTTCATGAAGCGGCTGTAGCTCAGACCATTGATGCGGGCAGCCGCATTGATGCGGGTGATCCACAGCGAACGGAAGTTGCGCTTCTTCTGCTTACGGCCGATGTAGGCGTACTGCTGTGCCTTGATGACCGCCTGCTTGGCAACGCGGAAGACCTTGCGACGGGCGTTGTAATAGCCCTTGGCGAGATCCAGAATTTTCTTGTGGCGGCGACGCGCCTGTACGCCACGCTTAACTCGTGCCATTTTTCAGTTCCTCAGAGGTAAGGGAGCATGCGGTCCAGACGGCCTGCGTCTTCTGCACGGACATGGCCCGTCTGACGCAGATTACGCTTACGCTTGGTCGCTTTCTTCGTGAGGATGTGGCTACGGTTGGCGTGGCCGCACTTGTACTTGCCCGAGGCGGTCTTGCGGAAACGCTTGGCCGCTGCCCGGTTGGTCTTGATCTTGGGCATTGCAATGTCCTTGATGGGATATGACCCTGGTTTCTGACTGATCTGGCGGCGGCCTGGGCCGCTCTTTCCGTCCTGCCATGATCGGCGTACGACCCGTCCTGGGTGGGTCGAGCCGGGTATGATACAGGCAAACAGGGGCCATCACCAGCCCCTGCCACCCTTTTCACGCCCGTGTTCACATCGCAGGCAGCGGAGCCGCCCGCACAAAGGCAAAAGGGCGCCAGCGGCGCCCTTTCACCTTTCCATTCAGCCGCCAGGCGCCCCGGAAGGCAGCCCGTCAGGCCTCAGGTCTTCTTCTTCGGCGCGATCATCATGACCATCTGACGCCCTTCCAGGCGCGGACGGGACTCGATGACGATGTCTTCACCCAGATCGGACTCGATCCGGTTGGCCATCTCGCGACCCAGTTCCTGATGGCTCATTTCACGGCCACGGAAGCGGATGTTGACCTTGATCTTGTCGCCTTCTTCAAGGAAACCGCGCATCTTGCGCAGCTTGATCTGGTAGTCGCCCTCGTCCGTGACCGGACGGAACTTCACTTCCTTGATCTCGACCTGCTTGGTCTTCTTCTTGGCCTCGCTGGCCTTCTTCTGCGCTTCGAACTTGAACTTGCCGAAGTCCATGATCTTGCAGACCGGCGGGTCGGCCTGCGGCTGGATCTCGACCAGGTCCAGGCCCTCATCTTCGGCCATGGACAACGCTTCGTCACGCGTCAACACGCCGATCATTTCTCCGTCACTGCCGATCACGCGGACGCGCGGCACACGGATTTCCTGATTCTTGCGGTTCTGTTTGTTGTCAGGGGTACTGATATTGCGATCTCCCAAGGGTGTCGAACCCGGCCCGGGCGCCAATGCGCACGGACCGGACCTTTGCTTACGCGCCCTCGGCCTGGAGCCGCTCGATGAAGGCCTGGAGGCTCATGCTGCCGAGATCTTCGCCAGAACGCGTACGCACCGCCACAGCGCCGTTTTCCTTCTCGCGGTCACCGATGACCAGCAGGTACGGCACGCGCTGCAGCGTGTGCTCGCGAATCTTATAGCCGATCTTCTCGTTACGCAAATCCGCGCTGACGCGGAAGCCTTGATCCGCAAGGGTTTTGGTCACGTCCGAGACGTATTCAGCCTGGGCGTCGGTGATATTGGCCACCACCACCTGGGTCGGCGCCAGCCAGGCCGGGAACTGCCCTGCATGGTGCTCGATCAGGATGCCCAGGAAGCGCTCCATCGAGCCGACGATGGCGCGGTGGAGCATGACCGGGTGCTTCTTCTGGCTGTTCTCGTCCACGTACTCCGCGCCAAGGCGGCCGGGCATCATGAAGTCGACCTGCATCGTGCCCAGCTGCCAGGTACGGCCGATGGCGTCCTTCAGGTGGTACTCGATCTTCGGGCCGTAGAAGGCGCCCTCGCCCGGCAGCTCCTGCCATTCCACGCCATTGCTGGACAGTGCCGAGCGCAGCGCGGCTTCGGCCTTGTCCCAGGTGGCGTCGTCACCCAGGCGCGATTCCGGTCGCAAGGCGATCTTGACCTGGATCTCATCGAAGCCAAAGTGCTGGTACACCGCCAGCGCCTGCTGGTGGAACGCGGTCACTTCGGCCTCGACCTGGTTTTCGGTGCAGAACACGTGCCCGTCGTCCTGGGTGAAACCACGCACGCGCAGGATGCCGTGCAGCGCGCCGGATGGCTCGTTGCGGTGGCAGGCGCCGAACTCACCATAGCGGATCGGCAGGTCGCGGTAGCTGTGCAGGCCCTGGTTGAACACCTGGACGTGGCCCGGGCAGTTCATCGGCTTGAGCGCGTAGGTACGCTTCTCCGATTCGGTGAAGAACATCGCGTCCTGGTAGTTGTCCCAGTGGCCCGATTTCTGCCACAGCGACACGTCCAGGATCTGCGGGCAGCGCACTTCGCCGTAGCCGGTGCTGCGGTACACCTTGCGCATGTACTGCTCGACCACCTGCCACAGCGCCCAGCCCTTCGGGTGCCAGAACACCAGGCCCGGGGCCTCTTCCTGCAGGTGGAACAGGTCCTGCTGCTTGCCGATGCGGCGGTGGTCGCGCATTTCGGCTTCCTCGATGCGCTTGATGTACGCCTCGAGCTGCTTCTTGTCGGCCCAGGCGGTGCCGTAGATGCGCTGCAGCTGCTCGTTCTGCGCATCACCACGCCAGTAGGCACCGGAAATGCGGGTCAGCTTGAAGGCCTTCAGGAAACGCGTGTTCGGCACGTGCGGGCCGCGGCACATGTCCACGTACTCCTGGTGGTAGTACATGCCCATCGCCTGGATATCGTCGGACATGTCCTCGATCAGGCGCAGCTTGTAGTCCTCGCCACGGGCCTTGAAGATCTCGACCACCTCGGCGCGCGGCGTCACCTTCTTGATGACGTCGTAGTCCTGGGCGATCAGCTCGCCCATGCGCTTTTCGATCGCAGCCATGTCTTCGGGCGTGAATGGGCGCTCGGAATAGATGTCGTAATAGAAACCCTCGGCGATCACCGGACCGATCACCATCTTCACGTCCGGGTACAGCTGCTTGACGGCGTGGCCAACAAGGTGTGCACAGGAATGGCGGATGATTTCCACGCCCTCCTCGTCCTTGGCGGTGATGATGCGCAGGCTGGCATCGTGGTCGATGACATCGCTGGCATCGACCAGCACACCATCGACCGAACCGGCGATGGTGGCCTTGGCCAGGCCGGCACCGATCGACTGGGCAACGTCCATGACGCTGACGGGGTTTTCGAATTCGCGGCGGCTGCCGTCGGGAAGAGTAATGTTGATCATCGCAGTGGCTTCGTGCGGGGCCCGCGAGGGCGGGCTGGAAAGCGGTTCCGGGCCAGCGCCCGGGCAATAAAAAAGCGCCGCGAGGGCGCCGGGAACTCGGGCCTTCGGGGGCAGGTCAACAGTGGGCGGTGGTAGTGCTCATGTCGCACGCTCGGCCGGCGCTGGGCGCGGGCCACCTTGTTCCAGTCAGGATTCAACAATGATCTTAAACCAGCGCACGGGAAAGCCCAAGGGCTACCGTACGGCCCGCTGAATGGGCTTCGCTGGCGGCGTCAAATTGCAATGATTACCATGTCGGCGCAGGTCGCCCCGTGCCAGCCTGCCCGCTCCCCCCCAGGACCCCGTGATGCGCCACCCGCTCCGACCGGCTCCCGCCGGCCCCGCCCGTGCCCCGCGTTCGCCAGCCCGCTGCGGCGCCGGTCGCGTGCAATGATCACCGTCGGCCTTTCCACGCTCGGCTTCTGCAGCCTGGGCATGCTGGCAGCGATGTTCTCGGCGCTGGCGTTCTATGCCGCCTCGACGCACTGCCGCTGGCCACGCCTGCGCCGCGCCGGCCGCCTCGGGCGGCAGATCGGTCTGGTCGCGGCCGTTGCCGCGCTGTGGCTGTGGATGGCCGAGCTCGGATTTGCCGCCGGCCTGGTGGCGATGCTGTGCACCTGGATGCTGGCGGCGATGCTGCTGCCGGCACTGGCCGCCTGGCATCGTCCCGGCACGGAGTCGCCCTGATGTGGCCGCGCGCCTTCGCAGGCATTGTTGCCGGCTTCTTCCTGGCAGCCGCTGTAACCGGCCTGCTGGCGTGGCTGCCGCCCGGCCCTTGGCAGCGTGCCCTGGTCCCCACCCTGATCGCTTTCATCCCGCTATGGATGCTGGCCGCCCTGTGGGCATTCAGCTTCCGCAGCGCGCTGCGCGCCTGGCTGGTGCTGGCGGGCAGTGCCACCGTCGGCTTTGCCGCGCTCGGGCTGCTGCGCCTCACCGGCGCGGTGCAATGAGACACACCCCATGAATTTCAGTTCGCAGACCCTGCGCACGTTCACCACCCTGCACACCTGGGTCGGCCTGGTCGCCGGCTTCGGCCTGTTCGTAGCCTTCTATGCCGGTGCACTGACCCTGTTCCACCACGACCTGCCGCTATGGCAGACCCCAGGCGCAGCCAGCGCATTGCCGGCCGGCCTGGACGACGCACAGTACCTGCTGGAAGACGTGCTGGCCGCGCATCCGGAGGCGCGCCGCCACATCGGCATGACCTTCCCCGGCGCTGAACACCCGCAACCGCTGGCGTACTGGCAGGCGGACGACGGCAGTTGGCGCTACGCCTGGCCAGGGCAGATCGCCGGCAGTCCGACGCCGCCGCAGACCGGGCTGGCCGAACTGGTCAACGAACTGCACTACAGCCTCGGCCTGCCGGTGGCCGGCATCTACGTCATGGGCATCGTCAGCCTGCTGTATGGCATGGCCCTGCTCAGCGGCCTGGTGATCCACCTGCCGAAGTTGTTCGGCGACCTGTTCGCACTGCGTCCCGGCCGCAATCTCAAGCAGTTGTGGCAGGACGCCCACAACGTGATCGGCGTGCTCAGCCTGCCCTTCCACCTGATGTTCGCGGTGACCGGCGCTCTGCTTTGCCTGGTATTCGTGCAGATGGCACTGCTCAATCCGTTGATCTACGACGGCAAGGCGCTGCAGGCAGTGCCGACGGCGATGGACACCGCACCGGTGCGCGAGGCCACTGGCATCCCGGCGCCGCCGGGCAGCCTGCGCGTGCTGCATGCACGGGCACTGGAAGTCGCGCGGGCACAGGGTGTGGCCAGTTTCGAGCCAGCCTACCTGAAGCTGGCCAACGCCGGCGACGCCAACGCCACCATCGAGATCACCGGTGAATCCAGCGGCACCCTCGGCCCGCTCGGCACGGTGGCGCTGGACGTGGCTACCGGCAACGTCCTGGCGTCCCAGCTGCCCGGCCAGCGCGACGCCAACCATGCCACGCTCAGCGCTGCCTATGCGCTGCACTTCGGCGAGTTCGGCAACGGCGTGGTGGTCTGGCTGTACTTCCTGCTCGGCCTGGGTGGCGCCTTCCTGTTCTACTCGGGCAACCTGCTGTGGATCGAGTCGCGGCGCAAACGCCGCCAGCCGCAGCAGCCACGCGCCGGAGTGAACATGGCGCGGGCCACGGTCGGCGTCTGCATCGGCCTCTGCGTGGCGATCTCGGTCGCATTCGTCACCGCTCTGGTGCTGGAGCGGCTGGCCCCCTCCACGGTCGACCACGGCATCCGCTGGGCCTGCTTCGGCAGCTGGGTGTTGTGCGCGTTGTGGGCAGCACTGCGACGGCCGGCACAGGCCGCACGCGAGTTGCTGTGGGCCGCAGCGATCAGTACCGCGCTGGTGCCGGTCGTGCACGGCGCACTCAATGGTGACTGGTTGTGGCGCGCGGCCGCGCGCGGCCACTGGCCGCTGTTCTGGGTCGATGCGATCGCGCTGGCCATGGCCTTCGGCTTCGCCCGCCTGGCGGTGGCCAGCCAGCGCCGTGCCCGCCACGGCGATCCGAACAGCGTCTGGGCCGATTGAGCCTACGCCGGGCATGGCCCGGCGCTATCGAAAGTCCGCCGGGGCCGGGTACCGACTCACTTCGATCAGATTGCCATCCGGGTCGCGGAAGTACACCGATTCGATCGGTCCCAGCGCGCCGGTGCGTGCAACCGGCCCCTCCTCCACCGCGACGGACTGCGCCTGCAGGTGGGCCAGCACATCGACTGACGCCGTACGCGTGACCAGGCACAGATCGGCACTGCCCCGGGTGGGTCGTAACGCATGCGGCTGCAGCGGGGCACTGGCCGGATGCAGATTGATCTTCTGCTGGCCGAACTGCAGCGCGGTACGGCCTGCGCCGAAGCGCACGACCTGCATGCCGAGCACGCGCTGGTAGAAATCACAGCTGCGGTCGATGTCTGCGACGGTGAGGACCAGATGGTCCAAGCGTTCGAGATGGATCATGCCCGCAGCGTAACGCTGCAGGCATGGACATGCTGTGCGGGGTTGGGCCGATGGCGTTGCGGCATTGTGCCGGACATCGCCTGATGCAACTCAATCGCCGATGCGGGCCTTCTGCCACGGGCCCAGCATCGCGTTGAGCAGGCTGGCTTGTTCGTCGTCGCCGGTCAGCTCCCACATGAATACGCCGGCCAGGCCCTGCTCGCGGGCGAACTGCGCACGCAGGCCGATCGAGCGCGGGTCTTCATAGCTGATGAAGATCTTCTGCTCCGGGTTGTACAGCCAGGGGCTCTGCGCCTGCGGCTGCCAGTGCTTCGTCCAACCCGGCTGGTCGAGGAAACGCGCCTTGATCACCCGCCAGTCGCCAGCATCGGCCGGAGCACTGTAGGCCTGGTACAACCCGTCGGCAGCATCGCCGGTGACCTTGAAGCCGCGTCCGTAGAACGGCACGCCCAGCACCAGCTTGTCGGCCGGCACGCCGTGCTCGCGGTAGTACTGCACCGCGCCGGCCACGTTGTTCCAACGTCGCAGTTCCGGCGCCAGCGGGTCAGCCGACACCTCGTGCAGTGGCGCATTGAAGGTCGACACCGCCGAGAAGCCGGTGCCCATGTCGTAGCTCATCAGGTTGATGAAATCGAACACCCTGGCCAACGCCGGCAGGTCATAGCTCGCCGCGGGATCGTAGGGGCCATCGGTCTGCAGGCGACCGGCCGCCAACGCTGCAGTCAGCAGCATCGGCTGCCCCGCCTTGCGGCCGCGCGTGTCGAGTGCCGCGCGGAACGCCTGCGCGAGCTTGGTCAGGTTGGCGCGATCCTGCGGGCGGTGCGCCAGCTCCTTCGGCCCACCGCTGACCGGGAATTCCCAGTCGATGTCCACGCCATCGAAACTGCCAGCGTGACGATCGAAGAACAGCGCCATGCACGAGTCGACCAGGCGCTTGCGGCTGGCCTCGGTCAGTGCTGCATCGGAAAACCCACCCGCGCCCCAGCCACCGATCGAAATCAGCGTGCGCAGGTGCGGATGCGCCTTTTTTAGTTCAGCCAGCGCGGCGAAGTTCTTCGGCGCTTCCGCACCAACCGTGCAGCGGCCGTCCTCGATGGTGGAGAACGCGTAGAACAAATGGGTCAGGCGCTCGGCGGGAATGCTCGACACCGGGTAGCGCTCGGCCGAACCACCTGGGTAGTAGGCACCGAAGATCGGCGGCTGCGCCGGCGCGGCGTGCGCGGCGATGGGCAAGGCACCGGCAATCAGCACGGCAAGGACGGCCACGGTCTGGCGGAACATGGGATCTCCCGGTTCAAAGGCGCAGCCACGTTAGCAAACCGATGGGGCTGTGGGACGGTTGTCGCGGCATGTCGTCCAGTGGACAGGCACACCCTGCCGAGTGACGACAACACGGTAGTCATGCAACGACCCTCATGCACTGCAGCAGGACACGCACCGACGCCGGCCCTCATGCATCGGCTAAGGTAGCTGCGGACCTTCAATCGCGCATGGACATGAGCACCGACCACGACACACTCGACGACGGCGACCTGCTGGACAACGAAATCCTCGACGAACGCCAGGCACTGGAGGCACGCGCCTACGCCCTCTTCCGCGAGGGCGACCTGCAGCAGGCGGTGGCGCTGTTCGGCGAGCTGATCGCGCTCGCTCCCGAAGTGCCGTACCTGCATTACATGCGCGGATTGGCGCACAAATACCTGCGCGACTGGGCTGCCTCACTGCAGGACAACCTGCAATCGGAACAGCTACGCGGCGAGTTCGATGAAGCCACCGCGTGGAATGCCGGCATCGCCGCCACCGGTGTCGGTGACTGGGCTGAAGCACGCCGCCAATGGGCCCGCTGTGGCATCACCCTTCCCGAGGTCAAAGGCCCGATCGAGGGCAACTTCGGCGTGGCCTGCGTGCGCTTGGCACCGTGGTCCGATGCCGAAGTGGTGTATATGAGCCGCATTGATCCGGTGCGTGCACGCATCGACAACGTACCCCTGCCCGAAAGCGGTTTCCGCTTCGGCGACATCGTGCTGCACGACGGCGCATCAACCGGCCATCGCACCTACGGGGAGCGCCAAGTGCCGGTGTTCAACGCGATGCAGCGCTTGCAGGCATCGGACATGGCGACCTTCACCGTGTTCGTGCAGTGTGATTCGGCCGATGACATCGCTGCCCTGGAGGCCATCACGCTGCCCGGCATCGGCATGGTCGAGGACTGGACGGCCACCGTGCGCCGACTGTGCCGCCGCTGCAGCTACGGCACGCCGCACCAGCATGGTGATGAGGCGCCAGATGAAGACCAATGGAGACGCGAACGTGACCTCGGCGTGGCCGCACAGGGCCGGGCTGCGGTGGAAAAGCTCATGGCGGTGTGGGTCGCTGCAGCCCCCGGCCGGGTGCTGGAGGCCATCGAACAGCGCGAGCACCCGATGAGCGACCCGAAGCCAGGCCAGGTCTGGTGGCTGGGGGAGGACGAAGAGGCCGAGTAGGGGCGAGCGCCGGGCCTTGTCGCACAAGGCCTTCAGAATTCTTCAGGCCGGCTTCCAGCACTTCAGACGCAGCGCAGGCTCAATCGGGCTCCCTTTCGATGGAGTCCGACGATGCGTTCGATCCTGTCTGTCCTCACCCTGCTCTACGCGGTCTGCACCCTGCCCTTCGCGGCCCGCGCCACACCCCCCGATCCGGCCCGTCTGCAGGCGCTGCAGCAGGCCATCGCCAGCGATGAACTGAAACAGATCCGCAGCGTGCTGCTGCAGGTCGATGGCAATGTGGTCTACGAGGGCTACTTCAACGGCGCCGACGCGCAGACCCTGCACGACGTACGATCGGCCAGCAAGGGCGTGACCGCGCTGCTGGTCGGTGCCGCCATTGGCGATGGCACCCTGCCCGGCGTGCAGGCCCGGGTGTACGACTACTTTCCGACCTTCACTGCCCGGCACGCGGTCGACCCCCGCCTGCGCGCCACCACCGTGCAGGACCTGCTGACCATGAGCAGCCTGTGGGAGTGCGATGACGAGAACCCGTTCTCGGCCGGCCACGAGGAACGCATGTACGTGACCGAGAAGTGGCTGGACTTTGCACTGAGCTTGCCGGTGAAGGGCTTCGCGCCGTGGATGCAGCGGCCGCAGCACAGCCCGCACGGGCGCGCGTTCGCTTACTGCACCGCCAACCCGTTCGTACTGGGCGCGGTGCTTGAGCAGGCCAGTGGGCAGTCGTTGGCCGATTACGCTGCACGGGTGCTGGAGCGCCCGCTGGGCATCATCCACAGCCAGTGGAACCGTTCGCCGGAGGGTATCGGCATGGGCGGCGGCGGCACCCGCTACCGCACGCGTGATCTGGCCCGCTTCGGCCAGCTCGTGCTCGATGATGGCCGATGGCAGGGTCGCCAGCTGGTCCCCAAGGACTACATCGAGGCGATGGTGCAGGCGCAGGCAACCACTTCCGATGGCAGCGACTACGGCTACCAGTGGTGGGGCCTGAAGCTGGGCGTACAGGGTTCACCGCGCACGGTGTGGGCGATGTCCGGCAATGGCGGCAACTATGTGTTCGTGGTGCCGGAGCAACGCGTGGTCGTGGTGGTCACCAGCCAGGCGTTCAACCGCAGCTTCGCCCATCCACAGTCGCGACGGATCCTCACCGAGTTCCTGCTGCCGGCGCTGCACTGAGCGCGGCCAGGTCGTCCGGCCGCCAGCTGGCGGCCAGCACCCGCGCACGTTGCCGGGCGATGTCGGCATCCAGCCGCTGCAGCAGGGCCGGCCAGCCGGGCGCGCTGCGCAGTGGCACGAACAGAGGCGTGGCACGCAGCCACGCTACGTCGCGGAAACCGTCATCGACCGCCTGCTGCAGTGCAGCCACAGCGTCGCCTGCATGGCCCCGGGCCTGCAACAGCAGCGCCCGTTCGAGCGCCGCATCGGGCCAGCCGTCGCCGGCGCCTGCGTTGGCAGCGAGCTGCTGCAGGCGTTGGTCGATCCACGCGCCGTCTGCCGCCCCCACGCCGTGCAACAACGCCAGGGTCTGGCCCAGCGACTGCTGCGGCCGTAGCTGGCGACCACGCTCGAACGCGTCGGCGGCACCTGCGGCGTCGCCGGCCAGCAACGCTAGTTCGCCCTGCAGGCGCAGCAGTTGCGGATGCGGCGTGCCACGCGCCAGCGCCTCGTCCAGCGCCTGCCTGGCCTGCTGCGGCGCGCCGGCCAAGTACAGGCTGCGCGGCCAGGCGATGTTGGAAAAGACGTTGTCCGGGTACAGCTGGAAATTGCGCGCGTGGCGAAGCGCGGCCGCCCGGGTGAAGCCCAGCAGTTCCAGCTCGCGCGCGACCTGCACATCACGGAAGCGGATGCGCTCGGGGGCCTTCAAGGACAGGTTGGCCTGCAGCGCTGTGGCGAGCTGGCCGCGCTCCTGCTGCAGGTAGGCCAGCGATGCGCGACTGCGCTCGTCGCCGGGCTCGAGTTCGATGGCACGGCTGTAGCCGGTGATCGCCTGCCGCATATCGCCCAGACAGTCCTGCGCATACCCCCACAGGGCGTGCGCAGCAGCATCGCGAGGCGCGCGCTGGCGTTCCTGCTCGGCCAATGCCAGTGCTTCGCGCAACTGCTCGGGCGTGCCGTTGAACAGACAGCCCTGTGCAGCCAGCGCACGGGACAGGCCACGCCGGGCCAACACGGATTCCGGATCAGCCTGCAGGGCCTGCCGGTACAGAGTGATGGCCACGCGGTTGTTGTTGGCCTGGCCGATGCTCGCGTAGTAATCGGCACGCTGCAACAGCGACTGCCCCGCGCTCTGCGGCGTCGACCGAGGCAACAGCAACAGTGTGGCGGCCATGCCCAGCACCGCGACAGCCGCCACACCCCAACCGAGCCTGCGGGCGCGCGATGATCGCTTGGGCGACGCGCTGGCCGGCCGTGGCGGCGCGCACAGCTGGTAGCCGCGACCACGTACCGAGCGGATGTAGCGCGGACGCCGACTGTCATCGCCGAGGGCCTGGCGCAGCAGCTTCACCCGCTGGCTGACCGCAGCTTCGCCGACCACCGCAGGGGCCCAGACCTGCGCGGCCAGCGTGTCGAAATCCACAACGTCGGTGCCGTGCGCAAGAAGCACATCCAGCAGGGTCCAGCTGAGGCCGCTGACCGGCAGTGCTTCACCGTTGCGACTGACGCGCTGCGCCGGGCGATCGATTTCAAGGTCGAGCAGGCGCAGGGTGTCCATGGCCGAAGCATAGCGGCTGGAGCGCACGGGATGACAGGCAAAGAAAAAGCGGGCCGAAGCCCGCTTTTTCATTCCAGCGATGTCAGCGGTGGTGTGTCAACCAAGGTTGACACCTACCGTGATCAGCCGTTGGCCGATTATTCGGCGCTGACGGCGTCTCCTTCTTCAACGGCCTTCATCGACAGGCGGATACGGCCCTGCTTGTCCACTTCCAGCACCTTGACCTTGACCACATCGCCTTCCTTCAGCACGTCGCCGACCTTCTCGACGCGGTCGCTGGAGATCTGCGACACGTGCACCAGGCCATCCTTGCCCGGCAGGATGGTGACGAACGCACCGAAGTCCATGATCTTTGCGACCTTGCCTTCGTAGATGCGGCCCGGCTCGACGTCCGAGGTGATCTGCTCGATGCGGGCCTTGGCGGCCTGCGCAGCGATGGCATTGACCGAAGCGATGACGATGGTGCCGTCATCCTGGATGTCGATCTGGGTACCGGTTTCCTTGGTGATGGCCTGGATGGTCGAACCACCCTTGCCGATCACTTCGCGGATCTTGTCCGGGTGGATCTTGATGGTCAGCAGGCGCGGCGCGTAGTCCGACAGCTCTTCACGCGGAGCGGTCAGGCCGTGGGCCATTTCGCCCAGGATGTGCAGACGGCCAGCCTTGGCCTGCTGCAGAGCCTGCTTCATGATCTCTTCGGTGATGCCTTCGATCTTGATGTCCATCTGCAGGGCAGAGATGCCCTCGGCGGTACCGGCCACCTTGAAGTCCATGTCGCCCAGGTGATCTTCGTCACCCAGGATGTCGGACAGGACGACGAAGCGATCGCCTTCCTTGACCAAGCCCATGGCGATACCGGCAACCGGCGCCTTCACCGGCACGCCGGCGTCCATCAGAGCCAGCGACGAACCGCAGACCGAGGCCATCGACGAGGAACCGTTCGACTCGGTGATTTCCGAGACAACGCGGATGGTGTACGGGAACGACTCCAGCGACGGCATCACTGCCAGCACGCCGCGCTTGGCCAGACGGCCGTGACCGATCTCGCGACGCTTCGGGCCCATCATGCGGCCGGTCTCACCCACCGAGTACGGGGGGAAGTTGTAGTGGAACAGGAAGTTTTCCTTGTACTCACCAGAGACGGCATCGATGACCTGGCCATCACGGGCGGTGCCCAGGGTGATGGTCACGATGGCCTGGGTCTCACCACGGGTGAACAGCGAGGAACCGTGGGTACGCGGCAGCACGCTGGTCTTCACCGCGATCGGGCGGACGGTGTCCAGCGCACGGCCGTCGATGCGGACCTTGGTGTCCAGCACCGAGTTGCGCATGGTGCTGTATTCCAGCTCACCGAATTCCTTCGACAGTTCGGCCGGGTTCCAGCCTTCGGCGGCAACGCGGCCGGCCAGCGACTCGACCACGTCCTTCTTGATCGCCGAGATGGCGTCACGGCGCTGCAGCTTGTCACGCACCTGGAAGGCTTCGCCCAGGCGCGGGCCGACCGCTTCCTGCACGGCGCTGATCAGCGCGGTGTTCTTGGCCGGGGCTTCCCAGGTCGACGGCTTGGTGCCGGCTTCGACGGTCAGCTCGTTGATGGCGTTGATGACCTTCTGCATTTCGCGGTGACCGAAGGTCACGGCGCCCAGCATCACGTCTTCGGACAGCAGCGCGGCTTCGGATTCCACCATCAGCACGGCGTTGGCGGTACCGGCAACAACCAGCTCCAGCTGCGAATCCTTCAGCTCGGACACGGTCGGGTTGAGGATGTACTCACCGTCCTTGTAACCGACCTTGGCGGCAGCGATCGGGCCCTTGAACGGGGTGCCGGCCAGCGACAGCGCGGCCGAAGCACCGATCAGTGCCGGGATGTCACCGTCGATCTCCGGGTTCAGCGACATCACCGTGGCGATGATCTGGACTTCGTTCTTGTAATCTTCCGGGAACAGCGGACGGATCGGACGATCGATCAGGCGCGAGATCAGGGTTTCCTTCTCGGTCGCGCGGCCTTCACGCTTGAAGAAGCCACCCGGGATGCGGCCACCGGCGTAGAACTTCTCCTGATAGTCGCAGGTCAGCGGGAAGAAGTCCTGGCCCTCACGCGCGCTCTTGGCGGCAACGGCGGAGACCAGCAGCACGGTGTCGTCGAACTTGACGATGACGGCGCCACCGGCCTGGCGGGCGATTTCGCCAGTCTCAAGCGTGACGGTGTGCTTGCCGTACTGGAAGGTTTTGGTGATTTTTGCCACGGATGGATGTCCTTGGGGATGCTGTCTGCGAATTGGACCGTCGGCGACCCTTGCCGCCAGCGGGTGACCGGATCGTTCCGGCCTGAATCGGGGATTGCGGTGCTACAAAACAAAACCGCGGCGCATCGCTGCGCCGCGGGGGATTCGTTGCTTAGCGACGCAGGCCAAGCTTCTCGATCAGGGCCTTGTAACGCTCGACGTCCTTCTTCTTCAGGTAGTCGAGCAGGCTGCGACGGCGGTTGACCATCTGCAGCAGGCCGCGGCGGCTGTGGTGGTCCTTCTTGTGGGTCTTGAAGTGGCCGGTCAGCAGTTCGATGCGGGCGGTCAGCAGTGCAACCTGGACTTCCGGGGAGCCGGTGTCAGCCGAGCTGCGCTTGTTGTCTTCAATGACCTTCTGGGTGTCGATCGACATTTCTTTTTTCTCAGTGATGCGTGGCCGGCAGGAACGCGCTTCGCGCACCGCCAGGCTCGCCGTGGACTACGAGGATGAAACCTGCGCAAGGCAGGCTGCCGGAAAACGGCCGCGAAATTGTAACGGCCAGGGGGCTCCGGGACAAGGTCCGGGGCTGAACCGGCCTGCCCGGGTCAGAGGTTGAAACGACGTTGCGGCGCCAGCAGCCCGCTGTCATCGACCTGGCCCAGTCCCTGGACAACAGCGTCCGGACCAAACACGGCAACCAGTCCGCGCGGCCAGGACGGATCGCGCTGGCGCTGGCCGACACAGAAGCGGTGGACCTGGTCGGCATCCAGCTCAACCCGTGGGTATTCAGCCAGGCCGGCAGCCAGCGGCAGCAGCAGCGCGTCCATGCCGGCCTCGTCGCCCGCCTCGACCATCGCCCGCAGCTGGTCCAGGGTGACCATGGCCGGCTGATGGAAGGGCTCAACCCAGAGCCGGCGCAGCGCACTGATGTGGGCACCGCAGCCCAGGCTTTCACCGAGGTCACGGGCCAGGCTGCGGATGTAGGTGCCCGAGCCACAGGTCACGCGCAGGCGCAACCGCTCCGGCTGCTGCTCCAGCACCTCGATGGCGTGCACCTGGACCTCGCGCTCGGGTGCCTCGATGGCATCCCCGCGGCGGGCCTTCACATACAGCGGTTCACCCCCCTGCTTCAGCGCCGAATAGATCGGGGCACGCTGGCGGATGCTGCCGGTCAGCGCTGCAAGCGCGGCCTGCAGCGCCTCGGCACTGATCTGCGGCACCGGCCGCTGCAGCAGCACCAGGCCCTCGGCATCGTCGGTGTCGGTGGTCTGGCCAAGCACGATCTCGGCGTCATAGGCCTTGGCCGAGCCCAGCAGCAGGCCGGCAATCTTGGTCGCCTCGCCGAAGCACAGCGGCAGCAGGCCGGTGGCCAACGGATCCAGGCTGCCAGTGTGGCCGCCCTTCTCGGCACGGAACAGGCGGCGTGCCACCTGCAGGGCGGCGTTGGAGCTCATGCCGGCGGACTTGTCGAGCAGCAGGATGCCATCCAGGCGGCGGAACTGAATTCGGGTCATGACAGGTACGGGTAGCGCCGGGCCATGCCCGGCGAGCGCGCAGCGCGGTCTGCATCAGACATCGCGCGGCCGGAATGCAACAACGCCGGGCATGCCCGGCGTCGCGCGGTTATTCGTCGTCGCCTTCGCGACGCTTCTCCGCGGCCAGCGTATCGGGCAGGTCGCGCAGGATGTTGTCGATATGCTCACCGCGATCGACCGAGTCGTCGTAGTGGAAATGCAGCTCAGGCACGTGGCGCAGCTTCATCGCCCGGGCCAGGTCCATGCGCAGGCGATAGCCCAGCTCCTTCAGGCCGGCGACGGCTTCGGCCGAACGCTCGGGCATCAGTGCGGTGACGAACACCTTGGCATGGGCCATGTCGCGGGTGATTTCCACGTCGGACACGCTCACCGAGGGCAACCCATGCTCGCGCACGGCGTTGTGCACCAGGGTGCCGAGTTCACGGCGCAGCTGGGCGGAGACACGGTCGGTTCGGTGGAAAGTCTTGGGCACGAGGGACTCTTGGTTCAGTTGTCGCCCGACCAACGGTCGGGCGCTACATCTACATGGTACCCGACCGTTGGTCGGGTTCTACATCATGGCAGGGCCCGACCGTTGGTCGGGCCACTGCACAGCATTACAGGGTGCGCGGCACTTCGATACGCTCGAAGCACTCGATCTGGTCACCCGGCTTGACGTCGTTGTAGGCCTTCACCGCGATACCGCATTCGGTACCGTTGCGGACTTCCTCGACGTTTTCCTTGAAGCGACGCAGCGATTCCAGCTCGCCTTCGAAGATCACCACGCTGTCGCGCAGGACGCGGATCGGCTTGTTGCGCTTGACCACACCCTCGATGACCATGCTGCCGGCCACGGCGCCCAGCTTGGAGCTGCGGAACACGTCGCGGACCTCGGCGATACCGATGATCTCTTCGCGGATCTCCACGCCCAGCAGACCGGAGGCCACCTGCTTCACCTGATCGATCACGTCATAGATGATCGAGAAGTAACGCAGATCCACGCCGTTGGATTCGATGATGCGGCGGGCCGAAGCATCCGCACGCACATTGAAGCCGATGACGGTGGCCTTCGAAGCGGCCGCCGAATTGGCGTCCGACTCGGTGATGCCGCCCACGCCGGAGTGGATCACGTTGATGCGGATGTCTTCGTTGGACAGCGCGACCAGTGCCTGGCTCAGCGCCTGCACCGAACCCTGCACGTCGGCCTTGATGACCAGGTTGAGGACCTGCTGGCCCTCGCCCTTGCCCAGGGTCGCCATGATGTCTTCCATGCGGCTGCCAGCGGTGGCGACCAGGCGCGATTCACGGCGCTTGGTTTCACGCTGCTGGGCGACGTCCTTGGCCAGGCGCTCGTCGTCGACGACGACGAAGTCGTCACCGGCTTCCGGCACGCCGGACAGGCCCAGGACCTGTACCGGGATGGACGGTCCGGCAAACTCCGGCTGCTTGCCGGTTTCGTCGAACAGTGCACGCACGCGGCCGTACTGGATGCCGCACACCAGGTAGTCGCCCTTCTTCAGGCGGCCCTGCTGAACCAGCACCGTCGCGACCGGGCCGCGGCCCTTGTCCAGCGAGGATTCGATGACAACACCATTGGCGCGACCTTCGTCGACAGCCTTCAGTTCCAGCAGCTCGGCCTGTACCGACACCGCGTCCAGCAGGTCGTCGATGCCCAGGCCGGTCTTGGCCGAGATCTCCACCATCTGGATGTCACCACCGAAGTCTTCGGCCACGACCTGCTCGGAGAGCAGTTCGTTCTTGACCCGCATCGGGTCGGCGCCGGACTTGTCGATCTTGTTGATGGCCACGATCAGCGGCACACCCGCCGAACGGGCGTGCTGGATCGCTTCCTTGGTCTGCGGCATGACGCCGTCGTCGGCTGCAACCACCAGCACCACGATGTCGGTCAGCTTGGCACCGCGGGCACGCATCGAGGTGAACGCGGCGTGGCCCGGGGTGTCCAGGAAGCTGATGACGCCCTTCGGCGTATCGACGTGGTAGGCACCGATGTGCTGGGTGATGCCGCCGGCTTCGCCAGTGGCGACCTTGGTACGGCGGATGTAATCCAGCAGCGAGGTCTTGCCGTGGTCGACGTGGCCCATGATGGTGACCACCGGCGGACGCTGCACGGCTTCGCCCTGGTTCTCGCCAGCGGAGGCCAGCAGTGCGTCTTCGGCATCGTTGTCGTTGGCACGAATGGCCTTGTGGCCCAGCTCTTCGGTGACCAGCGCGGCGGTGTCATGGTCGATGGACTGGGTGATAGTGGCCATCACGCCCATCTTGAACAGCGCCTTGACCACCTCGCCGCCCTTCAGCGCGAGCTTCTGCGCCAGGTCGGCCACGGTGATGGTCTCGCCGATCGCCACTTCACGCACCACCGGTGCGGTCGGACGCTCGAAGCCGTGCGGCCCGGCGTTGTTGCCACCGCGCGACATGTCACGACGGCCACCGGCCTGGTTCCGGCTACCCGGACGACCACGGTTGTTGCTGTTGTTGCTGTTGCCACGACGCGCACGGTCGGCCGCCGACAGATGCATCTGGCCGGCGAAGCGGTCGCCCGGGCCGCGCTCATTGCGCGGCGCGCTGCGGTTGTTGCGATCGTCGCTGCGCGGCGGCGCACCACGCGGCGCGGCCGGGGCTGCAGCGGGCGCACGCGGCGGGCGCGGCGCGGTTTCATCGATGGGTGCACGCACCTTGGGCTGGCTGGCAGCGAGCGCTTCGGCCGCCTTGGCGGCAACCGCAGCTTCCTCGGCCGCCTTCTTCTCGGCCTCGGCACGTTCCTTGGCCGCGACTTCTTCCTCGCGGGCGCGGACGATGGCCTCGTCACGCAGGCGGTCCTTCTCGGCCAGCGCCTGCTGCTCGGCAAGGTTGCGCGCACGCGACTCTTCCAGCTTGCGCAGGATGTCGGCGCGCTCTTCGTCCGGGGTCATCGCGCGACCACCATCAGCCTTGACGTAGGTACGCTTCTGGCGCACCTCGACGTTCACGGTCGTCTTGCTGCGACCGGAATTGACCGTCACTTCCTGCTGCTTCCGACGGTTGAGCGTGATCTTCTTTGCAGACTGATCAGTCTCTTCCGGGGCCTGCTCGGGCTTGCCGTGCGAACGACGGAGGAAGCCCAGAAGCTTCACTTTTTCAGAACTGGTCACGACCTGGTCGGGACCGCTGAACTTCATGCCGGCACCGGCCAGCTGTTCCAGCAGTTTTTCGACCGGCGTGTTGACCAGTTCGGCAAGCTTGCGGATGGTGGTTTGCTGCGACATTCGGATCCTATGATCTTGTGGGCGCCCCCCCGCATCTGGAGGTGGCGCGGATTCTACGCCCTGATCGGCTCAGGGCCCTGTTCATTGCCGGCTCATTCGCCGCGTTCCAGTCGGGCGATCTCCTCGGCACGCGCGGCCAGGATCAGCGCAGCGGCGCGCGCCTGGTCCAGCCCTTCGATGCCGAAGTCCATGACCTCGTCGGCGGCCAGGTCGGACAACTCCTCGCTGGTACGCACGCCGTGGCCGGCCAGCGCATACGCGGTGGCTTCGTCCATGCCCTTCAGGGACAGCAGGTCCTGCGCCGGCTGGCCGTCTTCAAGGCCTTCCTCGACTGCCAGGGCCTCATTGAGCAGCGCATCGCGGGCACGAGCGCGCAGCTCTTCGACGATGTCCTCGTCGAAACCTTCCACGGCCAGCAGTTCGCCGACCGGTACATATGCGATTTCCTCGACGGTGCCGAAGCCTTCGCTGACCAGGATGCCGGCGATTTCCTCGTCCACTTCCAGCTTGTCCATGAACAGCTGGCGGGCCGAAGCCTGCTCGGCCTCCGACTTGGCGGTGACCTGGTCCTGGGTCATCACGTTGAGCTGCCAGCCGGTCAGGCGGCTGGCCAGGCGCACGTTCTGGCCGCCCTTGCCGATGGCCTGGGCCAGGCGGTCTTCCGCCACGGCCAGGTCCATCGAATGCTTGTCTTCATCGACGATGATCGACTGCACTTCAGCCGGTGCCATCGCATTGATGACGAAGTTGGCCGGATTGTCGTTCCACAGCACGATGTCCACGCGCTCGCCATTGAGCTCGTTGGACACGGCCTGCACGCGCGAACCGCGCATGCCGACGCAGGTGCCGATCGGGTCGATGCGCTTATCGGCCGTGAACACGGCGATCTTGGCGCGCACGCCGGCGTCACGGGCCGCCGATTTGATCTGCAGCAGACCTTGTTCGATCTCTGGCACTTCGAGTTCGAACAGCTTCATGATGAACTCTGGCGCAGTGCGCGACAGGATCACCTGCGGGCCGCGCATATTGCGGTCCACGCGCAGGATGAAAGCGCGCACGCGGTCGCCGATGCGCAGGTTTTCTTTCGGGATCATCTGGTCGCGCGGCAGGCGCGCCTCGATCTTGCCCGACTCGACGATCGCATCGCCGCG